>ENA-OPWX01000017-OPWX01000017.1-human-gut-metagenome-genome-assembly--contig:-NODE-17-length-153506-cov-7.035451_pt1 | contig 153506 bp, 132 predicted proteins | sample MGYA00241514_ERZ502020 | MGnify/ENA primary metagenome ERZ502020 (study PRJEB25962, sample SAMEA2042105) | human gut metagenome | biome: human gut; feature: human-associated habitat; material: faeces... | reverse complement strand
TTGTCGGAGAAATTTAACGAAATGTTCGAGCGCTTGGAATTTTCGTTTGAGAAGGAACGTCAATTCACATCAGACGTATCCCATGAACTGCGGACTCCAGTTGCTGTTATCATTTCCCAGTGTGAGTACTTATTGGAAAATGAAAACTTATCTGCGGAAGATAAGGAAGAGATTGCAGTCATCTTAAAGCAGGCAAAACGAATGTCAAAGCTGACAAGCGAAATGTTAATGATCGCCAGAAACGAACAGGGCGAGCAGCATCTGATGGAAAAACTGGATTTTGGATTATTAAGCGAACTTGTAATAGAAGAACTGCAGACAAAAGCACAGGAAAAAAATATTGAGATTACCCTGCAAAAGCAGGACGACTTATTTATGAACGGCGACCAGACATTGATTTTGCGTATGATGATGAATTTAATAACCAATGCCATCAATTACGGAAAAATAAATGGACATATCCATGTTATCCTGAAGGTCGAAAATGACCAGATTGTCGGTGAAGTGAAAGATGATGGTATTGGAATAAGTGAGGAACATCTGGACAGAATCTGGGAGCGTTTCTATCGCATAGACAAAAGCCGTTCCAGAGAAAATGGCGGTACCGGACTCGGCCTTTCTATGGTGCGCTGGATTGTAAATCTCCACAATGGAACCATTCACGTCGAAAGTATCGAAGGTATCGGAACGAGTTTTATTTTCCGATTTCCGAAAATATAAGGGGCTATCGCTGTATATCCAATTTCTTTTTACCAAAGAGAAGGGTTCATTATTCAATGTGAAGGTTTGGATGAAGCTACTGGTGAAAAAGAAAGGCCCGTATCCGTTCTGGATATGAGCCTTGCAAGAATTGGTGAATTGTAATCCTTGCTTTATGGAATGGAATTTTCTGATGTGTCAGTTTCTCGATTATAGTTGCGACACTGTCATATGGAGCGATTCCCATATCTGCGACCATATATAATGCCACTCCCATAGATGCCATCAGCTGAGCAAGCAGCAGTGCAAGGATACGCAGTGGCAGATTCATCTGAATCTGCACTACATCATTCGCTACATAACAAATAAAGTCTGCAATGTATCCGACAAGAATGCAAAGAAAGTAATCAAGAGTATGTTTAAAAATGTGGCAGACGGGAAAGACGTTGTTGTAACATTTCAGAATTAGAAGAAAATTAGATGAGAAGAGGCAAATTGTAGTAATTGGCATTTTATGAGCCGAAAAAGTATGTTATAATTGATGATTGAGAATAATTAACAAAAGGGAAATGGGTATGAAAAAAAAGGAAATAAATTATCAATTACTGATAAGAAGAATATGTCTTATCGTACTTGATATCATATGTATTATCGCAGCATCAATTCTGGCATTACTGACACGTTTTGAGTTCGATTTCAGCCAGATTCCGAAAGAATTCTTAAAAGTAATCTATAAATACGGACCATTCACCATAGTCATAACATTAATTATATTTTCACTTTTCCGTATCTACAGTAGTTTATGGGAGTACGCAGGGATTGAAGAAGTATTCAGTCTGATCGCAGCCTGTCTTGCGGCGGCCGTAGCGAAGATTGTCATCATCTTATTTACATGGAGCGTTATGCCAAGAAGCTGGTATGTACTGGATACAATTTATCTGATGATCCTGATCGGGGCAACAAGAGTATCTTACCGACTGATACGTCTGCGCAGACAGAACCGTACATTCCCATGGTCAAAGAGAAAGAAAGTCATGATCATCGGCGGAGGAGAGGCCGGAAGAAGTCTGATCACAGAGATCCAGAACAGTAAATATCTGGATCAGAAGGTTGTCTGTATCATAGACGATGATCCGTATAAGATCGGAAGATATATTAAGGGAGTCAAGGTTGTCGGTAATCGGAACAGTATTAAGAAAAGCGTCAAGAAATACAATGTCCAGCAGATCATCCTGACGATACCATCGGCAAATGCAGCAAAGATCAGACCAATCGTGGAGATCTGTCAGGATACAAACTGTGAACTTATGATCCTGCCGGGAGTATATCAGCTGGTCAACGGAGAGGTCAAGGCAAGTAAACTGCGTCCGGTGAATATTGATGACCTTCTGGGAAGAGATGAAGTCCATGTCAATCTGAACGAGGTCATGGATTATGTATCAGGAAGAGTGATCATGGTAACCGGCGGCGGAGGTTCGATCGGAAGTGAATTATGCAGACAGATCGCAAAGCACAGCCCGAAACAGCTGATCATCTTCGACATCTATGAGAACAATGCATATGATATCCAGCAGGAATTGTTAAGGGAACAGCCGAAGCTTGACCTGGTGGTGCTGATCGGTTCTGTACGTGATGAGAACCGTATCAACAGTATCTTCGAACAGTACCGTCCGGAGATCATCTATCATGCGGCAGCACATAAGCACGTGCCGCTTATGGAGGGCAGCCCGAACGAGGCTATCAAGAATAATGTCCTCGGAACTTATAATATGGTCAGAATGGCAGATAAATGGAATGCTAAGAGATTTGTACAGATATCTACAGATAAGGCTGTCAACCCAACGAATATCATGGGAGCTTCCAAGAGAATCTGTGAGATGATCATACAGACTTATAATAAAGAATCGAACACAGAATATGTAGCAGTGCGGTTCGGTAATGTACTTGGAAGTAACGGAAGTGTTATTCCGTTATTTAAAAAACAGATTGCAGAAGGAGGACCGGTAACCGTCACACATCCGGAGATCATCCGCTACTTTATGACGATTCCGGAAGCGGTATCACTGGTACTTCAGGCAGGTGCCTATGCCAAAGGCGGAGAGATCTTCGTCCTGGATATGGGAGAACCGGTAAAGATCCTTGATCTTGCAAGGAATATGATCCGGCTGTCAGGCTATAAAGTCGATCAGGATATCAAGATTGAATTCACGGGACTGCGTCCGGGAGAAAAATTATACGAAGAACTTCTGATGGACGAAGAAGGTATGACGGATACACCGAATAAGCTGATACATATCGGACATCCGATCGATGTAGATGAAGTCAAGCTCGCACATGCACTCAGAGTCCTTGAGAGCGCAGCACAGAATGAGACCGATGATATGCGTCTGATTGTGGAAAGCATCGTTCCGACCTATCATCCAAAATTAAATAAATCAACACAATAGAACCAGAGAATACAGGAGGCATAACAGATATGTTCAAAGAGGATCATTTGTCTTTCAGACAAAGGAAATATATGAAGGTTAAGAACATAATAGGAAGAGCTCTTGGAGGGATCGGTCTGGTGGTATTATCACCCGTCTATCTGGCAATTATTGTGGCGATCAAGAAAGAAGACGGGATCACAGCTCCTGTCTTTTTTTCGCAGAAAAGAGTAGGAATCCATAAGGAATATTTTAACCTGTACAAATTCCGCTCCATGCGCACAGATACGCCGCACGATAAGCCGACACACCTTCTGGAGAATCCAGATCAGTATATTACAAAAGTAGGACATTTTCTGCGAAAATCATCATTAGATGAACTTCCGCAGCTTTGGAATATTGCCAGAGGAGATATGGCTGTGATCGGACCAAGACCGGCACTTTGGAATCAGGATGACTTGATCGCAGAACGTGACAAGTACGGGGCTAATGATGTAAAACCGGGACTTACCGGATGGGCACAGATCAACGGAAGAGATGAACTTGAGATCCCTGTCAAAGCCAGACTGGACGGCGAGTATGTAAAAAAGATGGGGCCGCTTATGGATATCCGTTGCTTTATCGGAACGGTATTCTCCGTGCTTCGAAGTGACGGAGTCGTAGAAGGCGGAACCGGAGCAAAGAAGAAACTTATGGTCATCACCAATCATTCTTATATGCTGTGGCAGTTCAGAAGAGAATTGATCGGGAAACTTATGGAAGATTACGACGTGATCATCAGTACACCATTTGTAGGGCATGAGGATGATTTTAAAGCAATGGGATGTACGATGATCGAGACGGATGTGGACCGCCGTGGGATCAACCCGAAGACGGATATGAAGCTGTATCTGACCTACCGCCGGTTATTAAAAGAACATCACCCGGATATGGTAGTTACCTATTCGATCAAGCCTAATGTATATGCCGGATATGCCTGCCGACAGATGCGGATCCCATATTGTGTCAACGTACAGGGACTCGGAACTGCATTCCAGAAGAAGGGACTTCGGGAAATCGTTATAAGAATGTATAAAACAGCCTTAAAAAAGGCAAAGACAGTGTATTTCGAAAATAAGGGAAATGCGAAGGTGTTCCTGCAGGAGCAGATCATCCGTCGGGAACAGATGTGTCTGCTTAAAGGGGCAGGAGTAAATCTTAAGTATTATACTTATCAGAAATATCCGGAGAATGACAAAGTGCATTTCCTATATCTTGGAAGGATCATGAAGGAAAAAGGAATGGACGAACTGTTCTATGCAGTGAAAGAACTACAGCGAAAAGAAGTACCGTTCGTTCTGGATCTGGTAGGATTCTTCGAAGATGAATACAAAGAAAAGATTGATAAGCTGGTGGATGCAGGGATCGCAGTATTCCATGGATTCCAAGAAGATCCGAGACCATATTATGCCATGGCCGATTGTGTCGTGCTCCCAAGTTATCATGAAGGAATGTCAAATGTACTTCTGGAGGCAGCGGCAACCGGACGTCCGGTGATCACCAGCAATATTCCGGGCTGTAAGGAAGCCGTAGACGATGGTAAGAGCGGGCTTCTGTGTGAAGCAGAGGACTGGAATGATCTGTACCGTAAGATGAGTAAGATCGCCCGGATGAGCCGTATAGAACGCGAAGCAATGGGAGTATGCGGAAGAGATAAGATGGCGCGGGAATTCGATAAGGATAAGGTTGTGAAGAAGACGATACAGGGGATCGAGAGAGTATAATATAATCAAAGACGGTAAAAAGGAAACTCCTTTTTGGCAGGTGCCAGAAAGGAGTTTCCTTTTATTAAAGATTTTTATCTAAGCTTTTTTATCTACCTTATCTACGGAATCTTCTCTTACAGATCACAGCTGCGATCACAGCAAGTGCTGCCAGAGAAAGAAGTGTGTACATCCATACCGGTGACTGATCACCGGTTCTGGCTGCAGCTTTGTTAGCAGCTTTGCCGTTGGTTGATTTGTTAATATTTATATTCTTGGTTGTATTCTTGTTATTATTCAGGTTCTGATTCGGCTTCAGATTCTGTCCAGGATTATCGCTTCCAGGATCCGGTTTGTCAGGATTCTCCGGATTCGGATTCTCCGGGTCATCTTTGGCCTGGATCGTGTAAGTGGTCCATCCGCGTGCCAGAGGAAGCGAATAGGTCTCACCGTCTAAAGTAACCTTCTTACAAGGCTCGCCATACGCAGACACATCGTCCATGACAAGCTCCGCTTTCACATGATAAGTACCTGCCTTGGAAGGAACTTCGGAAAGCTCTTCTCCGACAGCACCGTTATCATCTGCATAGTAAGTCATCTTATAAGCAACGCCCTCTACCTCTTTGCCCAATACATAAGTATGGAAATATGGTGCAAGGTCGATCGGAGATCCGTTCTCCGTAAATGTCTCGTCATACGCACGGCTTAATACCGGAGCGTAATCAGATCCATACCAGGTGTAATAAAGTGCTTTCAGGAATTCGGTTCTTTCCGCATCTTTCTCGGCGTCTGTAGAAGGAGTATAGCCTTCTTCGTGGTTAGTGAAGTAATTGCGTAATTCATTTGCCGCAAACTGCATGCCGGCCTCATCTGCTGTCGTGTAGATGGTGAAACGCTTGTTCTTGAATGTAGTACCTGTCTTGACATTCTTATCATTTACAATAACGATATTGGCCTTGTAGTAAGATGTGATGACATTATTACCAATGTACATTGCACCGGCGGTACTTTCGTCTGTCGGAACAATCTTACCATTCTTGTCATAAGTCAGTTTGTAGTAAGTATCTTTGGCTTTCTGACCGATGCCGGATTCATTGGATACGGTCTCTACCGTGTGATAGTTAAAGTACGTGTCAGCTTCTTTGAAAGGTTCTGTAGAACGGAAATACTTCACAAAGTCTTTTGCAACATCTTCAAACTGAGACTGATCGCCGGCTGTGTAACCTTCTCCTGAGAATACGATCGTCTTATTGTTATAATAAGGCATAGCACCCGGATAATCGGCTGTATCGTTATTCTGAAGGGTCGTAGACTTGAAGGTGATCTCATAGTCTTTGGTCTTGCTGCTGATCGCAGTTCCTGTGGCTTTGTCATAAGCGGTAAGGGTTACGCTGTAACGGCCAGGAGTTACCGGTGCTTCGTCGCTGTCATAGTCATAAGTGATCTCAGCGGCGTAAGGAACAGTTCCTTTATAATGTGCTTTTACCGTATAGTCTTTGTCATAATTAACGGTATAATTAAGGTCAGCAGGTTTGCCGTCGTATACCTTGGACGGAACATCGAGAGTGATGAGGTCCGGTAATTCGATCGTGTAGGAAGCTGTCTGACTGCATTTCTCATAGGTGCTGTTTCCGGCAAATGTAGCTTCGATGGTATAGGTTCCGGCTTTGTCAGGAATACCGGATACTACGTTGCCATCCGAATCCTTGTAAGTAAGCGTTAAAGCATCACCGAGCTTGTCGCCTGTAGTCTCATTCTTGCCTCTGCGGAGGATAAAGTATTCACGCATATCTTTGCCTGTGTCAGACTCATAGAACATGTCTGCATAAGGCTGGAAGAATAACTTCGTTACATTCGAATCCTGACAGAAGGTCTTGCGGATCTGTTCTTTACACACTTCACAGAAAGCATACTGCTTGCCAAGGAAACGCATCTTACAATTCTGGTGTGGACGGTACCATCCGTTACCGCCATTGTCATATTCATAGACACCGACACCATTCTTACCGATGAAGCGTGACCAGCGGACCTTTGCCGGATCAGACTCAGCTGTCATATTCGGCATCTCGGCCGCATAGCTTGCACCTGCGAAATATTCATCCGAAAGTTTGGCAGTGGTGTGTCCAAGCTCGTGAAGCATCATCTCGAGTGATTCATTATTAAGAGAAGCAACACATACATCTCCGCCGCTTCCGCCGTATGTAGTAGCATTGACGATTACAACATTAAAGTCTGCTGCAGGAAGGTACTGATCTGATAACTGCTTTGCTTTCTTAGATCCATCTGAACTGATCGTAAGAAGACGCTGCATACCGCCTGACCAGAATGAAGATCCGAAGTAGGTGTCGCGTGTGTCTGCGTTCGCCTGCTCCTGGTTGATCGCTGTGTCTGCTTTTGCGCCCGATTCGTTCGATACAACTCCGAGAGCGTAGATCTTGATCGTATCTTTGAACTCATCCCAAGGAGAAGTATCCATCAGATAATCCGCGGTATTCTGAGCATTGGTATAGAACGAATCCTGCTCGGAAGCAGTGAAGCCGTCGCCGAAGATCAGCAGGACGAAAGCATCTTCGTCAGCCAGACTCTTGTCACCGTATACGAGGTGAGGAGTCTTGTCCGGAATCGGATCGGTAACTGCATCGTCAGCTGCCTTTGCTTCCTTTGTCTCCTTCACGTCCTGCTTAGAAGCTTCCTTACCGGATGAAGCATCTGTTGCAGAAGTACCGGCTACAGAATCTGAAACGGAATCGGGAGTGGTCAGGTTCGCATCGGTGGTCGCTGCATCTGTGGAATCCGTTACGTCTTTAACTTCCGGTGTCTCAGGACTTACAGTCTGTTCTTCGGAAGTAACCGGATCGGCTGCGAATACATGGCCAGGCGGTACCAGTAATGAAGAAATTACCAGTGCGCCCGCCAGGACAGGAGCAAATCTCTTTTTCCAATAACTTTTTCTAAACATATAGGCCTCCTTTCAGTAATGCCAATGTGTGTTGGGCGTTACACGATAATTATCTCCCTTACATCATGTAAACACCAAATGTGTTAAAGTCAACATATCATATAAAATGCACAAATGCAATGGAAAAAGACGGAATAATATGGCAAAAATGACGAAAAGAATAGAAAAAGGAGATACATGAGAAAACGTGAAGTGTTATGAATGGAAAAGAAGGTGATATAAAACTTGTAGGGGTAGAAATGGAATATGAGAGGTAAATAAGAAAAAACGTTATAAATTACGAGATATCGGTACAAATGGTGAGTTATGCTTATCGTGCTGTATTGGAATATTAAGGAATATATGGTAGAATTAAGTGTTGAAAAACGCATGAAGCAGGTAAGAGAATCCCTGCAATATCAATCAATTATTTGGAGAAGAATATGGACAAGAATTATATATTGATAATCGGATGGGTTGCCGTGATGGCGATGCTGTCTGTATTGACATCGGTGAAACAAGAGGAGACGGTGTGTGGGAAAAAAGAATATCGGTGGAGACCGGTGTGGGCGGTTGTGACATTCTTACCGTTGATTATATGGTGTGGATATAGAGGAAATATAGGCGATACGTGGGCATACAAAAAAAGCTTTTCCGAAATGCCGGTAAGTTTAGGCGGTATGGCGTCTTATATGGCAACAGTAAAGAAGGATAAAGGCTTCTATTTTGTGTCAGCGGTCATCAAATGTATTGTAGGAAATCACGTTAATATATATTTTATAGTATTAGCTGCGATTCAGGCGGGGGTGTTGATATATGTATATCGTAAATATTCCAGCAGATATCTGGTAAGCTTTTTCTTATTTATTGCTTCGACAGATTATATCTCTTGGTTGTTCAATGGTATCCGACAATTTCTGGCTGTTACGATTACGTTCATAGGAATTAAATTCATACTGGATAAGAAGTACGCAAAAGCAATTATTTTAATTCTGATTGCCTCATTGATGCATCAGAGCGCTTTACTGGTTATTCCATTTATCTTCATTGCACAGGGAAAGGCATGGAATAAAAAGACATTACTTTTTATGGTTGCGGTTATTGTAATTGTGGCTGGTATTGGGCAGTTTACAAATGTGTTGGATTCTATGTTAGCCGAGACGCAATATAAAAATGTTGTGTCTGACTGGCAGAGTTGGAATGATAATGGAACGAATGCATTGCGTGTATTAGTGTATGCAGTGCCATCGGTACTGTCTTTAATAGGATTAAGATTTATACGGAATGAAGATGATAAAGTTATTAATCTGTGTACGAATATGTCAATCGTATCTGTTGGATTCTATATAGTATCTATGTTCACAAGTGGAATATTTATTGGTCGTCTTCCAATTTATTTCTCGTTATATAGTTATATCTTATTGCCATGGGAGATTGATCATATGTTTACCAAACGATCAGCAAGATTGATTTATGTTGTAATGGTAGTGGGGTATCTGGGATTCTATTTGTATAGTGTTAATAATCTTTTGGGATAGAGGGAGAATAATGATTCGAGTATTACATGTTGTTACATATATGGGGCGCGGAGGTCTTGAGACGATGCTTATGAATTATTATCGTCATATAGATCGAAGTAAAGTACAGTTCGATTTCCTAGTGCATAGAGAATTTGAAGCGGATTATGACGAGGAAATAAAGTCTTTAGGCGGAAGAATCTATCACGTATCAAGGCTTGTGCCGTGGAGTAGAAGATACAAAGCAGAATTGAGATGCTTTTTTAGAACTCATCCGGAATATAAGATTGTACATGTACATCAGGACTGTCTGAGTTCTGTAGCGTTGCAATGTGCGAAAGAATGCGGAATTCCGGTTCGAATTGCGCATAGTCATAACAGTAATCAAGACAAAAATATTAAATATTTGTTTAAAAGATATTATATGAGAAAGATCCCTGAAACATCAACGGAATTATTTGCCTGTGGTAAAGCAGCGGGAGACTGGATGTTTGGAGGAAAAACTTATCGGCTTCTTCCGAATGCAATTGCAGCGGAAAAGTATATTTATGAAGAAGAAAAGGCAAAAAAAATAAAAAAAGAGCTAGATCTTGAAAAAAATATAGTTATTGGACACATTGGAAGATTTAATCCGCAGAAGAATCATAAATTTCTGATAGACATTTTTGAAAAGTGTTTTGAAAAGAATCAAAAAGTAAGATTAATGTTGATAGGAGATGGAGAAGGGCGGAAAGAAATAGAAAACAAAGTAAAAGAACGGGGATTACAAGATAATGTCATTTTTATGGGCGTTAGAAGAGATGTCCCGGAATTATTACAGGCAATGGATGTGTTCGTATTCCCCTCCTTATACGAAGGACTTCCAGTTACAATGATTGAGGAGCAGGCGGCAGGAGTGCCTGCGGTTATTTCGAATCGAGTGTCGGAAGAATGTATTATTACAAAAGATCTGGTGAAAGTGGAAGGGCTGGAAGAAACTCCAGAACAATGGGCAGGCGAAATCTTAAAACAGGTAAAGATTAGCAAGCGTGACAGAAGTGAAGAAATCAAAAAAGCAAAATATGATGTAGAGACAACCGCAAAATGGCTGGAAGAATATTATCTTAAGAAGGCAGAGGTGAACTGATATGGCATTATTAACAGTATTTACACCTGCATACAACAGGGCAAGCACTTTACCACGTACATATCAGAGCCTTTGTGAGCAGGAATGCAAAGATTTTATATGGTTAATCGTAGATGACGGATCAAGTGATAATACAAGGGAACTGGTAGAAGGTTGGAAGAACCAGGATAACGGATTTGAGATACAGTATATTTATAAAAAAAACGGAGGAATGCACACTGCTCATAATGTAGCGTATGAGAATATACATACAGAATTAAATGTATGTATCGATTCTGATGATAGAATGGCAGAAGGGGCTGTGAAAAAAATAAAAACTGCATGGCTGAAAGCAAGAAATAAAAATTATGCCGGTTTGATAGGACTGGATGCAGACATGAATACCGGAAGAATCATAGGAAAAGGCTTTCCGAATGGATTAAAAGAGACCACACTTGGAGGTTATTATGCATCTGGTGGAGAGGGAGATAAAAAATTAGTTTATCGTACAGATGTTATCAACAGTGTTCCACCGTATCCAGTGTTTGAAGGCGAAAAGTATGTTGGATTGGTGTATAAATACACGTTAATTGATCAAAAATATAAGCTTTTTGTGCTGAATGACGTATTATGTGATGTTGAGTATCAAATGGATGGATCGAGCAATACGATGTTCCGGCAATATTTGAAAAATCCTAAAGGATTTGCTTTTTTGAGAAAGGTGGCAATGACTTATCCGACCAGTAAGAAGAGATTGATTAGAGATTGTATACATTATTGCTCTAGTAGTTTGATTGCAGGAAATAAAAATTATATTGTTGAATCACCAAGAAAAGTACTTACTGTTTTATGTACACCATTGGGATGGATATTAACGACCGTAATTAAGAAAAAGTGTAAATAAATTTGAAAATTGGTCAATTAAAAAGGAGAAACTAATGATTCCAAAGAAAATACATTATTGTTGGTTTGGAAAGAATGAATTACCGACAAAAGCAAAGAAGTGCATTGCGAGTTGGAAAAAATATTGTCCAGATTATGAAATTGTTGAATGGAATGAAGACAATTATGATGTACATCAAAATGCTTATACGACGTATACGTATGACAACAAAAAGTTCGCATTTTTAAGTGATTATGCACGTTTGCAAATTATTCTTCGAGAAGGGGGAATATATTTTGATGTTGATGTGGAGGTTGTAAGGTCATTGGATGAATTGCTTAGGTATCCGGCTTTTTTTGGATTTGAGACAGAAGAATATGTAAATACAGGAGTAGGATTTGGGGCAGAGATAGGAAATAAGATTGTTGAAGGGATGCTAAATGAATATAATCTACTCCTTGATGGAAAACATGGAACAAGAGGATGTCCAATATTGAATACAGAAGCATTGGAAAAAAAAGGTCTAATACGAAATGGACAGAAGCAGCAAATAGAAGGAGCACAAATATTTCCAGTAGAATATTTTAATCCATATGATGATCCGACAGGAAGACTTAATAAAACGACAAAGACTTATTCAATTCATTGGTTTGCTAAAAGTTGGATGGGTAAAAAAGAAATATTAAGAAGTCAAATATTAAAACCGGTTCACCGAATATTTGGAAAAGATGTTTTCAGAAGAGGTAAATAATGAAGAAAATATTAATAGTATCACATGCATTGGAGATAGGTGGTGCAGAAAGAAGTCTAATAGGATTATTAGATGCTATAGATAAAAAAGAATATCAGGTGGACTTGTTTTTGTTGCGCCATGAAGGAGAATTGTTTTCGTTTATTCCTGAAGGTATTCATTTATTATCAGAGATACCATCATATACAGTACTTGCACGTCCGATGGTACAGACTTTAAAAGAAGGACATGTAGTATTAACAGCAGCAAGAATGTATGGGAAAATAAAAGCAAGTAAGTATATAAAAAGACATGGACATACAGACAGCGGGGTACCACTTGAGTACAGTCATAAATATACATATCGTTTTATGCCAGACATCCAACCAAATGAGGAATATGATCTGGCAATCAGCTTCTTGACTCCACATTATATTGTCGCACATAAGGTGCATGCAAAAAAGAAAATAGCTTGGATACATACAGATTATAGTAAGATTCAGATTAATAAAAAATCAGAAATAGAAATGTGGTTAGCGTATGATAGGATAATTTCAATATCTGATGATGTGACAAAAACATTTCTCAAAATCTTTCCAACATTATCAGCAAAGATTGTTAAAATAGAAAATATTATTCCAGAAAAATTAATTGTACATCAATCAAAGGAGTTTGTTCCAATAGAAGAGATGCCGGATGATAGTATAAAAATATTGTCTATTGGAAGATATTGTACAGCCAAAAATTTTGATAATGTACCAAGGATATGTAAATATTTGGTAAGCGGAGGGATGAATGTAAAATGGTATCTTATAGGATTTGGTTCAGATGAAAAACTTATAAAAGAAAAGATAAAAAAAGAACATATGGAAAAAAATGTTATTATGCTTGGGAAAAAATCTAATCCATATCCGTATATTTGCAGATGTGATTTGTATGTTCAACCTTCAAGATATGAAGGGAAATGTGTTTCTGTAAAGGAAGCGCAAATGTTGGGAAAACCTGTAGTAATTACTAATTATGAAACAGCAAAAAGTCAATTGGAAGATGGAGTGGATGGAATAATTGTGTCCATGGATAATGAAAAGTGTGCAGAACAAATAGAACAGGTATTAAAAGATGATGAAAAAATGAAGAGAATATCCCAAAAGTGTATGGAAAAGGATTATTCTAATGCTACAGAAATAGAAAAAATATGTAGTATGTGTACATATTAATTGAACTTAATCAAGTTAGAAGAAAGAGGAAAAAATGGTATTGGTTAGTATTGTTGTTCCAATTTATAAAGTCGAAAAATATTTATCAAGATGTGTTCAGTCGTTGTTGAATCAGACTTTGAAAGATATTGAGATAATCTTGGTTGATGATGGATCGCCGGATAAATGTCCTGAAATGTGTGAGGACTATTTGAAAGTAGATAAGAGAATTAAAGTTGTACATAAGGAAAATGGCGGTTTAAGCAGTGCGCGGAATGCCGGAATCAATGTTGCTACTGGAAAATATATAGGTTTTGTAGATTCGGATGATTCAATATTACCTACTATGTATGAAGAATTATATAATGTGATTAATAAGTATAATTGTGATTTCGCTATGTCGGATTATGAGAGGATTATGCGTGATGGAAGAGAAAATTTAAAAAGTCTTAATATTGCAAAAGGATACTATGATAAGAACCGAATTATTAAAGAAATTTATCCAGAGCTAATTATGGGGCGTAATCTGGATTATGGTCCATTGTTGTCAGTTTGGCATTGTTTATATAATTCGAATTTTTTGAGACAGTATAATTTACGATTTGATGAAGAGGTTAAATGGTCGGAAGATAATATTTTTAGTGCATTTGTTGGGTATTATGCTAATTCTTTTTATTATTTAAAGGGAAGAGGATTATATAAGTATTATGAAAATGCGGGAACAATTACGACCAGTTATCGTGAAGGTGCGTGGAATGTTTATTGTACTATGAATGACCATCTGAGAATGTTTTTTGACAATAAAAAAGAGTATAATTTTTCACAACAATTAAATTTGCATCAGATTTATTATGCATGCAATTGTTTGGGACAATTAAAGCATGCAGATTTAGATAAAGAAGTAAGAAATAGAAAGGCGCAGGAAATTTTAAAATCTGAAAAATTAGCAGAGGCTTTTTATAAATTCGATTATCCGAAAGAATGGTCATGGAAACTGAAGGTACAGATTTGGTTGATAAGGCATAAAATGTGGAATGTATTAAAGAAAATATAAGGAGCAGATGATAATGTGTAAGATTTCAATAGTTATGCCTGTTTATAATAAAGAAAAATACATAGCAAGAGGAATTCATTCTATTCTTGTACAGACATTTAAGGATTGGGAATTAATTATCATTGATGATGGGTCGACTGACGGCTCTTTAAACCAATGCAAAAAATTCCGAGATTCAAGAATTCAAGTATTTCATACTTTAAATAGAGGTGTGTCTGAAGCACGAAATTTGGGAATTAGTAAAGCTACGGGAGAGTATATTACTTTTATAGATAGTGATGATTTTGTTGCAGAGAATTATCTTGAAAAAATATATAGACCAGATGAAGAAATGGTAATTGGTGGAGTAGCAAAAGTTGATATAAACGGAAAAGTTATAGAACGAATATGTCCATATTTAGACGGGAATGTATATATAGAAGATATGGCGAAAACCTTCTATAAAGAACAATTAGCTACCGGAATTTATGGTTTTGTATCATCAAAACTTATAAAAAAAAGCGTGATAGAAAAAAACAAGATACGATTTGATAGTAAAATAAATTTGGCAGAAGATTATGATTTCTTTTTAAAAATATATGGATGTATTGAACAAGTATGGTTTACAGATTATACAGGATATTATTATGAGCAGGAAACTATAAATTCTGCTATCACGATGGATGATAACAAGATAGATTTTTTTGAACAGATTAATATTCAAAAGAAAACAAAATCATTTTTAAGAAAGAATCATTCATTTGGAGAATGGGAAGAAAAGCAATATAATCAAATAATTTCGAATTATGCGTATACGATTCTAATGATGAGTGCAACGAAAGGAAAAAAAATATATAGCAATAATTTTAACAGATTGAAGAAAGAACATATAGTTTATCTGGGAGAAGGCGGAAAAGCTATGCAGATAATAATGTCAGGATATAATCGTGGATTAACAAGCGGAACATATGTTGTTTTGAGGCTGAAGAAAGCAATACGTAATGTGTTAAAAGGGGAAAGGTAAGCATGAGAAAAATTTTTTTATATAATCACGGAGGTAGTGAAAATCACGGATGTGAAGCACTGGTTCGCACTGTGTGTGAATTGTTTAAAGAGGAAGATATTATCCTATATTCAGAAATGCCGCAACAGGATTTACATTATGGTATTCAGCAGTTTGCTGATGTTAAAAGTGCAAAAAATGCATATTCAAAACTGTCTCCTAGTTTTATTAAAGCGTATTATAGCTTGAAAAAGAAAAATGATTACTTCTCAATAGATATATTACCATATAGAAAGACTATAAAAGAATTTAGGACAGGAGATATAGAGATATCGGTAGGTGGAGACATTTATTGTTATGATGACTATCCAAAATACATTCAATTGCATCAAATGATCTTTCAACGAGGCTGTAAGACAATTCTTTTAGGATGTTCTTTAAATGAAAAATTATTTAATGATCCGAAATTTGTCGAGGATATGAAATCATATGATTATATTTCGGCAAGAGAATCTTTGACTTATGAATTATTAAAAAAGGCCGGGATTGAAAGTATCGGATTGTCACCGGATTCAGCATTTACATTACCAAAAGAAGAAGTGCAATTACCATCTAATTTTATTGAAAATAATACAGTGGGAATCAATGTAAGTCCATTAGTAATGGAACGGGAGCAAGAAGATAATGTGTTGTTGGATAACTACAGAAATCTCATAGCTTATATTTTAAATAAGACAGATTATGCGGTTGCATTGATTCCGCATGTGATATGGGAGGGGAACGATGATAGAAGCATTTTGAATAAATTATATGATGAATTTAAAAAGAGTGAGAGAATTGCAGTAATTCAGGATTGTAATTGTATGCAGTTAAAAGGATATATTGCGAAATGTCGGTTCTTTGTTGGTGCAAGGACCCATGCGACTATTGCAGCATATTCTACAGAAGTTCCGACTCTTGTTGTAGGATATTCTATAAAATCCAGGGGAATAGCGAAGGATATATTTGGAAGTGAAGAAAATTATGTGATTCCTATTGAGCAGATAAAAGAAGAAAATAAATTGACACAGGCATTTATTTGGTTGCAGGGGAATGAGAATCATATAAAGGAACACTTGAAGAAAAGAATGCCGCAATATATAAAAGACGCAGAAAAAGTAAAGGAAAAAATAAAAGAATTTTTTTAGGATATGAATAATGGATTTGATAAGTATTATTGTGCCAATTTACAATGCAGAAAAAGTTATAAAACGATGTATAGAATCAATATCACGACAGTCTTATGAAATGTTAGAAATTATTCTGGTTGATGATGGATCAACAGACCAAAGCTTAGAAATTTGTGAAGATATGTCTGAAAAGGATTCAAGAATTAAGATTATACATCAAAACAATGGTGGGGTTAGTAGAGCAAGAAATACTGGACTAAAAAAAGCAACGGGACAATATATTATGATGGTTGACAGTGATGATTATCTATATGAAAGGGCTGTCGAATTAATGCTTAGGGAGATAAAGAAGAATAAGGCAGATTTAGCTATTTGTGGATTTGAAAGAGGAATGGATGAAGCATTTCCTTTTTCAATAGATTTATCTTTGAAAAGTTCAGTAATTGATAATAGAGAGGCGCTGAACAGAATTTATAAGAATGATTATTGTGCTTTACAATATGTTGCACCGTGGGCAAAGTTATATGCGCGTAGACTGTTCGATAATATAATATATCCGGAAGGAAAGATATTTGAAGATATTTATATAACTCATCATATATTGTATAAATGTGGAAGAATTGCTGTTTTACCACAGAGAATGGTATACTATTCGTTTTGTGATAATAGTTTGATGAATAAACCATTTCACTTAGGAAAATTAGATTATCTGGAAGCATTGGAAGAAAGAATTTATTTTTTTAAAGATTGTGGATTTGATGAACTTGAGGACGTGGCTTATGATGAGTATTTACATTCTCTTATATGGGAATATTCTCGAACGAGAGATATTTTACATGACAAGAATGCCATGAATAAAATTTCTGATTGCTTTAAGAAAATATATAAAGTGGGACATGCCAGTAAAAGATATCCGCAAGAGACAGTATGGTATTTGAAGACCTTTGCAATTAATCCGGAGATAATAGTATTATATTGGAAAATCAACTCAGTGTTTGAAAAAATATGGAGAAAGAAGAATGAAAACTGAAAAGGTAAGTATTGTAACACCATGCTATAACGGAGAAAAATATTTGGAACGATTTTTAAAGTCCATACTTAATCAAAGCTACGGAAATATAGAGTTGATATTTATAAACGATGGATCAACAGATCAGACAGAAGAGATTATTAAAAAATATAAAGAAGAATTTGATTTACATAATATAGAATTAACATATTTGTTTCAGGAAAATGCGGGACAGGCTGCAGCTTTAAATACTGGATTGAAATATGTTCAGGGAGTTTATTTGCTCTGTATAGATTCAGATGATGAGATTAGTTATGATTTCGTGGAACAGAGGGTACGTTTTTTAGTGGATAATCCATCATATATGTATTGTTACGGGAAAGCGGAGTTTATTAATGAAAATAATAAAAATGAAGTGATACAAATAAAAGGGAAAAGAGAAAATTCGAGTGAAAAATCATCATTTTTCGAGGATATATTATTTTGTAAAAATATTTTTTTCTCTGGATATCTTGTGAGAAGAAATGCGTTAGATAAAGTCATAGAAAAGCGAGAAATATATACGGGAAGAGGAGGACAGAATGCGCAAATACTTCTTCCTTTAGCTTGGTATTATGGAGAGCCGGGGTATGTAAAAGAATCAGTATATAAGTATTATATTCATCCAGAAAGTCATTCACATAGTCAGGATACAGGAGAAAAAATTATTGAACAATTGTCGGATTATGAACAGATTTTGCTTGAAACAATAAAGAAAATAAAAAATAAAAGAGCAAGTGAATATATTATGCCAGTTCGACAACATTATGCGAGACTTCGGTATGGAAATGCAATAGATACACAGAATAAGATACTCATTCGGAAATATTTCAAGGAATTAAAGCGGATAAAAAGGCCGACACTTAGGGAGTTGGGACTATATATAAAGAAAATGGTATTTAGGTAAAAAGAATGTATGGATTAATATATAGAATATATTTTATATTGAAGAGAAAACAAAAAAAGAAAAAAGAAAAGAACAAGGAAACAGGTTTTATAATTCAAAAATTATTAGACAGAATAGAATGGTATTATAATATTTTAATAAAAGAAAAATATGAAAAATGTAGTATCCCTGAAAATATTCTTGAAAAAAAGGAAAGAAAAGAGCGTATAATAATATCTTTAACATCTTATCCGAAAAGAATAGGTGATGTATGGATTACAATTGAGACTTTATTGCGTCAGACAGTGAAACCGGATATGATTATTTTGTGGCTTGCAGATACTCAGTTTAACGGAATAGAAAGTTTACCTAAAAAGTTAATTGATCTACAAAAAAGTGGATTGACAATTCGTTTTTGTAAAGATTTAAAAAGTCATAAAAAGTACTTTTATACTATGCAAGAATATCCAGAAGATCTGATAATATTAGTAGATGATGATATGTTTTATCCGTATGATATGATAGAAAAATTATTAAAGTTACATTATGAATATCCACAGGATATTTGCACAATGACTGCGCAGGTAATAGGTGATGATATCACAGTGGTTCCATCGAAATGGAAAAATCCTGATTTAAGTCAAAAGTATCAACATTCTACCAAATTGCAGATTTTTACAGGAAGTGGTTCACTTTATCCGCCAAATTCATTAAATGCACAAGCTTTCAATGAAGAAGTAATGAAAGAGTTATGTCCATATGCAGATGATCTTTGGTTAACGTTTATGGCAAAATTAAATGGAACAAAAGTGACTACACAATATCCATGGAGAGCATTCCCAATAACAATTTATGGTTCTGGTATCGGAAGTTTGTATTATATAAATGCTGAAGAAGGGCAGAACGATGTTCAGTGGAAGGCATTGTTGAATTATTTTAAAGTACAATTAGGAGAAGTTGAATATGAATAAGATAAAAGAGTATTTGCGATTTCTTAGACGTATTCGGATTATAAAATATTTTTACTTGAATTATTTTTGCAAAGAGATAATCCGAGTTGATAACAGTAAAATAATTCCGTATAAAAATGCTGTTATTAATATTGAAATAGGAGCACGAATTTATATTGCAAATGGAGATGTTGAAATAGGATGTAATTTGTTAAAAGGATCCAGGGAGGAAACAAGAATACGTTTAAGAGAAAATGCTGTTTGGGGATCCAACGGTGGATGTAAGGTTTCTTATGGTTCAACAATAGAAATTCTTAAAGGGGCATTGCTTGACAGTAAATATTTTACGGTTAATAGTAATAGTATATTAATTGCGGCAAAAAAAATAAGTCTTGGACAAGATGTTATGATTGCAAGAAATGTTGTTATATATGATAGTGATTTTCATGAGATATATTATGAGGGAATAAAAGGTAACAGATCAAAAGATGTTATAATAGGCGAGCATGTCTGGATTGGTACAAACAGTATGATACTGAAGGGTGTTAATTTGAAAAAAGGTTGTGTAGTAGCAGCTAATACAATTGTAACTGAGAATGTAGAAAGTGAAAATCTTATTGGAATCAAATCAGAAATCAAGTGTATAAATAACCAGATTCAATGGAAGAGATAAAATGCTATGAAAGATTTTTTGATTAAAGATGTGGAGAATTAATTATGTCGAGACAAAAGAATAGTATTAATAATCTTAAATGGGGGATTTTAGGAAATATAATCACTTCAGTTGTAGCAATTATTATTCCAAGATTATTTATCGTCAATTATGGATCTGAAGTGAACGGGTTATTATCATCAATTCGCCAAATTTATGTATATCTGGCTTTACTGGAAGCGGGTGTAGGCGATGCGTCAGTTGTGGCACTTTATGGACCTATTGGGAGAAATGATCATAAAACTGTTAATAAAATCCTGGCAGCAACGCATTATTATTATAAAAAAATTGGGATAGCATATGCGGCGTGTGTGTTGGCATTGGGTGGAATATACCCATTGCTATTGGATACAACCATATCATATGGAACATGCTTTTGGGTCATTGTATTACAAGGTTCAGGAAGTGTTATTAGCTATTTCGTTCAGGGAAAATATAATATGTTGTTGCGAGTAGATAATAAAAGTTATATAACAACGAATCTTGCTACCGTAACATCAGTTATGACGGATTTGATACGAATAGTATTATTATTAAATGGTAAAAGTATCATTGAAGTACAGGCTACATATTTAGTATTTAATCTTGCAAAAATGTTGTATGTAAGTTGGTACATGAAAAAGAATTATTCATGGATTGATCTATCAGTTACTCCGGATTTTAAATCAATTTCACAGAAATCGGCGGTTATGGTCCATCAAATTTCTTCATTAGTGTTCAGTCATACAGATGTATTAATACTCACTTTTGTCTGTGGATTGAAAACAGTAAGTATTTATTCTATGTATGCAACGATTTATGGAATGGTTGATAATGTTATAAACATTATTTCTAATAGTGTTCAGGCAGCATTGGGGCAGATATTCCATACAGATAGGAAAAAATTCTTGAAACTACAGGAAGCATTTGAAACTTATTATTTAGCTATTGTGTTTGCTCTTTTAACGATAGCATTTATATTTGCGTTACCGTTTATGAAATTATATACAAGAGGGGCGGATATAAATTATGTAGATTATAGATTACCAATATTATTTACGATGTATCAACTCTTAAGTTATGGAAGAGCATCAAGTAATAATATTTTAAGTTTTGCAGGGGCATTTAAAGAGACTCAATGGAGAGCGGTATTAGAAGCAACAATTAATCTGGTGGTGTCTTTTATATGTGTATTTAAATTTGGAATATATGGCGTATTATTTGGCACTGTAGTAGCTTTGATATACAGGGCAAATGATATTATTTTATTTGCCAATAGAAGAGTGTTAAAAAGAAGTGCCTGGGCAACGTACCGTAGATGGATAACGGATTTTTTTGTCTTAATTGTGATAATAATTTGTTTTGAAAAATTACAATTAAGAATTGAAACGTATACGAAGCTTTTGGTAGCTGGTATTTGGGTTAGCATTGTGGTTGTAAGTATTTTTATAGTCGTGGCAAGTGTTATTGAAAAACAAGCTAGAGAGACGGCGATATATTATATTAGACAGATGATACTAAAAAAGTTGTAATAATTTATAGTATGTTAAAAGTAAATAGCATGGAAAATGTTGTCCCGGGATGGTCGAGTAGTTTGATTGCAACTAGTTTTATAGGAGGAATTCAGTTTATTTTGTTAGGAGTAATAGGAAAATATATTGAAAAATATATATGGAGACAAAGCAGAGACCACGATATATAATTATGGAAAAAACTTACCAGGAAGTAAATGCTAGAATTAAGAAAAGTTAGTTGTATTTGTGCATAAGATTAGAAGAAAGAGAAATGAAATGAAAGAAAATTTGTTATTAAAAAAAATACTGCTTAAGATATTTAACAGAATTTCAGCGGATAACAATTATTTAAAGATTGAAAGTATTCATTTTAAAAATAATTATTTACGAATAGAGGGAAATGAGAATAGTCTTCAATGTGAAAAGCAGAGTTTTTTAAGAAACAGTCATGTGTATATAAAAGGAATGGAAAATAGGATTAGCATTGATATAGAAACAGAAGTTTATGGGAATAATATGCAAGTCCTTTTTGTAAATGGAAGCAATAATCAGATTTTAATTGGGAAAAATTGTGTTATAAGAGATACAACATTTTTTATTAATGGAAATAATAATGTAATTTGTCTTGAAAATAATGTATCCGTTTATGGCGCAGAATTTCATATAGAGCAAGATAATAATTGTTTAAATATTAAAAAAGGAACAACATTTCACGGAAGAAATGGATATCCCGTGCATATTGCACTAGATGAGGGAAGTAGTATTACGATTAATGAGGATTGTATGTTTTCTAATGGAATTCAAATACGTTCTACAGACTCGCACAGTATTATTGATTCGACAGGAAAACGAATAAATTATGCAGAAGATATAACTATAGGAGAACATTGTTGGATCGGGTTGGGGTGCATTATCTTAAAAGGAACAACTATTGCGCCACATACAGTAGTAGCAGCGGGATCAATATGTACAACTGAATATCATAAAGGGAATTGTATAATTGCGGGGAATCCTGCAAAGGTAGTAAAAGAAAATATTGATTGGGATAGAAAATATTTGTGATTAAAATATTGGGTTTTTATACTATAGAAAGAGAGTGGAAGAAATAATTAAAGAAATCGTAAGGGGATACGGTGTTGGTAATCAGACTGATAGTAAATATGATTTTTGTGATGTGTTGGTATTAGAATAGAGACTATGAAGAAAAGTCTGTAAATATGATTCTTTTTCACAGCCCCTAAAAATGTCAAGGTACTCGCTATTTTGCGTTTACTATTTAGCAGTTATTTAAAGCGCAGGCAAAATGGCATACGCCATTTCCCTGCGCTTTTATTATCCTTATAGCCGAATAAGCAAAATACTATCTGTTCTTACGTCTCTTACTAATAATAGTATAAATACATCCTGCAGCGATCATAAGTGAAAGAACCAGTGAAACTGTATAAAGAATCATGCGATTATTGTCACTGGTTTTTACCTTGCCATTTGTAGACTTCTTATTTGTACGATTAGCATTAGTAGTCTTTGGAGATGCTGTAGTAGTTGCTCCGTTCTGACCATTGGATGTGTTGTTACCTGTAGAACCAGAGGTTGTACCATTGTTAGTTCCGGAAGGATCTGTTGTTCCAGGTGTGCTCGGTTTGTCAGTATCTGGCTTGTCAGTATCCGGTTTGTCAGTACCTGGTTTGTCAGTATCTGGCTTGTCAGTACCTGGTTTATCAGTATCCGGTTTGTCAGTACCTGGTTTATCAGTACCTGGCTTATCAGTACCTGGTTTATCCGGTGTCGGATTTTCTGATCCGTCGGTTACTCTCCAGAGCTGTGTTCCCCAGAACGGGTTAGCCATACCGAGGAAGAGTCCGTTGTCTGTCGGAATAAATGCACGTCCGCCGTGGTTATAGATATCGCCGAAACCATTGCGGGTGAGTGTTGTAAAGTTTACTCCGTCGGAAGAGATCAGTACGTCGCATCCTTTTTCCTGTGTGTGGATGATGTTGCTGCATCCAAGGTAATATACGAAATGATGGAATGCAGTGTTGAAGACGTTGTTCTCAATCTTCTGTGCAAGATCCGGGTTCAGGCGGTTAAGGATTGGTTTTACATATTTGTTGTAATTATTTACCATATCCAGATATACATCGACGATGTCAGATGGTTTAGTTCTCTGTGTGTAAGCAGCTGTCTGAGAATCGTCAGAAGAAAGTGTCTCGATTTCATCCAGCTGATCTAACATCTGGTCGATGGCAGCTGCTTCTGTGTCTGTAAGTTCTGCATTTGTGTTGTCTGTTACAACTGCTTCCTGGTCTTTTGCGGCTTCTGTAGCTGCCTGATCAGCAGTATTATCAGCGTCTGTATTCTCCTGAATATTTTCCTGAGCATCTTCTACGGTATCTTCTGTGACGGCCTCTTCTGTTGTGCCTTCTTCTGCGGTCAGTGCTGCGCCGGAAGGAGTTTTCTTAAGGCTCTGAAGAAGTTCTTTGACATAAGTCATCTTCTGTGAGAATTCTTCAGGTGTCATTTCCAGAAGACTTCCGTCGGTCAGCTGTGTGAATCCGGATGCGAGTGTTGCGATATCGAATGTTCCGATCAGGAGCTTTCCGTGGTATTCAGAGAATCTCCACAGATACTGTGTGGAAGCTGCTCCGAATCCGTCATCGTTGATGAGTTCGATATTTTCATTCTTGTCCATGCGGTTCAGGCATGCTGGGTTCTTCAGATCTTCATAGAGAGACTGGAAATCACCGGCATTACCGATTTCGGCGAGGTCAAGCATCGGGTCGTTATAGCCGCCGATGTAGAGATGGTCGCCATATGCGAACAGGTTACCTGCGCAGGATTCTTTCTTTCCAAGACCGAATTCATATTTGGCACCTTTGGATGTGTCTCCGATGATCGGTGTCCAGTTCCAGGTCCCGTCTTCTTTCGGATCACCGCGGTATACGGCGAATCCCTGTTTGTGATTGACGCCTGTTGTGGCATCTGTCTTGCCTGTTACCATGGATACGTACAGAGATCCGTTGAATGGAACAAGATCCCATAATCCGCCGCCGTTGATACTGTCGCGGATCCAGCAGGCCGGAAGATTGTCGAAGGTCTCCTGGTTGGCGATAACGGACCAGCTGTCTACGTCTTCTGGATTTGTAGTGGAAAGAAGACGTACACCCTGCATACGTGGGTTAGCGTCTTTGTAACGCACGTCTTTTTTGGCCATTGCTTTGATCGCATTCTGGTATGCCTGTGGAAGCTGTGAACCGGATGCGAACATGTTGTCTGGATCTGCGCCGTCGGTAGCCAGAGATACGAGAAGCTTGCCATCCATAACGGTGAGTCCGCGGATTCCGTTGGCGAATCCGGAGTTCTCTGCAGTCTTCTGCATAACAACTTTTGTTTCATTTGTCTCAGGATCGATCTGAAGCAGACGGGATGTCGGGAAGCCGGCGCAGGCAAAATATAATTTGCCATTGTATTCTACGGCCATTCGGTATCCGTTCCAGTTGACGAATGCGGAGCTCTCTTTTTCGATGTAGACAACTTCTGTCTCATAGGTGTATTTGTTCACACGCATGATACAAGGAGTTCCGTTGGTAGATGTTGCTCCGTCAGGGAAGTTACCGTTGTACACAACATTCAGAATATTGGTTGCTACGGTACCGGCTTTCTGTGCCGGATTTTCATCCCCGCGGTTCTGGAACAATTTGGTCAGATTGTTCTTGAGATTGCGGTAGTAAATACCTGAGATTGGATTCCAGCAGGTGCCAAGGTAGATATAATTTCCATGTTCTACGCAGGACCATACATAGCTTTGGTTACGGTTGCTCTCTTCTCCCATAGCATCGAATGACAGGATACCGTCAGTCTCACCGGCTCCTCTTTCCGGATGAGAGTGGGGCAGCGCTTACATTTACTCCTGTTGCAACACAGGACACAGAAAGAACTGCTGTCAGTACGAGTTGGAAAAATCTCTTTTTCATAATTTTCCTCCATTATTAAATTGTTAGTTTCATAAATGATTGTATTATAGGCGAACCCCTGTTGTAAATCGTTTTTTTGCGTATTTTACAGCTAAAAATAAAAAAAATGTAGAAATTTGAAAAAAATTAAATTTTTTTGAAAAAAACGCGACAGGTTTTTAAAAGTTATGTGTATTAATATATAGAGGGAGACAAAAAGAAGAATTTATATAGATTGGAGCAATCGAAAAAGACTATGTCGAGATTGCATGTGAACTGTGGTTACAGCCCCGCACCCCATCATTTACATACGCAGGAAATACTCAAAGAAATGAAAAAATCCGATGAATATAAATATAGAGTATTGATAAATATTGATATGTGTGCATTGATAAACGTACTGTAAATTTTTGGGAGTTGCGGGATACTGTAAATCGCCGGAGGATTTGGATATCGTCCACCGGTGTTATAATTCCGGGGCTTTATGTGTAGGGCCCCGGAATTAGCTATATATAGAGAGATTATGAAAGAGAAGATGAGATATGACGATACGGCAATTTATTAAGAAATTATTTGTAACGATTATAATGATTGGGATTGTACTGGCGGCGGTATGGAAGGTTGGTTATATATTGATCTGTAAGGTTATGGTGGTGATTATATTTGTAGTACTTGCGATTCAGTACTGGGTCGGTGAGGATATCAGGAAAGCGGAAGAAGAGAAAAGGGGAACCTGGTTATTCACGCTTGGATTTATCGGGCTGACTGTGCTGGCAATGCTTGCGGCCAATATCCCGGGACAGGTGCAGCAGGATCAGTACCTGTACCTTACGAAAGAGCATACGGAACAGCTGGAGAAGGTGCTTTTAAGAGAGGCGACTGCGGACAGCGAAAGGTGCATACAGTGGTATGAAAAGCAGATGCTGGGCATCAGGAATAATAAGGCGCTTGGGAATCCGGCTATGCAGACGGAGGATGAAAGACAGTATAAGAACCGCATCGATGGAAAAGAAGTGTACCGGGATCCGGATACATGTACTCTACGTGTGAAAGAGCTTAAAGATGGCAGTACGAAAGACAGTGTACTGATCAATGGACCGGTGGGAGAGATCATAGCGATGCGGGAGCGGATTTTCTATATTGATATGGAAGATCATAATGTTCTGAAATCTGTAACCTATGACGGAAGGAAGCGAAAGACCTGGACGAAGGATCCGGTAAAGCAATTTGCCGTAATCGGTGGATATGTGATCTGCTGTACGGAGGATGAGAAGCTTATCCGTTGTGATATGTCGACGGGCAAGAGAAAGGAACTGGCGGATCATATTCAGTACTTTTTTGCCGGTGCGAAGCTGTATGCGCAGAAGGGGTCGAAGATTGTGTCGGTCAGCTATGACGGCAAAGAGGTCAGGGTATTTAAGAAAGATGTGGTTATGATGGATAAGAAGGAAGACAAGGTATATTATAGGAGAATGGACAGGAAGAAAGAGCAGATGTATGTGTGTGATGTGGATGGAGGGATGGAGAAAATGGTTGGAAACAAAGCTGGGAAAGATTGAAACAAATGACAATGCTCCTGATTTTTGTCAGGAGCATTTTTATTACCTACATTCGTAAAGAGCTGCCAGTGGAAGGTCCTGTAGATATACAAAAGTATGCAAGAAAAGCTGTCACTGGCAGGTTCTATGTATAATCAACAATTATTCCACAAGCTCAATCCCAAATGTCATAGTCCTGGTATAATTTACCCCTGGTTCGAGGTTCTGTCCTTTGCTTCCGATCACCGGTTTGGCCGTATAGGTGACGGTTCCGTTGTCGGTAAAGGAAGCTGAAATTTGTGATGGGGATGGGATTAAATATATGTTAGATTGTGGTTAAAAGGCGTTGAATATGAATAAAAGAGAATGATTTCAATATATACAAAATGTACGGATTGTGATAAAATTAAAGGCGAATAAAAAGAAATATAATGAGAAGACTATAAATAAATTGAGAAGGAGCATTTGTGATGGGATCATATGTGGTAAGGATTCTAAAATCAGAACTTTGGAATTTTAAAAATGTGAAACATGGCGTAGTCAAATATATGAATTATGGATGTGTTCAGAAATATGGGGAGATTCAGAAGAAAGATATAGTAGGAATATATGGACAAAATGGTTCCGGAAAAACTGCACTGGTGGAGTCTTTAGACATTTTAAAGCATATTTTACTTGGGACAGAGATATCCTATGATGAATATGCGGGGATTATTTCAGAAGAAAATGATACACAGTTAGCTACATTGTTTCTTCTCGAGAAAGACAATTTAAAATATAGAATAGAATATAAAGTAACGTTAAGAACAAATAAGAAAGATGAAAAGATAGATATTATTGAAGAAAGATTAAATTATTGGAATCGTGGAAGTTCCTGGAAATCAGAAAGAGATATTTATTTTAAAAATCCGTATTATGATAATGATGACATATTGGCTAATGCAGATCTATCTATTCAGTCAAAGCACATGAAGTACTTTAAAAATATTAAATTTCTTAATTCGATGTCTGTTTTAGCAGCTGTAAGTGCACAGGGGCATATATCTGTTTTGTTTAATAATAAAGCAATTGCTTCGTTGAAAGCACAGGCTACAGAGGAAAATTGGAGTGATGAAGAGCAGATCGCGCTTTATGATATTCTGAATGGATTACAGTATTTCTCGAGGGCACATTTCCATATTATTAAGGTAAGTCAGTTGGGAGATATCAACAAGAATAAACTGATCCCTTTGAATATGCACTATGAGACAGAAACTTCTGTTATTCAGGGATGTATCCCGCTTTTTATAAATGGACAGGGGGAAGTCCCGTTATCAATATATGATTTGTTCGAATCGGCAATCAAGGCTGTTAATATTGCAATCAAAGCAATCATTCCTAATTTGCAGATTGAATTAGAGAAAAAGACAGAATTAGAAAAAGAAGATGGAAAGAAATATGTTCAGGTGGATGTATATTCCAAAAGAAATGGAAAACGTTTCCTGACAAAATTCGAATCAGAGGGAATAAAGAGAATTATATCTTTGTTAAGTTATTTGGTATCGGCTTATAATCAGCCGTCGGTATGTCTGGTGGTAGATGAGCTTGATGCAGGTATATATGAATACTTATTAGGAGAGTTGTTAGGAGAACTTCAAAAAGAAATGAAAGGGCAGTTAATCTTTACATCTCATAATCTGCGGGTATTGGAAAAGTTAGATTACAAAAACATTATATGTTCCACAATTAATCCTAAGAATCGCTATATTAATTTGACAGGGGTAGGAGCAAATAATAATAATAGGGATTTTTATATTAAATCGCTTACAATTGGTGGACAAAAAGAGGAATTATATGATGACGAGGATCTGGATTCTATTGGATATGCATTCAGAAGAGCAGGAAATCCAGAGAAGAAGAATGTGAACTTGCATCTTTCAAAGAAAATCTTGGAGAAGATAAAAGAGGAAAAGGAATAATAGGAGCAATAAATATGCAACACACACAGCAATTATTTTTAGAGGCATTAAAAGCCGCATTAAAAAATGAACAGGTAGAATGGAATAACAAGTTGGAAGCGCAGGAATGGATGGACCTGTTCCGCATGGCGGAAGTGCACCAGATCCTTCCGATGATCTATGAGGCCGTATACCGAAGCCCGGCCGCCGGGCAGGCGGATCCGCAGATCCTGGCTCCGGCGAAGGCGCAGATGGTGCGCACAGTGATCATGCAGACGCAGAAGACGGGAGAGTTCGAGCCGCTTTACAGATATCTGAGAGAGAGCGGAATCTGTCCGTTAGTGGTGAAAGGGATCGTGTGCAGGAACATTTATCCGAATCCGGATTATCGGATATCCGGAGATGAGGATCTGCTGATCCGGCCGGAGGATTTTAGGAAATGCCATGATCTGTTGCGCGAATATGGAATGCAGACATCGGAGCAGGATATGGATGCGGAAGAACTGGAATCGGTTTACGAAGTACCATACGGGAAGAAGGGAAGCCTTATCTACATAGAGCTCCACAAGAGTTTATTCCCGCCGGAATCAGAGGCATACGGGGATCTGAACCGCTTTTTTGCAAATGTACATGAAGATGCGATTGATATCAGGATCGATGGAACGGATATCCGGACAATGGGATACACGGATCATCTGTTTTATCTGATCTGTCATTCGTTCAAGCATTTCCTGCACAGTGGATTCGGGATCCGGCAGGTATGCGACATCATATTATTTGCCAATGAATACGGGGATGCGATTGACTGGGAGAAGGTTCTGAGACAGTGTAGGGAGATACATGCGGATCTTTTTGCTGCGGCATTATTTGCAATCGGTGAGAAATATCTGACGTTTGATCCGGAGAAGGCGCATTATCCGAAAGTATGGCAGGAGATCAGTGTGGATGAGACGGATATGCTGATGGATCTTCTGGACAGTGGTATCTATGGAAATGCGAATATGAGCCGGAAACACAGCAGTAATATGACGCTGGATGCGGTGGCAGCAGACAAGAATGGAAAGAAAGCCGGGAATACGGTCTTAAAGTCTTTGTTTCCATCGGCAAAAAAGCTCGAGGGGCGGTATCCGTATCTTAAGAAACATCCGATTCTTCTTCCGATTGCGTGGACAGACCGTATCTTAAAATACCGTAAAGAGACAGTGGCAGGAGGGGATAACGCTGCGGCAGATTCCGTGAAGATTGGAAATCAGAGAATTGAACTTATGAAGAAATATGGAATCATTAAAAAATGATAAAAAATGTTGATGACGTAACAGATATGTATAGGATATAATATATATGTTATATGCATTGTATAAGTGCATTGATGTGAGAGAAATACAGAAAGGGAAAAGTATGAAAAGAAAGAAAAGTACACAATTGCTGGCAGTAGCGCTGACAGCAGCAATGCTGGCGCAGCCGGTAGGTGCACAGATGGTGTTCGCGGAAGGTAATGCGGATGCAGTGCAGCAGGAGCAGGCAGTAAGCCCGGCGGCAGAGACAACGGGAGCAGTTCTTAAGAGTGGAACGGCAGTAATTCCGGCGAATGCAGACCTGAATCAGGTGAAAGAGATCCTTGGTAAGACATTGGTTGAGAATGCGGATCAGGTGGATCTGAGTAGTCTGGAGTGGGAGTATAAGTGTGAAGGTAAGACCGGATTGACCGGATTAGAAGTATCCGGTAATGAATCTTGGGGAAGTATTGGAGGATTTACAAGTTCCAAGAAGGGCATATTTGGAACAACAACAACATATACCCATCCATCTCTGGCAACAAATAAAGATGCCACATATCCGGTGCGTCTGAAAGGCACAACAACGGAAGTAACTCTGAAAAAGACGCAGAAATTAACTTCAGCTATATCAATAAAAGATAATACAAATGTAAACCTTGTATACAACGAGGACGGAAGCATCAATTATAACGCAGTACGTCAGAATATCTTCAATACAGTTGTAGAATCTACAACTCCGGAGCTGACGGCCAATGATGTAACGATTGAATATTATGCAACTGCAACAACAGGAGCAGCAGTAGGTTTTGGAAAAGAATGGATGCCGTTAGAAGGTGGAAAGAGTGGAACACCAATTGCCCTGACCTACCCGGCAATGGGAGATGGAACCCAGAAGATTAAGATTTCTTATGCTGGAACGGATGCATATTCCGGAGCAAGTGCAGAAGCAACGGTTAATATCGGTATCGGCAGAGAGAAGTCAGTGATCGAATTCAAAAAGAATCCGACGATCAAGCTTGTATATAACGATGATCTCACAGTAGATTATGCGGCAGCTAAAGAAGCGATCATGAATGATGTGATCGACGTTGAGAAAAGCAGCCCGGAAGGATTATCACTTGATAACCTGACAATCGAATACTATGCAACAGCGACAACAGGAGCAGCAATGGGTTTTGGAAACGCATGGGCACCGATCGAAGGCGGCAAGATTAACGGTCTTACTTATCCTGGAATTCCGGAAGGAACACAGAAGATCCGTGTTACATATGCGGGAGACAAAGAGAATACTGCCGTAACAGCAGAGACAGATATCACGGTAATAGATCGTGAACAGTCAGCATTCAATCTGAATGAACCGGCAGAAGGAGCTGCTTCTTATGAAGTTCCGATGGCATTTAACGAGGATCAGACATATGATTATGATGCCACAGCCAAAGCAATCTACAATGCAGTTGTAGCATCTACAGTTCCGGAGAATCTGACAGCAGACGATGTAACAATCAGATACAACGCAGGAATAGATAAGATTAAGAACTGGCAGCCACTGAATACAACAGACTGGACAAGCACATTTACGAAATTCGGACCTGGCGAATGGACGATTCAGTTCTCTTGGGCAGGTAATAAAGAATACAAAGGTGTAACAACAGAGGTAAAGGTTAATGTAACAGACAACCGTCTTGCAAGTGCCATTGTATGCAAAGAAGGCGTATCGTTTACTTATAACATGGATGCAGCTGTAATGAAGCAGGCAATCTTTGACAACGTGATTGACTGGGAGAACAGTACACTTCCTGCAAAAGATACATTGACCGTGGATAACTTCACGATGGAATATTTTGGAAGCAATACACTTGCCGGTGATATCGACGGCGGAGTGAAACAGTGGGCACCGATCGAAGGTGGTACCGTAACACTTCTGACCTATGCACGGATGGGAGCAGGAGAGCAGAAGATCCGCATTACTTATAAAGGAAATGCGCAGTATCGCCCGTCAGCACAGACAGAAAGCACAGTAACGGTTAATAAAGCTAAGGTAAAAGTAAAAGTAAAGTCAACCAGCATTTATGCAGATGCAACTCTGCCGGAAGACTTTGTAACAATGAATCCAGCAGATAAATTCGATGTATACACAGTATACGGTGGACTGACAAGCAATGCGAACCTGTCACTTTATCTGGATCTTCCGGACAAATATACGAACAGTGCGGTTCTGAAGTTGTTAGATCCGATTGTAGAGAAACTCTATGGAAAGACATTTACACAGATGATGAACGACGGAATGACAGTAGGAGAACTGAGACAACTGCTCAGTACACAGGAACTGTTAGACCTTCTTGAGAAGCTTCATATTGACACAGGTACATTTGGACAGATTCTTACAATAATCAATAAGATGCCATCCGTTGCAGATTCTGTAAGAGTATCATTCGGTACACCGAACCATGCAGGTCTCTATACAGTAACAGCAGTTACAGATAGTAAGAACTACGAGACAGGTGTAGGCATCGGAACACTTCTTGTGAAGATGCGTTCTAAGGGCGTGAAGCTTAATTGGAATGCGAGATTCGTAAACGGAAAGATTACTGCAGAAGAAGCAAAGAATTTTGATTTCAAAGCAACACTTTCAGCAGACGGAGATGTAACGATCGCACAGGATAATGTACACTATCTGTATTCAGGATTCACAAGCAAATGGAAGATCTATTCCAGCACAACAACTCCTCCGACAGAGCCGGGAAGTTATGTGATGACGGTAGTAACACTTGGTGGAGATTATCAGGCAGCACCGATCAAACGTGGATTCAAGATTACAAAATAAATTGCAAAATAATATTGTAAAGCGGCCCCTGGTTTTACCGGGGGCTTTTTGTATTGTAATCAAGAAACAATTAAGATATAATATCTATGTGGTGGAAATGATACGAAAGCTAGATATTAAAATTAGATATTATATGAGATTAAGGGACGATAGAGATAAGGGTTGACAAAGAATTTGTGCTCCGGGAAGGCCGAGAAGAAGGACTCCGGACAGGAATAAACTATGGAGAACTACAAAATCTAGTTAGAATGGTGCTCAAAAAAATGCGAAAAGACGTCTCATGTGAAATAACCGCGGAACTCTTCGAAGAACCGGTAGAAAAGATCCGAAAGATATATGAAGTAGCGGAGAAATATGCGCCGGAATATGATATTGAGTCAATTTGCCGAGAACTGGCGGCATAAAGTGCTTTGGTTACACCGTAAGGGAATGTCCTTGTACCTTACCGGTGGATTTGGTATAGTATAAGGTATTATTCTGTAAAGGAGGCTCGTGATGAAAGAGACAGGAGAATCCGGATCAACAAAGAATAAAACCGTTATATTACTTCTGATCATTCTTTTGACCCTGTTATGGTTTGTCGGAGAGATTCTGGTTTCTTACCATTGGATGAAAGTGAATCGGTATCCGGTGCAGGTACGGAATCTGCGGTATGCGGATACGGTTACAGATGCAGGATTCAAGATGGTGGTGATTTCGGATCTTCATGATCATGAATTCGGGAAAGACAATGAGAAGCTGATCCGGTGTGTAAAAGAACAGGATCCGGAGATGATCATTCTGGATGGCGATATGCTGAATGAGGATTCGAAGAGTGACGAGGTGCCGGTCAGACTGGTAAAAGGTCTGGCAGAGATTGCGCCGGTGTATTATGCGCTTGGGAATCATGAACTGGATTATATCGGCACTGCAGAAGGGAAGAAGATGCAAAAGCACCCGGAGAATTCCGAATTGGTGAAGGATCTTACAGATGCCGGCGCATGTGTGCTGGAAGAAGGTTACCGGGACGTGGAGATCGGTGGATGTAAGGTGCGCATCGGTGGGATGTATGAATATGCATTTGCTCTGGATGGAGATAACAGTGCAGAGAATCTGACAGGTGATGTACGGGATTTTCTGGAGGAGTTTCAGAATACAGACCGGTACAAGATTATGTTGTGCCACAGACCGGATAGTTTTGTATTCGGTGATGCATCCGATTACTGGAAGATCGATCTTGTGATCAGCGGACATGATCATGGAGGACAGGTAGTCATTCCATTCAAGGGAGGACTATATGGTGGTGATCAGGGATGGTTCCCGCCATATGTGCATGGACTGTACCGGACAGGAAGGATCCGGCTGTTCGTGACGAGTGGATTAAGCAGTGAGAAACAGAAGCTCCCGAGATGGAATAACCGGCCGGAGATTGCGGTGCTTAACGTACACTGATCAGAGGGATGAAGAGGTAAAAAGATGGTTAGAAGGACAGTCGTTCCGGTGATGTGTCATCAAAGATTACTGCGGACAGTGTGTTGGACGGAGATCTTACATCAAATATCAAGTATTCACTGGAGAAGACGGTCAATACGCAGGCTGCGGGTGAGTATCCGATCGAGTTCAGGGTTATGGACAGCGGCGGGAATACAGTGTATCTGAAGACGCAGATCAGTATTTCCGATAAAAGTTATGCAGGGATTGATGTGAAATTAAAAGATTATCTGATCTACCTTTCTGTCGGAGATGCATTTGATCCAAATGCATACTTTAATTCGGCAGATAAAGAAGGCGAGCTTGCGGTGCAGTCGAATGTAAATACTGCAAAGGCAGGATCCTAAAGAGTATAATAAGATAAAAAAGAACCCGACACGGCTGTCATATCATGATAGCGTGCGGGTTCCTTTGGTTTCACATGCATTATTCTGATGCCGAATGGGATATCAGAAATTTGTTGAATAATTTGACAATCTGACTCCGCTTACGTAAGGTCAGTGGAATACAGTCATCGTTGGTTAATTGAATTTCGGTATCCAGAATGTCCTGAATATAGTTCATGTTTACAAGATAGCTGCGATAACAACGGATAAAAGAATTGTCATTCAGCGTGCTCTCGATATGATTTAACGCCATGTTGGTTTCGTAAGTTTTTCTGGAAGTATGTATCATGCATTTTCTTCCAATGCTTTCAATAAAAAAAATCTCAGAAACCGGGATGTGATATAAAAGCCGGTTGGAATATACATTGAGTGTATGGGTTGAAGGGAATATCGGAAGCAAAAGTCTGGTAAAGACTTTCTCAAAATCGTCTTCTCTGATTGGCTTCAGAATGTATCCTTCAACTCCAAGATTATAGCTTGCCAGGCAATGTTCAGTGCTTTTGGTCGTGAAGATAATTATTGGAGGGTTTGGACCATCTTTCAATTGTCTGGCAGCCTCTATACCATCTGTCCCCGGCATTAAAATTCCCAAAAAAATGAGGGAATATTCTTTCGGGGATGCTAACAACTCGTCTGTTGAAGTAAAGGTATCTACTTCTAATAATGCATGATTGAGCATATGATTCTTAATATTGGCGTCCAAGAACTCACTAATACGTGTTATGTCGGTATCATATCTATCGCAAATTGCAATATTCATATATAGCCCCCTTCCCGAACAGATAAAACGTATTTTTATATAAATATAAATGGAATATGCTCTATGTAATTATAATATAACATAGATTAAGAGTGAAAAGATAGAAAAATGATACAAATGGACAGTAAATGGAATATATTAACAGAAAAATATAAGAATTTGGAGCAATCAAACAGAAAAATATAAAATTAATGCGAAGATTTGTCGAAAAACGTAGAAAAATTAAAGCAATATTTTGATGTTGCATGAAGAAAACCGCGATGGTATGATAAAAAAGAAATTGAGTACTATTTAATGTATACATAAAAAACAATGCGAAGGATGTGCTGAGAATTGTACCATAATTTGCGAAAAAACGGGACGGATGAAGTGCGGATAGAGAAAAGCAGGATGAGGAATATGAAAGTTGTAGATACAAGAGAATATGTTGGTATGCTTAAGGAACTGACGGAAGAGGGAAAGGAAGTCAGCATGCTGGTCTTTGGAAGCAGTATGGCACCGTTTCTGATCCATGCAAGGGATATGATATATTTCAAAAAGCCGGACAGAGAGCTTCAAAAAGGTGATATTGTATTTTTTCGGAGAAAGAGCGGGCAGTTCGTCATGCACCGGATATGGAAGATCAGGCCGGAGGGGTATTATATCGTGGGCGATGCACAGACACAGATAGAAGGACCGGTAAAGAGAGAGCAGATATTTGCTCTGATCACCAAAGTCAGAAGAAAAGAAAAGTGGCTGGAGCCGGGAGATTTCTGGTGGGAATTCTTCGAGCATGTATGGCTGCATATGATTCCGCTCCGCCGGGGGATTATGTGGTGTTATGCGAAGGTGATACGGTGACCCGGTTGCATACAGACGGCGGCAATGCTATGATGGAACAATAAAATCAAGGAGAAAAGTTATATGAAGATTGTAAAGGAATTTATATTAAGGGAGATCGCAGGTGAATGTGTACTGGTGCCGACGGGGGCAACTTCGCAGGAGTTCAATGGAATGATCACGATCAGTGATACGGCTAAATTCATCTGGGAGAATATCGAAAAGGTGGATAGCCTGGAAGAGATGATCCGGATGGTTCTGGATACATATGAGATTGATGAAGAGACTGCAAGAAGGGATACGATCGCTTTTGTCGGTGCGCTTGTGGAGAATGGCTTTATTGAGTGTACGAGGGAAGATGGAACATGGTAGAACAGAATGAGTCAATCACCCACCTGTACAGGATCGGGCATACGGAGATTGAGATTACGGCTCCGTTATCTATGAAAAGTCCGCGGAATCTGGAAAAATTCCGGACCGGGCAGGCAAAGAGGCCGGATGATGAGGTCATCCATTATCAGGTAGAGATGACAGAGAACCTTGATGAGATCAAAGAAGATCTTCTGGGGAAAAAGACGGGAAGAGTAATCTACCGTGATAATCTTACGGTATTTCAGACGTCGGGCGGGGAATGCCGCTTTATTAATTTTCTTGGAATGGACTGGCATTATGCGGTGAGCAGCCAGGAGGGTGTAAATCAATATCATGTCTGGTTTGTTCCCGAAGTGGCAGAGATGCTTGACCAGGATACGGTATACCTGGCGGCCTTCTCGCTGGAAAAGCAGGCTATTAAAGATCATTCGATGATACTGCATTCGGCATATATGTGTTATGAAGATACGGCAGTGCTCTTTTCTGCGCCGTCTGAGACGGGAAAATCCACGCAGGCAGGATTGTGGGAAAAGTATCGCGGGACATGGACGGTGAATGGCGACCGTTCGCTTCTTATCCGTGAAGAAGATGGATGGTATGCGAACGGATGGCCGGTATGTGGAAGCTCAGAGATCTGTAACAATAAGTCCTATCCGGTCAGAGCAATCGTTATGCTGTCACAGGCGAAGGAGAACCGTATCAGCTGTCTGAAAGGGCTTGAGGCTCTGCGGAAAGTAATGGAACAGATTACAATCAATGCATGGAACAGCGAGTTTCAGATACAGGCAATGGATGAGCTTGAGATTTTACTGAAGGAGGTTCCGGTATATCATCTGGAGTGCGACATATCCGAAGATGCGGTGAGATGTCTGGAAGATGTACTTGCCGGTGGACGAGGAGAGGAATAAATGCAAGAAAATAATGATAAAAATCAAGGAAAGAACGGCCTGTCTTTCGAGTCTCTGGATATTCTGATCGCAAAGTGGAAGGACGGGACATTTTCGGAGATCATTGATGACTGGAAATGGATATTCAGCTACAGTGTCCGGTATAAGTGGGCGATTGTATTCTATACGATCCTGGGTATATTCAGTACGTCTATGGGACTTGTCAGCAGCGTGGCGAGTAAATATCTGATTGATATCATTACCGGATATAAGACGAATAAACTGATGATCCTGATCATTATTATGGTAGGAAGTTCATTGTTCAGCCTTCTGTTCAGCAGCATTATCAGCCGTATCTCGACCAAATTAAGTATTTATATCAATAATGATATCCAGGCGGATATATTCGATAAGATTGTGGATGCCGATTGGCTGGAGATTAATAAGTATTCCAACGGGGATGTGTTGAACCGCTTCAACGGAGATATCGGAACGGTCAGCAGCAATGCGATCAGCTGGCTCCCGACGATCGTGATCGCAATCTATAATTTCATAGCGACGTTTCTGGTTATTCTTCATTATAATGCGGTGATGGCAATTCTGGCACTGGCAAGCGCACCGTTCATGCTTCTGATGTCGAGGTTCATGATCAAGAAGCAGCGAGAATATAGTCAGAAGACCAGGGAAATGAGCAGTAAGCTGATGACGTTCGAGGTGGAAGCATTCTACAATTTTGATACGATCAAATCATTTGGCATCGCACCGCATTACAGCCGGTTAATGCGCTGGTGGCAGGGCAAATTCAAAGATGTCAGTCTGGAGTACAATATGTTCTCCATCAAGACCAATATCCTGCTGTCGGTTATGGGCACGGGTGTGGAATTTATTGCGTTCGGATATTGTCTATTCTTACTGTGGACCCATACGATCACATACGGAACGATGACATTATTCCTGCAGCAGAGAAGTAATCTGTCGGGCGCATTCAATAACGTGGTTTCAATCATCCCGTCATTTCTAAATAGTTCGGTGTCGGCACATAGAATCCGTGAACTGGTAGAGCTCCCGAAAGAGATGCATATCAGTGAGAGTGAGGAGTTGGATCCGTTCGCAGAGGATGGATTCGAGGTGCTGATGAAGGATGTGAATTTCTCATACGTAGAAGGGACAAGAGTTATTACGGATTCGTATTTTAAAGCGTGTCCGGGCGAGATCGTGGCGCTTGTGGGACCTTCGGGAGAAGGAAAGACGACGATGATCCGTCTGATCCTTGGACTGATCCGTCCGCAGGAAGGAGAGGCTGTGATCGTTGCATCCAACGGAAGAAAAATCGTCCTGAATGCAGAGACGAGACATTTCTTCGCCTATGTACCTCAGGGAAATACGATCCTTTCCGGTACGATTGCTGAGAATATGCGGATGGTCAAAGAAGATGCTACGGATGAAGAGATTATCGAGGCTTTGAAGATTGCCTGTGCATGGGAATTTGTAGAGAAGCTTCCGGATACGATCAGCAGTGCGCTCGGAGAACGTGGACGCGGCCTTTCGGAAGGACAGGCACAGCGTATCTCTATCGCACGTGCAGTTCTTCGTAATGCACCGATCCTTCTGTTAGACGAGGCGACGTCGGCGCTGGATGTAACAACGGAGCGAAAGGTACTGCGTAACATTATCGAGCAGAAACCGAACAAGACTTGTATTGTGACAACACACAGACCAAGTGTGTTGAATATGTGCCAGAGGGTGTACCGTGTTATGGAGACGAAGGTTACGGAACTAGATGAGGAAGAATCGAGCCGGATGGCGATGGATTTCTAATTAGTACAAGTAATTATTAGTAGAATGTGCATAATCACGCATAAAAGTGTAATAAAACGACGTGAAATGACAAGTAAACAGTATTGAAAATATTAAAAAATGTAGTTATAATTATAGATAATAAGAATTGTCTATAACAATAAGGAGTTTAGTATTGAATTTAGCATTAGACTTTTATATAATAGAGTAATATAGACAGAGGTTTATGGATAACAAGAGTAAAATAATAAAAGGAGTGTATAAGTATGAAGAGGGCGTATGTTAGACCTACTATGGTAGGCGAAAGATTTGTAGCTAATGAGTATGTGGCAGCTTGTGGCGATAAAGGAACGGTGTATAAATTTAAATGTGATGCTGGCGGTGGTAAATCTGGAGATGTATATCTAGAAACTAATGGTAGGAAAGGATTCCAGCCATTGGGCGATACGTATCTAAGTGGGTATCATGCTTGTGGGACAACACATGATGCGAATACTGCAGATGTTTTTTTGGATGGCTATTATGTGAGAGGACTTACTGTGACGCCGGTTAAAGTATGGCGTGGAGAAGATGGTAAGAATACTCATTGTACAACAAACATTCATATGGAAAATTGGGAGAAAGCAAAGTCATAAAAAACAAATCTATATACATATCGAAAAAGAACCGGATTTCCGGTTCTTTTTTAAAATCTACAGGAATTGTTGAGGGTGTAATATGGAATTAATGGAAGATGGAACGACAATAGAGCAACAGATGTTTGCAATGGCGACAGAGAAGAAAGTGCCGCTATATGGAGTGCTGGAGTTGCTGCCGCTTTGTAATCTGAACTGTGATATGTGTTATGTGCGTATGAGCAGAGAAGAGATGGAAGAAGTGGGAAGGCTACGCACGATGGAAGAATGGACGAAAACGGCAGAAGATATGATGAGAGCCGGGACGCTATTTGTTCTTTTGACAGGTGGAGAGCCGCTGCTGTATCCACATTTCCGCGAGTTATATCAAAAACTCCGTGAACTGGGGATGATTATTACGATTAATACGAATGGAACGCTGATCGATGAGGCGTGGGCAGATTTTTTTGCGGAAAATAAACCAAGAAGAATCAATATTACATTATATGGTGCAAGCAATGAGACCTATGAGCGTTTGTGCCACTATCCGGGAGGATTCGATAAGGCGGTGAACGGCATCCGGCTTTTGCGTGAGAGGAACATTGATGTGAAAGTGAATGGAAGTCTTGCAAAGGCGAATGTGGATGACAGGATGAAGATCATAGAGATTGGCGAATCACTGGATGCTCCGGTGAGGATCGATACTTATATGTATCCGTCCGTGAGAGAACGAAATCATGCCTATAATAATCAGGCCAGACTGGATCCGGAGATGGCGGCAAAAGCAAGAGTGGAAGTTTTACAAAGAGAGATGGGAGAAGAAGTATTTGCCCAATACCGCAAGATCCAATTAGACGAAGCAGAGAATACTCCGGAAGGAGAGGCAGTTCCGGGACAGATGGCATGTCGTGCCGGTAAGAGTTCTTTTGTGGTGAACTGGCAAGGCGAGATGCGTTCCTGTGTGGTACTGGATAAGCCAAGCATACCGCTTCGGGATGTGGAGTTTGAGGAAGCGTGGAAGTTTACAAAAAAAGAAACAGAGAGTCTTAGAATTTCGGCCAGATGCAGTAGTTGTAAGCTTAGAAAGGTATGTAACACTTGTGTAGCAGCGGCAATTGCGGAGACCGGAAAGGCAGACGGCGTACCGGAATATCTGTGCAGATACACAGAAGCAACGGTCAGATATCTGAAGGAGACAAGTAAGAAATAGTAATGAAATAGTAAGTATCGTTTTCTTTACTCCATAATTTGAAAATGATATAATAAAAAAGACTATAAATTACAAAGGATGATGAAATGATAGATATACATGCGCATATACTCCCGGGGATTGATGACGGAGCCGAAGATATGTATGATACGCTGGAGATGGCACGTATGGCAGCAGACAGTGGAGTGGACAAGATCATAGCGACCTCGCATTGCAATATCCCGGGAATGTATGGGAATTATTTCGGGAGAGAATATATTGACAGATATGAAAGTGTGGTCAGAGCGGTCAGAAAAGAGAAGATCCCGATAGAGATCCTGCCGGGAATGGAAGTATTTTCGACAGAAGACCTTCCGGAGCTGATCGTGAATCATAAGATCATGCCGCTTAACCAGAGCCGGTACATATTGATGGAATTTGCATTTGATGAAGATCCTGAATTTGCGGATTCTATTCTGAAGAGAGTTGAAGAAGTCGGAGCAAGACCGGTGATCGCCCATGCGGAAAGGTATGAATTTATACAGGATTATCCGCAGATCGCGTACCGCTGGTTCAGAAAAGGATATGTGATTCAGGCGAATAAGGGAAGCTTCCTCGGAAGATTCGGAGGAGGACCGAAGCGTGCGGCCGACAGTCTTTTGCGGCATAATCTGATTTCTGTGATCGCAAGTGATGCACACAGTCCACTTCAGAGGACACCGTATATGCTGGATGCGTATGAAGAACTGAGCCGTGAATATTCTGAGAACCATCTGGATGTGTTGTTTCAGTATAATCCGGCAAGACTCTGTGACAACAGAGAGATCCTGAGATTAGAACCGGTTCCGTATTCTGGACGGTAACAGTTATATTAACGATGAAGGAGAATGACTATGAGAAGACTAAAAATAGCAGTGTGTCTGATATTCGTGGCATCCTGTGCTATATTTGCCGGGTATACTGTGAAGTCCAAGATGTTGGAAGACCATACACCGCCGGTGATCACCTGTAAGGATAAGACGGTGACACTGAGTGTGCAGACCGATCAGAAGAAGCAGAAGAAAGCACTTCTGAAAGGTGTCAAAGCAGAAGACAACCGTGACGGTGACCTGACATCGTCTGTACGTATCGCTTCGATGTCGCATTTTATTGCGCCGGGCAAGCGTACCATTACGTATGTGGTATTCGATAAGGCGAATCAGGTAGGGACACTGGAAAGAACCGTACAGTACAAAGATTACACGCCGCCGAAGATCCATCTGAAGGCACCGCTTAGATATTCGACAACAGAGGTGGGGAAGGCGAACCTTACGGAGAATATGAAGGCAGAGGATTGCCTTGACGGTGACCTGACCAGTCAGATACGTACCAGTCTGGATGATGGTATGTATAATGCAGCTGCAGGAATTTACAAAGTGACTGTACAGGTAAGCAACAGTGCGGGTGATGTGTGTTCAGTGCCTCTCGAAGTGACCGTAACAGAATCCGGTGACAGACAGGAGCAGATGAAAGAATATCCGGTATTATCGGATTATATCGCATATACAACAGTAGGACATGAAATCGATCCGATGTCTTATGTCAAAGGTATGGAGATGAATGGTGCAACATATACGTATGCGGATGACGGAGAGGCTCTTGCAGGTACAAGAGAAGCGATCAGTGTGAAATCAGAAGTGGATTATTCCAAGGCAGGGGTTTATCCGGTGGAATATTCTTATACGGCAGAGGGAGCACCGACTGCGGTGACAAAGTTATTCGTTGTAGTACAGGACCAGGAAGGAGCGCAGGATGGAGAGTAGTAATAGAAATGACATGCCGGTATTTATGGATAATGATCTGGATCCATATACGCTTGTGCATGATATAGTGTCCAACTGGTGGGTGATTATTCTGGGGGCAATTGCGGGAGCACTTCTGACTTATGTAGTCGTAAGCAGCAGATATGTTCCTGAGTATACAACGCAGGCGACATTCGTAGTGTCATCCAGAGGGGATGCGAATGCATACAGTAATCTGAGTTCGGCCAACACAATGGCGAAGACATTCGAGAAGATATTAAAAAGTAACATCATGGAGAAAAAGATCTGTGAGAAGCTGAAAGTAGAGGAGCTGGATGCAGATATCCATGCGAAGGTGCTGGAAGGGACGAATATGCTGGTCTTAAGTGTGACGGCGGATACACCGAAGGAGTCCATAGACATTATCCGTACGGTCATGGACAACTACAGCAGCGTATCGCTGTATACCGTGGGCAGTGCGGTTATGGATGTGCTGGAGGAGCCGAAGATTCCGTATACACCGGATAATCCGCTGGATGCAGGCGGACAGGCTAAGAAGGGCGGACTTGTGGCAGGAGCACTGGTGATCATCCTCCTCGGACTGTTCTCTTATATGAAGAATACTATTAAACAGGAGAATGAGATCGAGAAGAAGCTGGATGCCAGAAGTCTCGGAGCCATCAGTTATGAATGGAAATATAAGACGATCCGGGATATATTCCGGCGTAAGAAAAAAGCGATCCTGGTTGATGATCCGGTAGCAAGCTTCCGGTTCGTGGAAAGTTATAAGAAACTGGCGGCCAAGGTAGAATACCGGATGGCAAAGAATGAACAGAAAGTCCTCGTGGTAACCAGTGTATCTGAAAATGAAGGAAAATCTACGGTTGCCGCCAATCTGGCGATCACGCTGGCAGAACAGTCCAAGAGGGTACTGCTGGTAGATGGTGATATCCGAAGACCGTCGCAGTTCCTGATCTTTGGTATGGAGCCAAAAGAGGAGAATGAACTGGGAGAGTATCTGAGAGGAAACGGATCTCTTGCGGATGTCATGGTTCCGTGTACCAGAAAGCATATGTTGTTCATGGGTGGAAAGAACTGCTATTCCTCATCGACGGAGATGCTTAACTCGGAGTCATTTTTTAAGCTAATGACTGCATGCAGGAAATTTGTGGATTATGTGATCATTGATACACCACCGGCAGGAATCATCGGAGATGCGCAGATATTTGCACATTGTGCAGATGCGGTTATGATCGTGTCAAGGCAGAATTATATGCTGGCTGAAGACATCAATGAAGTAATGGACGCTTTCCGTGACAAGGAAGGTAAGGTACTGGGAGTTGTACTGAACGGTGTAAGATCGTTCTCCGGCCTGGTGGACAGTCCGGTGGGACATTATTATGGTAAATACAGCAAATACGGACGTTACGGCAATTATGGAAGAAGTAAAGGAATGTAGAGTATATGGGCGATTATAGAGACAAATCAGGAAGTGAACGTGTAGATGCGCCTGAGAAGATTGATCTGACGAATATTATGTTGGATGTTTATCATGGTGTGAAGAGGCTGTGGTGGCTGTTCATCGGGCTTATAATTATTTGCGCAGTACAGTCTTATTTCTCGGTGAGTACCAGTTATCAGTCAAAATATGTGGCATCGGCAACAGTGTCGGTGACATCTGTCGGCGGCATGGACTATGTGAATGCACAGTCTGCCCAGCAGATGGCTGAAGTGTTCCCGTATATTCTTACCAGTGGTGTACTGAAGGATGTAGTTGCTGAGGATATGGGGCTTGATTCCATGCCGGGATCGATCGATGTTAAAGCGGATGACGGAACGAATCTTCTGACAATATCCGTATCGGGAAATGATCCGCAGATGGCATATAAGACGTTAAAATCAGTCATAAAGAATTATCCGAAAGTTGCGGAATTCGTACTTGGAGAGACCAAGCTTACGATTCTGGATGAGACCGGTATCCCGACAGATACCAAACGTGTGGAGGTTATACGTGGATCTTACAAGCGTGGAGCTTTAAAAGGTGCGATCATAGGTTGTGTGATTCTTCTGCTGTATGTGCTTTCCAGAAGGACTGTGAAGTCAAGAAAGGATCTGAAGAAGAATATCAATCTGCAGGATCTGGGAAGTATCCCGTATGTCCGCACGAAAAAGCGTAAAAAAGAGACATTTTATAATTCAGTGAGCCTGTTAAATGAAAGAATCTCCATGAGTTATCTGGAAGCGATAAGAAAGCTTCGTATCCGTATTATGAAAGATGTGGAGAAAAAGGAATACCAGACCCTGCTTGTTACGAGTTCGATCCCGGGAGAAGGTAAGACGACACTTTCGGCGAATCTGGCAATTTCCATTGCACAGCAGGGAAAGAAAGTACTGCTGGTCGACTGTGATCTTAGAAATCCTTCGATTGCAGGAGTGATGAACGAGCAGGAACCACATCCGGGACTTGGCTCGGTTCTTAAGAAAGAAGTGCCGTTATCTGAAGCAATTACCAATGTAAAGCTTCCGAAGGAAAGAACGAATGAGAACGGAAGCCTTCATGTCATTTTCGGCGGCGCACCGGATGGAGAGAATTCGCTGTTGATAGGAAGCGGACGTATGAGAGCACTGATCAAAGATCTGAAGTCAAAATATGACATTATCATCCTGGATACTGCGCCATCCGAACTTCTGGCAGATGCACCGCTTTTGGGCAAATATGTAGATGCGGCCCTTTATGTGATCCGCTATGATTATACGAAGCTTCGCGAGATCAGAGAAGGTGTAGAAAGCCTTGCATTAAGTGGAATCGATATGCTGGGATATGTGTTCAATGGTGATAATTCATCCGGCGGACAAGGATACGGCTATGGATACAGACGTTACGGCAATTACGGCAGTTATGGAAGCCACTACGGAAGTTATGGTAAATACGGAGCTTACGGTCACTATGGCAAGATGGAAAAAGGTTCGACGGACAAGTTTGGCCGTGTGATCAAGGACTAGGGGGACACAGACAGATGAAGTTTTTTCGAAAACACAAAAAACGTAAGATTGCAGGAATTATAATATTATTGATCGTATTGCTGATTGGCGGTATCTACGGGTCGATCTGGTGGAAATTCTACGGGGACTCTGTAGGGGTTGTGTCGGCAGACAAAGTAGATCCGAATGCAAAGAAAGTTAAGATCGCCAAAGAAAAGAAAAAAGACAAGGATGTATATAATGTCCTTCTGGTAGGTACGGATTCCAGAGATCCGGATGCGGACCGGGGACGTTCGGATAGTATGATGATGGTATCCTTTAACAAAAAAGAAGGAAAATCAACAGCAATCTCATTCCTGAGAGACTCGCTGGTTGATATTGACGGACATGGAAAGAGCCGTCTGGGCCATACTTATGCATACGGCGGAGTGGGACTTACGATCAACACGATCAATAAGACATATGATCTTGATATTCAGAATTATATTACGATCAGCTTTGATGATCTGGTAAATGTAATCGATGAGATTGGCGGTGTGACCGTATTCATCAGTGAAGAAGAGGCTGCTTATTACAGAGAGAATGGTATGCCGGATATTCAGGCCGGAGATGTGACACTGACCGGATCCCAGGCACTTGCGCATGCGAGAAACCGTACACTGGGCAATGATTTTGAAAGAACAAGACGTCAGAGAAGTGTAATGTATGGAATCTACCGTAAGATTATGGAGAAGAAGGATCCAAGCGCGTTACTGCCTCTGATCAATTACGCTGTAAATCATGTAAAGACGAATATGAGTGTATCGGAGATGTACTCTATGGCAAAAGATGTTCTGTCGGTAGATGATCTGAAGATGCAGCAGACATGCATTCCACAGGACGGAACGTATACAGATATCACTTATGAGGGTATGCAGGTACTGAAGGTTGATTTTGATGCGAATAAAAAGAAGATCGAGCAGTTGTTATATTAAAGTGATTTACAAAAGATGAATATAAGGGGACAGTAAACGGGCGAGTATAATGAAACAGAGCAAGAAAGTTGTGGCCAGGATTATAATATTGATCTTGGCCTTATTTACAGTAATACCGGGAACGGTAAGTCAGAAAGTATATGCGGAACCTGGTGGCAGCGAGAGCAATCAGGCGGCAGACGCATCAAAAGATGATTCCAATAAGAAGGAAGAGAAAAAAGAAGAAGACATGACGCCGGAAGAGCGGGAAAAGAAGGCAGAAGAAGATGCCTATAAGATGGAGATCCAGTCGAACGGTTGGAAGAACTGGCCAAAAGGACCGGGCACATACGGTGAAGCTGCAATCGTGATGGATGCGGGAACAGGAAGCATCTTATATGCGAAAAATATTGATGAACATGAGTACCCGGCAAGTATCACAAAAGTCCTGACCAGTCTTATTGCTTTAAAATACGGCAATCTGTCAGACAAGGTAACATTTTCCAATGACTGCATATCTTTTATGCAGCCGGGAGATTCTTCGGTTGGATTAAAAGAAGGTAATGTGATCTCGCTGGAACAGGCATTATATGCGACGCTGCTTGCCTCAGCGAATGAAGCAGCTTATGCGGTGGCGGAAAATGTCGGGAAAAATGCCGGACATGATTACAACTGGTTCATCCAGCAGATGAACGAAGAATGTAAAAGCCTTGGCGGCAATAATTCCAATTTCGTCAATGCGAACGGGCTTCATGATGACAATCATTATACATGTGCGCGCGATATGGCTTTGATCGGCAGAGAGATCTGGCGCTATCCGGAATTCCTGAAGATCTGTCAGGAGCAGAGTTATAAGATCCCGGCATCCGATACGACGGAAGAACATGTATTTCCACAGCATCATAAGATGCTGATCAAAGAAAATAAAAATTATTACCAGTATGCGGTTGCAGGAAAGACAGGATATACATCGAATGCATTATCTACGCTGATCACGTTGGCCGATAATGGCAATATGAAACTGGTATGTGTCGTACTTCGGACACATGGTGTGAATATATATCCGGATACGAAGAATCTGTTCGAATATGCATTTAACAATTTCCAGAAGATCCAGGTGGCAGATGAGAAGAAACCGGATGAAGTAGAGAAATTTATATCGGCTGCGGATAGCCAGAGTGCTGTATCGGCACAGTCAGATGGAAGTGAGGATACAGAATCCGTGCAGACAGGCGGAAATGAATATCAGCCGCTGGAGGACGGATATGTGATCCTGCCGAAGGATGTATCATACAAAGATATAGATTATGAAATTACGGATGTAGATGAAGATACCGGAGAGGGAACGATCCGGTATATATATGACGGCCATCAGGTTGGAAGTGCAACGGCAAAATTTACGGATAAGTATTTACAGAAAGTAAGCACCGGGAAAGAACGTGTGGACAATAAGCCGAAGGATGTGGATAATTCCGGTGATTCGAAGAAAAACGGTGGAAAATCAAGTGCAAAGAGTATCTGGAAGAATTTTCTGCAAAAAGTAAAAGCAGTATGGGATTTCGGACAGAAAAAATTTGCCGGAAAATCAAGTACAGAAAAATATATGATCGCCGGAGGATGTGTAGCACTGGTGATTATGATCTTCAGTCTGATCGTGCTGCTTATACGCCGTAGAAGATAAAAAATAGAAAATATATGAAAAATACGGAGAAAAACCGATTAAAAAAGGTAAAAACCCTTGACGGATTTTAGGATTACTGCATATAATAAGGAATGTGAAAAACGCTGACGAAGACAGTAGGATATAACAGAACGCAATAGCGAGCCGGGGATGGTGGAAGTCCGGTACAAGTAAGATATATCTGAATATCACTTCTGAGTTGCAGATTTTGAACGGTTTCAGGGTGTGAACAAAAGCCTGACTGCCAAGTAAAAACTGACGGCATTCCTCCGTTACAGGGAAGACATATGATGGTATGTTAGGTGGTTTATAAACGTAAGTACAGCTTTCGTCCTATACAGGGCGGAAGCTTTTTTAATTCTATGTTTTAATTTTATGGAGGTAAATATGTATAAGAAAGTTTCTACGGATCTTAATTTTGTAGACAGAGAAAAACAGACAGAGAAATTCTGGGAAGACAATGACATCTTCAGAAAAAGTATGCGTGACCGTGAAGGCAACGAGATCTATATGTTCTACGATGGCCCTCCGACAGCCAACGGAAAACCGCACATCGGACACGTTCTGACACGTGTTATCAAGGATATGATTCCAAGATACCGTACAATGAAAGGATACGAAGTTCCAAGAAAGGCCGGATGGGATACACACGGACTTCCTGTAGAGCTCGAAGTTGAGAAGCTTCTCGGACTGGACGGAAAAGACCAGATCGAAAAATACGGTATGGAACCATTCATCAAGAAATGTAAAGAGAGCGTATGGAAATACAAAGGTATGTGGGAGGATTTCTCTAATACCGTAGGTTTCTGGGCTGACATGGATGACCCATATGTAACATACGATAACAATTTCATCGAGTCTGAGTGGTGGGCACTCAAGAGAATCTGGGACAAGAAGCTCCTGTATAAAGGATTCAAGATCGTGCCATACTGTCCTCGCTGCGGAACTCCGCTTTCTGCACAGGAAGTAGCACAGGGCTATAAAGATGTAAAAGAACGTTCTGCAATCGTTCGTTTCAAAGTAGTAGGAGAGGATGCATACTTCCTCGCATGGACAACTACACCATGGACACTTCCATCCAACATCGCACTCTGCGTAAACCCGGAAGAAGACTATGCGAAAGTAAAAGCTGCTGACGGATATACTTACTACATGGCAGTAGCTCTTCTTGATACAGTACTTGGAAAACTTGCAGAAGAAGGACAGAAAGCATACGAGATTCTTGAGACATACAAAGGTAAAGATCTCGAATACAAAGAATATGAGCCATTATACCAGTGTGCTTATGACTGCGCTTCTAAGCAGAACAAGAAAGCATTCTTCGTTACATGCGATACTTATGTAACACTGACAGATGGTACCGGTGTTGTTCATATCGCGCCTGCATTTGGTGAAGACGATGCCAAGGTTGGACGTAAGTATGACATGCCATTCGTACAGTTAGTAGACGAAAAAGGTAACATGGGAGAGACGACTCCATTTGCCGGATTATTCGTTAAGAAGGCTGACCCGGAAGTATTAAAAGACCTCGACGGACGTGGACTTCTCTACGATGCACCGAAGTTCGAGCACAGCTATCCACACTGCTGGAGATGTGATACACCACTTATCTACTACGCTCGTGAATCATGGTTCATCAAGATGACAGAAGTAAAAGATGACCTGATCGCTAACAACAACACAATCAACTGGATCCCGGAAAGTATCGGTAAAGGACGTTTCGGCGACTGGATTGAGAATGTTCAGGACTGGGGTATCAGCCGTAACCGTTACTGGGGAACTCCACTGAATATCTGGGAATGTGAGTGCGGACACCAGCATTCGATCGGAAGCATCGAAGAGCTGAAAGAAATGTCTGACAACTGCCCGGATGATATCGAACTTCATCGTCCATACATCGACGATGTAACGATCAAGTGCCCATGCTGCGGCAAACAGATGCACAGAGTACCGGAAGTTATCGACTGCTGGTTCGACAGTGGATCTATGCCATTTGCACAGCACCACTATCCATTTGAGAATAAAGAAGTATTTGAAAAGCAGTTCCCTGCAGACTTCATTTCCGAGGCTGTTGACCAGACCCGTGGATGGTTCTACTCACTGCTTGCAATCTCAACACTGATCTTCAACAAAGCGCCATACAAGAACGTTATCGTACTTGGACACGTGCAGGATGAGAACGGTCAGAAGATGAGTAAGTCCAAAGGAAATGCAGTTGATCCATTCGACGCACTGGAGAAATACGGCGCAGATGCGATCCGCTGGTACTTCTATGTCAACAGTGCACCGTGGCTGCCGAATCGTTTCCACGGAAAAGCCGTTGTAGAAGGACAGAGAAAGTTCATGGGAACATTGTGGAACACATATGCGTTCTTCGTACTGTATGCAAATATCGATGATTTCGATGCAACAAAATATACATTAGACTACGACAAACTGTCTGTTATGGATAAATGGCTTCTGTCTAAGCTGAATTCAGCAATCAAGGCAGTAGACTATGATCTGTCCAACTACAAGATTCCAGAGGCTGCAAAGGCACTTCAGAGCTTCGTAGACGACATGAGTAACTGGTATGTAAGACGAAGCCGTGAACGTTTCTGGGCTAAGGGAATGGAACAGGATAAGATCAATGCTTACATGACTCTGTACACAGCACTGGTTGAAATCTGCAAGACAGCAGCTCCGATGATCCCGTTCATGACAGAAGAGATCTACCAGAACCTGGTAAGAAGCGTTGATGAAAGCGCACCGGAAAGTATCCACCTGTGTGACTTCCCTGTTGTAAATGAAGCGCATATCGATACAGAGCTGGAAGCTAACATGGACAACGTTCTGAAACTGGTTGTTATGGGACGTGCATGCAGAAATACAGCCAACATCAAGAACCGTCAGCCAATCGGACAGATGTATGTAAAAGCTGATTTCGAAGTTCCGGAATTTTACAAAGACATCGTAAAAGATGAATTAAATGTAAAGAATGTAACATTTACACAAGATGTTCGTGACTTTACTTCATATACTTTTAAACCTCAGTTAAAGACAGTCGGACCAAAATATGGTAAAATGTTAGGAGGTATTAAAGCAGCACTCGATAACCTCGAAGGAAATGCAGCAATGGATGAGTTAAATGCTACAGATGCCCTGAAGCTTGATATCAATGGACAGGAAGTGACACTGTTCCGTGAGGACCTGCTGATCGAATCCGCTCAGATGCCGGGATATGTATCTGAGAATGACAACGGAATCACAGTTGTTATGGATACAAATCTTTCCGAAGAACTTCTGGAAGAAGGATTTGTTCGTGAGATCATCAGTAAAGTACAGACCATGCGTAAGGAAGCCGGATTCGAAGTTATGGATAAGATTGCGGTAACTTACGAAGGAACAGAAAAAGCAGAGAAAGTATTTGCAGACAATGCATCTACGATCGCAGATGAGACACTGGCCCTGGAAGTTACAAAGGCAGCACTTGCCGGCTACACAAAAGAGTGGAAGATCAATGGTGAAGCCGTAACGATTGGTGTAGAGAAGAGATAATCAAAGCCCAGTTTTTAAGAAGGGAAGTAGAAAATGTATAATCCAAGATTTGAAAAAGACGTATTTAAAAGAGATGTGCGGAACAATGTGAAGACATTGTTCCGTAAGGAAGTAGAAGAGGCAACTCCACAGCAGTTGTTCCAGGCAGTTTCTTATGCTGTAAAGGAAGCCATCATCGATGACTGGCTTGCAACACAGAAACAGTATGAGAAAGACGATCCGAAGACCGTATATTACATGTCCATGGAATTCCTGCTCGGAAGAGCTCTCGGAAACAACCTGATCAACATGACGGCATATAAGGAAGTAAAAGAAGCTCTGGAAGAGATGGGAATCGACCTGAACGTGATCGAGGATCAGGAGCCGGATCCGGCACTTGGTAACGGTGGACTCGGACGTCTGGCAGCATGTTTCCTGGATTCTCTTGCAACACTGGGATATGCATCTTATGGATGCGGTATCCGTTACCGTTATGGTATGTTCAAGCAGAAGATCAGAGACGGCTATCAGGTAGAAGCACCGGATAACTGGTTAAAAGACGGCAACCCGTTCGAGCTTCGCAGACCGGAATATGCGAAAGAAGTACGTTTTGGCGGAAATATCCGTGTGGAATACGATGAGACAGGAAAGACACACTTCGTTCAGGAGAACTATGAATCTGTAATGGCGATCCCTTATGATTATCCGATCGTAGGATACGGCAACCATATCGTGAATACACTTCGTATCTGGGATGCAGAAGCGATCGTAGACTTCCAGTTAGATTCTTTTGACCGTGGAGATTATCACAAAGCCGTTGAGCAGGAGAACCTTGCGAAGAATATCGTAGAAGTGCTTTATCCAAATGATAACCACATCGCAGGAAAAGAACTGAGACTGAAACAGCAGTATTTCTTCGTATCAGCAAGTATCCAAGCTGCAATTACAAAGTTTAAAAAGAAACATGGTGATATCAGCAAACTGCCGGAGAAAGTAACATTCCAGATGAATGATACACATCCGACAGTAGCAGTAGCAGAGCTGATGCGTATTCTTCTTGATGAGGAGAATCTCGGATGGAATGAAGCATGGGATATCACAACAAAATGCTGTGCATATACGAACCATACGATCATGGCAGAAGCACTTGAGAAATGGCCGATCGACCTGTTCTCAAGACTGCTTCCGCGTATTTACCAGATCATCCAGGAAATCGACCGCCGTTTCATCGCGCAGGTAAGAGCACAGTATCCTGGTAATGAAGAAAAGGTTAAGAAGATGGCAATCCTGATGGACGGCCAGGTGAAGATGGCACACCTTGCAATCGTTGCAGGTTATTCTGTCAATGGTGTTGCAAAGCTGCATACAGAGATTCTGAAGAATCAGGAACTGAAAGACTTCTATCAGATGATGCCGGAGAAGTTCAACAACAAGACCAATGGTATCACACAGAGACGTTTCCTCATGCATGCGAACCCGCTGCTTGCTGACTGGGTAACAGAAAAGCTCGGCACAAAAGAGTGGATTACAGATTTGTCCAAGATGAGCGGATTGAAGGAATGGCTGGATGACGAAGAGGCTCTGAAAGAATTCATGACGATCAAGTTCAAGAACAAAGAACGTCTTGCAGCTTACATCAAAGAGCACAACGGTGTAGAAGTAGATCCAAGATCGATCTTCGACGTACAGGTAAAACGTCTGCACGAGTACAAACGTCAGTTACTGAACATCCTGCATGTAATGTATCTGTACAACCAGATCAAAGAACATCCGGAAATGTCCTTCTATCCTAAGACATATATCTTCGGAGCAAAGGCTTCTGCAGGATATATCCGTGCTAAAGAGATTATCAAACTGATCAACTCTGTTGCGGATGTGATCAACAATGACCGCAGCATCAACGGCAAACTGAAAGTTGTCTTCATCGAAGATTACCGCGTATCCAACGCAGAGCTTATCTTCGCGGCAGCAGACATCAGTGAGCAGATTTCTACAGCTTCCAAAGAAGCTTCCGGAACAGGTAACATGAAGTTCATGATGAACGGTGCACCGACTCTCGGAACAATGGACGGAGCAAACGTAGAGATCGTAGACGAAGTTGGAATCGACAATGCATTTATCTTCGGACTGAGTGCCGACGAAGTTATCAACTACGAGCAGAACGGCGGATATAATCCATATGACATTTACAACAATGATCCGGATATCCACAGAGTGGTAGACCAGATGGTAGACGGAACATATTCTAACGGCGATACAGAGATGTATCGTGACCTTTACAACAGCCTTCTGAATAATCAGGGGGGGTCAAGAGCAGATATGTACTTTATCTTAAAGGACTTCCGTTCTTATGCAGATGCTCAGGCTCGTGCAATGGAAGCTTACAAAGATAAAGAAAAATGGGCTAAGATGGCTCTTAAGAACACTGCTTGTTGTGGTAAATTCTCTGCCGACAGAACAATCCAGGAATATGTAGATGATATCTGGCATCTGGATCATGTTGTGATCGATGAGGATGAATTAGAATATTAAGAGAAGTTGTCAGTGGCAAGTTCTTTTGTATATGAATAATAAGAGAAGCTCTCTCATACATTGAGGTATGGGAGGGCTTTTTTATGTGGAACAGAAGGTATTATTATAGAGAAAAAATAAAAAAGGCAGCTTGCTGGGCGCTTATCATAATATTATTGCCGTATATTGTAACCGTATTTGTAAATGGTCCAAAGATTGTAACTGCATCGAAAGTGGATGAGATGACAATAGATGTAAAGGGCGGTGGGAAGATGCCGGTGGAAAAATATTGCATTGGAATATTGGCGAGGGACATGCCGGCAGAATATGAAGAAGAAGCATTGAAGGCCCAGGCAATCCTGGTGCGGACAGAAGTCTACCGGGCAATCCGGGATGCGGGGGAAGGACAGAAGCTTGAGAAAGAATTCTGGACCGAGAAACAGATGAAGTCGGCGTGGGGGATGCGATATGCAGAAAATTACCGCAAGTTAAAAAATGCGCTGGAATCCACGGCAGGACAAGTGCTATTCTATGAAGACGGTCTGGCGATGACACCATTTTTTAATCTGAGTAATGGATATACCAGGGATGCGAAAGAGGTTCTTGGAAAGGAGGAGTATCCTTATCTGAAGATTGTGGAATGCCCGGAGGATGTGAATGCAGAAGATGAGATACAGACGGTTGTATTGGGAGAAAAAGATATAGGGACGATGGATGTGGAGGTAGTGGAAACAGATTCTGTAGGATATGTATTAAAGATCCGTGTGGGAGATAATACCATCAGCGGGGAAGAATTCCGAAATAAATATAACCTGGCATCCAGCTGTTTTACCCTGCAGCGTTATAACGGCAAATTGCGGGTGACAACAAGAGGAACCGGACATGGGATCGGAATGAGCCAGTATACGGCAAATGAGATGGCAAAGAAGAAAAAAAGCTATAAAAATATTTTAAAATATTTTTTTAATGGAACGGAGATAAAAGAAGTGACAGAAATCGTAAAAGGTGTATAACTATATCACAATCTGGCAAAAATATGGTCAGAGGTGGTGATGAAATGAATAAAAATCAGAAACCGTCAATGTCAAAACGGCGTGCTACCGTAGCAGCAGTATTATGTTTTGTGGCAGCGATTGCAATAGCAGGAACATATACATTTAATGATTACAGAAAAACGCAGAAAAATGAATTGGCGAAGGCGGAAGAAAAGGCGAAACAAGACAGCGAAGCGGCAAAAGAAACCGGAACATCCAAGATTAAAAACGAAGATATGACAAGTGATACGGATGAAAGTGACAGTAACGGAACCGGGAAAGACGGAACAACAACGGGCTCTGGGACAACAGATTCCGGGACAACAGATTCCGGGACAACCGGAACTTCAGGATCCGAAGGAACCGGAACATCCGGATCATCAGGTCATACCGGAACCCAGGCAACGGCAGGAAAAAGTCACAATATCAACTTTACGGAAGACAGTTACATCCTGTGGCCGGTGAACGGAGCTGTGATCATGAGCTACAGTATGGATAAGACAGTATATTTCCAGACGCTGGATCAGTACAAGTATAATCCGGCTGTGATCATCGAAGGCGCAGAAGGCGACCAGGTACTCTGCGGTGCGCCCGGAATCGTCAAGTCGATCGATGTCAGTGCACAGACCGGAACAACGGTTAACGTAGATATCGGAAATGGATATGAGCTGTTATATGGACAGTTGAAAGAAGTCCCGGTGAAAGTTGGGGATTATGTGGAAGCAAAGAGTGTGCTTGGTTATGTGAGTCAGCCGACAAAGTATTACAGCAAAGAAGGCTGTAATGTGTATTTTGAGATGCGAAAAGACGGACAGCCGGTGAATCCGGTGGAGTATACGGCGGATCAGGATTAACAGAAAGGGACCGGAGATTCTTAAGAAATTTTCCGGTCTTTTTTAGCGTTCTGCCGATATCAAAGTATGCGGAAAAATCTATGAACAGGGGATAAAATTGACTTTCCGTGGGATAATGGATAAAATAAAGTGGATTATTACAGGAAAAATCGGACCGATTGTGGATAAGTGGGGACAACTACATGAATTATACATACATCGTAAAGTGTGCGGACAGCACGTTATACACAGGGTGGACAAATAATCTGGATAAGCGGATAAAAGCACATAACAGTGGAAAAGGCGCAAAGTATACAAAGACCAGAAGACCGGTGAAGCTTGTGTATTATGAAGAGCATGAGACAAAAAATGAGGCAATGAGCCGGGAATATGCGATCAAGCATTTGACCAGGAAAGAAAAAGAGATATTGATCAAGGGTAATGGAAACTTATGCGGAAGCTGGATGGTAAAGGGAGATATGATTAAAGCCGGTGAATTTGAGAAGATTAAGAAACTTACACGGGAAGCAAAAGAACTGGCAGAATAAATGAAAAAAGAGCTCACATCAAGTCGGGAGAGATATTATTTAATATCCCGTGTGTGATGCGGGCTCTTTTTTATCGCCATGTGTTCGAAAGAAGCTGCTAAAGTATGCAAGAGATGTTGCCGGCAGCAAGTTCTCTGTATACCGGAAATATAAGGATAAATGGATATTACTTAAAGTACAAATGCATACATCACTACGAAGTGGCAGGCACTTCCGGCCATTACAAACAGATGAAAGATCTCATGGCTTCCGAAATATTTGTGCTTATTGTTAAAGATTGGAAGCTTCAAAGCATAGATCACGCCGCCAACGGTGTAGATGATACCACCGGCCAGCAGCCATCCGAAAGCTGCCGGGCTTAAGGAATTCAGTAACTGTGTAAATGCTAGGACACAGGTCCAGCCCATGCCGATATAGAGCACGGAAGAAACCCATTTCGGACAGAATACCCAGAATGCTTTGATCAGGATTCCGGCAATGGCAAATGCCCATACGATTGCCAGAAGGATGAGTCCGGTTCTGCCGCCAAGTACCAGCAGACAGATCGGAGTGTAACTTCCGGCAATGAGTACGCTGATCATCATGTGGTCGATTTTTTTAAGGATTGTATTTACTTTTCTGGATTTATCGAATGTATGGTAAGTTGTGCTTGCGGCGTACAGTAAGATCAGGCTTGCCGCATATACAGCAATTGCGATAATGTAAATTTTACTCGGTTCGCGCGCCGCTTTTAAAAGCAATGGAATTGCTGCGAAGATTGCCATCAACATTCCGATAAAATGTGTGATCGCGCTTCCCGGATCTTTAATGTGTTCTTTTAACTGCTCTGCCATAATCATGCACCTCCTGAATGTCGAAAATATGACATGTAGTTTTTAATACTACGTTTGCTATATGTGTATATTATACCCGAAACTGAAAAAAATCAAGTAGAAAAACAAAAATATTTTTAAAATCAAAGTATTATATAAACTGGCCTGTGCGAAAATAGAACAACTGGCTGTATGGACACATCCACTTTCGTGATAATATATTCTGCGGTATTAAATTATGGCAGATGAGAGATTCATCTGTTATACACACGATGGAAGTGTGCAGGAAGGGAGAGTACAATGAGTACAAATATAACAGCAGGCAGGACAATGAATGATAATAAAGTAAAGAACCTTGTGATCACGGCATTCTTTACCGCAATTACATTTCTTGGAATTCAGTCGTTTAGGATTCCACTTCCGGCAGCAGTCGGAACACCATTTCTCCATTTTGGACATATATTTGTCGTAATGGGACTGTTACTTCAGGGTGGCAAGAGAGGAGCTGTATCAGGGACACTTGGACTTACAATCTTTGATATGCTGAATGGTTACATGCAGGATGCGCCGAAGACATTTGTGGAGACAGCAGTAAAATGTCTGATCGTCGGAGCACTTTTCATGATGCTTAAGAAGAAAGCAGACGGAGACAAGAAGAAAGAATACGGAGCAGCAGTTGTCTGCGCATTTATCTATGGATGTATCAACGTAATCATGGAATTTACTATGAGCACGATTGCAATGATGATGGTAGGAAGTGGATTTGCAGCAGCTGCAGTGGCAGCATTCACATCACTTCCGGCGACTGTGATCAATGCAGTATTTATGGTGATCGCAATTGCGATTCTGTATCAGCCGGTGAAAAAGATCTATGTGCGCATGGCATAGAAGGGGATATCACAGACTTTTTCCTTTGGAAATTGGCAGATACTTATGAAGTATGGTGATATAAAAAGGCAGATATACCTTAAGTGGTGTATCTGCCTTTTGCGATTCTGAATCATTATTTCATCCGGAAGATATCGGAATAAAAATTCTTGTTATATCAGATCGTTCCTATCCAAAATATCTCTTAAGAAGTCCTTCGAATGCTCTTCCGTGACGTGCCTCATCTCTTGCCATCTCATGAACTGTGTCATGGATTGCATCCAGGTTAGCAGCTTTTGCACGTTTTGCAAGGTCGAACTTACCAGCTGTAGCGCCGTTCTCAGCGTCTACACGCATCTCAAGGTTCTTCTTTGTGCTGTCTGTAACAACTTCGCCAAGAAGTTCTGCGAATTTAGCAGCGTGCTCAGCTTCTTCCCATGCAGCTTTTTCATAGTATAATCCAACTTCAGGATATCCTTCTCTGTGAGCAACTCTTGCCATTGCAAGATACATTCCAACCTCTGAACATTCTCCTTCGAAGTTAGCTCTTAAGTCAGCTAAGATGTCTTCGCTTACACCTTTTGCCACACCTACAACGTGCTCAGCAGCCCATTCTCTTTCACCTGTCTGCTCTTTGAACTTGTCAGCGCCTACGCCACATACTGGACATTTCTCCGGTGCAGCTTCTCCTTCATAAACATATCCGCATACTGTACATACAAATTTTTTCATAGTGTTGTTCTCCTTTTCTTTTATAATAATTTTTTTGTTATTGATTGATAAGAGAGTAGTTATAATCTCTTAAGTTGCACTAAATTGATATTAGTAATTGTTACTGATATTAATTTAGCATAATCTTATGTGTTTGTCAATTAGTTTTTGATAAATTTTATTATTTATTCTCGTTTAATTTTTTGGCACATTCGCCACAGAGACCGTGGAAAAGTGTAGTGTGTGATTCGATGATTCCATCGAAACATTTATTCGCATCTTCATTAATCTTCTGGATATAGGAATCATCCATTTCCAGATCGAATACATTTCCGCAATTGGTGCATACTATATGATAATGAGGTTCGCAGCGTCCATCAAAACGATCGCCGCCATCCGGTGTCGGAATCCGAAGCGCTTCTCCGATATCTGCAAGCAGGTTCAGGTTGCGGTATACGGTTCCGAGGCTGATATTAGGAAATTCTTCTTTAATATGAAGATATACGGTATCAGCAGTCGGATGAGAAGTCGTGTGCATCAGGTAATCTTTTATAGAGGCCCTTTGCTTACTATATTTTAAACCGGCCATAAATCCTCCCTTCAATAATGATAATAATTACTATAATTGATATATCTTTAGTATAATTCGGATGATATATTTTGTCAATATAAAAGAATGAATGTAACAAAATGTAACAAATAATAAATATAAATCGAATATTAAATGTATTATAATCAAAGAAAACCTTGACAAAACGTGTTGTAATGTTATAATAACAAACGTAACATATGTAACAATTCTGTAACAATTACAAAAGATAAGAAAACATAAAGGAGGGAGTTTATGGATTCTATTCTTAAAAAAGGATTGTTCCTGGTTACTGTGACAGGAGCCATAACGGCGTTTCCGATTATGGCGCAGGCTGCAGATATAGATGATACGCAGGATATGCCGACAGCAGGAATTGAGCAGGTACTTGGAGAATGTTACACGTCAGAGAAGACAATTTCGGTAAAGGATTACCTTGTACCGACACAAAAGGGAGAGTATTTAGATATGGCATTCGCCAATGTACAGTCATTTCTTTATATAAGAAGTGAACCGACGACAGAAAGCGAATGGGTCGGAAAATTATATCCGGATTACGCGGCAAAAATCATAGGCCCGGTAGGAGAATGGACGAAAGTGCAGTCGGGTAATGTCACCGGATATGTATATTCCGAGTATATAACAGTAGGAAATGAAGCACAGAAAAAAGCAGAAGAACTTGTGCAGAAGAAGGATACGGAAAATGCTAAGGAAGCATTTACGTATGCAGAATCAAAAGAAGAAGAGGCCGCAAGGCTTCAAAAAGAGGCAGAACAAAAAGCCGAGGAGGAGAAAAAGGCAGCAGAAGAAGCGGCCAAACAACAGGAAGAACAACAGACGCAGGCGGCACAGACCGGACAGGCTATTGTAGATTATGCATGCCAGTTTATCGGTAATCCGTATGTATGGGGAGGTACAAGCCTGACAAACGGAGCGGATTGTTCGGGATTCGTACAGTCGGTATTTGCACACTTTGGAATTTCTCTTCCGCGTACGACGTGGGATATGGAGAATGTAGGAACTGCGGTAAGTTACGATCAGGCTGTTGCGGGAGACATTATTCTATATGACGGACATGTTGGAATTTATATGGGAAATGGGCAGATCGTAAATGCAATTAACAGTGCAAAAGGGATAGGAATTTTGCCGGCAACATATACGAATATTGTTACGGTGAGACGACTGGTATAACAGAAACGGACGGGAGATTTTAAAATATTTTTGCGAATCTTTCGTCCCTTTTTTGTTATCCACACTATCCACATAAATTTAGAGTTATCCACAATGTACAAAATCCACAAAAATCGACACTTTTCATCGAACGTAAAAAATCTTAAAAAATATGGTGGAAAAAGTTATCCACACAAAAAAACAGGAAAAATGTAGAAAAATGGGGATTTCCACAAAGTTATCCACGTTATCCACACCCAAAGTGGGAAAAACGGGGGATTACTCGGGGATAGAAAAAGAACGAACGTTTTGTAGACTTGTTATAAAAATGACGTTTTGTCGAAAAAAAAATGAATTCGTATTGACTTTTAAGTAGTCAAATATTAAGAATAAATTTACAGAAAATGTTTACACAATGGTAAAAAGCTACTATAATGGAAACACTGAAATAAAAAGGAGGCGATAAGATGGCACAGATTACAAAAGACATGACATTTGGTGAGCTGCTTTCCAAATACTATTCTACATGTCCAAAGCTTGTTGACGATCTGATGGAAGCAGGAATGGGTTGCATCGGATGCCCACATTCTCAGATGGAATCTATCGAAGAAGGCGCTATGGGACATGGAATCGATCCAGACCTTTTAGTTGCAAAGTTAAATGCAACACTGGAAGCAAGCCAGGCATAATATAAAATGAGTATAAAAAAGCTCTACGGGGAATTATCCCGTAGAGCCTTTTTAGTATACCAGAGTATGCAGATTAAATATTCGCAAGCTGCTGAACCGCATTCCCGGAAAGGAATGTCTCACAGTGCTCTTCTAAAAATGCAAATGTTGCACCGGATGCACTTTCTAATGCACCGTACTCGGATAACATATTACAGATACGGTTAAAATCTGCGGTGGAATGGTCTGACTGTGCAAGTGCCAGCAGATACATCTCTTCCTGATCATCTTTGTATAATGTATTGGAACCGTGGTACATCGGAGCCAGCAGATGAGCGGCCTTCAGTACATTTTCCATTACAGGGAAAGAAAAGAGCCGGATATTGTTACCGGAATCCTTCTTATCTGTATTATCATCTGAAGTCTCAGAAGCTGCTTTTGGAGTCTGTGCTGCCTGTGCTTCAAAAGATTCCTGAACCTTTCCGAGCAGATCAAGTAAACCTTCTGCTCCTTCCAGCTTGCCTGGAGTATTCTTCTTCTTGGCGTCAGCTATGGAAGAAGGTGCAAATTTTGAAAATCTAGTATCGAGTTCTTCTGGGTCCTCGACTTTCGTAATTATCAGCACGATCGAATCTGCAGAAGGGATAGCCTCGATCATAAGAGGAATATCTTCTGCTTCAAAACCAAATTCGAAGGCTGCCTGTTGCATCATATCGCGGAAAAGTGATTTGGCTTTCTCGGTTCCGTATGCCAGTTCACTGAGCTGTAACTGACGGTCAGCAAGATCGGCACGTGTCAGAGTACAACGGATCTGGTTGTCACTGATTTTTTCAATCTTCATAATCATCACTTCCTTCTAAAATAGTATATCATACAAAATGTTGGATGTTCAATAAATTTAATATAAACAAAGTGGAATATAAAAATAAAAAAGACTTGATTCTTCAAAATGAATCGGATATAATGGCCCTACTGGAAGATAGTTTTCCCTGATAACTGTGTTATTAGAACATCAGGAAAAGAATTTCCTGAATTTTATTTCAATTCCACATTCCGGGTGGAATGAATCTATCAATGACAAATCAGATTAATTACAGCCGTTTCAGGCAGATATTTCACGTTAACAATTTATTTTTACAATTACATAATTGCCGGAACTGTTTTCCAGTTATATTTATCAGTTGCTGCATAGAAGGACAGTATTGTATCACAAGCATCTCCCTGACCGTAAAATATGCGTGACAACCACGGTTATCATCCGGTAAAGAGGAGGAAGCAGTATGGGGGAGAAAGAAGAGATGAAAGAGATGTTTCAGGAACTGACTGGTTTTGAAAAGAAAAATATAAGCCTCAGGATCAATGGGGTACCGGCCAGTCCTATGCAGATCGTACAGGCGCATACAATGTGTGAACACCAGTCCTATATGAGGGATTATGTGCTGAATGACAAAGGCGATGTGAAAGAAGTGTGGTTCCAGAATATAACAATTTAATGGAAGAAAATATGTAAATACCCCGCAGATCAGAACGAAAGTTTTGATGAAAATGTCGAAATATAATGACGTGTATCTAACGTTTTGCTATAATGTCTTCTGTAGGAGGTGCAGCATGGAAGACAGAGGAAGAAATAGCCGCACATATAATAACAGAAAAAAAACAAGTGCAAGACCATCCGGAAGACCGGCTTCGCAGAGCAGAAACAGAAGGACATCCGGACAGACGCCTGGAAGAAGACCGACAGGTAGGAGAAGTTCTGCGGACAGAGCGCGCATGAGAAGAAGACGACAGAGAAACCGCATGATCCAGCTTGTCCTGTTAATAATATTAGTAATTGCAGCAATAGCAGGGATTGTTATATGGAAACGATACAGCCCGTCAAAAGAGCAATATGATATGAAGAAATATTATGGAATTGAAAAAGACGGACAGCTTGGAATCACTGTAGATAACAAGGTCGTAGAGGCCAAGGGTAAATTGTCGGACGGAAAGGCTTATGTTGCGTATGATGTCGTAAGAGATTACATTAACAGCCGTTTTTACTGGGATTCGAATGAGAATGTACTGTTGTATATGCTTCCGAAGGATATGATATCGGTAGATGTGGGCAGCAAGGATTATTCGGTATCCAGAGAGAAAAAGAGCGAAGATTACGTCATTTTAAAAACAGAAGGAAACACAGCATATATCGCGTTGGATTTTGTCCAGCAGTACACCAATATTGATTATGAAATGTCAAGTAATCCGGATCATGTAATGATCAGAACCAAATGGGGCAAAACGGATGTGGCAACTGTAAAGAAGAATACACAGGTGCGTTATCAGGGTGGAGTAAAGAGCCCTGTACTGGCAGAACTCAAGAAAAAAGATGAAGTAACAATCATCGAAAGTGAAGAAAACTGGAAGAAGATCCGCACAAAAGAAGGTGTGATCGGATATGTTAAGAACAATACTCTGAAGAATGAAGAGAAGAAGAACATTACAAGAAAATTCGATGAGCAGAACTATTCAAGCATTTCAAAGGATTACACCATTAATATGGCATGGCATAATGTAACAAATCAGGATGCTAATAAGGGAGTGGCACAGAAGATCGCACAGACCAAAGGTCTTACGACACTGGCACCGACATGGGTGCATGTGGCAGATACCAGCGGCAATATTACATCTATTGCATCATCTGATTATGTAAGTTATGCACATCAGCAGAATATCGAAGTGTGGATGACCGTCAGAGACTTTGACGGAGGAATCAGTTCAGAACAGGAATCTTACGAATTGCTTAGTTATACATCAAGACGTGAAACGCTGATCACACAGCTGATCGCTGAAGCGCTGCGTGTTGGGGTAGACGGTATTAATGTAGATTTCGAGAAGATATCTGATAAATGCGGAGAACATTATATAGAATTCATTCGTGAATTATCGGTGAAGTGCAGACAGAATGGTCTGGTATTATCGGTGGACAATTATGTTCCGAAGAGTTTTAATACGCAGTATGACCGTAAGGAGCAGGGAATTGTAGCAGATTATGTAGTGATCATGGGCTATGATGAATATTATGCGGGTTCCCCTGAGGCAGGACCGGTATCCTCATATAATTATGTAAAAGAAGGTATTGAGGAGACATTAAAAGAAGTTCCGGCTAAAAAAGTTATCAGTGGAATTCCGTTCTTTACACGTCTGTGGAAAGAAACACCGAAGACAGAAGAAGAGCTGGCAAGTGAAAAGGGAACAGATGCGGCAGAGTATTCTGTCAATGTAGAAAGTGTGGCATATGGTATGGATAATGCCCAGGCGCAGATTAAGCAGGCTGGGGTTGAGACGACATGGGACAAGAAGGCCGGACAGAATTATGCAACATGGGAAGCAGACGGAGCAAAATACGAGATCTGGCTGGAAGATGCCAAATCCATCGAACCAAAACTTAAGCTCATGCAGAAGTATAAGCTTGCAGGTACCGCTGAGTGGTCTTTGGGACAGGAAAGCACGGATATCTGGAATCTGATTCAAAAATATGTAAATTAATCAAAACTAAATAACAGATAAAATACCTCTTGCAGTCATATAGTAGAATATATGAATTGCAGGAGGTATTTTTATTTGCGAAAAAAAATAGAACTGGCAGTACTGTTACTTTTTCTGGCGGTACTTGTGCTGCTCAGTAAGAATCTGCAAAAACTTGTATCCAGTGGAAATGTAACAGCGAAAAATAAGATAATCGTTCTTGACAGCGGGCACGGCGGGGATGATCCGGGAAAGATCGGTGTGAATCAGGCAAAAGAAAAGGATGTCAATCTTGAGATCGCCAGAAAAATTAAAAAAAGACTGGAGAAAAAAGGCTGGGAAGTTGTAATGACAAGAGAAAAAGATGAGATGCTCGGCGATCCACAGGCCGGAAATAATAAGATCCACGATATGAAAGCAAGAGTAGAGATCATCAATAAAACAATGCCGCAGGCAGCGGTAAGTATACACCAGAACAGTTATCAGGATGAACAGATACGGGGTGCACAGGTCTTTTATTATTCTCATTCGGAAGAAGGAAAGAGAATGGCGGAGCAGATGCAAAAAGCCCTTCTTACAGTGGATGAGACGAATACAAGACAGGCAAAAGCAAATGATACATACTATCTGCTCAAACGTACGGAAGTACCGACGATTATCGTTGAGTGTGGCTTCTTAAGTAATCCGGAAGAGGCCGCGAAGCTGACCGATACGAAGTATCAGAAGAAAATGGCAGATGCAATTACGAAAGGAATCATTGCTTGTGTGGAAAACTAGAGTGTAGTATAATGAAAATCATGAAAACAATAATAGAGAAAATAGATAAAAATCAAAAAAATACAGATATTATAAGAGAAGCAGGACGGATCTTAAAAGAAGGAGGTCTGGTTGCATTTCCCACAGAGACTGTATATGGTCTGGGAGCCGATGCATTGAATGAAGATGCGGCAAAGAAGATATATGCCGCAAAAGGAAGACCGTCCGATAACCCTTTGATCATCCATATCACGAATATGAAAGCACTGGATAAAATTGTCTCAGAAGTTCCGGAGAAAGCTGTTAAAGTTGCAGAAAAATACTGGCCGGGACCGCTTACAATGATCTTTAATAAGAGTGATATTGTGCCGTATGGAACGACGGGAGGTCTTGATACGGTTGCTGTCAGAATGCCGGTAGACGAGATCGCAAGAGAAGTAATAGATGCGGGTGGCGGTTATATCGCCGCACCAAGTGCCAATACATCGGGAAGACCAAGCCCGACGACTGCACAGCATGTGGCAGAGGATCTGACAGGCAGAGTGGATATGATCGTAGACGGTGGTGCTGTGGAGATTGGCGTGGAATCAACGATACTGGATGTGACAGTAGAGCCGCCGATGATCTTAAGACCCGGAGCGATCACAAAAGAAATGTTCGAAGAAGTAATCGGGGAGGTTACAGTTGACCGGACACTGATCAGACCGGACAGCAAACAGGTGCCGAAAGCACCGGGAATGAAGTACCGTCATTATGCACCAAAAGCAGATCTGACGATCATAGAAGGACCGCTTGAAAAAGTAGTAAAAGAGATTAATAAGCGCGCAAAGGAAAAATTCGAAGCAGGCTATAAGGTAGGAGTGATCGGAACAGAAGAAACCGTAGCTGATTACAAATCCGGTGATGTAAAATGTATCGGAACAAGAGCCGATGAGTCTACGATTGCTGCGAATCTGTTCCGGATATTAAGAGAGTTTGATGACGACCAGGTAGATTATATCTACAGTGAGTCGTTTGATACTGCGGGAATCGGAAGTGCGATCATGAACCGTCTTCTGAAGGCTGCAGGACATCATATAGAAAAATTGGTATGATACATTGCACAACAAGGAGGAGAACAATGTCGAAAGTACAGGTTATGGATCATCCGCTGATTCAGCACAAAATCAACTACATCCGCAATGAGGAAGTAGGATCAAAAGAATTCAGAGAAATCGTTGGGGAGATCGCATCATTGATGTGTTATGAAGCAACAAGAGATCTGAAGATGGAAGATGTTAAGATAAAAACACCAATCTGCGAGATGACAGGTAAGCAGTTAAGTGGTAAGAAACTGGCTGTAGTTCCGATCTTAAGAGCAGGCCTTGGAATGGTAGATGGAATGTTAAATATGATCCCATCTGCAAAGGTTGGACATATCGGTCTTTACAGAGATCCGCAGACATACGAACCGGTGGAATATTACTGCAAACTGCCATCTGACTGCGATGAAAGAGAAGTATTTGTCGTAGATCCAATGCTGGCAACCGGTGGATCATGTATAGCAGCACTTCAGATGCTGAAAGATAAAGGTGTAAAGCATCTGCGCTTTATGTGTATCATTGCAGCACCGGAAGGTGTAAAACATCTGCAGGAAGCACATCCGGATGTAGATGTATATATCGGTGCACTGGACGATCATTTGAATGAACATAAATATATCGTTCCGGGACTTGGTGACGCAGGAGACCGTATTTTCGGAACAAAATAGTGACGAGGAGAAACATATGGGAGATAAAAGAAAGGATTATATAAGCTGGGATGAATATTTCATGGGAGTTGCCAAACTTTCGGGAATGCGTTCTAAAGATCCAAATACGCAGGTTGGATGTTGTATAGTCAGTCAGGATAATAAGATTCTGTCAATGGGATATAATGGTCTGCCGACAGGCTGCTCGGACGATGTATTTCCATGGGGAAGAGAAGGGGACGATCCTTTGGAGACCAAATATGTATATACGGTTCACAGTGAGCTGAATGCGATCCTGAATTACCGGGGCGGCAGTCTTGAAGGAGCCAAATTATATGTATCCTTATTCCCATGCAATGAATGTGCCAAAGCAATCATTCAAAGCGGGATTAAAGAGGTTATCTATGATTGTAATAAATACGAGGGTACAGCTGCGGTAATGGCTTCCATGAAGATGTTTGATGCGGCAGGAGTAAACTATCATAAGTATCACCGCACGGACAGGGAAATTAAGATTTCGTTATAAGATATGAAAAACAGGGTTGGAAAAGAAATTCCGGACCTGTTTTTTTGTATCGCCATGCGTTCGGAAGAAACTGCCGGTGGCGGGTTCTGTAGATACCAAAGTATATAAAAGAGTGGAATAAAGTATGGATAAAAGGACATATAATTAAAAAAAGTAAAAAGAAATAAGAACAATTATGAAGAAATGGGGAACAAAAATTGCAGTAAATTTCCTGGTTCGAGGAATTGTCAGCTTCGCAATTATATTTTTTGTAAACGGATTTCTTGACGGACAGGGGATTTCTGCGTGTGTGGGAATGAATCCTGTCACATTTTTGACATCGGGAATCCTTGGATTTCCTGGGGTTGCCATGCTTTACGGTATAACTTTCTATCAAATTATGTGAACATTGCACAAAGATTAAAAATTTTTAAAAATACCATAGACAAATATAAATCATCAGGTATATAATCAGCCTACAAGTTACGAAGTAGCTTGTATCTGATTTGTAGTTCTAATTGTTAGATTCAAAAGATTCAATGAATTCAGTGCCATATCGGCAAGACGTTTCAGACATTTTTATAATGTATTGAAGGAGGGATAGTATGTGGTAAGCAGAAATCTGGTAATTTGCGACCAGGAAGAGAGATATGCGGCGGCGCTTGCACATTTTTTTATGAAGACCAAGGAATTGGCGCTTGGAGTGCAGGTGTGTAACAGTGTTGCGCAGGCCCTGAGACTGCAGGAGGAATCACCGATTGATATTCTTCTGATCGGCAGCGGTTATCCAAAGGAAGAGCGGCAAAAAGTACGGGCAGAAAGTGTGTTTGTTCTGACACAATCGGAAGACGTGGCACATGAGACGCATGAGAAACTTATTAATAAATATCAGTCCGGAGAGGCCATCTTAAGAGATGTGATCGAACAGTGCCAGGAGTCGGTAGAACCGGGGAATTTCTTTCTTGGCACGGTGAAGAAAGAAAAGGTTCGGATCATCGGAATATTTTCCCCTGTTCATCGAAGCAGGAAGACCGGATATGCATTGAGACTGGGGAAAGATCTGGCCAAAACATATAATGTATTGTATCTGAATCTCGAGATGTATGGAGGTATCGGCGGTCATTTTCCTGAGATTGGACAGACAGTCGCAGATGCACTCTATTATTCGAGACAGGAAAAGAAGCATTTAAGAGCAGCACTTGCGGGTATGGTAAAGCATATGGGGCCGCTTGACTATCTTCTGCCAATGAGGATGTCGGAAGATCTGAAGGCAGTAAAGATAGAAGAATGGATGAGATTCATAGAGCAGATTGCCAGCCAGAGCATATATGAAGTGCTGATATTGGATATCGATGAAGGAATCCGGGGTGTATACGAACTTCTGAGGATGTGTACAGAGATACATGTAGCAGTAATAAAAGAGGAGGTGGCGCAGGCAAAGATGTTCCAGTTTGAAGAGGAGTTACATCTGATGGGATACGATGATGTCAGACATAAGATGATAAAAAAAGAACTGGAAGGATGATAAAGAATGATAGAAGCAGAGCAGCTCCATGCAAGAATCCTGGCCAGATTAGATATGACAAGGGACATGGAGGATGAAGAGCTGACAGAATTGATCTATGAAGTACTTCAGGAAGTCTCACAGGAAGAATATCTGCCGCTTGATCAGAAGACAATGCTTGGAAAAGAACTTTTCAATGCATTCCGGAAACTGGATCTGTTGCAGGAATTTCTGGAAGATGATGATATTACAGAGATTATGATCAATGGAACACAAAATATTTTTATTGAAAAGGCAGGGAGGATATCCCAGTCAGATAAAAGATTCTTGTCGGCGGACAAGCTGGAAGATGTGATCCAGCAGATCGTGGCAGGATCTAACAGACTGGTAAATGAGGCATCACCGATAGTGGATGCCAGACTTGCGGACGGATCTCGTGTAAATGTTGTGCTGCCACCGGTAGCGCTGAACGGACCGATCGTTACAATCCGAAAATTTGCAAAAGAAGTAATTACAATGAATAAACTGATGGAATGGCAGTCAATCAATTCAGAAGTATCGGGATTTCTGGCTTCATTAGTAGCCGCCGGATACAATATATTCATCAGTGGTGGAACCGGATCCGGGAAAACCACATTCTTAAATGCATTATCGCAGTACATTCCAAAAAATGAACGCATCATCACAATTGAAGACAATGCAGAATTGCAGATTCAGAATATAAAGAATCTTGTAAGACTGGAGGCAAGGAACGCGAACGTAGAAGGAACCGGGGAGGTCACGATCAGAGATCTGATCAAATCGGCGCTTCGTATGAGGCCGGACCGTATCATCGTAGGAGAAGTGCGCTCGGCGGAAGCGATTGATATGCTTCAGGCACTTAATACAGGACACGACGGAAGTCTCAGTACGGGGCATGCGAACAGTCCGAAGGACATGATAAGTCGTCTGGAAACTATGGTACTGATGGGAATGGACCTTCCCCTCCCTGCAATTGAGCGTCAGATCGCGTCAGGACTGGATATCATTGTACATCTTGGAAGGCTTCGGGATAAAAGCAGGAAGGTGCTGGAAGTAACAGAGGTATTAGGATATTGGGATGGACAGATCCATTTGCAGACGATTTACCGGTATGAAGAGATTCGTAAGGAGGATGAAAATGTAACAGAAAATGAAAAAAAGGATCAGGAAAATAAAGTCCATGGAGAATGGGAAAAAGTTGCGGAACTTTTTCACCGCGAAAAACTTGTGGCAGCAGGATATTACATTTAAAGAACGCACAAAAGCAGGGATGAAGACGGCCGGAATGATAGGCATTACAGCCTGGCTTTATTATCGCAGAATGTGGGCCGCTATTTTTTTGATACTGCCGGGAATCTGGCTGTACAGGGAATTCCTGGAAGAAGAAAGTAAAAAGAAGGAACAGGAATTTCAAAAACAGTTCCGGGAGATGATACAGACACTGTCGTCGGCGCTTAATACAGGATATTCGGTGGAAAATGCATTTTATGAAACGCAAAAAGAACTTAAAATACAATATCCTGAAGAAGCGAGGATTTCCAGAGAATTACTTCTCATTACAAGGAAATTAAGAATGCATATTCCGGTTGAACAGGTCCTGGAAGAATTTGCAGAGAGGGTTCCGTCAGAGGATGTAAAAAGCTTTGTGACAGTATTTGTAACAGCGAAGAAAAGTGGCGGGGATATGATCGGGATTATCCGTAATACAACCAGTCAGATCGGCGATAAGATAGAGGTAAAAAGAGAGATTGATACACTACTTGCCGCAAAGAAATATGAATTTCAGATCATGTCGATGGTTCCGTATGGGATTATTGCTTATATGTCACTTAGTTTTTCTGATTTCATGGAAGAATTGTATGGGAATGTAACAGGAATAGGGGTGATGACGCTATGTCTCGGAATCTACGTGGGCGCTTATTATCTTGGAGTAAGGCTCCTGAGAATCGACGTATAGTGAAGGCAGCAGGCCTGATCATTGCTTTGGGGATATTAGTGACGGGAGCGGATATGGCATGTTCCCGGATACAGATGACACCATCCATAGAGAGAAATGACTACGGAAAAGGGAAAAAAGTGGAAGAACTGGATGTGCAGATCGGAAATGAAAAGAAAAAGGTCCGGACTTCGGTAGAGGTATCAGAGCGACAGTATTCTGCGAAGGAGGTACAGGAATTATTCTCAAGGATCATCAGGAAAATGGACAGGCTGATATTGGCCGGTAATGAGACATTGGATCGTGTGGATGAGGACCTGGATTTGGTCACAGATATCCCGGGGGAGCCTGTGAAGGTCTCCTGGGAACTGGACCGGTATGACGTAATGGATATCCAGGGCAAACTTAAGGAGCAGAATATCTCTGAAAAAGGAGTTCTTGTAAAACTGAATGCAGTCCTTACCTATACGGCAAACGAAAAAGAGCAGGCTTCTTATCAGTGCGTGGCATGTGTATATCCGAAAAAACTAAGCGGAGAAGAAAGCACAAAAAAGGACGTTGAAGAGGCAATAAAAAAAGCAGATACAGCAACAAAAGAAAAGAAAAAACTAATTCTGCCAGAGATGCTGGACACAAATGAACTCAGATATTATCAGCCCTTTAATGAACGCGGACCGGTTATAACGGTAATGGGAATGATGATAGGGATACTTCTGTATGCATTACAAAAACAGAATATCCGAAAGGCAGAAGAAGAAAGAAAAAAGCAGATGATCGAAGATTATCCGGAAGTCATCAGCAAACTGACATTGTATCTTGGTGCAGGAATGACGGTAAAGAAAGCATGGAGAAAGATAACCGAAGGATACATGAAGGAAAAAGAAGACGAAAATGAAAGATACGTATATGAAGAAATGAGACAGACCTGCCATGAAATGGACAGCGGCGTAACAGAAGCTGAAGGCTATGAAAATTTTGGAAGACGATGTGATCTGCAGATTTATATAAGGCTTGGAGCACTATTGTCACAAAATTTAAGAAAAGGAACGAAGGGATTATCAGAACTTTTAAAGCTGGAATCCATACAGGCTTTTGAAGAACGGAAGGCGCGGGCGAAAAGACTGGGTGAAGAAGCAGGAACGAAGCTGCTTTTGCCAATGTTTCTGATGCTGGCGGTGGTATTGATCATTGTTATAGTCCCGGCTTTTTTGACCATGCAGATATAAAGGATAAGAAAGGAAGAGATGTTATGTGGAGAATACGATATGCATTACAGGTATTAAAAGATGACAGGGGAATCGGAGTAGTGGAAGTGATATTGATCCTGGTGGTTCTCATTGGGCTTGTTATCATCTTCAAATCCCAGCTTACCAGTCTGGTGCAGACAATCTTTGAAAAAATCACCAGTGAAAGTTCAGGAATTTAAGTTATTATGCATTCGAAAGAAGCGGACGGCTGCAGATTATGCAGATACCGAAGAGTGCAGGAAAAGCGGCCGGATAGGGACTGTTTGAATGGAGAAGTTACAGTCTATCTGACGTTGACTTTTGTTCTGTTTGTTTCTTTGATACTGGCTCTTGTGGAAAGTGCGTCGGTGCAGATGGCAAAGAATTACAGGCGGGCAGATATGAACCGGGCATTGGAATGTGTATTTGCAGAATATCAGAAAGAATTACTGGAAAATTATGACGTATTTGCCATTGAATGCGGTTATGAGACCGGGACTTACACGGAACAGAATATTCTGGATCGTCTTTCTTATTACGGTGCAGATATGGAAAATGAGATAGAGCGGATCCAGTTGTTTACAGATAATAGCGGAGAGTTATTTCGTGATCAGGTCGGAAAATACATGAAACATAAGTACGGGATCGCGTGGGCGGATAAATATCTGGGAAATGTCTCTCTCTGGAAGAACCAGGAAGAGAAAGCGGATGAATTTACTGAGGAAGAGGAAAAGCAAAATGATCAGCTTAAGGATCTTTTAGGAGAACAGGAAGCAGAACTTCCGGAAGAGGAAAATCCGATGCAGCATGTAGCAGAATTGAAACGTTCACCAATCTTAGAACTTGTGCTTCCGAAAGATAAGACAATATCGGAGAAACAGATATCATTACAGGAGATGCCGGAAAAAAGAGAAAATCATACCGGATATGGGACTTTTTCAGATGTGGAACCGGAGGATAGAACGTTGACGTCCGTTTTGCTCGGAGAATATGTGATAGATCATTTTACAGATTTTACCGATGGACCGAAAGGAGGAGAACTTGATTATGAACTGGAATATATTCTGGCGGGCCGGGAAAGTGACAAAGGGAATCTGGAAACGGTGGCAAAGAAGCTTGTGATGTTGAGATTTGTGCCGAATTATATTTATCTTCAGACGAGCAGTACAAAACAGTCGGAAGCAAGGGCTGCAGCCGGAACTTTATGTACACTCCTGGCAGTCCCGGCTGTTACAGAGGCAGCGGCGCAGGGAATCCTGCTTGCCTGGGCATATGGAGAATCTGTTATGGATGTCAGATCACTTTTAGACGGGCAAAAGGCCGCAATTACCAAAGATGATACGAACTGGCAGTTATCGTTGTCTGGTCTTATGAAACTTGGAACAGATGAAGATACAGGAACCGGCATGGATGTGCAGGATGGTATGGAATACAAAGACTATATGAGGATGCTCTTATTTCTGGAAGGAAAGGAACGCATGTCTATGCGGGCAATGGGCATCATTGAGAAAAACATGCAGAGCATTTACGGACAGCCGGCGTTCCGGATCGATTACTGTGCAGGAAGAATGGAGATCCGTACAGTGTGTAATCTAAGAAGAGGAATAAAGTATCAGTACCGGACATATTACGGTTATCAGTAGAAAGAATCAGAGAACAAGATGTAATAGTATGAGGCGGATAAAGATGCCCTTTCAGGCATCAAAAATATCCCAAAATTATAATAAAAAACAAAGAAAGGAGCAGGATTCGCATTATGAGTAACAATTTACTCCCCTCACAACCTATCTGTTATTCAGGCCTTGAAAGGGTATCTTTATCCGTCTCACAACTATTGCGCAGATTTTCCGATGACAGACAGAAAGGAAGCGTGACGGCAGAGGCAGCGGTTGCTGTACCGGTGTTCTTTCTGGCAGTCGTTACGATGTTGTATCTTCTGGAGATGATGGCAGTACATACGGCAGTGAGAAGCGGTCTTCAATATGCAGGAAAAAAAGCAGCTAAAGAAAGTTGTGTGACGCAGATGCTGATGCCGTCAAGGATAGAGAATGATCTGGTGTATGCAGTGGGTGAAGAACGGCTTGGAAGAAGTATTGTAAGAGGCGGGAGCAGTGGAATAGACTGTTCACGGTCGAAGATGTCGGCCCGAACCGGGATCGGTAAATTAACGGCAGAGTATCAGGTAGTCATTCCGGTGCCGCTATTTGGGATTGCTCCGGTAAAATGCAGTGAGACAATGAAGATAAAGGCGTGGAGCGGATATGAACGGGAAGGGTGGATGGATACGGGAAATGATACGGTGTATGTAACGGAAACAGGACTTGTATATCATAAAGATTATCATTGTTCGCATCTGGATCTGTCGATCCGCATGACTCATTTGGAACTGGTAGAGGGACTTCGTAATGAAAACGGAGGCAAATACTATCCATGTGAACACTGTGTAAAAGGAAACGGGGGAAACATTTATATTACGAATTCGGGAGACCGGTATCACAGTTCGCTGTCGTGCAGTGGTTTAAAACGGACGATATATGCAATACCGATATCAGAGGCGGCAGGAAAGGGGGCATGTTCCAGATGTGGACAATAAGCAAGGTGCTGGCAATGGCTGTATTAACAGGACTGTCAGTGATGGATTATAGAATACGGAAAGTTCCGCGGGATGTACTTCTGCTATGTATGGCAGGGGTGATCATCTATCAGGTACTGACGGGAAATGTAGACTGGAAATTGTCGGTGGCCGGTGGATTAAGCGGCATATTATTTTTATGGATCAGTAAAATTACCAATGAAGCGATTGGGTATGGGGACAGCCTGGCAATTCTGATCCTGGGGATATATCTGGGAATCTGGGGACTTTTGGAAGTGCTTATGACGGCATTTTTCATCCTTGGAATTATCGGATTGATCTGTGTGGTAATAAAAAGAAAAAAGAAAGGACTTGCTTTTCCTTTTTATCCATTTCTGACAGTGGGATATCTGCTTGGGGTATGTATAGGAGGAATCTGAGATGGAGGAAAGAAAGCAAAGGTGGTTAAAGGGCAGTTTTACCGTGGAGATGGCTTTTTTGATGCCAATGATATTATTCCTGATCATGGGATGTATAAGGATATCTTTTTATTATCATGACAAGAATATTATTGCAGGAGCCGCATATGAAACGGCGGTTACGGGAAGTACAAAGGTGAGAGAAAAGGATGGAATCAGCGAGAGTGAATTAAATGCGTTATTCAAAGAAAGGGTGGGAAGGAAGTGTATCTTATTTTCAAGAATAAGAGTACAAAGCAGTGTGGGAAAAGATGAAATTAAAGTACAGGCAGCTGCAAGACGAAAGAAAATGGCAATATCTGTAGAAAGCCGTGCAGCGGTGACGGAACCGGAGAAATATATCCGGGATATCAGAAGGATTAAAAGATGAGAAGGATCAGATAATGGAACGAAAGATAACGATAGAAGAACACGTATTATATAAAGAGGATTACCAGATGAAAATGTTAAAAGCAAATTCGCCGGAGGGCTTTTTGCATGTAGGAGGAAGAGGTGTTAATGGCAGCAGTTATTATGATTATGATGTAAGTGGTAAGGTATCAATGCAGGCGATGTATGCCAGAGCGAAATTAAAAGCAGAAGATATAAGGCACTTTATGGAACAGTTAGGAAATGTACTTAAGGAAGCGGAACGTTATCTTCTGGATATTCATTGTATCCTGATGGATCCGGAATACATTTTCTATGAAGAGGGCAGATATTACTTTTGTTATTATCCTTTGGCAAAACAGGATATATGGGAGAAGTTTCATATATTGACGGAGTATATGGTAAAAGTTGCGGATTATCAGGAAGAAGAATGTGTCCGTCTGGCATTTTTATTGCATAAAGAGACAATGGAGGATAATTACAGTCTGGAAAAACTAATTGCAGCATGTGAAGAAAAGAAAAAAGAAGAAACGAAGATTCCGGATATAAGAGATATAAGAAAAGAAACGATGATCGATGAATTGCTGGAGGAACGAAGGGAAAAGACATCATATTATGATACCAGAGAACATGACTGGATATCGGAGCAGGAGATGGGGAGTTCGATCATGAGAGAGACGGATAATCTATGGATGCCGGTAAAGCGCTTCCTGAATAAACACAAGAAGTCAAAATGGGGTGACTGGGACGGACTACATATAGAGGAAGAAGAGCTGTGATAAAATTCAGTTAAATATAGAATAAAATGATTAAGAATTCAGGTAATCTATGTTATACTAAAAGAGACAGAAGATGAACAAAGCGAAAGGTAATGAAGCGTATAAATGAACAAGAATACGATTAAAGCGCCATGTACGATATTACTGGCAGCAGTGAATATCATTGTATTTCTGGTCCTGTCTTTTCTGGGGATGACAGAAGATGGTGAATTCATGTTGAAGCACGGAGCCATGTATGTTCCATATCTGATACAAAGAGGAGAGTACTACAGGCTATTTTCCAGTATGTTTCTTCACTTTGGGTATGATCATCTTGTCAATAATATGATTGTACTTGTAGCTATGGGATGGAATCTTGAACTTGACATAGGAAAAGTAAAGTTTCTCATTGTGTATTTCGTAAGTGGACTGGCGGGGAATGTTCTGTCGGCATGGTGGGATATACAGACCGGAAGTATGGCTATATCGGCGGGGGCGTCCGGTGCTATCTTTGGGATCATTGGAGCACTTCTGTATGTGGCAATCCGTAACAGAGGACGGATTGGAGACATATCCGGCAGAGGCCTGGTCTTTATGATCGTACTGACATTGTATTATGGATTTACCAGTGGTGGTGTTGATAATATGGCACACATAGGAGGCCTGCTTGCCGGCTTTTTATCAGGAGTTCTTCTCTATCGGAAGCGTAAGGATAAATACCGTACCGGCATATCGTGCTGATCTAAGTGTAATTGTACCGTGATGAGCCTGGATGATCCGGCGTGTGATTGCAAGACCAAGTCCGGTTCCATCAACTTTGTGAGTGATGAATGGTTCAAAGATGTGTTCTTGATCTTCAGGAGCAATACCACAGCCGTTGTCAGAGATTTCGATATGAAGCAAATCTGCATCGGCGGTTACGGACAATGAGATCTGTGGGGAGTGTGCCGGCATATCGTGCTGATCCTGAGAAGGTGATTCGGTACGGACCGCATCAGCGGCATTGCGAAGAAGATTGAGCAGTGCCTGACGAAGTTTTACAGAATCGGCAGATAGAACTGGCAGATCTTCCGGTATGTATGAAGTGAATTCAATATCTGTATCTATAATAGAAGAAGCAAAGGACAGAGCAATTCTGCGGAAAAAGCTGCCGGTACTTAACGGAGCAAGATCCAGCCGTTCACCGTTGTTATAAGAAGACAGATCTTCTAATAACAGTTTCATATATTCGATGTCCTGGTGAAGCTCTGACCAGTGAGCGAATTCCAGTACTTCGGGATGTTGTGATTCGATAAGTTGAAGCGTGCTGTAAACGAGGGTCAGAGGATTACGGATTTCGTGACTGATGGTGCTGATATCCATCTGATGAGACTTAAAAATCCGGTTAAAAAGTTCTTCCGTTTCAGGATGTTCCTGCATAATCTGTTGTAATTTGTCATGGTCTGTCGATGATAACATAATAACTACCGCCCCTTTCTGAGGTATCAGTTTAGCATTGGTGGTTTAAATAATCAATCATTTATTTTCAGAGAAAGAAGGATAATATTATGAAAGACAATAACTGCATTTTTTGTAAACTTGCAAATGGAGAGATTCCTACAGCTACTATTTATGAAGATGAAGATTTTCGTGTGATTCTGGATGCAAATCCGGCAGCTAAGGGACATGCACTCATCCTTCCGAAAGAACATTATGCCAATCTTTATGAGCTGGATGATGAGCTTGCGGGAAAATCAATGATTCTTGCAAAGAAGATGATTACAAAGCTTACAAAAGCACTGGACTGTGATGGCTATAATATCGTCCAGAACAATGGTGAAGCAGCCGGACAGACAGTATTTCATTATCATGTACATATGATTCCAAGACACAAAGATGATAAAGTGGGACTTGGATGGACAATGCATGAACTTACAGAAGAAGAAAAAGAAGATGTTTTATCGAAAATTTAACAGATAAAAGATAGGAGCGTAAAGTGGAAAAAGAGTTTACAGAGGGAGATGCCTTTGTGGCTGCATACAGCGAATACTTCGGTGTTGTATACAAAGAGGCATTAAAATACTCTGGAAACCATCACATAGCAGAAGAGATTGCTCAGGATGCCTTTTTCACCGCATATATACAGTTTGGAAGTGAATCAAAACAGCAGATTAGAACATGGATGCTTATGTTCGCAAGGTACAGAGCGATGAATTATATAAGAGATCATAAGCGTGAAGTTCCATTGGCAGAGATTACGATGGCGGATGACAGATATCCGAATTCATTGATCGATGACAGTTCAGAAGATCGTGTGGTTGCACTACTGAAAGAGCAATGTTTCCATGAACTTGGAATTGATATTTTCCGTGAACTGTATCAGAAGAATGCGAGATGGTACAAAGCCGTGACTCTTGTATATTATGCGGATATGCCACAGAAAGAAGTCGCAAAGAGAATGGGCATTACATTAAATGCATTAGAAGGCATACTAAAGAGAGCAAGAAAATGGATGATAAAAAGGTATAAAGATCAGTATGACCGCTTACACGATATATAAAAAACAGGTGGGATGTACAGCCACCTGTTTTTTATATCAAAGTATGCAAGAGGATCTGCCGATGGCAGATCCTGTACATAAGGTCAATAGATGAGAATGCTTCCGGATTAGTGTCTGGCAGCAGCCTCGATCAGATCAATGATGGTGTCGATAGAATTCTGCTGAGGAGAATTCTTCATGGTCTGAATGTATGTTTCACGATTCTGATACAGGTTCATGATCGCATCAAGAAGAACATCATGATTAAGCTCTTCCTCTTCAAGAACGACACTGTAGCCCTGACGTTCGAAAGAACGGGCATTTAAGATCTGGTCTCCACGACTTGCATTTGCAGAAAGTGGAATCAGAAGATTCGGTTTGTGCAGTGCAAGAAGTTCGCAGATCGCATTGGCTCCGGCTCTGGAGATAACGAGATCTGTCAGAGCAAAGAGGTCTTTTAATTCGTCTTTGATATATTCGAACTGTGCATAACCCTGAAGGCCTTTCAGAGATTCATCAACTTTGCCCTTACCACAGAGATGAACAACCTGGAAGGACTGAAGCAGTTCAGGAAGGACACTGCGGACAGCATCGTTGACGGCAACTGAACCAAGACTTCCACCGACTACCATGATTACCGGTTTGTCCTGTGTGAAGTGCAAGAATTCTAAAGCTTTATATTTATCACCGGATAACAGTTCCTGACGAATAGGAGAGCCTGTCAGAACAGCCTTTCCGGCAGGAAGATGCTCGATGGTTTCCGGGAAATTACAGCAGATTTTTGATGCCGATGGCATAGAAATCTTATTGGCAAGTCCCGGTGTCATGTCTGACTCATGGATAATGGTCGGAACATGACGGCTTTTACCGGCAAGAACAACAGGAACGGATACGAAGCCACCTTTGGAAAAGATTACATCAGGATGAAGAATCTTTACAAGTTTTTTCGCTTCGCCGAGTCCTTTGATTACACGGAATGGATCTGTAAAGTTCTGAACGCTGAAGTAGCGACGAAGTTTACCGGTTGAGATTCCATGATACGGGATACCGAACTGTTCAATCAGTTCTTTTTCAATTCCGTTGTAAGAACCTATATAGTGAATATCATAGTTTAATTCTTTCAGGCGTGGCAGAAGAGCGATGTTAGGTGTAACATGCCCGGCAGTACCGCCACCGGTTAAGATAATACGTTTCATAATTACCTCCAGACTTGAATATGTATTATTTTCGAATCAATAATATAATAAAGATTATACCTATATTATACTTTCTGAAAGAAATAGGTCAAGTGGCAAAACTATGGAGAAATTTGAAGACCAGTCAAAAATTTGAGGGTAGCAAAATGAATAATGAGAAAGATGAATTGAAAGAATGCATTGCCAGAGAATTTGAGGAGATTGCAAAAGAGGAAGAAGAGTCCCTTGAAAAGGATACGAGTCTTGTTGTGCCTGAGGGAACGAAGGAGGCTGTCCTTGCAAGATTAAAAGAACAGATGAGAGAATATCAGCGCGAACAGGCGGAAAATGAAGCCAGAGAAAGAGAAGAAGCCATCAATAACCTGTCTGAAGAAGACCGCAGAGCACTGGAACTCGGAAGAAAGATGCTGAAGGCCGAAGTTGGAACGGCAGATACATCAGAAAAGAAAGTTCATTATCGCAGAAAACCTCTGAAAATATATCTGGCACTGGCCGCTGTTATCGTATGCGTACTGGCAATGGGAATCACCAGCATGGGAGGACCGGAAAGAGTTGTACGGATGGTGAGACAGGCTGTTGGAGATAGAGAAGTTGAGAAAAATAGTACCAGCCGGAAAATTAAAACGATAGCAAGTGAGGATGAGGAAAAGGCCTATCAGGAAATAAGAGATGCTTTCGATACAGATGTAGTTAAAATATTTGTCTGCTTACCAGATATGAAATTTGATACGATGAATCTGGATGAGAGTAAACAGGTTGCGGAGATGTATTATAGTTATGACGGTGAAACAATCGGATATATAATTAATATGCCATACAGAGATAGTTCTTTGGGGATAGATTTTGAAGATTCAATAGAAAAGGAATATTCCAAAGTTGTAAATGATTGTGAAATCAAGATAACAATATATAAACTTGAAGATAATAAAAAATCAGGATGTGTTGCAAGATTTAAACATGGAAGTATAGAATATTTATTAACAGGAACAATGAAACAACAAGATTTCGAAAAAATTTTAAAAAATTTAGTTTTTCCAAAATAAAGGCGACAGTTTTTTGAAAGTTATGTGTATTAATATATGAGGGCGAAAAAATAAGTACGAACGGAGGTGAGATATGAAGAGGAGATTAGTGTCTATGTGTCTGGCAGTAATGCTGGTCGGAGGATTATCAGTGTCGTCAATGCAGGAAGTAAGAGCTGCAGGGAATAAAGTGATTGATGGATCGGAATTAACCCATGATGAGGAATCAATAGGTTATGATACCAAGATTACCAGAGGTGAAGATTTGATGACGGGTTATTCTAAATGCACGAAACTCGCAAAAGGTAAGATATATGTTGGTGGGACAACGATCGCAAGACATGTGGTAGATAGTATACAGATTGCAGTACTTGTAGAACGCGCCAAAGAAGAAGATACAGAATGGTCTTACTATGATGGATGGCAGAAAGAAAACCTGAATATGAATCGAGTGACTTCCAACAGGACTTTATACGTCGAAGGTGATTATTATTACCGTGTACGTTGCACGCATGTAGCTAACAGCGACATGAGCAGTTCATTTACTGATGGTATTTATATCGATTAATATCCTCAAAAGAGCATAGAAGCAAAAAACACAACACAAGAAGCAAAAAAACAGTAAAGTTAAAAAAACGACGATGAATGTTTAAAGTAGAACAATAGGACGGAATAACTCGAGGTAATTAAAGGACCGAAGGTCCGATGCAAGCAGAAGATTATAAAGCAGTGGCAAAAGATGTAGTTGGCAGGGATTGAAAAATAAGGTAGTTTATAACAAGGCAAAGACGTAAAAATATGTAATTATAATGTATAACAAAAAAACCATAAACTAATAAAGACAAATATCCATAAAACAAATAAAAGATAAGTAATGCATCAATACTAGTGAACGAAAAACAATTAAAAAAGTAACAATTGTAACAAGTAAACGAAACACTGAATAAAGATCGAAATCTTGCAGTATGAGTACATAAAAAAGAAGGTATCCCCATAAAAGGCTACAAGTCTTCCCCGATAAGGGGAGGACAAGTAGCCTTTTTTTCTGTAGTTATGAAATTCGCAGAAAATTATTCTCCAAGAGCCTGTTTTAAAGCTTTGGATAACTGGTCAGGGCAGGATGTTGGTCTTGCACCACATTTTGTTCCTTCCAGACGTTTGATCACTTCGTGAGCGTCCATTCCTTTTACAAGGCTGCTGATTCCGGCTGTATTTCCGGCACATCCGCCTACAAATTCTACATTTGCGATTTTATCTCCGTCAAGTTCTACATGGATCAGTCGAGAACAGACTCCTGATGGTTTGTAATCCATATCTATTACCTCCTGTTGCTTTTGTAAATAATTGTTTTATTGTCATACGTCTCAGATTATAACAGAGATTCTGTCTGTTTGCTACTTATTTCGCCGGTTGAAATCGAATTTTCTATAAGATATAATAGGGCATAGACGAATTAATATAGAAAATATCGTAATAACAGGAGGATATAGAGCTATGATAGGTATTATCGGAGCAATGGAAGAAGAAGTGGCAGAACTTAAAAAAGATATGCAGATCGATGAGACTATAGAACAGGCAGGGATGGTATTCTGCAAAGGTTCATTGGGCGGCAAAGATGTTGTTATTGTAAGAAGTGGTATCGGTAAGGTGAATGCAGGAATCTGTGCACAGATCCTGGTGGACAGATTTGGTGTGGATACATTGATTAATACCGGTATTGCGGGTTCACTGGATGCACAGATTGATATCGGAGATATGGTGATCTCGACAGATGCACTGCATCACGATATGGATGCGACGATATTCGGAGATCCGGCAGGACAGATCCCAAGAATGGACACACTGTCATTCCCGGCAGATGAAAAACTGGTCAAGAAGGCAGTAGCAGCAAATGAGAAAGCCAATCCGGATATTCACACATTTACCGGAAGAGTGGTAAGCGGCGATCAGTTTATTTCGGATAAAGATGTGAAGGAAAGAATCTCATCATTATTCCATCCGATGTGTGTAGAGATGGAAGGTGCGGGAATTGCCCAGGCAGCTTACCTGAACAAAGTTTCGTATGTCATCATTCGTGCAATTTCGGATAAAGCTGACAACAGCGCGACTATGGATTATCCAACGTTTGAAAAGAAGGCAATTGCCCACAGTGTAAGACTTATGAAGGAATTACTGCCGATGATCTAGGTATAAGTGAAAAGGCATACAATTTAAAATATCACAGAATGTGCCCGGAACTGACATGATATGTGGTTTTCCGTGCGAAATATAAGGAACGAAATTAAGCGCCCTTCTGTTTGATTTACAGTATAATGCAAATCAAAAGGAGGGCTTTTATTATGCTGGAAATGTTATTGGACAAGAAGTTACTGTTCGTACTCATGGGGATCCTGACCGGACTTGGTGTGGTGGACAAGTGTATCGTGAGTATGACGATGAAACGTATGGTGGAGGCGGCGGGAAGTATGAGTAAGAGTAACCACCCGCTGATGCGCCTGGTCCGTGCGAAATTCGAACACGCATGTATGATCAGCGATACGGTGGAAAACGTAGGGGTATTTGTGGATAAGTATCTGTATGAGTATAAAGTCTGTGGATTACGACTTCACACGCTGCGCAGACTGGAGAAGATATGTGTGGGACTGCTTATCGTAACCGGACTTGTCGGTGCGGGACTGAGTTATCAGGTATATGGCATGGGAGATGCTGTCCTGCGGATGGGTGCATGTGGCGCAGGACTTGGAATCCTGGTATGGCTGTTCCATCTGACAACGGATGAGAATTATTGCATGCAGATGGCAAAGAACTATATGGTAGATTATCTGGAAAATGTATGTCTCCACAAGTATGAAAAGGCAAATCAGAAAGAACGCACCGGACGAAGAGACAGTGTGATCAAAAAAGACGAGACAAATGATACAAAAGAAGAAAAGGCAGAAAAAGAGGACAAAACGGAGCAAGAAGAAAAAGAAGAATCTGTTCCGGTATCCGGCTCCGGTGTTGTGCAGATGCAGCGTGAGAGCCGCAGAAAAGAAAGAGTAAAGGAGAACGCCAGGAACCTGGCAAAAGCATCGGCGCGGCTTGCCGGTACAGACGGGAGTAAAAGGACAGAAGATATATTGCAAGAAGAGGTACAAAGTACCGGGACTCTGGCTGGTAATGCGCAGGCAATGGAGATTAAAGGAAATGCCGATAAGGAGTCTGCGCAGGAAGATGTACAGGAAGAAATACCGAAAGAAGACACCATACGTGAGCTTCCAAAGGATGAGATGATCCGCCAGATCCTGCGGGAGTTTATGGCTTGATAATATAATGTTATTTTGCTAAAATATACGCATGAATAATATATTTGATAAATTAAAGAATTACAGCGATTCTGACTACTATGCATTCCATATGCCGGGGCACAAGAGAAATCTGGATCTGATGGACGGGACATCTCCGTACCGGATCGATATTACAGAGATTGATGGCTTTGATGATCTGCATCATGCAGAGGGAATTCTAAGAGATGCGCAGGAAAGAGCAGCAAGAGTTTACCAGGCGGACGAGACACATTTTCTGGTGAATGGAAGTACGGTTGGAATCATAAGTGCAATATTAGGAACAACTGAAAAAGGAGATTCCATACTTGTGGCAAGAAATTGCCACAAGTCTGTGTATCATGCGATATACCTGAATGAACTGGATCCGGTCTACCTCTATCCGAAATTCGATACGGAACAGGGACTTAGCACAGAGATTGATGCTGCGGATGTACAGAAAGCACTGGAAGAACATCCGAAGATCCGCGCGGTGATGATTGTGTCACCGACATATGATGGTGTGGTGTCGGACATCGAAAAGATTGCAGAGATTGTGCATGCAAAAGGGTGTCCGCTGATCGTGGATGAAGCACACGGTGCGCATTTCGGATTTGATCCGTATTTCCCAAAGAGTGCGAATATATATGGTGCGGATCTGGTGATCAACAGTCTTCATAAGACGCTTCCGGCGCTGACACAGACGGCGCTTCTGCATGTGAACGGGGACATGGTGAAGCGAAGAAAAGTGAAACAGTATCTGGATATGCTGCAGACGAGCAGTCCGTCGTATATATTGATGGCGAGTATCGATGCGTGTATCGGAATGCTGGAAGAGACACTTGAAACGCATTCGGATGCAAGATCAGATTATAAATATAAAAATATTTTTTCTGAGTATGCCAATCGCATTGAAGCACTTCGCAAAGATCTGAAACGGCTTAAGTATCTGAAAATTATCCAGACTGATAATACAGACCGCTATGACAGATCCAAATTCGTGATCTCCGTAAAACACGCACCGATGTCCAGTCACGAGCTGTATGAGATATTACTTCATAGATATCATTTGCAGATGGAAATGCTGGCAGGGACCTATGTTCTGGCTATGACAACTGTGGGAGATACGCAGGAAGGTCTGGACCGGTTGAGAGATGCGCTGCTAGAGATTGATAAAGAGATAGATACCAGGCAGGGCCGGCCGGCTGCTATTGAAACTGACCTCCCACTTTCCGGCAGACAGCCGGCACTTGAAAAAGTGTGGACGATCGCAGAGGCGGTGAACCGCAGGGATAAGATACAAAAACGAAGCTTTGAAGACAGTATCGGATGCATTTCTGTGGAATACGCATACCTCTATCCGCCGGGAAGCCCGCTGATCGTACCGGGTGAGCGTATTACAAAAGAAGCGGTAGAGATACTTCACTGGTATCAGGAACATGATTTTTCGATTGAGGGACTTCAATCGGAAGATGGCATAGAGGTGTGGATAGATGGGTAAGATATACTACATGATGGGTAAAAGCTCTTCGGGAAAGGATACGATTTACAAAGATATCAGAAAGGATCTTCCGGAACTTAAGACTTTAACTTTATATACGACCAGACCGATGCGTGAAGGCGAGAAAGATGGAGTGGAATATTACTTCGTAACGGATGAAATACTTGAAAAATACCGTGAAGAGGGTAAAATAATTGAACTTCGCACCTATCAAACCGTGTATGGGGACTGGAAATATGCTACAATAGATGATGGACAGATTAATCTGGATGAAAATGATTATCTCATGATCGGTACACTGGAGTCTTATATAAAGACAAAAGAGTACTATGGAAATGAGAACCTGATCCCGCTTTATATCGAAGTGGAGGACAAAGAACGCCTGATGCGCGCGATCGTGCGAGAACAGCAGCAGGATCATCCGGGCTATGAAGAAGTCTGCAGAAGATTTCTGGCTGATCAGAAAGATTTTTCGGAGGATAATCTGAAGAAAGCAGGAATTACAAGAAGATATCAGAATGATGATAAAGTACGATGCAAAGAAGAAATAGTAGAGGTAATACGAGATGGGAAGCTTTAAAGATGTGGTTGGCCACAAAGACATATTAAAATATATCAGCAGTGCAGTAGAGAATAACAGGGTCTCTCATGCATATATTCTGAACGGGGAGAGAGGTTCCGGTAAGAAGATGCTGGCGAATCTGTTCGCCATGACGCTTTTGTGTGAGACCGGGGACAATGAACCGTGTGGAAAATGTCATTCCTGCAAGCAGGCAGAGAGTGGCAATCATCCGGACATTATCCGTGTGACACATGAAAAGCCGAACAGCATCAGCGTAGATGATATCCGTACACAGGTGAATAACACTGTGGATATCAAACCATATCAGGGACCGTACAAAGTCTACATTATCCCACAGGCAGATATGATGACACCGCAGGCACAGAATGCGATCCTGAAGACGATCGAGGAACCGCCGTCATATGCAGTTTTCTTGCTGCTGACGGAGAATGCGGAGACATTACTTCCGACGATCAATTCCAGATGTGTAATGTTAAAGCTGCGTAATATCAAAGATACACTGATCAAAAAGTATCTGATGGAGAATCTGGAGATCCCGGATTATAAAGCAGATATGTGCACGGCATTTGCACAGGGTAATATGGGACGTGCGATCATGCTGGCCAATTCCGATCATTTTAACGAGATCAGAGAAGAAGCGGTACAGCTTCTGAAGCATATCAGTGAGATGGAATTAAATGAAATCGTTGCTGCGGTTAAGAATATATCCGTATATAAATTAGAGATCACAGACTACCTGGACATTATCATGATCTGGTACAGGGATGTCTTATTATATAAAGCAACAAAAGAGATTGACAAGGTCGTATTCAAAGACCAGTTACAGAGTATAAAAGAACAGGCGAGAAAGAGCTCTTATGAAGGAATCGAACTGATCCTGGAGAGCCTTGAGAAAGCGAAAGCCAGACTGAAAGCGAATGTTAACTTCGATCTGGTTATGGAGCTTTTGTTCCTGACCATAAAGGAGAACTAATCATATGACGAAGGTAATAGGCGTTAGATTCAGAACTGCCGGAAAAATATATTTCTTTTCACCGGGAAAACTTGAGATCAAGACCGGTGATAAGGTAATCGTTGAGACTGCAAGAGGTGTGGAATTTGGTTCCGTAGTAACCGGACCGAAAGAAGTGGAAGATGACAAGATCACACAGCCACTCAAATCCGTGATCCGTCTTGCGACAGAGGACGATAAGAAAAAAGAAGAGAAGAATAAAGAAAAAGAAAAAGAAGCGTTCAAGATTTGTTTAGACAAGATCCACAAACACGGCCTTGAGATGAAACTGATCGATGCGGAATATACATTTGATAATAATAAAGTGCTGTTTTACTTTACGGCAGACGGACGAATTGATTTCCGTGAGCTTGTAAAGGATCTGGCAAGTGTGTTCCGTACCAGAATCGAGTTAAGACAGATCGGAGTGCGTGATGAGACGAAGATCCGCGGCGGGATCGGTATCTGTGGAAGACCACTTTGCTGCCACACGTATTTATCCGAGTTCGCACCGGTATCGATCAAGATGGCGAAAGAACAGAATCTTTCACTGAACCCGACAAAGATATCCGGAGTCTGCGGAAGACTGATGTGCTGTCTGACGAATGAAGAAGAGACATATGAAGAACTGAACAGTCATCTTCCGGCGAACGGAGATCATGTGACGACACCGGAAGGATTAAGAGGAGATGTACAGTCAGTTAACGTGCTCCGCCAGCTGGTTAAGGTTGTTGTGACGCTGGATAATGACGAGAAAGAGATCCGTGAATATCCGGCAGCAGAACTGAAGTTCAAACCAAGACGTAAGAAGAAAGATGTAAGACTTTCGAAAGAAGAGATGAAGGAACTGAAGGCGTTAGAAGAAAAGAACGGAGCGTCAAAATTAGATGATAACTAAATTACTTCCGAATGAAAGACTGGATGATCTGCAGATCAAAGGATATGAGATCATTCAAAGTCCGGGCCGTTTCTGTTTTGGAATGGATGCAGTGCTTTTGTCAGCATTTGCCAGAGTAAAGAAGAATGAAAAAGCACTGGATCTCGGAACGGGAACAGGAATTCTTCCGATACTTCTGGAGGCAAAATATCCGGGACTGCATTATACGGGACTGGAGATCCAGGAAGAGAGTGCAGATATGGCAAGGCGCAGTGTCAGTTATAACGGGCTGGAAGAACGGATCGACATTGTAACGGGAGATATCAAGGAGGCAGCATCCATATTCGGAGCCGCCTCTTTTGGGGTTATTACAACCAATCCCCCGTATATGATCGGAGACCACGGACTGAAGAATCAGAATGAAGCATTGTATATTGCAAGACATGAGGCACTTTGTACACTGGATGATATCTTAAGAGAGAGTGCGAAGATACTGAAAGTCAAAGGAAGATTCTATATGGTCCACAGACCGTTCAGGCTTCCGGAGATTATGACAAAGATGTGTGCGTATGGAATTGAGCCGAAGCGTATGCGGCTGGTATATCCGTATATAGATAAAGAACCGAATATGGTTCTGATCGAGGGAATGAAGGGCGGCAATCCGAGGATGCAGGTAGAACCGCCGTTGGTTGTATATCAGAAAGATGGAAGTTATACGGAGGAACTGCTTGCACTCTACGGAATGAGTCCGTCGTAAGTAAGGAAAATATCACGACGCAAAAGCCATGGCAGCAGATGGACCGGGCAGATAGATACAGAGCAGGCACCAAACATAAGATGGAGGAGTATGAGATGGCAGGAACATTGTACTTATGTGCAACACCGATAGGGAATCTGGAAGATATGACATTCCGGGCGGTGAGGATATTAAAAGAAGTGGATCTGATCGCAGCAGAAGATACCAGAAACAGTATCAAGCTTCTGAATCATTTTGAGATTAAGACACCGATGACCAGCTATCATGAATATAATAAGATAGAAAAAGGACACAAACTTGTAGAACGTCTGCAAGGCGGTGAGAACATTGCAGTGATCACGGATGCCGGGATGCCAGGAATCTCTGATCCGGGCGAAGAACTGGTGAAGATGTGTCAGGAAGCAGGGATCACGGTTACAGCTGTTCCGGGAGCCTGTGCATGTGTCACGGCGCTTACGATATCCGGACTTGGAACGAGAAGGTTCGCATTTGAGGCATTTCTTCCAACGGATAAGAAAGAAAGACAGGCCGTTCTGGAGGAACTGAAAGATGAGACGAGAACTATGGTCATCTATGAAGCACCGCACAGACTGGTCCGTACATTGAAGACGCTTCAGGAGACTCTCGGTAACAGACGTATCAGCATCTGCAGAGAACTTACGAAGAAGCACGAGACCGTATTTGCCACAACGATCGAAGATGCGCTGGCATATTATGATGTACAGGAGCCGAAGGGTGAATGTGTCATGGTAATCGAAGGAAAGAGCAGAGAAGAGATCCGCAATGAGGAAAAAGCCAGATGGGAAGAGATGAGTATCGAAGAACATATGGAACTTTATCTCGGACAGGGAATGGACAAAAAATCTGCGATGAAACAGGTGGCAAAAGACAGAGGTGTAGGAAAAAGAGATATTTACCAGGCACTTTTATAGGCTGTTCGTCAACTTGTATAGAAAAAGAGAAAAAGATTGTTCAACTTGGGCATTACCCGGGTTGAACTTTTTTTATATACTTTTATCAGAACGAAACAGATAACGACTGGAATAAAAATGATTATAAATCAGGAGGAATTATAGCAATGGCAAGTTTATCATTGAAACACATTAACAAAACATATCCAAATGGATTTGAAGCAGTGAAAGACTTCAACCTTGAGATTGAAGATAAAGAATTCATCATCTTCGTAGGACCTTCAGGATGTGGTAAATCTACAACACTTCGTATGATCGCCGGTCTGGAAGATATCACTTCCGGAGAATTAAAGATCGGAGACAGAGTGGTAAATGACGTAGAGCCAAAAGACAGAGATATCGCAATGGTATTCCAAAACTATGCTCTGTACCCACATATGACAGTATACGATAACATGGCATTTGGTCTGAAATTAAGAAAAGTACCAAAAGACCAGATTGACAAAATGGTTCGTGAAGCAGCTAAGATCCTTGATCTGGAACAACTGCTTGACCGTAAACCAAAGGCTCTTTCAGGTGGACAGAGACAGCGTGTTGCAATGGGACGTGCGATCGTTCGTAATCCTAAGGTATTCCTTATGGACGAGCCTCTTTCAAACCTGGATGCAAAACTTCGTGGACAGATGCGTATCGAGATCTCTAAATTACATCAGAGATTAGGTACAACTATCATCTACGTAACACATGACCAGACAGAAGCTATGACACTGGGAACCAGAATCGTAGTTATGAACGCAGGTATCGTTCAGCAGGTAGATACACCACAGACTCTGTACGATTATCCATGCAACCAGTTCGTAGCCGGATTTATCGGATCACCACAGATGAACTTTGTTGACGCTACATGTAAAGTTGTCGGAGATAAAGTATACTTAGTAGCAGGACCTTCAGAGATCGAACTTCCACCGGCAAAAGCTAAGAAGCTGATCGAAGGTGGATATGCAGGAAAGACAGTTGTTCTCGGAATCCGTCCGGAAGATGTACATGATGAGCAGATGTTCATCGAAACTTCTCCTAATACAGTGATCGAAGCTAAGATCCGTGTATATGAGATGCTTGGTGCAGAAGTATTCTTATACTTTGACTATGAAGGATCAAGCATGACAGCAAGAGTTGATCCTAGAACAACAGCAAGAACAGGTGACCATGTGAAATTTGCTCTGGATGCTGAGAAGATTCACGTATTTGATAAAGAGACACAGGTTACAATCACTAACTAGTCTGTAATTACAGATAGGAATAAAGACCGCGGTAATCGTGGGGAACAGATGAATATAAGAGGGGCCGGGCGTGAGACAGCGTCCGGTCTTTTGCATTTTTTATGCAGACAATAAAATTTTACTTTGTTAAAGCGTCATTATCTGTTATAATGTATTCATAATGCAGTTCGTTAGCGTGTTAAAATGTATACAAGTATGCAAGATGACACAAAGAACAGTATTGCGGACAGGAAATGGAGGACAATGAGTGTTATCAAATCAGATATTACACAAAACAGCGCAGGATATCAGGGAAATCACCGGATTTGACTGTGCAATATGGGATATGCAGGGACTTTGTCTTGTAAGGACGAATGAGAATCTGACAGAGTATGAGCTTCAGATTCAGGATTTCCGTGATGATGAAGAAGAGCCGGATGAGATGATCCTGGATGAGATGGGAATGTTCCGTATCTATGAGGACAGTGATCCGATTTATATACTGATGCTGAAGGGAAATGCAGATGGTATGGAACTGGCGGGGCGTATGGGAGCAAGCCAGCTTAGGAATCTCCTTTATGCATACAAAGAACGGATGGATAAGAACCGGTTCATTCAGAATCTGCTTCTGGATAACCTGCTTCTGGTCGATATCTATAATCAGGCAAAGAAGATGAAGATTCCGGCAGAAATTAAGAGGGTTGTATTTGTAATCGAACCGAAGAATGAAGGAGACATTCTGGTACAGGAAACCCTGAAAGGTCTGTATGCGACGGGAACGAAGGATTTCGTAACCGCAATTGATGAAAAACATATCATTCTGGTAAAATCACTGCAGTCGACCGATGACTATCCGCAGGTAGAACAGATCGCCAAAGAGCTGGTCACAACACTGAACATGGAAGCTATGGTAAGTGTAAGAGCAGCATATGGAACAATTGTAGAGGAGTTAAAGGATGTATCCAGATCATATAAGGAAGCAGATATGGCACTGGAGGTTGGAAGAGTATTCTATGTAGAGAAGAAAATTCTTGCATACAATGAACTCGGGATCGGGCGTCTGATCCATCAGCTTCCGGCATCGCTCTGTGAGATGTTCCTGAATGAAGTGTTCGAAGATGGCAAAGCAGACATTTTCGAAGAAGAAGAACTGACGACTGTTTATACATTTTTTGATAATAATCTGAATATATCAGAGACGGCAAGGCGCCTGTATGTGCATAGAAATACACTGGTGTACCGTCTGGAGAAGATTCAGAAGAAGACTGGACTGGATGTTCGTGTATTTGATGATGCACTGACATTCAAGATTGCTATGATGGTAGCGGATCATATGAAATATATGAAACAGTAATTTTGTTAGAAAGTGTCTGAATTCAGACATTTCAATATATTTATAACACGATAGTAGGAGGACAAAACATGCTGAAATTATATGACAAGGGAGTCTATTTACTGAATGGAACAGAGATTGTGGAAGAAAAAGAAGCAGTTGCTGCAAAGACAGGTAAAGATGTGACTCCACAGGAAGCTGCAAAGAATACGATGGCATATAACATTCTGGCAGCGCATAATACCTCAGGAAATATGGATCGTCTGCAGATTAAGTTCGATAAGCTGACGTCCCATGACATTACATTTGTCGGAATTATTCAGACGGCCAGAGCATCCGGACTTGAAAAATTCCCGATTCCTTATGTACTTACGAACTGTCATAACTCACTTTGTGCGGTTGGAGGAACCATCAACGAAGATGACCACATGTTTGGTCTTACCTGCGCGAAGAAATACGGTGGAGTCTATGTACCGCCTCATCAGGCAGTCATCCATCAATTTGCTCGTGAGATGTTAGCCGGCGGCGGCAAGATGATCTTAGGATCAGACAGCCACACCCGTTACGGAGCACTCGGAACCATGGCTATGGGAGAAGGCGGACCGGAGCTTGTAAAACAGCTTCTGAATAAGACTTATGATATCAAGATGCCGGGCATAGTCGGAATCTACTTAGACGGCGAACCAATGAAAGGTGTCGGACCACAGGACGTAGCACTTGCGATCATCGGTGCAACATTTGGAAATGGCTATGTTAACAATAAAGTAATGGAATTCGTAGGACCTGGTGTAAGCAAATTAAGCGCTGACTTCCGTATCGGTATCGATGTTATGACAACCGAGACCACCTGTCTGTCATCTATCTGGAAGACCGACGACAAGATCAAAGAATTTTACGACATTCACGGAAGAAGCGAAGATTATAAAGAGCTGAATCCTGGAGCTGTTGCTTACTATGACGGTATGGTATATGTGAACTTAAGCGAGATCAAGCCAATGATCGCAATGCCGTTCCATCCGTCTAATGTGTACACGATTGACGAAGTAAGAACGAACTTAAAAGACATCCTTCACGATGTAGAGCAGAAAGCTCTCGTAAGCCTGGACGGAGCAGTTAATTATTCTCTGCAGGATAAGATTGTGAACGGACAGTTATATGTGGATCAGGGAATCATCGCAGGATGTGCCGGTGGTGGATTTGAAAATATCTGTGCTGCAGCAGACATTATCAAAGGACATTACATTGGTTCTGATGAATTTACATTCAGCGTATATCCGGCAAGTACACCGATTTACATGGAACTTGTAAAGAACGGTGCAGTTGCTGACCTTATGGAAGCGGGAACGATCGTGAAGACAGCATTCTGCGGACCTTGCTTCGGTGCCGGAGATACACCTGCCAATAATGCGTTCTCCATCCGTCACTCAACCAGAAACTTCCCGAACCGTGAAGGCTCTAAGCTTCAGAGCGGACAGATCGCATCCGTTGCACTTATGGATGCACGTTCCATCGCAGCAACAGCAGCAAATAAGGGATTCCTTACACCTGCAACTGACATGGATGTGGAATACAAAGGACAGAAATATCACTTTGACAAAAATATTTACGCAAACCGTGTCTTCGACAGCCACGGCGTAGCAGATCCATCTGTAGAGATCAAATTCGGACCGAACATCAAAGACTGGCCGGCAATGGCAGCACTTCCGGAGAACTTACTCCTGAAAGTAGTATCCGAGATCCACGATCCGGTTACAACAACAGACGAATTGATTCCGTCAGGAGAGACATCTTCTTATAGATCAAATCCTCTGGGACTTGCAGAATTTGCATTATCCAGAAAAGACCCTGCTTATGTAGGCCGTGCAAAAGAAGTGCAGAAAGCCGAGAAAGCAATCGAGGCAGGACAGTGTCCGTTAGAAGTATTAGACGAACTGAAACCAGTTATGGCAAAAGTACGCAAGACGTATCCGGAAGTAGGAGAAGGCAACCTTGGAATCGGAAGCACGATCTTCGCAGTAAAACCGGGAGACGGTTCCGCAAGAGAACAGGCAGCATCCTGCCAGAAGGTACTCGGCGGCTGGGCAAATATTGCGAACGAATACGCAACCAAGAGATACCGTTCGAACCTGATCAACTGGGGTATGCTTCCATTTATTACAGAGGAAGATCATGAGAACTTAAGCTTCAAGAACGGTGATTATATCTTCGTGCCGGAGATCAGAAAAGCAATCGAGGATAAGAGTGCTGAAATTAAGGCGTATGTGGTTGGAGATACTTTGAAAGAGATCACTCTGAAGCTCGGTGATATGACGGATGCGGAGAGAGAGATTATCTTAAAAGGATGCCTGATCAATTATTATAGAGGATAGAGAATAAGGTAGATAGAGAATAAGAAAGACAGAAAATAAGACAGATAGAAACACTCCGGGAGGTCTGATAGACAGCCTGGAAAGTTTTGATTTTTCAAAAGTCCATTATGTATTTACGACAGTGCCGATTACCAAGGAGATTCCTGTACCAATCGTAGAAGTCGGAATGTTCCTGGGACAGGACGATGTACAGATCTGGTGCAGAAAGAAGCGGCCGGTGAAGACGCGAAGATGAGTCTCATCCTTGCACATGCAGAAGACCAGATGATGAGTACGGAAGTATTCAAGGTTTTGGCAGAAGAAATGATCGAACTTTATAAAAAAGTGAACAAATAAATTAGAATTATTTTAATAACCCTTTTTCTCTCCAATATAAACAAATAAAAACTCTTCAGAATTCTGAGACATGAAAGATTTGTCGGGATTTTGAGGAGTTTTTTGACGTCATAATAAAATAGGTAGATGAAAAATAAAATTAAATTTACTATATACAACCTGAGTGCCTTATGCTAGAATATATCCAAGCATTATATTTCTATATTTTCTAAAGCAGAAAAACTGTTTCTATATTCAAGCGAAATACATATCAGAGATTTTCAATGCTTAAGATTCACAACATATTAAAATGAGCGGGAGGATTTCTGAAAAAGTATAGATCCTCCTGAATTGCAAGTGGAGGATAATGGATGGAAGAAAACAAAAGAGAACGATGGAAAAAAGCAGTGTTACCGGAAAGAGACACAAAGATGGGATTTTATCTTAACAGTAGAGCACCATATGTTTTGTACGAAGGGGAGACGAAGTCACGATATTTTATTGATAAGACATTGATGCTGGAAAAAATATTTGGATTTATAGAAGAGGAAGTAGACGGGCTATATGAGAAGTATCTTGCGGATACGGTGAATCCGAATGGGAAATTATTGGACAAATTCTGGTCCATATGATGAGATCTAAAGGTTGATGATACAGCAGAATCAGCAGTGCGTTAGATCAAAGAAAAGGGTTATGCGTTACGTTTTCAGGGAAAACTGGGTGATGACGAAATATACACGGGTGACATTCTGGCAATTGGAATCGGTTATTGGAAGGACTCAAAGGAACATGAATGTAAGATAGAAAAACTTTCAATTTAGTGCAACAGAATCTGGAGTAAAAGACTCTTATATATGTAGATGATAGAGAAAAGAAAGAAAAACCATATCTGAGGGAGGACACGATATGAAATGCAGTATAAAGAAATTCTCGGAAATGTACGAGACTGTCTACCGTGATCTGTACCGTTACGCACTGTGCCTGATGAAGAATCCGCAGGAAGCCGAAGATGCGGTGAGTGAGGCGGTTATCGCAGCATACGAGAACATACATAAATTAAAAAAAGAAGAAGCATTCAAAAGCTGGATATTTACAATTCTTACGAATAAATGTAAGAAGAGATTGAAGAAAGCGTTAAAAGAAACACCGGGAAGAGAAGAAGAACTTCCGGAACAAGCGACAGCACCGGATTATGATCTTGCAATCGATGTTAAGAAAGCATTCTTTGTGCTGTCGGAAGAGGAACAGATATTAGTCGGATTATCCGTATTTGGCGGGTATTGCAGTCAGGAGATCGGTGAGATGATGAGGCTGAATCCGAACACGGTACGGTCGAAGCGGAGCCGGGCACTTAAGAAGATGGAATGTGTGCTGGGCAGTTACGGCGAAGATGAGAAGGAAAGAAGGGAGTGAGAAGGTATGAAGCGCGAGAATGAACATAAAGAATATTGTGAACAGGATATCCTAGATCAGATTTCAAGAATGTCAGAAGATACAGAAGTCCCGGATAGTCTGAGATCGGAGAATATAGATAAATTATTGGAAAAGAAAAAACAGAAGAAACATTTCCGTCCGTATCAAATCGGGCTTGTAGCGGCGGCCTGCGTGGCAGTTGTGGCGGGAACTGTAGTGTGGCAGTATGGAAGGATGCATGAAGGAGCGATAAATTCTCCGGATGTGTCAGGTGGCAATGCAGGCAGCAGTGCAGGAAATAGTAATACAGTAAAGAAGATCAGCGACAGTAAGAAGATCAGGACAGCCCAAAGTTATGACGAAATCTATAAATATATCAAACGTTCACAAGATAACTCCGGCATTGCAATGTATGCAAGAAGTGTAAATGAAACAGCAGCCGTAGAGGATTCGGCTTCAACAGGAAGATCAACGGCGTCTTCAACGGAAACGGCCTCGGCAGATACCGGTGTGGCAACAGCAGATGGCAGTTATTCACAGACCAATGTACGACAGTCCGGTGTAGATGAAGGAGATATTGCCAAAACAGACGGGACTTATCTATATGTGCGGGAAGATAATGGCCGGACCATCGATATTGTAGACGTAGGAAACAGCGGAACGAATATAGAAAAATACAGCGAGATTACGCTTGGAAAAGAATACACAATACAGGAGTTTTATGTAAATACAGATCAAAAGAAACTGGTGGCTGTATGTCAGAAAGAATGTGCAGATAAAAGTAACAAAAAGCAGACGAACACAGATACCTGGAATCAGACTAAAACAGCGGCGGTCACTTATGACATCCGCGATATTAAAAAGCCGGTAAAAGAAGGCGAGGTAACACAGAGTGGTACTTACAATTCGTCTCGTATGGCAGACGGATATCTGTATCTGTTCAGTGAATACTATACAGGTGGCGACATGGTCAAAGATAAACCGGTCACCTATGTGCCTCTGGTGAATGGCAAAGAGATGAGCCAGACCAGTATCTGTCTGCCGCCGGTGAATTGTGGAACAATGTATGAAGTGATCAGTTCCGTGGACATCAGCAAACCGGATAAAACAGTAGATAATAAGGCAATTCTCTCCGAAGGCGGTCAAATGTATGTAAGTGGAAAAAATATCTACTATTATGAATCAGAATGGCAGCAGGATAATCAGACTGTGACGACACTTCGCAAGATTTCTTATAGAAAGGGCAAGCTAAAGGCCGTAGCTCAGGGAAAAGTAAAAGGATATCTGAATGATACATTTTCACTGGATGAATATAAAGGGAACTTAAGATTATTTACAACCAATGATGATGAAAATCTGGTAACAATCTTAGATAAGAAATTGGATAAGATCAGTTCTATCGAGAATCTGGCAAAAGGGGAATCCATCTATTCTGCAAGATTCATGAAAGAGGCAGGATATTTCGTGACATATGAGCAGGTAGACCCGTTGTTCAGCGTGGATCTGTCCAATCCGGAGAAACCAAAGATCCTCGGCAAATTAAAAATCCCGGGATTTTCAGAATATCTGCATTTCTATGGAGAAGATAAATTACTTGGAATCGGCATGTCAACCGATGAAGAATCAGGGGTGTCGGAAGGTGTAAAAATCACCATGTTCGATATTACAGACAGAACGGATGTAAAAGAAGAATCAACCCTTGTATTGGATGATCTGTATGGAACAAATGCAGCATACGATTACAAATCCGTTCTTGCCGATCAGCAGAAAAATAGGATCGGGTTCTCCGGCTACAGCCAGAATGGGGAAACGTACTGCCTGCTGACTTATAATGGAAAAGAGAAAAAGTTTGAAACAATCCTGAAAGAAGAGATTAATGGAAATACTTCGCAAGGTATCCGGGGGATTTATATAGAAGATACATTATACGTGATCAGTGGAAATATTATCGAGGCTTATGATATGGATACCGGCAAGAAAATGGGAGATATTATATTGTAAAACCGGAAGTTTTATAGTCGAGGTTCCAGAAGGGAAAATAAAACACACAATACCGAAACAGAAGGAATCATATAATCGGTATTGTGTGTTTTTTAGATACCAAAGTATGCAAGAGAAGCTGCCAGTGGCAAGTTCTGTAGATGTAACTGTTACTGCATATGACTCAGACGGCTGCGAAGCACAGGTCCGACAATGATCGCAATGATAATCTTCACTGCGTCACCGGCAAGATAAGGGATAACTCCGACAGAAAGTGCTGCAACAAAGGACATTTTTAACTGAATTGCAAGCCACTCTGTACCGAAGATATAAGTGATCGCCATACCGATGAGCATACCGACAACGGCCAGGATTTTGTTCTTTGGAAATTTGTCAACGAACAGTCCTGCGATCAGTGCGAGGAAGATAAAACCAATCAGATATCCGCCGGTAGGACCTGCAAGCTTACCTAATCCGCCGGTGAAACCAGAGAATACAGGAAGACCGACAAGGCCAAGTAACAGATATACGATATAGCTGATCGTTGCATCTTTAAATCCAAGTACATAGATACTGATCATGATCACTAGGTTGGTAAGACTGATCGGTACCGGGCTGACAGGGATCGGAATCGCCATAGGAGCGAAGATACAGGTGATCGCAGTCATCAGGGCGATCAGAACCAGTTTACGGGTGGAGAGTCTTTTCGTTGTTGTGCTGTTTGCTGTGTTATTCATAGTAGTAATTGTCTGCCGGCTGGCAGAACTCCTTTCCTTTAGATTCATATCAAAATATAAAAGCAGTATAAAATGAAATGTGCAAAATGTCAACTACGTATTTGACGCGGTTAACAATTGAAAATGTGATATGTTGACAAATATGGTTACAGAGAAACTGTATAGTATTGTGCAAACATTAAAATAAATATATAAAAATCAGACAATTTAATGTAAAAAATAAAATAATGAAAAATAAAAGAAAATAATCACAAAAAGTATTGACAAAATAAAACGCGGATGATATTATGTAATTAATCCAAAGGAAATCCGAAATAAACAAAAAGGACTCCTGACGAGAAAGGGAATCTTGAAAATTCTATAGCATATATTTTATAAGAGAATTTTTATTATCAGAGTTCCGATTCATTTAGAAATCTAAAATGCATATATAGGTATAAAGTATTTGGTAATGCATCGAATATTAGATATCGTAAAGTATATTGTAAAGATAGAGAATGGATGAGGTAAGATTATAAAATGATATCACGGGGATATAGGAATAATCTTAATGAAAGAGACAAGGTAATAAATATCATTTATATCTTATGTGTATAAAGAATGAAAAAAGTTTATAAGGATAAAAAATATTTCATATGTCGGTGAGATATGTTGATTGGAAATTTATGAAAAGGAGGCTTAATCCAATGGACACAGTAGAATCATCGAATCAATATGTTAGTGGTATGACAGTTAAAAATTCCCATAGAGTAAGCCTTTATAATAATAGATAAAAAGGCCGGTAGAGGAGATTCAGATAATAATAAAAATAAACGGAGAAAATAAAACCGGATAATAAAAATAAAAAAACTGTAAACATATTGAACATAATACCATATATTTAAATATATTATTAAAATGTGTAAAGAAACATGAATAGTAGATTTGAATGAACATGTAGGACAATGAGTAAAAGATCATTGAAATACATAAAAAGGCGTCAGGGAATAAAATAATAATTAATTCTCCGAAACAAATGAAAAGTATATGATAAAATTGAATATGTAACAGCCATCATAATAAAAAGAATTATGATGGCTGTTTTTTTATCGCCATGCGTTCGTAAGGAGCTGCCAGTGGCAGGTTTTCGGCATTGCCATGCATTCGGAAGAAGCTGCCGACAATAAATTATAAACTTTTGTAACTTTTGTAATATTTTTTTAACATATTTAACCGGATATTTTGACAATAGACAGGTCATATGATAAACTTATATAAGTAAAATTGTAGGGAAATACGCTTTTTTAAAATAAATATTTGAGGTGAGAAATATTGGATAAATATGAATATAGGGTAAAGACCGAGCAGATGCTTGATCATCTGGAAAAAAAGGAATACCAGAAAGCAATGGATATTGCTGAAAGTATAGACTGGCGAAGAGTAAAGAACGCTTCTATGCTTAATACGGTAAGTGAGATTTATGAATATAACGGAGAATTTAAGAAAGGGAGAGATATCTTATTCCTGGCATTTGACAGAGCACCGGGAAGCCGTAAAATCGTATATCGATTAGGTACATTGGCATTAAAGATTAAGGATATCAGAGAAGCGACAGACTGTTATGAAGAGTTTGTTAAGCTGGCGCCAAAAGACCCGAATCAATATATCCTGAAGTATAAGATCCTGAGAACTCAGGGAGCAGCACTTTCGGATCAGATTGCGGCGTTGGAAGAATTTAAAAAAGCGGAATATATTGAAAAATGGGCATATGAACTTGCCAAGTTATATGATGAGGCGGGAATGACTGCGGAATGTCTGGAAGAATGTGATGACCTGATTCTTTGGTTCAGCGAAGGAAAGTATGTATACCTGGCGATGGAACTTAAGATGAAGTATAAGCCACTGACGCCGCTTCAGCAGGAAAAATATGACAGCCGTCCGGGAGCAGTAAAGAAGCAGCCGGAACCTGTAAAACAGACGGAGTCAACATTGGAAGAAGTTGACGATGAGAATGAATATGATGAAGGTTCTGAAGAAGAGGTACAGGAAAGTACGGTGCAGAGAATAGATGATGCACAAGTACAGGAGATTCCGCCGGAGCCGGTTCCGATGCAGGAAGAGTTTGAAATACCGGAGGAAGCCGCACAGGCAGATGTCGTACCGGAGGAAGTTGTACCGGAAGCAACTGCAGCAGTGGAAGAGACTCCGATGTATAGGGAAGAAGAACCGGAAGCATCTGTTGAGACACCTGAAGAGCATACATCAGCAATCAAACAGGTAGTTACGGGGGCCACATTAGAAGAAGCTCTGGCACAGGGTGTTGCTGTTGCAAGCGGTATTAATATTGAAGAAGAAGCAATGAAAGAGCGCGAGGATGAAATCTTGGCAAACGGTCAGATGATGATCGATGATATCCTTCAGAAATGGGAAGCAAAACAGAAAGATCATGAAGAGGCGATTGCAAAGCAGAAAGCCAAAGATGAGGAGCGTATCCAGAAGGAAAGAGAACAGGCAAGAATCCGTCAGGAAGAAGAGCGCAAAGAAGTAGAAAGAAAAGCAGCTGAAGCAGAGGCCAGAAGAAAAGCCGAAGAAGAGGCAGCAAGAAAAGCAGCTGAGGAAGAGGCAGCAAGAAAAGCAGCCGAAGAAGAGGCCAGAAGAAAGGCTGAAGAAGAAGCCAGAAGAAAAGCCGAAGAAGAGGCAGCAAGAAAAGCAGCCGAAGAAGAGGCCAGAAGAAAGGCTGAAGAAGAAGCAGCAAGAAAAGCAGCTGAGGAAGAAGCCAGAAGAAAAGCCGAGGAAGAGGCAGCAAGAAAAGCAGCCGAAGAAGAGGCCAGAAGAAAGGCCGAGGAAGAGGCAGCAAGAAAAGCTGAGGAAGAGGCAGCCGACGAGAAAGAATCTGAAAGAAATACACAGAGAATACCGGATGACATTGTCCGTCTGATGGAAGAGATGGAGAGTGAAAATGAAGATTCCGAAGATGAGATTTATGAGGAAGAACTTGAAGACGGTCCGGGAATGGATGAAGATTTCATAGAAGGAATCGAAGATGAGCTTGACGGACTGGATATGAATGGAAGCAGTTTCGAGGAAGGTGATTTTGACGAAGGCGACTTTGAGGAAGAGGATCTTGAAGGGGAAGGCTTTGACGAAGGCGACTTTGAGGAAGAAGATTTCGACGAGGAAGACTTTGACGAAGGCGACTTTGAGGAAGAAGATTTCGACGAGGAAGACTTTGACGAAGCTGACTTTGAGGAAGAAGATCTTGACGAGGAAGAACTTGAAGAGGCCGATTTTGACGAAGACGATGACGAAGACGACTTTGAAGACATAGATGATGAAGAAACCGATTTTGACGAAGGCGACTTTGAAGAAGATATGGACGAAGAGGATTTCGACGAAGAAGAGATCGACGATGACGAAGAGCTTGATTTTGGCGAAGACCTTGAAGGGGAAGATTTTGACGAAGCTGACTTTGAGGAAGAGGATCTTGATGAAGGAGACTTTGACGAAGGCGACTTTGAGGAAGAAGATTTTGACGAAGAAGAGATCGAAGATGAGGATGACACAGAAGAATTAGAGATTGAAGAGCCATCCGAAGAAGAGATCCAGGCAAGAATTAAAAAGTCAAAAGGTGGAGTTCCATTTGATACCGGATTCGTTGTAACAGGAAGATATGATCTGAGTGCAACGAGTGAAATCGGATTAAAGGCAGGACTTACGGAAGAACAGAAGAAGTTATTCTCATATTTCGTTCCGGTAAGAGGAATGAGTGAACAGATCGTAGAGGTTCTTGATAATGACAGACGTGCCCAGAGAGAGGGTACTTCCAAGACAGGAAACCTTCTGGTAATCGGAAGAAAAGGATCTGGTAAAACAGTTCTTGCGGTTGATATCGTAAAAGCAATCCAGAAACAGAGAAATCTGAAACAGGGTAAAGTAGCGATCGTTACAGGTGAGTCTTTGAATAAGAAAGAACTTACGAATATCATCCAGAAGCTTCGTGGAGGAGCAATCATCATTGAACATGCTGGCAAGCTGAATTCAAGAACGGTAAAAGAACTTAATTATCTGATGGAAAAGAAGACAGGTGAATTACTTTTCGTACTGGAAGATCAGAGAAAACCTCTGGAGCGTCTGATGACAGCTAATCCGGAATTCAAGAAGAAATTCAGTTCGAAACTGGAACTTCCGGTATTCATTAATGATGAACTGGTAACATTCGGTCAGACATATGCGAAAGAGAATGGATATAAACTGGATGAGATGGGAATCCTTGCACTGTACAGCCGTATCGATGTAATGCAAAGAGAAGACCATGCAGTATCTGTTGCAGAAGTTAAAGAGATCATGGATGAAGCAATTGCTCATTCACAGAAAGCAAATGTAAAACACCTTGCACGAAGAGTATTTGGTAAGGGAACAGATGATTCTGACAGAATTATTCTGAAAGAAGAAGATTTTAAAATTTAAGTCAGATTTTGGAAGAGTTTTGACAAACTAAACTGTCAAAACTCTTTCTTTTTGCCCTTTTGTAAAGTATAATGTTGTTATAAATATGCAACAGAATGCGAGGGGTAATTATGGCTGAAAAAAAGAAGAAACCGTATGAAATAGGCGAGCTGGATCAATACCTTTTCGGACAGGGCAATCATTACGAGATTTATAAGAAGCTGGGTGCACATCTGGTACAGGACGGAAAACAAAAAGGTGTGTATTTTGCGGTATGGGCACCGCATGCACAGGCAGTTTCGGTAGTCGGAGAGTTCAATGAATGGGATACAGAGGCGAACCCGATGAAGAGAGAAGAACCTCTGGGAATCTATACCTGTTTTATACCTGGTGTGAAGAAAAATCAGATGTATAAGTATTGTATTGAGACTTATTCGGGAGAACAGATATTTAAGGCAGATCCATATGCCAATTATGCGGAATTAAGACCTGGAACAGCATCCAGAGTTACAGATATCGAGAATATAAAATGGACGGATACAGAATGGATGACCCACAGAAAGACCTGGAATCATAAGCATAAGCCGATGTCTGTCTATGAGGCACATATTGGTTCCTGGATGCGCCATCCGGGACGGGAAGATGAAGGTTTCTATACATATAGAGAGTTTGCCAGAGCAATTACCAAATATATTAAAGAAATGGGTTATACACATGTGGAGCTGATGGGGATCGCGGAGCATCCGTTTGACGGTTCCTGGGGATATCAGGTGACTGGTTATTATGCACCGACATCCCGGTATGGAACACCGGAAGATTTCGCATGGATGATCAATTATCTGCATAGAAATAAGATTGGTATCATTCTGGACTGGGTACCGGCTCATTTCCCGAAGGATGCACATGGACTTGCTGATTTTGACGGAACTGCGACGTATGAATATGCAGATCCAAGACTTGGAGAACATCCGGACTGGGGAACAAAAGTGTTTGACTTTGGAAAAAATGAAGTCCGCAATTTCCTGATCTCCAATGCATTGTTCTGGATTGAAAAATTCCATATAGACGGACTTCGTGTAGATGCTGTTGCGTCTATGTTATATCTGGATTATGGACGGAAAGATGGCGAATGGGTAGCGAATAAGTATGGTGAGAATAAGAACCTTGAAGTGATTGATTTCTTCAAACATTTGAACTCTGTTGTTCTTGGAAGAAATCCGGGAGCACTCATGATCGCAGAAGAATCTACAGCATGGCCGAAGGTTACCGGTGATGTAGAAGAAGGCGGTTTAGGTTTCAGCCTGAAGTGGAATATGGGATGGATGCACGATTTCACGGAATATATGAAGCTGGATCCATATTTCCGTAAGGATAATCATCATCTGATGACATTTGCCATGAGTTATGCATACAGTGAGAATTATATCCTGGTATTGTCGCATGATGAAGTGGTACATCTTAAGTGTTCGATGCTTAATAAGATGCCGGGACTGGGATTTGATAAATATGCTAACCTTAAAGCTGGTTATGCATTCATGATGGGACACGCCGGTAAGAAGCTTCTTTTCATGGGGCAGGAATTCGCACAGCTTCGTGAATGGAGCGAGGAAAGAGAACTTGACTGGTTCCTGTTGGCTGAGCCGGAGCATCAGCAGATGAAAGAGTGGGTAAAAGCGTTGCTTCATCTGTATAAGAGTCATAAGGCGATGTATGAGATGGATCAGAGCTGGGAAGGATTTGAATGGATCAATGCGGATGATGGATACAGAAGTATCTATAGTTTCATGAGACATTCCAAAGGTGCAAAGAAGAATCTGTTGTTCGTCTGCAACTTTACGCCGATGGCAAGAGATGATTACAGAGTCGGAGTTCCGAGAAAGAAACAGTATAAGTTGATTCTGAACAGTGATGAGGAAAAATACGGCGGAACCGGAGAGGTAAGGAAGAAAATCTATAAGGCTGAGGCAAAAGAATGTGATGGAAGACCGTATTCATTTGCTTATAAGCTGCCGCCTTACGGAGTTGCTGTGTTTGAATTTTAAGAGGAGTAATTTTAGGATTATTTAAATTTTGGAATAGAGAGATTTTAATTTGACTGAAGTAAAATAAAAAACGCCGGGAAGTTTTTTTAAGCTTCCCGGTGTTTTTATACCAAAGTATGCAAGAAAAGCTGCCAGTGGCAGGTTTGCTGTATTGTCATTATAATTCGTTTGTTACTATAATTACCTGCTAATGCTTATGTCTAGTTGGCAGAGCCGTTAGCTGTGGAATCAGACGTATCAGAGTTGGAAGAATCTGATTCGCTGCTGCCTGGTAAGCTGCTCTGAGTATCGGACTGATCATCGGCACCGTTATTCAGTGAAGAATCATCAGCAGAGTTGTCTGTTGTGCCGGCGTCTGAAGAATCTGCATCACTGTTCAGAGAATCATTCTGTGTGTCGTCAGACTGATCATCATCAGTATCTTTGCTGTCCTCTGTATTGGCATCGTTTTTGCTCTTATCTGAATTGTCTTTTTTAGAATCGCTTCCGCCGAACAGATCCTTGAAGAATTTCTTGATCTTGCCCCAGAATCCGCTGTCATCGCTGTTGTCATCCGAACTGCTGTCGGAAGAATTATCTGCGCTGTCGGAATTGTTCGAAGAAGAGTTGTCGGAAGAATCCAGTGTGCTGTTACTTACGACATCATCGCCGAGTGCACTGTCATCCGTATTGTTGATGATTCCGCCATCAGAGCTGTCACTGCCGCCGAAGATTCCTTTGATGGAATTCCAGAGGTTGGAGAAGAATCCCTCGCTCTTTCCGTCGATGTTGTTCAGTGTATTCTTCAGTGCTTTGACATCATAGTCATACTGGGAAATGTTCTTTAACAGTTCAGTGATCTTGTCGATCTGTTCCTGTGTCAGAGTGACATCGTTATTCTTGGCAGCATCTTCCACTGCATCCTGAATATCGTTTTCATCTTTTAAGCCGTCTTCAATAACGCTTTCTTTGGCATCATTCATGACATCTTCGGCTTTGTCCTGTCCGATATCATTTGCCAGATCTCCTGTTGTGACAAGTTCGTCGGTTGCGGCAGCCTTCTGATCTTCGTTCAGAGTTGTTCCGGTGGCTTTCTCATAAGCCATCATGATTCCTGTCAGTGCGCCTGTTCCGGATACTTCGATCGGAGAAGCAGCGATAACGTTACAGTTCTCAACACCGGATGTAAGAAGTGTACTGGAGATCATAGAACTTGTAACATAAGTTAAGTTGGAAACCTTTACTTGGATTCCGCCGCTTGTGGTCGGCTCTACATATGAACAGCTGTAGGTACGGGTACCGATCTGTTCTTCCGGAGCGACCCCTTCGAGATATTTTCTTTCATCTGCATTGGTAACTTCGATGACTTCTGCTTTGTCAGAAGAGGTACCAAAGTACTCATACATGGAATTCTTCTGTGAATCTGACAGGTTGGCTCCAAGTGTTACAACTTTAGATGAATCTGCCTTTACGACCAATGGTGCCGCAGTAGAACCAAGTACAACTGCCATGGCAACTGGTAATGCTCTTTTTAAATTTTTCATAATGCGTGGTGTGTTCACCATGCCCCCTTTTTATTAAATATATTTATCCCTGTTACTTCTTAAATATAGCATAAAAAACTATGTTTTCCTAGGAAATATAAATTAACTATTTCTAAAGATTTTCTGTAGACGTGCGTCAAAATCGTTCTGTGATATCATCCCCTGCATGACAGCGATCAGTTCCTGGTCTTTGAAAAAGAGAAATGTCGGAAGAAGATCTGTCTGATACTCAGCTGCGAGAAGTTCGGATTCTGTGGTCTCTACTTCAAAAAAGCGAATGCTGCCGGAATATTTTTTCTGATATTTTTTTTCGAGATCTTCTATAATGGGACGCATCATTGCACATTTTCCACACCAGACGGCGTAGAACATGACTACGGCAAACACGGGATGGTCCGTGCTTTCACCCGCCGGTGCATCGGAAGAAAGCTGCCAGTGACAGGCCCTGAAGCTTTCAAAGTTTTGTGTCGTCAGATGTAACATAAGCTTCCACCCTTTCACAGGATTACAGGAGCATAAGATATGCTCTCTATTAATATATGAAAGGAAAGGGAAGAGGTTCCTTTATCTGCGTTTTGCGATCAGTTTGCAGATCGGATTGCCCATGGAAGAGAATTTTGCTTCATATTCGGTCATAATATTTCCCTGATTCATTTTACTGTCATTATGAAGATCATAGGAAAGTTGATCCAGAACGAACAGTTCGGAAGTCTTAAGTTCTTCTACGGAAAAGTCGAAGAGCGGACGGTTGTCTGTCTTGAATTCTACGGTTCCGTCTGCAGTCAGGACTTTGTCATAAAGCTTGAAAAATTCGTTGGATGTCAGTCTTCTTCTTGCATGGCGGGCCTTTGGCCATGGATCGGAGAAGTTCAGGTAGATACGGGATACTTCCGCCGGGGCGAATACCGTCGGCAGGTCATTTGCATCCATACAGATGAATCGGATGTTGGCAGGAGCTTTTCCTTCGGCTTCCAGTTCCTGGAATTTCTCAACGGCACGTAATAAGACGCTGGAATAGCGTTCGATGCCGACGTAGTTGATCTGTGGGTTTTCGGCTGCGAGAGTCAGAAGAAACTGACCTTTTCCCATACCGATCTCGATGTGCAGCGGTCGTTCATTTTGGAACTCCTGATTCCAGTGTCCGCATAAGCTTTCCGGATTCTTAACAACTTCTTTGCAGGCTTCGAGAACGCTCTCTGCACGTGGTATATTTCTAAGACGCATATGTGTGTTCCTCCTTATAATCAATGGATTTGCAAGGATTTTCTGACATTTTGCAAATCGTTCTTAGTTTAGCGTCTGTGCAGGAAAAAGTCAATGGAAGTGGAAATTGTCAGAAGAATTGAGAAAAATAATACAATATATACAAAATTATAGTGGTAATTTTAGAAAATAGGTGTATTATTATAACATGGATAAAAAAGTAACAATTATTCGTTGTGAAATGTGCAAAAAGGAGGGCGGCTTATGAACTCTGTTATTGAGAAATTAGCTGAAGTGGAAGAAACGGCGGAGGCGATCGTAGAGCATGCCAGACAGCAGAAAAGTGAAATTGAAAAACAGATACAGGAAGAAAGGAATCAATTTGACCGGGACCTGGAAGAAGAGACACAGAAAAAACTGGAGAAGATAAAAGCAAAGTCGCAGCAAGAAGTAGAGAAGGTTCTGGACCGGGAACGGAAGAAGAACCAGACTGCAATTGATGCGCTGAAGCAGGAATATGAAGAAAATCACGAGATTTATGCAGAGGAAATCGTAAGACATATGATCGAGGTGTAGTGTATGGGAAATGTGATGGCTTACAGTGGGATTACGACAAAGGTACGTGCAATGTCGGCAAAGCTTTTGGCAGCGGAGGATTATGACACAATTGCCGGACTTGGGACAGTAACGGAAGCAATTGAATATCTGAAAGACAAGACGGCATATGCACCTTATGTGAATCGGATGGACATTTCTCTGTATCACAGGGGAAATGTGGAGAAGATCCTGTATCAGTCTCTGTTCGATGATTATTCGAGACTCTTCCGTTTTGCCGGAATGAAACAGAAGACATTCTTAAAATTATACTGGAAACGTTATGAGATTGATCTGATCAATTATTGTCTGAGAATTGTGTTCAATCATTATGACAAGCCGTTTGACCTGGAATATAAGAAAGAGTTTTTTGACAGATATTCACAGATTTCCATTGACCGGTTGATAACTTCGAAAAATATCGACGAGCTTGTAGATAACTTACGGGATACGGAGTATTATGATGCACTTGCCAGAATCAGAGATTCCGGAGCGGGAACGCTGTTTGATTATGATCTGGCATTGGATCTGTATTATTTTTCTACGATGTGGAAAAAGGGAAAACGGGTTCTGAAAGGACATGAGCAGAAGATATTCTTAAAGGACTATGGAATGAAGATCGATCTTCTGAATCTTCAGTGGATCTACCGTGCGAAGAAGTATTATCATATGCTTCCGCCGGATATCTATTCGATGACGATCCCGATCCACTATCGGATAAAAGTAGAAGAATTCAAGACACTGGTGGAGACGCCGACACTGGAACAGTTTGAAGCAGAAGTGGAAAAGACGTACTATGCAGGAAAATATAATTATATGCAGACGGATAAAACACTGGAACAGATGTACCGCGACTGCCTGCGGAAGTTGTACCTGACTGATAAAAGGAATGATCCGTATTCGATCGCGATCGTCAATACGTATCTGTTCCTGAAAGAAGAAGAAATCTATAAACTAACGACAGCCCTTGAGTGTATCCGTTACGGTTTGACGAAGGGAGAGACATTAGGATACTTAGGAGGTGTGAATCAATGATTGTTAAGATGAAGTTCTTAAGCATCAGCGGACCGAAGAATGATATCGACCGTGTCTGCGAGGTGTATCTGTCGAAATACGAGATGCAGCTTGAGAATGCGGCGGCGGAGCTTAAGACGACCGACAACCTGCAGCCTTTTGTGGAAGTTAATCCATACAAAGAGCCGCTTGCGAAGGCAGAACAGTTCAGCGCACTGTTAGCGGATGAAGACCAGAGGATCGATGTATCGATGAATCAGGAGGATATGCTGAACCTGATCCGGGATGTCAATCATGACTATCTGGATCTGCTGGAGAAGAAAGAGTTAACGAAGAAGCAGGTAGATGAATACAAAGAAAAGCTTCTGATTATGGAGCCGTTCCGGACACTGGAACTGGATATGCAGAAATCATTAAAGTATAAATATATGAAAGTCCGGTTCGGACGGGTAGATGTGAATTATTACAAACGTCTGGAAAAATATTTATTTGATGATCTGAATGCGGTATTTATCGAAGGTACGAGGAATGAAAATTATGTATACGGATGTTATTTCGTATCGAATGCGGATTCCAGTAAGGTGGATTCGGTATTCAATTCCTTACATTTTGAAAGGATTGCAATTCCATCCGAATACATAGGAACGCCGGCGCAGGCCTGTGAAGAGCTTGAAAAAGAAATTGAAGAAAAACAGAAAGAGATTGCTGGGATTAAAAAACAGATCAGTGAGCTGATGGCAAAGAATGCCGCAAAGCTCCGAGGTGCGAAGAAGCGTCTGGAAGAACTGGCTACAAACTTTGATGTCCGCAAGCTGGCGGCAAGGATCGAAGAGGGAGATAATAAAGAAGACTATTACATCCTGTGCGGATGGATGGGCGAAGATGATGTGAACAAATTCCTGGCGGAATCGAAGAATGATGATAAAGTATTCGTTGTTGTAGAAGAAGACAAGGAGAAATTCTTCGGAGAGCCGCCGACGAAGCTTAAGAATCCAAGGTTCTTCAAGCCGTTCGAGATGTTCATCCGGATGTACGGGCTTCCGGCAAATGATGAGATGGATCCGACGATGTTCGTGGCACTGACGTATACATTTATCTTTGGTGCGATGTTCGGGGATGTCGGCCAGGGCTTATGCCTGTTTGTATTCGGCGGGCTTTTGTACCTGATTAAGAAGATCAACCTGGCTGGGATCATATCCATTGCGGGACTGTTCTCAACATTCTTTGGATTCATGTTCGGAAGTATCTTCGGATTCGAAGATGTGATACAGGCACACTGGTTAAGGCCGGTGGATGCGATGACGAACCTGCCGTTTATCGGACAGCTCAACACAGTATTTGTGGTTGCCATTGCATTTGGCATGGGACTGAATATCCTGGTGATGATCTTTAACGTGATCAATTCGATCAAGAGTCATGATGTGGAAAATATGTTATTTTCCCATAATGGAATCGCGGGACTGGTGTTCTACGGATTCCTGGTGCTGACGATCGTGCTTTACATGACGGGACATAAGGTTCCGGGCAATATCCTGATGGTGATCTTCCTGGGAGTTCCGGTGATCTTGTTCGTATTCAAGGAACCGCTGGGAAATCTGGTGACAAAGCAGCATAAGAAGATGGAAGAGGGCAAGGTAATGTTCTTCGTGCAGGCGTTCTTCGAACTGTTCGAGACGATGCTGAGCTATTTCTCCAATACCATTTCTTATGTGCGTATCGGTGCATTTGCCGTCAGCCATGCGGCGATGATGGAGGTTGTGCTGATGTTATCCGGCGCAAGTGCGGGACATACGAACTGGATCGTGTTCGTGCTTGGAAATGTGCTGGTGTGCGGACTGGAAGGTCTGGTCGTCGGTATCCAGGTACTGCGTCTGGAATATTATGAGATGTTCAGCAGGTTCTATAAGGGAACCGGACGGGAGTTCAAGCCGTTTCACAGCCAGAGTGATGAAAAGTAAAGGAACGATTTAAGCGATTTTGTGATCCAGAGGATAAATCGCCATGCGTTCGAAAGAAGCTGCCAGTGGCAGGTTCTGTAGAGGAAAAATAATAAGACAGAATTCAGAGATATATTTACAGGAGGACAAAAATATGAGCCTGACAGTTAGATTATTGTTAATTGCAACATTGTTACTTAGCATTGTAATTCCATTCGGATATTTCCTGATCGGACAGAGGACGAAGAAGCGTTATAAAAGGGCCATCGGCACGAATGTATTTTTCTTCTTTAGTACTGTCTTGATCGCGGGAATCATGCTCTTTGCGGGAGATCCGGTACAGGCAGCAGAAGCAGCCGGCAATACGGCATCGAACGCAACCGGATTCGGATATCTGGCAGCAGCACTTTCAACCGGTCTTTCCTGCGTCGGTGGTGGTATCGCCGTTGCAAGTGCAGCAAGTGCGGCTCTTGGGGCAATCAGCGAGGATTCCAGTGCACTTGGTAAGTCACTGATCTTCGTAGGTCTTGCAGAAGGTGTGTGTCTGTACGGACTGATCATCTCCTTCATGATCTTAGGTAAATTGTAAGATGAAGATGTATCTGATCAGTGATAATATCGATACTCTGACAGGAATGCGTCTCGCAGGGGTAGACGGAATCGTGGTACATGAAAGAGAAGAACTCCGGTGTGCGATCGAGAATGCCATGGAGGATAAGGATGTAGGTGTGATTCTGCTGACGGAGAAATTCGGAAGAGAATTCCCGGACCTGATAGACGAGATCAAGCTGGAGCGGACGATGCCGCTTCTGATCGAGATTCCTGACAGACACGGGACCGGACGTAAGAAAGATTTTATCACGTCGTATGTAAATGAAGCGATAGGGTTGAAATTATAGACAGGAAGAAGGTGGCACATTTGACAAACGAAGAGAAGATCACGCATATCCGGACGGCGGCGATGGAAGAAGCAAGAGCGGAGGCGAATGCGATCGTAAAGCAGCATGAGGATGCGCTTCGAAGTGTGTTCGAACAGCATCAGATCGAAGCCAGACGGCAGTCGGAGACGAGAGTGCGTGCAGAGAGTGTGACTGCGAAACAGCAGCTGAACATGGCAATGTCAAAGGCGCAGCTTGAATTAAAACGTGAGATGGGAAAGACGCAGACAGAACTTAAGACGGAACTGTTCGAAGAAGTGCAGTTAAAGCTTCTGGCGTTCATGAGAACGGAAGAGTATAAAGAAGTTCTGATCCGTTATATAGAGAAAGCAGCACAGTTTGCATCGGGGATGGCGATGACGATCTATATCAATCCGTCTGATGCAGACAAGAAGACATATCTGGAAGAACGTACGGGAATGACGCTGACGATCAGCAAAGTGGATTTTATCGGCGGGGTGCGTGCGGTTGTGCCTGAGAAGAATGTCCTGGTGGACTATGCATTCAAAGGTGCACTGGAGAATGAATACCAGAAATTCCAGTTCCGGGGAGGTGTAAAGGGTGAGTAGCGGAAAGACAGAAAAGATATATGGCATCAACGGCCCGGTCATTTACCTGAAAGGGAAGACGGATTTTAAGATGTCGGAAATGGTCCATGTGGGAGAAGAAAAGCTGGTTGGCGAAGTCATTTCCCTGGATAAGGACCGGACGACGGTACAGGTGTATGAGGAGACTTCCGGACTGCATCCGGGAGAACTTGTGGAAGGTACGGGAGCGGCAGTGTCGGTTACGCTGGCACCCGGCATCCTGAATAATATCTTTGACGGTATTGAGAGACCGCTGGAGCGGATCGCTGACAAGGGCGGTGCATTTATCACCCGTGGTGTCAGTGTGGACGCACTGGACCGTCAGAAACTCTGGGAGACGCATATCACAGTGGCTGAAGGCGATATGGTACAGGGTGGAACGATCATTGCGGAAGTGCCGGAGACGCGGGCTATCGTGCACAAATGCATGGTTCCGCCGGGAGTAGAAGGGACTGTTGTATCGGTGGTTCCGGATGGTGAATATACAATTGATGAGACGCTGGTTACGATTGAACTGTTCAATGGAGAAAAACGAGAACTTTCGATGACACAGCACTGGCCGATCCGTGTACCGAGACCGGTGAACCGGAGATTCCCGGCAAGTGTGCCGCTGGTAACAGGACAGCGAATTCTGGATACGATGTTCCCGATTGCAAAAGGTGGAACGGCTGCGATCCCGGGAGGATTCGGAACGGGTAAGACGATGACCCAGCATCAGATCGCAAAATGGTCGGATGCGGATATTATCATATATATCGGATGCGGCGAGCGTGGAAATGAGATGACACAGGTTCTGGAAGAGTTTTCGGAGCTGGTCGATCCGAAATCGGGCAATCCATTGATGGACAGAACGACGCTGATCGCCAATACATCGAACATGCCGGTAGCTGCCCGTGAGGCGTCCATTTATACCGGACTGACACTGGCGGAATATTACCGTGACATGGGGTATGATGTGGCGATCATGGCGGATTCGACATCCAGATGGGCAGAGGCACTGCGAGAGCTTTCGGGACGACTGGAAGAGATGCCGGCGGAGGAAGGATTCCCGGCGTATCTGGCATCGAGACTGTCGGCATTCTATGAAAGAGCCGGCATGATGCAGACGTTAAATGGTGCGACAGGATCGGTCTCTATCATCGGAGCGGTATCTCCGCAGGGAGGAGATTTCTCTGAACCGGTTACGCAGAATACGAAGCGTTTCGTGCGCTGTTTCTGGGGACTGGACAAATCACTGGCGTATGCGAGACATTTCCCTGCGATCCACTGGCTGACAAGTTACAGTGAATACCTGAACGACTTAAGCGGCTGGTATTCGGATCATGTATCGCCGAAATTCGTTGATTACCGGAACCGTCTGATGGCGATCCTGAACCAGGAGAGCAGCCTGATGGAGATTGTAAAACTGATCGGCGGGGATGTGCTTCCGGATGACCAGAAGCTGATCCTGGAGATTGCGAAGGTGATTCGTCTGGGATTCCTGCAGCAGAATGCATTTCATAAGGATGATACGTGTGTATCACTTGAGAAGCAGTTCAAGATGATGGATGTTATTCTGTATCTGTATAAGACGAGCCGGAAACTGGTGGCGATGGGGATGCCGATGTCGGTGCTGAAGGCAGAAGGTATATTTGAGAAGGTCATTGCGATCAAGTATGATGTGCCGAATGACAATCTGCAGTTACTGGATCTGTATAAACTGGATATTGATGACTTTTATAACCGCGTCATCGAGAAAAATGCGTAAAGGGAGGGACGTAAGATGGCAATAGAATATCTTGGACTGAGCAGCATTAATGGCCCTCTCGTCGTACTGGAAGGCGTGGAAAATGCATTTTACGATGAGATCGTGGAATTTATTGTAGATCATGATACGAGGAAAATGGGACGTATCGTGGAGCTGGATGAAGATAAGGCCGTGATCCAGGTATTTGAAGGAACGGAAAATATGTCGCTGGATAATACCCACACGAGGCTTACGGGACATCCGATGGAAGTTGCCGTGTCAGAGGAAATGCTGGGCCGTACATTTAACGGGATTGGGGAAGCAATCGATGGCCTTGGACCGATCACAGATGCTGAGAAGCGGGATGTAAACGGACTTCCGCTGAATCCGGTCAGACGGGAATACCCGAGAAACTATATCCGTACCGGAATCTCGGCAATTGACGGACTGACGACACTGATCCGCGGGCAGAAGCTTCCGATATTCTCAGGAAACGGACTTCCGCATGATCAGCTTGCGGCACAGATCGTCAAGCAGGCTTCGCTTGGTGACAATTCGGATGAACAGTTCGCAGTTGTATTCGGAGCAATGGGTGTGAAGCACGATGTGGCGGAATTCTTCCGTAAGACATTTGAGGAAAGCGGTGTGGCAGACCATGTGTGTATGTTCTTGAACCTGGCGAATGACCCGGTGGTGGAGCGTCTGATCACGCCGAAGGTAGCACTGACGGTAGCAGAGTATCTGGCATTTGAGAAAAATATGCATATTTTGGTTATCCTGACGGATATGACTTCCTTTGCAGAAGCCATGCGTGAAGTATCGTCTTCGCGTGGTGAGATTCCGTCAAGAAAAGGATATCCGGGATATTTATACAGTGAACTGGCAACGATCTATGAACGTGCCGGTATTGTGGATGGGGCAAATGGTTCAGTGACGCAGCTTCCGATCCTGACGATGCCGAATGATGATATCACACATCCGATCCCGGACCTTACCGGATACATTACAGAAGGACAGATCGTACTGGACCGTAATCTTCACGGTCAGGCAGTCTATCCGCCGATCAGTATCCTGCCATCGCTTTCGCGTCTGATGAAGGACGGTATCGGAAAAGGATACACGAGAGAAGATCATCAGGATCTTGCAAACCAGTTATTCTCCGCTTATGCGAAGGTCGGAGAGGCGAGAAACCTTGCTTCCGTTATTGGTGAGGATGAATTGTCACCGATTGACAAGCAGTATCTGAAGTTCGGTGAAGAATTTGAAAAACGTTATATCGGGCAGGGACCGACGGAGAACCGTACGATGATGGAGACTTTGGATCTTGGATGGGAACTGCTTGGACTTCTGCCGAAGGAAGAACTGGACCGTATTGATACGAAGCTGATTGAGAAGTACTGGAAGGATACGCGGGATACGCTGGAGACAGAAGAGTAGGAGGGATGCATATGGATCCGAGAGAATTTCCTACCAAGGGAAATCTGATGCTTGCGAAGAATTCTCTGATGCTTGCGCGTCAGGGCTACGATCTGATGGATAAGAAGCGGAATATTCTTCTGAAAGAACTGATGGGACTGATCGATGAGGCAAAAGATATTCAGGAAGAGATCGATGCGACATTTACAAAAGCATACGCCTGCCTGCAGCGTGCCAATATCGAACACGGGATCAGTAAAGTCCAGGAACTGGCATTTACTGTTCCAATCGAGGATTCTCTGAAGATGCAGACCAGAAGCATCATGGGAACGGAGATCCCGCACATCAAGTATGATGCGAAGCAGAATGATCTGACGTATTCGTTCAGCACGACACATGAGTCGGTGGATATTGCAAGAGAAGCTTTCCGGGAAGTGAAGGAACTTACGATCAAGTTGGCTGAGGTGGAGAACTCGGCGTACCGTCTGGCCGCAAATATCAAGAAGACACAGAAGCGGGCGAATGCGCTTAAGAATATTACGATACCGATGTATACGAATCTGGTGCATACGATCAGTAATGCGCTGGAGGAGAAGGAAAGAGAAGAATTTACACGGTTGAAGGTGATAAAGAGGATGAAAATGTAGAAAAAATGTAAAATAGGCCGGTAGATTTCTGAAAATCTCCCGGCTTATTTTAACGACAAATTTTGCAGAGTAATTCCAGTTATCCCCAACAAAAGAGGGGTTATCCACGGGAAACTGTGGATAACTCCTCTTTTGTCTGATAATTCCGCCGCATTAACCGACATAGAATGACAATGATTATAATGAACGGGATTTTTCTGTACTTACATTGATGCATTCAATTACAGCACCACGTATACCATTGCAGGGGTGTTGGGAAGAAGTCTTAAAATTCTAGGTGTGCCATCGATCATATTCTGGAGTCTCTCGACAGTGACACCGGCTACGATGGACATCAAAGCTTTTCCATCCAGGGCTTTTTGCACTGTGACAGAGCTTCTGGTGCATTTTGTGGTTTTACGGCAAAAAGAATGATCTCGCTTTTTTTGTGACCATAGTTATAACCTCCTTGGGGGATAAATTGTTCTAGTTTTTTTGTTTGGGACGGAGAATTTATAAAAATCCTCCGTCTCCTTATGAACAGAAGCTTTAAGGAGTCAGCTTATGAAGCTCCCACGCTTTCTCAATACTTCCCGGTGTTTCCATCAATAATTTCGTACCTTCTGCCATACATCTTGCAACATAGAGCATACCTTTCTGTCCGATAGTCATACCGGCCTGTTTGGCAGCAGCCCAGTGATGAAGCGGGGTGCCTTTACACATCGTAGCGGCACTTAAGGTGATCAGCGGAACCGTGTGGCTGACCTGTGAAGCATCTGTGCCGATAGCAATCGGAACCGGCTCATCTTCAAGCGGTTCCAGGCCGGAGAATAGTGTCCCGTCATTGATGAGCCCGGCTTCTTCTGTAATCTGCTTTGCGAAATCCAGTTCTTCCGGTGTATAAGTCGGTGTCGGGATTTGGGTCATGGCATCGTAATATAATTCTGTCAGTACCCGGTTAACTTTCATCTCACTGCAGCTTGCAACCAGTTCGATATCGACGGTGGTGTCTGTCATAAGAGCGGCACCTCTTGCGCAGTTGTCTACACGTTCGCTTGCATCTTCGGTGCGGGAACGTAAGTAGGAGCGGATGAAATAATTTGTCTTCGCGATATCCGGAACAACATTTGCCGGAAGGCCGTTATCAATGTAGGCATAATGCATGCGGACATCTCCCGGTACGTGCTCACGGAGATAGTTGACGCCTACATTCATAAGTTCAGCGGCGTCGAGGGCACTGCGTCCCTTTTCAGGAGCTTTGGCGGCATGGGAACTGATTCCGTGGAATGTGTAGTTCTTAATGTCCTGTGCCTGCCAGATATCGTTGCTGACACGGTTGCGGTCGAATGGATGCCAGGTAATAGCAACATCGAGGTCATCAAAGACTCCCTGATCGTTCATCACGATCTTGCCGGACATGATCTCTTCGGCCGGGCAGCCGTAGACGCGGATCGTTCCGGCAGCACCGGTTGCTTTCATATTGGCTTTTAATGCGCAGGCCGCTGCGGCAACAGCAGTTCCAAGCAGGTTGTGTCCGCAGGCGTGTCCGACACCTGCCAGAGCATCGTACTCAGCCAGGAATCCAAGGAGTGGTTTTCCACTTCCCCAGACTGCGGTAAATGAGGTGTCGATACCGGCTGTTTTCCATGTTATTTTAAATCCCTGGCTTTCCAGATAATCTGCCAGGCATTTGGAAGAAAGTGTCTCCTGATATGCAAGTTCCGGGTGATGGAAAATGTAATCGGCAGTATGTACAAGTTCTTCCTGATGATCGTCGAGCCAGCTGGCAATAATATTGTCAGGTGTATGTTCGGTTGTTAGTTTATTCAAAATATAGATACCTCCTCATAGAATCGGGTGTTTATCTATCATTTTAGCATAGAAAAACAGGATGTAAATAGATTTCATAGCTTTCTTATATGAAAAGTAAAAAATAATGTCAATAAGCAGCAAATTCTATTCAACCGGATAAAGACCGTTCAGTACATCCAGATATTCCTGTCCAAATGTATCTACATAATCAGCAAGCGCAAGTTTAACTGCCTCTTCCCCTTTTTCACCAAGATTCAGGATCAGAGCCTGACTGACGGTATATTTTAAATGTGCTGTGTGGAAATTAAAATCTTTCATACAGGAAGTCCCAAGTTTGGCCTTTTTCTCAGCCAGTTCTTTTACCTCTTCCTGCGAGAGCGGGTGTCCCCAGTCGAATTCACAACGCTTGCCGCCCCAGCTCATAGATGTGGCAGTCGGTGTACAGACGAAGTCGGAACGGAAACCCTGGTAAACGGCATTATCTACATTGACGCAATAATATTTCCCATATTCGGTAATGTTATGCTTTTTCCATGCTTCACACCATGCACATTTTGCAATGTAAGTCTGAAGTGTCGGTTCGGTGCGAAGCGTTCCGAAGTCCATTTGTCCGGCGTAATCTGGTTTCCATTCACCGTATGCCTGATTGGTCATGGTAGTCAGTTCATCACCGTGTGCGAGTGCATTTGCCGCCATGCGGGCACCCCGCTCATTTCCATAGGTAGTCATTCCGGCAAGGATTGCGTCTTTTCCGGCTTCACCGCATAATTCAATTGCATGTTTGGCGAGAAATGCGAACATCATGGCGTGATGTTCGATTTTGCAGCTGACAGGACAGACTTTATTTTCATTTTCACTCATATTAAAAACTCCTTTCGACATTTGTAAGTGATAATCTATTTATTACAATACTACATTGTAGTGAAAAAGTCTCAAGAAAAGGCTTGATAAAAAGGAAAAAAGCGGTATGATAGTAAAAAAGAAAAAGCAATTACTTAAAAGTGAGAATAAAGTTGAAAATTAAAGAGGAAAAAAGTATGAGCAGGAAAAAGTTAAAAAATAGAAGACGAAAAGATCGTGCACAGAGAAAGATTCTGATTGCAGCAGTCTACATAGCAGCAGTGATCATAGGTGTGGGAATCGGCGGGCATGTTATAAAAAAGAATGCCGGTAAAACGATGACAACGGCCGAGACGGAAAGTAAAAAGGCAGTATCAAAGAAAAAAGCAACTGCAAAAAAACTTACGATCAATGAGAATGAAACTGATGCATCCAATAAAGAAAATCAAGGCCAAAAAGATCAGGCAGATGACAGAAGTGAATTTGCAGTTCAACCAGGAAGAAAAGTGGGTACAACAGAACAATCGGATGAAAAAGTTGTCTATCTGACGTTGGATGACGGACCGTCTAAGAATACGCAGGCGGTGCTGGACATTTTGGATAAATACAATGCGAAAGCAACGTTTTTTGTTACAGGAGCCATGCCGGAATATAAAGATATGATCAAAAAGGCTTATGATAAGGGACATACGATCGGAATGCATACATATTCTCATGATTACGCAAAGGTGTATGCATCTGTTGATGCATATTTTCAGGATCTTGACCAGATTGGACAGCTTGTAAAAGAAGAGATCGGCTATGTTCCGTGTTTTATCAGATTTCCGGGAGGATCTTCGAATACCATATCTGCAAGTTACACGAAGGGAATTATGACAACGCTTACGCAGGAGGTTCAGGCAAGAGGATATCAATATTATGACTGGAATGGAAGTTCGGGAGACGGGGCCGTGAGAACAACGGAACAGCTTGTGGATCAGGCAACCAGTTTCCATGACAATAATATCATCCTGCTGTCACATGATTCCGAGACAAAAGATACAACTGTGGAAGCGCTGCCGAAAATTATTGAATATTATCAGTCACAGGGATATGTGTTTAAAGCATTGGATCTTAACAGCTATGTTGCACATCATGGTGTGAATAATTAATTATATATGTAGGGAAATGTGTTGATGGTTGTTGTACTTATGCTGAATAGAATAACGGAAGATCTGGCGGAAAACATGTAAATACAAAGAAGAAAAATGATGTTATCAACCAGAGTGAGACTACAAAGCCAGGTTCTGTCTCGTGAGGAGAACGGGTCTTGCCGGAAATATATTCAGACATTCCAAATGAAAATATTACACTGGAATAAAAAAGCAGGATGTCTAAGATCAGGAAATTCCGGCCGAGAATCCCGGAATATGTGTAAAAAACAGAAACAGTAAAAAACATTCCGAGAAGCACACCCAGATACCGACAGTAAAAGAACGGTAAAACAACCGGATGCAGAGACAGATATTCCCATATGCTTACGAATAAAAAAGGAAAATATAAAAGTTTCAAATGTTCCCACACGGATTCATTAACCGGGCAGAAAAGTGCAACGATTGGAGACTGCCCGGATAAAAAATACAGGAAATGATTCAGTGTTCCGAGAAAGGCAGCGACCAGGACAAAATGCAGGGCTGTGCCTTGAATGCAGGAGATAATCTCTGTGCAGACAGTATGAAAGATTTTTTTGAAATTGGTTGTAACATAATGGATAATATGGCTCATAAATTCAACCCCCATATCAATATATGAGAAAAATAAAAAAATATGAAAAAAAGTAAAAAAAGTACTTGCATTTTTAAAAACCTTATTATATAATAAATCTTGTCGTTACGGAGAACGTAACACAGACAACCAAAGATGCGCGATTAGCTCAGTTGGTAGAGCACCTGACTCTTAATCAGGGTGTCCAGGGTTCGAACCCCTGATCGCGCACTGCCAAATCACTGTTTTTAGAGGCTTAGAGCTCTGGGGACGGTGATTTTATTTTGCTTGAAAATAGGGGCAAATAGGGGCTTTAGGGGGATAACACGGAAATTTTAAAAATATCCTATTCTCAAAATTCTCCTGTGCTATAATAGTCTAAAATATTGATTGACTATGAGGAAATACAGATGGAGCAAATATTAATCCTAGAGGACGATACAGCCTTAAATCAGGGACTGTGCAAGGCATTAAAGACAGAGAGCCGAAAGCTTGTCTCCTGTGAGACTGTAAAAGCTGCAAGAGACCAGTTCCTGTGTGGCTGTCCGTCTCTCATATTACTTGACATAAATCTGCCGGATGGAAGCGGGCTTGATTTTTTACAGGAACTAAAAAGGAACTATCCAGATATACCGGTTATTCTCCTGACCGCAAACGATACCGACATGGATATAGTAAAGGGGTTGGAGCTTGGCGCAGATGACTACATCACAAAGCCTTTTTCCTTGTCAGTATTAAGGGCAAGGGTAAATACCCAGCTTAGAAAGGCGGAAAGCTTACAGGCACATACCTCTGCCAGTGTATACAGGAAGGGCTGCTATGAATTTGATTTTGAGAGAATGATATTTTTAGTAGATGGACAGGAAATCGAGCTTAGTAAGACCGAGCAGCGTCTTTTGAGGCTTCTGGTTCAAAATGAGGGCATAAACCTCCGCAGAGATTTTCTTCTGGACAGAGTCTGGAATGACAGCGCGGAATTTGTGGATGCCAATGCCCTCTCTGTGTCTGTCAAGAGGCTCAGGGACAAGCTTGGTATACCGGACAGCATTAAAACAGTATATGGAATAGGATATAGATTTGAATGAATGACTATAACACAGCCATCTGTATAGTGGGCATATGCCTTGTAATTACAGCACTTGTAATTTTAATCAACCATCTGCGCACGAAGAAAACCATTGATACAATAGAAAATATGTTAAATGAGGCAGTCAAAGGGAATTTTTCTGAAAAAAGCTTTGACGAGACACGCTTATCCTCGCTTGAGACCAGGTTCGCTCATTATCTGAGTGCTTCTGTGGTATCTGCCAGAAATGTGGAACTGGAAAAGGATAAAATAAAATCGTTGATTGCGGATATTTCCCACCAGACCAAAACTCCCATAGCCAATCTGCTCTTATACAGCGAGCTATTGCTTGAGGAGGATACGGGCAATTTATCAGCCCAGATGTGTGAAAATATTGTTCAGCTTCATGCCCAGTCGGAAAAATTGCAGTTTTTAATCGACTCTCTGGTGAAGCTGTCAAGACTTGAAAACGGCATATTGCAGCTCGCCCCACAGGAAGAAGCGCTTAAGCCGATGCTGACACTGGCTGTAAAAGAGACAGAGTCCAAAGCCAGGGCCAAGGGGCTTGAGCTTATACTCCATGACATGGATGAAAAAGCTTATTTTGACAGCAAGTGGACTTTGGAAGCCATCTGCAATATCCTCGATAATGCTGTAAAATACACAAATGAGGGCAGTATAAGCCTGTCTGTCACGGCATATGAAATGTTTGTAAGAATTGATATAAAGGACAGCGGAATTGGTATAAAAGAGGAGGAGTTTTCTAAGATTTTTTCAAGATTTTATCGCTCAGAAGATACCAAAAATATGGAAGGCGTGGGAATAGGACTGTATCTAAGCCGGCAGATTATAAGCGGAGAGGGCGGCTACATAAAGGTGTCTTCTGTATACGGACGGGGCAGTACTTTTTCTGTTTTTCTGCCAAGATCGGCTTAAATCTTTCAAAACTGTAATAATTTAATTATTTCCGGAAAGAATCTGGAAAGAATATTGTGTAATAATCTGTATGTAGTGAAAAATTGCTGCATACAGTTTTTTAGTTTTTATGGAGGATATATGGATATTTTACAAGCATGTGATTTGAAGAAAACTTATGGAACAGGTGAGGCCTGTGTACATGCCTTGGATGGCGTGAGCCTCAATGTAGAAAAAGGAGAGTTTGTGGCTATTGTGGGTACAAGCGGCAGTGGCAAATCTACCCTCTTACATATGCTGGGTGGTCTGGACAGACCAAGCTCCGGCAAAGTATTCGTGGATGGCAAAGATATCTTTTCCCTGAAGGATGAGGAACTTACCATTTTCAGACGAAGAAAAATCGGCTTTGTATTTCAGGCATATAATCTGGTGCCTGTACTAAATGTATACGAAAACATCGTGCTTCCAATCGAACTGGATGGCGGTAAAGTCGATAAGGAATTTGTAAAAAAAATAACAGAGACACTGGGGCTCGACCAGAGACTTGACGCTCTTCCAAATCAGCTCTCAGGAGGACAACAGCAGAGAGTTGCCATAGCCAGAGCATTGGCGGCAGAGCCTGCCATAATTCTTGCGGATGAACCCACCGGAAACTTAGACGGACGTACAAGTCAGGACGTATTGGGTCTTCTGAAGGTGACAAGCCAGAAGTTCTCGCAGACGATTGTGATGATTACCCACAACGAGGAAATCGCCCAGCTTGCGGATCGCATAATAAGAATTGAGGATGGACATATTCAGGAGAGAGCAGTATGAGAGTAAAGAACAGAAAATGTATCCGCAGACTTAGCTTCAAGTCTCTGTGGGCATCCAGAAAAAGAAATATTATTGCAATTTGTGCTATAGCACTCACAACTTTGATGTTTACATCATTATTTACCATTATGCTGTCTGTAAACTCAAGCTATGAGACCTACAATTTCAGACAGGCAGGTGGCTATAGCGATGGCAGCTTTAAGGATTTATCAAGAGAACAGGCTGATAAAATAGCCGCCCACAAGGGAATCAAGGCATCTGGTGAGCGTATCGTGTGCGGCTTCAGCTCCTCTGACGTATTCGGCAAGGTAGCGGCGGAAGTAAGCTACATGGATAAAAACTGTACCAAGTGGAGCTATGCCACCCCAACCACGGGAAAGGAGCCTCAAAAAGAAAATGAAATAGCTATGGACACTACAGCCTTAAGACTCCTTGGGGTAGAACCGAAGCTGGGAACAAATGTGACGATTACTTATCAGGCTGGTAATGGAACAGACACCGGGATACCACAGACCGACAGCTTTACCCTCGTCGGCTACTGGGAGTATGATGATCTGATGCCTGTTCACTATATCAACGTATCAAAAGCCTATGTAGATAAAATCAACGAAAAGTGTATAGCCGCTGGTGATGAAGCTCTTGACATAGACTTAAATGTCATGCTTCCTTCCAAGCTTAATATCAGGGAGCAGATGGAAAAAATAGATACAGACTTAGGTTATGACTGGAATACAAGAGACCAGGAGAACAGTGCCAGAATCGGTGTGAACTGGGGACTTACTGCCTCATCTGTAAGCTCTGACATAGATTTCTCACTGGTAGCTGCAATCATTGCCTTTTTCCTGCTTATTATATTTACAGGCTATCTGATTATATACAATATATTCCAGATTTCAGTGACAGGGGACATCAGGTTTTATGGCCTGCTAAAGACAATCGGCACCACCCCAAGACAATTAAGGCGCATAATCACACAGGAAGCTCTGTTTTTGTGTATTATCGGTATTCCGGTAGGATTACTTCTGGGCTATGGCATTGGTGCGGTTTTAACTCCTATTGCATTAGAGACCACAAGTATTATAGGCACAAAGGCTGCTATCAGCAGCTCGCCGCTTATTTTTATCGGTTCTGCTGTATTTGCCATTATCACTGTCTTTTTGTCCTGCAGGAAGCCCGGCAAAATGGCTGCAAAGGTATCGCCTGTTGAGGCAGCAAAATATACAGAAGGCATGACCGGCAAAAAGAAAAAACGCCACAGCCGTGGGGCTAAGGTATATCAGATGGCTTTTGCCAATCTTGGCAGAAATAAGAAGAAAACCATCCTGGTTGTAGTCTCACTGACACTTTCCGTAACACTTTTGAATGTGCTTTTTTCACTTGTCAATGGCTTTGACATGGATAAATATGTGGACAGGTCAACCTGTGCAGACTTTATCGTGAGCAGTACAGACTATTTCCGCTATAATACGGCAGATGAGTATATAGGAGCAGATACCATTGATGAGATAAAGGAAAACACAGATGAGACTGTCTTTGGAAGCGGCTATGACCTGGCAGACATATCCCCTATGATGTGGATGGAGACAGACCAGTATAGTAAATTGGCAGAAAACTATCTAAGCGGCAAAGAGCTGCAGAAGGAACTCTCTCACTACGAGCAGAAAGGTGACAGCATACTTGTCGACGCCAGTATAGAGGGCTTTGACGATGGACTTTTTGACAAGCTTACTGTAGTAAAAGGCTCCCTGGAGCCACTATTTGACCCGGATAGCCACGCAATCGCTGTAGCTGTATCCACAGATGATTACGGCAATATAGTAAATCTCGACAGCTATCCTGAGCTGGGAGACACTTATAGCGTAAACTACCAGATTGGATATGATATAGACAGCCGAACCGGCGAGCGGGCAGACCAACAGACCACGCCTGAGGAATATTTGGAGTACCATGAGGAAGAGGCAAAAGAGGTGGAGTACAGTGTATGTGCTCTTGTGACTGTCCCTGATTCCATCAGCTTCCGTTATACAAGTCTGGGTTATAACATGGTTTTGCCGGTAGAGAAGCTTAAGGAGGACAGCGGTACAGATGTCATTCCGAAGTTTTATATGTTTGACACACCGGATTCTCAGACAGAAGCAAGCGCTGAACAGTATCTGCAAAAGCTCACAGCAGGAGATACATCTACTCTCATGTATGAGAGCAAGGCATCTGTCAGACGTGAATTTACCCGGTTTAAAAATATGTTTTTAATCTGTGGTGGTGCCCTCTGTGCCATAATCGGGCTTGTGGGCATACTTAACTTTTTCAATGCAATTATGACAGGAATTTTGTCCAGAAAGAGAGAATTTGCCGTATTACAATCTGTGGGCATGACCAACAGGCAGCTAAAAAATATGCTTGTTTACGAGGGGTTATTTTATGCGGTGGGCTCCATCATAGCGTCCCTTATACTTTCTGTGGCGATCAGTCCTATGCTTGGCAATGTGATGAGCGATATGTTCTGGTTTGTCAGCTACCATTTTACCATCATGCCTGTAATCGTGATTATACCGGTATTTCTTCTGCTGGGATGGCTGATTCCTGCTGTGCTTTACCATGCAGGCAAGAGGCAGAGTATTGTTGAAAATCTAAGGGAACTTTGAAATACTTTTTAAGTAATAAGGACAGGCCCGGCTTTTCGGGCACTGTCCTTATGATTACTTTAAGATTAATTTTTCAAAATCTTCCTGGCACATCGGTCTGTAATAAAGGAATCCCTGAATCTCATTACAGCCTTCATTTTGCAGGAAATCAGCAATTTCCTGTGTTTCCACACCTTCGCACACAATGGATTTTCCCATGCGTTTTAACATATGGAAGACTTCCTGAAGAACGATTCTGGCATTTTCCGTTAAGGTGTCACCGAGGAACTTTCGGTCAATCTTGACTTCATCAAATAACAGATCTTTTAATGTATTCAGTGACGAATAGCCGGAACCGAAATCATCCATGGAAATCCGGATGTTGTATTGCTTAAAACTACGGATGACCTGATTGACTGCGTCAGTATTATTTACATAAGTGGACTCTGTGATCTCAAATGTAAGATGAGTCGGATCCACCTGATAGGTACGAAGTAGTTCCTGAATCTTATCGATGAAGATCTGTGGCTGTTCAAAATGAAGCGGAGAGACATTCAGTGAGATCTGGAAATGTTCCGGAAGCGTATCGGAATATTTCTGAAGCCATTGGAATGTTTTCCCGTAAATGTAATAATCAAGAGAGATAACGAATCCATTCTGTTCAAACAGTGGAATGTAAATAGCAGGGGACCAGAGCATCTGTCCGTTTCGTATCCAGCGGACAAGAACTTCGGCACTGGAGATGGCTCCGGTGCACGGTGTAACCTTCGGCTGGAAATAGATTTTGAATTCCTGATGCTCAAGTGCCGGATGAAAGGAATGCAGAATTTCTGCCTGCATCTTTTCCTGTCGGTCGATCTCATCGGAATAAATGCAGCAGTGAGAGATCATTTTCTTGGCAAGGCGTCTTGCCACATTGGCATAGGAAATGAGTGTTTCCGGCGGAGTTGTTGGATCAGGGATACAGCAGATGCCGGAATTGGTCCGGAAGAAACTGATATGATAGGTATCCTGGATCCGGTGGCAGATACGTTTGTCTAATAATTGAATTTGTGTCAACAATGCATCGTTAGATAAGCGTTCCATATCGGCAATACTGATAAAGACATCAGAAAAGACGCGGGTGGTAAATAAAGTAAGCGAACTGGCTGCAAGTTCATCGTATACAATATTCAGAATTTCATTTCCGAGAGGATAACCATATTTGTCATTGATGTAATGAAAATTTTCTACATCGGTGGAAATAACGGCAATGGTATGGCTGCCGGTTGCACCTTGCTGAAGCTGATGAATCTTTTCTGTAACGAATTCGGAAGAGCCGGTTGGAATAACAGCATTTGTCGGTGGGATCGTGGAAGAATTCTGCTTGATAGCTGCCAGTTTTTTTCGTGTTTTGTCCTGATACATTTTTTTATCGGCGGCATTGATCAGATCTTCCATCATAAAATAGTGATTCTGCTGACTGATTTCATAGCCGGTTGCATAGCTAAGCGTGAGTGTGGTCTGATTATTATAATCATGAACCAGATTTGCCAGCCGGTGCTGCATCTGCTTCAGATGCTCGGAATCAGTATCGGTCTGGATGATAATGAATTCGTCTCCACCGTATCGGGCAAGGAAACTGTTAGAATCCAGTATCCTTGTCAGGCAGTAGGCAAATGTCTGGATGAATTCATCACCTTTTTCGTGTCCGTATGTGTCGTTGACGTGTTTCAGATTGTTCAGATCGAACATCATAACACCGATTCCAAAGGTGCTTGGAAGTTCTCCGAGTTCAGTGATTTTATTTTCAAGAGATGTTTTATTATGAATTCCTGTAATATCCCGGAAGGCATTGACCAGTAATCTGGAAAGTAGTTCACGCTGGATCAGTGTCAGGGCAAGTGTCAATACCACAAGCAGCAGAGTCAGCTGAATCAGGTGAAGCATAGGGGAATAGGAGCCTCCGGGAGCCTGTAAGTATTTTAAAAGGTATAGTGTGGATATAAGTATCAGCAGAAGAAGCAAAAAGGTGGCTTCGCAAAGATGTAATATGTTTTTTTTCTTTTTCATGTAAATCTCCTCATAAATAACTATTCGGCCTGGACGATGATCATCTTGGCAAGATCTTTTCCGATTCCGATCTTGCTGTCTTTGATGCGAACAACGTAATAGCCGAAAAATGCGGACAGGATGCAGACAGATGCACCTTCAACAAAACCAAGCGATTCTAAGTGGTGGCGTTCTGCTTCATTTCCGCAAGTTTTTTGTACAATATAGTCGATGCCGATGACGGCTAGATTCAGTGGCATAATTCCTCCGGTTCAATACAAACTAACGATGATTAGTAATGACTAACATTATAATACATAGAAGAATTATGTCAATCATTTCCGGACGGTAATTTACAAAATACCGGATAAAGCTTGTGACGGGAACATGTTCGTGTTAGTATAATCATAATTTACGATAGAAGAAAAGAGTGAGAAGATGAGCAGTCATACACTGGAAGGAAAGAAAAAGACACAGAATGGTGTGAAGCGGCTGGCGTTCACAGTGCTTTCGATATTACTGGAAGTAGTGTTCCTGATTGGGATATTTAAGGGACTGAATGAATACGCGGTATTCATAGACAATCTGACCAGAATATTTGCCGTCATACTGGTTTTGAAAATATATGGAAGAAATGAGACTTCCTCGATGAAGACACCGTGGATCATCCTGATCCTGACATTTCCGATCCTTGGAGTAGCACTTTATTTTATGATCGGTATGAACGGTGGAACCCGGAAGATGCGGATGCGTTACAAAAAGATTGATGAGAAGCTCCTGCCGCTTTTGCCGGAAAATAAGGAAGTGCTGGAACGTCTGAATGCATCAGATCCGAAAGCGGGAAATGTTTCTAATTATATAGAAAGAAATGCGTGTTATCCGGTGTATCAGAATACGGATGTGACTTATTTTGATGAAGCGGTCAAAGGACTGGAGGCGCAGCTTACGGATCTTGCAAAGGCGGAGCAATTCATTTTCATGAGTATCATGCAATTGAGGATGAATATGCATGGAGCAGGATACAGACGGTGCTGGAAGAACGGGTGAAAGCAGGAGTAGAGGTCCGGGTGTTCTATGATGACATGGGCTCGATCGGATTCGTAAATCTGAGCTTTGCGAGAAAACTGGAAGCGAAAGGAATTGCCTGCCGGGTATTCAATCCGCTGCTTCCGGGACTTAATATGTTCCTGAATAACCGTGACCACAGAAAGATTACGGTGATTGACGGAAAGGTTGGGTACACAGGCGGTTATAACCTGGCAAATGAGTATTTTAACTATACACATCCATACGGGGAATGGAAGGATACGGGAATCCGGCTGGAAGGAGATGCGGTGGCTTCGCTTACGGCAGCATTTTTGGAAATGTGGGAAGCATCCGGGAAGACTCCGGCCGATGTGGATGTTCTGGATATAGAGGCACAGAAAAAATATCTGGTACAGTATCCGTATCAGGCAAAGCAGACGGGATATATCCAGCCGTATGCGGACTGCCCGTTAGACGGAATCCAGGTTGGAGAGGATGTCTATATCAGTATCGTCAACAAAGCGGACAGATACTGCTGGTTCATGACTCCTTATCTGATCATCACGGATGAGATGACACATGCACTTTCGCTGGCGGCCAGGCGTGGCGTAGATGTGCGGATCATCACACCGGGAATCCCGGATAAGAAGCTGATCTACAGTATTACCAGATCGTTCTATCACAATCTGGTACAGGATGGTGTAAGGATCTATGAGTGGACACCGGGGTTCTGTCATGCGAAGATGAGCGTGGCAGATGATTGCATGGCGACTTGCGGCACGATCAATCTGGATTACCGGAGCCTTTATCATCATTTTGAAAATGGGTGTTTTATGGCAGATTGTGATGCGGTGCTGGATATCCGGCGGGATATGGAGCAGACATTGGAACAGTGCAGAGAAGTGACGGAGAAGTATAAGTCCGGCCGGAGCGCGACTCTGCGGCTGGGACAGTTGTTTCTGCGATTGTTTGCGGAGCTGCTGTAGGAGAGAAGAAGTTAAGAGAACTGGGAATGCAGGCGTGCATTTCTGGTTCTTTTTATGTTTTGCATATTGACATATATCGAACTGCGATATATACTAAAAACAAGAAGAAAGCAAATTTTTTTTACACTCAACTATCGAAAGCCGATATATAATGAAAGTAAATATAAGAAAGGAGCAATCACTATGAAAGTAAACAAAAATATGGTCTCAGGAAATACCGCAATGTTAATTCTCAAATTGATCTCAGAAAAGGATATGTACGGATATGAAATGATCGATACACTCTCAAAGAGATCGGACAATGTATTCGAATTAAAGGTAGGAACATTGTATCCGCTGCTTCACAGCATGGTACAGTCCGGATATTTGGAAAGTTATAACCAGGAGGCGAACGGGAAACTCAGAAAGTATTACCGGATCACACCTAACGGGAAGAAATATCTGGAGAAAATGATCGAAGAATGGAATGCTTATGCCAATGCAGTTACGAGCATGATCCAGTATTCCGTATAGCACAGGTAAGGCAGTGAAGGTGGCAGAAAAGGACGGTGTTAGATATGAAGGAAAGAGAATATCTGAAAGAACTTGGGAAGAAGATTACCGATTCGTCTGTAAGAAAAGAGATTGTAAATGAATATGAAGCGCATATAGAAGACTGTAAAGCCGCATTAATGGAATCAGGGATGACGGAAGTTGAAGCAGAGGAAGAAGCAGTCCGCCAGATGGGCGATCCGCAGGAAGCAGGTGAAGCAATGGATAAGATCTATCATAAAGTGTTTGATTCCAATATGTTTCTGTGGATGCTGGCACTGGGATGTATACCGATTGTATGTGTGTGCATTTCTTATCTTATCGCAAGAGATCCGAACGCATTTTTATGGTTGTGGAATGATGCGCTTGGCCTGAATAAAATCCCGGCAGTTATACACCGGAATATTGGAATCGGATTAGCTGTCTATGGAATCGGATTGAGCTTCTGGGAGAAATACACGGGCAAAGCTTTATTCTATGCAGTCGGAAGAGACTGGGGGCAGGGATGTTACGTTGCAAACAGCGGGCTGGTACTTTTTATCTCGGCATTATGTTTTGTTCCGAGTTTCCCGGTGAAGGGATATGCAGGAATCCTCTGCTGTGTATTGATAGCATGTCTGCTGAATATGGTACTGAGAGGATTTATGAATCTTTTGCAGAGCAGAAGAGAGACCAGACTTTTATGGGAGATTGGAACGGCAGATACCAGAATCAACTGGAAGGGAAAAGGATATCTGTGTGGACATCATATGAAGGTAAGAGTACAGGGATCTGAGAAAGGAACGGAGATCCCGGCAGGAGCACCGGTGATGGTTGTCGGAATGGAGGGATTTAAGCCGGTGGTGGCGCAGGTATAAAGAGAGAGACGTTGGATCTTGGATAGTAAGCGTATATGAAGAGAGACGTTAGATCTCGGATAATAAGCGTGTATGAAAAATGAGAGGCAAAAGTTATGAATAAGACGGAAAAGCGAATGAAGATATTCACGCTGATCATGCAGGTGATCATCCAGGCAGTGCTATTATTTCCGTGGATGAACATGGGGACATGGAAATGCAATGTGTCGGGATATCTGATAAAATTGGCTGCTTCGGGCGATGGGATGAGTTACATAAAGAAAAGTCTGAAGCCTTTGGGAGTACTGGACGGTGCAGATGAACAGATGATGGTTCAGATACTGATGCTGTTCATCTGTGAACTGGTAATGGTACTGGTAATCCAGGTGATAGGAATTGTGAATCTGATACTGGCTTTAAGCAATCACCATAAACTGCTTCTGGATATCATGTCACTGGTCGCAGGATGTATGATATCATTTCTTGGGGCAGATGGGGCAGTATTTTCAGATCCGCTGTCACAGGTGTATCCATTTTTACTGGTAGTGCTTCTGGTGATCAATTTGATCGGTGCGAAGCTGATTGATTCGTGGCAGGAAGAGAAAAAGATACAGGAAGAAGTTAAAGCCAGAGAGAAAAATTACAAAGAAGAAAAGGAAAAGCATCTGGAATTTTCGGGGAAGTATCCGAAAGGATTCTATACGGTCCTGTGGAAGAATTTTAAAAGTTCAAAAAGAGATTTTATTGTTTACGTAAGTATGAACCTGCTTCCGGCGACGCTGATATTTTCCGGAGTCGGAATGGCACAGATGCTGGCACCATTCAATAAAGAAGGAAATATACTGACGGGGCATGGAATCACGGCAATTCTGCTGGAATTCCTGATCGTGAGTCTGATCGCATCGCTGATGCTGATGATCACGAATCTGTTGTCATATTTCAGAAAACGGATGAGAAATTACAGTATATTTTCTATTCTGGGAATGCGGAAGTCTACACTTTATGAAGTGCTTGGGGCAGAGATTGTGGCTGGAATTCTGGGAATGCTGATCGGGGGAGCCTGCATCGGAAGTGTGATCCTGTGTATCATCCGCAGAATCTTCATGGCAAGATCCGGAGTGGGAGCACAGCCGGCGAAGATTACAGGATTCACATATTTGATCGCAAGTCTTATCCTGATCGGAATATCCGGGATTGGACTGATGATCCTGCGGGATTTCTTCCTGTACAGGGAACTAAAAAAAATGCAGCTGGGCGATGTGGAAAAGGAGAAGATGCCGGAAAAACGGATCGGTCTGTGGCTTACAATTGGCCTGGTCATTGTGGTATTTGGAATCGTGAATTTCGGAATGCGGAAGAATGCCGAAGGGTTACGGATACTTTTATTTATCTTCCTGGGCATTTATCTGGCGGAAAAGTTTGGATTTGGATTGTTCCTGAAAGTGCGGAAGCATAAAAAGAGTTATTATGCAAAGTTGATCCCATATAATTCATTTTATTACCGTTTCAAGAGTACATTCCGTTATGTGTACGTGATCAGTCTTATACCGGTACTGATATTGTTCTTATTTGGAAAAGATATGATCTCAGCGAAGATCGCGCAAAAGCCGGAAGGACTGTTCCCGTATGATTTTGTATGTATGGCAACGGAAGCGGATGAGACATTTTGGAAACAGCTGCAGGAAAAATATGACGTGAAATTCCAGGAGTATCCGATGGTACGCGTGACGAATGTGGATAATTCGGAAAAGTTGGATGATGCCAGAGCAGTGATCATGCCGCAGGGACAGCATATAGGCATCTCGGAGACGACGTATAAAGAACTGAATAAGGCACTTGGAAAGAAAAGTGAAAAAATGAATCTATCTGCTGACGGAAAGGAAATCTATATTATTTACCAACAGGATAAGAGTACGAAGGCACATCCACTGGATTACCTGAATTCGAGAAAAGAGCCGTACCTGCACATCGGACAGCCGATAGAATCTTATGGATTTCTTGATCGGGAAAAGATCTATCCGACACGAACCGTAAAGGGGGAAAAGACGGATATCCTGACAGGTGCATTCCGGCAGGGAAGAGAGGAGAATCTGGTTGTATTTTCGGATGAATATTTTGAAAAGGTTCAGGACGACTGGAAGAAATATAATTGGATCACCGGAGATCCGGTTGAGGAGGGTGAAGCAGAAGAAGGAGTGACGATCCATCACTGGCCGACAAAGCTTGTCCTTTTGAATGTGAAAAATGTAGATTATCAGAAGATAGAAAAAGAGCTCCAGGCTTTTCGGAAGGTACATAAAGAGGATGAAAGATTTGACAAGGATGTATTATCCTGCTATTCCAAACGTACAACGATGGAACAGATTGAAAGCGAACGCTTTATGACAACGGTAGTAGATATATTTATCATGGGAGCATTTCTGCTGGGAAGCGTTCTGGTCATTTACTTGAAATATGAATCTGAGATGACGGACAAGAAGAAGCGGAATCATTTCTTAACCTGTATTGGAATGAGCTCGAAAGAAAGAGAAAAGCTGATCCGGACAGAGACGGGAATCTTTTTCTGGATCCCTGCAGCAGTTGCGGTTGTTATGGTGCCGGTGTTAACCGGGGAGATATGGAACATGCGGGAATATACGAAGGCTGACTGTGTACATTATCTGCGATATCTGTTGATCTTTGCAGTTATATATCTTGTAGTGCAGGGCATCGGTGTAAAGGTGATTGAGCAGTATACAATAAGAAAGGTAGAAGGAAAGCATGAAAGAAATATTAAAGGTAAATAACCTGATCAAGAAATTTCCAAAAGCCGGTGGGGAGATTGATGATGCGGATGCGATTTCGGTACTGAAAGGCATTAACTTTGATGTAGAACAGGGAGAGTACGTCGGAATTATGGGAAAATCCGGCTGTGGAAAGACAACACTTCTGAAGATCCTGGGATTTATGGATCAGCAGACGGACGGAGATGTGATCTTTGACGGTGCGAATACGAATGAGCTGTGGAAAGAAGAACTTACGGATATCAGACGTAGAAAGATCGGATTTGTATTCCAGGATTTTAATCTGATGGACAGTCTTTCGGTAAAAGAAAATATCATGCTTCCGGTATTGCTGGATAAAAAGGAACAGAAAGAATGTGAAGAGAAAGCGGAAACATTGGAAAAGCAGTTTGGGATTGAACATCTTCAGGAAAAGAATCCTTATGAACTGTCCGGCGGTGAGCGGCAGAGAGTGGCAATCTGCAGAGCACTGATCAATGATCCGAGTATCATATTTGCAGATGAGCCGACGGGAAACCTCGACTCAAAATCCGGAAAAGTTGTTGCGGAGGAATTCCGGAAAATCAATGAGGAGTTAGGGAAGACCCTTCTGATGGTAACGCATGATCCACAGATGGCAAGCCGGTGTAAGAGAGTGATATTTCTGAAAGACGGATATGTGATGAATGATGTGAGAAAAGAGGGCACGGAAGAAGAATTTTACAGAACGATCATTGGGGAGATGGAGAAGTTTTAAGATGAGATAATATATAGATGGTGATATGGGCTATGCGGCGGAAGATAATTCTGCCGCTTTTTTTACGAAAATTAATCTTGTAATCATATGAACAATATGCTATTCTGAATGCACTTCAAAGAGTGACTTCTACAAACTCTTAAGTATTTCTAGGCCAAAAGGCATCAAGTTTCGACCGTTTCACACCTAAAAATGTCTGAAACATATTTCCGACTTGAGAGAACACGAAAATTTTATAATCTATTCAGGAGGACGTGCCTATGACAAACAAACTTCAACAGTATTTCCCGATGATTCGGACAAGGGAGGAGGTGTTGAATGAGATTGAAAGTAAAAGCAGATTAAAAAATTTATTTTATGAGTGGACAGAGGAAAATCAAAATGAATTTCTGGATTTTTGTACCGGAGTGAAAGGTATAAAAATCATGTATGATTTCATGATAAAAGGAATCCTGAATCCAGAGAATACACTGGAAAGAGTAAATGAATTACTTACGTTACTTCTCGGACAAAGAGTGAGAATTGTAGATGTGTTACCAAATGATGGAACAAGATTAGCGGATGAATCTACGCTTCTTATTACAGACATGGTCGTTCAACTGGAAGACGGAAGTATTGCGAATCTGGAAATTCAGAAAATCGGATATTATTTTCCGGGAGAAAGAAGCGCATGTTATTCGGCAGATCTGTTGCTGCGGCAGTATAAGAGGGCAAGGGGAGTCAAAGGAAAGCGGTTTTCTTACAGAGATATCAAGCAGGTATATACGATCGTGCTATTCGAAAAAAGTCCAGCCGAATTTCAGAAATTTTCCAATAATTACATCCATCGTTTTATGCAGAAATCTGATACAGGAGTAAATATAAATTTATTACAGGAATATCTGTTCATACCTCTTGACATATTCAAAAAGAATCAGCAAAATGAAAATAGAAGTGTAAAAATAGAAAATCGGCTGGAGGCATGGCTTGCATTTTTCTGCATGGATGATCCGGAGACAATTATAGAAATTATAGAGAGATATCCGGATTTCAAAGAAATGTATGAACAGGCCTATGATGTCTGCCGGAATATCGAAGAGGTGATGCAGATGTTTTCGAAAGAATTGCTGGAGTTAGACAGGAATACAGTAAAATTGATGATTGATGATATGCAGAAGCAGATAGAGGAGAAGGATGAGCAGTTGAATCAGAAGGATGAGCAGTTGAATCAGAAGGATGAGCAGTTGAATCAGAAAGATGAGCAGATAAGAGAGCTGGATGAACAGCTGAGACAGTTGGATGAACAGATAAAACAATCAGAACAAGAAATACAAAAAATGGAGGAAACAGAGAAAAATAATACAGATAAATTATGATGGAAAAGTGTAATACATATAATACAGAGAACTTGCCACCGGCAACTTCTCTTGTATACTTTGGTATAAAAAGCCTGGCTGTCTCAGGAATGTGAAACAGCCAGACCGCTTACCTCAAAGCATGTAATCCAGGGATATTCCATATAATTGATGCTGATATTCCCGTTTACAGTAATCCCATCAGGCAGATAATAGACATTCCCAAGAGGACTGGTCTCGCAGACATACCCCTGTGCGAGCATGTCCTCTTTTTCTTTATCGGTAAATCCTACCGATATCTCCAGACGCGGAGGGGCACATCAACTGGTGATTGTTTCGATGGAAAGTATGATGTTGCGGAATCCGCGTTTATTCATATAGGCAACAGCGTTATTGTTTAGATGTACCATATATTCAGATCCTTTCAAAACTTAATATTGTTAGTCCTGGTAAAATGTTATCTGAAATATAGTGTAACATGAATGGTGAAAAATGTCCGTATTATCTATAATCTTTCAGAATTATCATGTAAATGAATATACTCCGCTACAGACCGGTCAAAAGTCTTGATATGCTGGAACAGCCAGTCTACAACATTGCGCTTTACCTGTTCGATAAACTGATCATCAGGCCCTTCATTTTCATTCAGATAATCGTATAATTCCTGAATAGATGTTTTGAATTCTTCATGCTTTGCATGGTGACCGGAAAACTCCGGGTAAGATACCTTTTTCTGAAGTTCTTCTTCTTCCTGAAAATGGAAATTCGTATATTCATCAAGATAATCTAACATTTTGATTGCTTTGATCTTACTGTCACCGGATTCGCATGCTGCGACGAACTGCCGGATGCGGTCGATCAGTTCCTGATGCTGGAAATCGATGGTTTTGTTGCCTGTAATTAAGTTATCGTCAAATGTAATATTCATAGAGAAACCTCCTGTCTTTGATACGCATTGAATCCCAGTCCCGCATAGTCTATAATGAATCGTAGAAAATGTTTATCAGCAGAGAAAAGGATTGGATTATGAAGTTACAACAGTTACAGATATTTCAGAACCTGACAGAAGAAGAACTGGAAAAAAGTCTTGTCTGTTCACAGGCTGTAGTAAAGAAATATCCGAAAGGTACCTATATTTTCCGCCAGGGTGATGCACCGTTAAAATTATATTTCATATTAGAAGGAATGGTTGAGCTTGGCAGTATCAACCTGAATGGTAAGATTACCCGAAGCAGTTATGTTACGGTGGGTGAGGAGTTTGGCGAAGTAGAACTATTTCTGCGCCAGTCTGCTTACTCCGGTTATGCAAAAGCAAAAAGTGAAGTGTCGGTTCTGGAGGTTTCACAGAATTTCTTTGGCGGAAGATGCGAAAGAAATTCTGTACATCACAGTAAGGTTGTGTTCAATATGCTTCAGCTTTTTGCGGAAAAAGCAGAGAAACATAACCGTCAGATAGAAGTTCTTACCAGTGGGAATCTGCGTCAGCGTGTAGCGGCGTACCTGTTGGAAAACTGTGATCCGGACTACCGGGTTCGTCTGCATATGAACAGGGAAGATCTGGCAGTATATCTGAATACTACAAGACCATCTCTGTCGCGTATGCTGCTTACTTTACAGGATAAAGGTATCATCCGTCTTGTAGGCCGTAAGGTAATTGAGATCACGGATTATGAAAGGCTGCAGGAAGAAGAGTAATCAATAGTAATTAATCTTCTGCAACAAATACCTCTTTTCCTAATCCACAGATTGGACATACCCAGTCATCCGGAATATCTTCAAAGGCTGTGCCCGGTGCGATTCCGTTATCCGGGTCTCCTACAGCTGGGTCATATTCGTAGCCACATGGTTCACATACATATTTTTTCATAGATTAAAATCTCCTTTTTATTAAAACTTAGTTGGTGTTAACTGGTGTTGTACAACTTATGTTGTGATTAGAGTATATAGCTTTTATAGAAAATGGTTTGTAACAAATGTTACGAAACAACAAAAAATGATAATTTGTTATATGGATTAAGATTGACAGAGATTAATTTTATAAATGAAGAAATATCGGTACAACAACTTCATATTGTCAGTATCTTTGAATGCAAAAATCAATACAGGGAATGCGTCTTAAGTATTCTTAACTATGCGCCACACTTTACCCGTCACAAAATTAAAAATGCAACAGATTTCGTAAAAAAATATCACCAAAATTTAGACCACATTTCAAACATTTATTTTAACAAAATTACCTCTTTCATTTTCGCCTGTTATAGAGTATCATATTACTTGCACAATATCTTGTGCGGAAATGATGTTGAAAAAACAATATTTAGTAGTATTTGAGGGTGAGCACATACTACATCGGCAATAAAAACAAGAGAGGGATAAACATGAACGCAGAAATAAAGACGAACGTAATTAAGAGAAACGGCGAAGAGGTAGCCTTCGACCTGGAGAAGATCATTAATGCGATCAAAGGTGCAAACAAGGACGTCGACAAACTGCATCGGATGAATGAATATCAGATTATGGCAGTGGCGGACAACGTTGCAAAGAAAATTGAGGAATCCACTCATGCTGTCAATGTAGAAGATATACAGGATATGGTAGAGACCGGAATTATGGAACTGCGCGGCTATGAAGTCGCACAGAAATATGTGCGCTATCGTTATAAAAGAGAACTGATGAGAAAGACGAATACAACAGATAACGGAATTCTTGCACTTCTGGATCATATGAATGAAGAGGTGAATCAGGAGAACTCTAACAAGAATCCTGTGATCAACTCTACACAGCGTGATTATATGGCCGGAGAAGTAAGTAAGGACTTGTCAAGACGTGTTCTTCTTCCGGAAGAGGTTGTACGTGCGCATGAAGCGGGAATCATTCATTTCCATGATTCCGACTATTTCGCACAGAAAGAGCATAACTGTGACCTGATCAATCTTCAGGATATGCTTCAGAATGGAACGGTTATCAGTGAGACCATGATTGAAAAGCCGCACAGCTTTTTTACAGCATGTAATGTAACGACACAGATCGTTGCCCAGGTAGCAAGTAACCAGTACGGTGGACAGTCATTTACACTGGCACATCTGGCACCATTTGTAGATATCAGCCGTAAGAAGATCCGCAGAAATGTGATCGCAGAGCGCGAAGAATGCGGAGAAAGTTTAGATGAAACAATTATCAATAAAGTAACAGAACGCCGCTTAAGAGAAGAAGTAAAGAGCGGTATCCAGACGATTCAGTATCAGCTGATCACATTGATGACATGTAACGGACAGGCTCCGTTTGTTACAATGTTCATGTATCTGGATGAGGTAGAAGAAGGAAGAACCCGTGATGACCTGGCTATGATCATCGAAGAAGTGATGATCCAGAGAATGCAGGGTGTAAAGAATGAAAAAGGCGTATGGATCACACCGGCATTTCCGAAACTGATCTATGTACTGGATGAAGATAATATTACAGAAGATTCCAAATACTGGCATCTGACAGAACTGGCAGCAAAATGTACAGCAAAACGTATGGTGCCGGATTACATCTCTGCCAAAATCATGAAAGAGATGAAGAATGGAGAAGTATATCCTTGTATGGGATGCCGTTCGTTCCTGACGGTAGAAGACAGCCAGAGAAATCCGGACGGAAGCCATAAGTTCTATGGACGTTTTAACCAGGGAGTTGTAACGATCAACTTAGTTGATGTTGCATGTTCATCAGAAGGAGATATGGAGAAATTCTGGAAGATCCTGGATGAGCGTCTGGAATTATGTCACAGAGCACTGAGATGCAGACATGAACGTCTCCTGGGAACGATTTCCGATGTTGCTCCGATTCTGTGGCAGAACGGTGCACTTGCAAGACTGAAGAAGGGTGAGACGATCGATAAATTATTATTTAATGGTTACTCCACTATTTCGCTTGGATATGCAGGACTTTATGAGATGTGTGTACGTATGCTTGGCAAATCACATACCGATCCCACAGCAAGACCATTTGCAATGCAGGTAATGCAGAAGTTAAATGATAAATGTGAAGAGTGGAAAAAAGCAGAGAACATCAGCTATTCTGTATACGGAACACCGATGGAATCTACCACATACAAATTTGCAAAATGTCTGCAGAAGCGTTTTGGAATCATCAAGGGTGTAACAGATAAGAACTATATTACGAACAGCTATCATGTACATGTGTCAGAGAAGATCGATGCATTCAAGAAGCTGAAATTCGAAGCCGATTTTCAGAAGCTTTCACCGGGTGGAGCAATCAGTTACATCGAAGTACCGAATATGCAGAACAATATTCCGGCAGTACTTTCTGTTATGCAGTATATTTACAATAACATTATGTATGCAGAGCTGAATACAAAAAGTGATTACTGTGAATGCTGTGGATATGACGGAGAGATCCAGATCAAAGAAGATGAGAATGGAAAGCTGATCTGGGAATGCCCGAACTGTGGTAATCAGGATCAGGATAAGTTATTTGTGGCAAGAAGAACCTGCGGATATATCGGAACACAGTTCTGGAATCAAGGACGTACGCAGGAGATTAAGGACAGAGTATTGCATTTGTAAAACTGCAAGATATAAAGACAGTAAAAAAGGCCTTTTAAGAAGTGAGAAAGCTTTTTGAAAGGCCTTTTTATATCGTATAAAGATAGCTTTTCAAAAGGGCATGCGTTATAATAAAAAAATATGGGGAAAAGAAAATGTCGACAGGAGGATTAAAAAATGACAAAAGATAATGAAAAGTATCAGGCATATGTTCAGATTTTAAATGAAGAGCTGATTCCTGCAATGGGGTGTACGGAACCGATCGCGCTGGCTTATGCGGCTGCAAAGGCAAGAGAAGTACTGGGATGTCTGCCGGACAGAGTCTGTATCGGAGCAAGCGGAAGTATCATTAAGAATGTAAAGAGTGTAATTGTGCCGAATACAAATCATTTAAAAGGAATACCGGCGGCAGCAGCAGCGGGGATTGTTGCAGGAAACGCAGAAAAAGAACTGGAAGTTATCTCCGAGGTAACAGAAGAAGAGACAAAAGAAATCGCAGAATTTCTTGAACATACAGAGATTACGGTAGAACATATCAATAACGGATGTGTATTTGATATTATTGTGGAGGTATTTCACGGGGAAGATAAGGCAAAAGTAAGAATTGCCAACTATCATACGAATATTGTAAGAATAGAAAAGAATGGAGAGATCCTGCTTAATGTACCGGTCGCAGGAGAAAGCGAAGAAGGACTGACAGACAGAAGTCTTCTGGATATGAAATCTATCTGGGATTTTGCAAATACAGTGGACATAGAAGATATCCGGGAAGTGATCGGACGTCAGATAGAATATAATTCTGCAATTGCGGATGAAGGATTGAAAGGAAATTACGGAGCAAACATCGGAAGTGTTCTTCTGGATACTTATGGAAACGATGTACGTACCAGAGCAAAAGCACGTGCGGCGGCAGGTTCCGATGCGCGTATGAACGGATGTGAGCTTCCGGTTGTGATTAATGCGGGAAGCGGTAATCAGGGAATGACCTGTTCTCTTCCGGTTCTGGAATATGCAGATGAATTACAATCCGGAGAGGAAAAGACATACCGCGCACTGGTTCTTTCGAATCTGGTCGCAATCCACCAGAAGACGGGAATCGGGCGACTGTCGGCATATTGTGGTGCAGTAAGTGCGGGTGCGGCAGCCGGAGCCGGAATAGCATATCTTTGTGGCGGTGGTTATGAAGAAGTGATCCATACAGTGGTAAATGCTCTGGCAATTGTATCCGGTATGGTATGTGATGGTGCAAAAGCATCCTGTGCTGCGAAAATCGCTTCATCTGTAGATGCCGGGATTCTTGGATATAATATGTATTTAAGAGGGCAGCAGTTCTATGCCGGTGACGGAATCGTTACAAAAGGAGTAGAGGCAACGATCCAGAATATTGGTCGTCTCGGAAAAGATGGTATGAAAGAGACTAATGAAGAGATCATCAAGATGATGATCAGTGACTAGGGAGAGTATACAGATTATGAATTACGGAAATATCAAAGAGTGTGATATTGCAGACGGACCCGGCGTAAGAGTCAGTTTGTTCGTATCAGGCTGCAGACATCACTGCAAAGGCTGCTTTAATGCAGAGACATGGGATTTCGGATTCGGCCAGCACTATACAGAAGAGACAGAAGCAGAAATATTAAGATTGCTGGGGGCTGGTTTTGTCCAGGGATTTACGCTTCTGGGTGGTGAACCGTTCGAACCGGAGAACCAGGTGGAACTGGTAAAGCTCCTTAAGAAGATAAGAGAAACTTATCCGCAGAAAGATATCTGGTGTTACAGTGGGTATCTTTTTGACCGTGATATGGTTCCGGGAGGATGTGTCCATACAGATGTGACAGAGGAGATGCTGTCGTATATTGATGTACTGGTAGACGGAGAATTCAAGGAAGAATTAAAAGATGTAACACTGGTGTTCAGAGGAAGCCAGAATCAGAGAATCATTGATGTACAGGAAAGCCGGAATCAGGGAACGGTTGTGCTTAAGGATTTTTAACAAAATATAGAAATCTACAGGACCTGCCACTGGCAGCTCATTACGGATGCTTTGGCCGCTGGCAGGTCCTCTTGCATACTTGGGTATAAAAAGGGCAGGAGATTATTTCTCCTGCCAGATGCGTAACATCTTGATGATCTTTTCTTTTTCTGTTACAGAAAAACCACGGAATACATTCAGCATCTCATCATTTAACTGATGCTCTTTCTCATCCAGAGGAGGAATATCTCTTCCGGCATCCAGAATAGTATCCACGGATACGTTGCAGAGCTTAGAGTAATAAAGAAGAACTCTTAAATTAAGCTTTGCTCGATTGTTTTCGACATTACTGACGAAAGGAACAGTACAGTTCAGATCTTTGGCAACCTGTTCCTGAGTGATTCCACGCTCACTCCTTAATTGTTTCATTTTTAATCCCACTTTTGAAAAATCCACTTCGTTCATTGCAAGGCTCCTTTTAATATGTAATGTATAACGAATTTATATAAGTATATATTATTATAAATCTTGGCAATAATCAATACAGAAAAATTTACTTTTTGAATTAAAGATAGTATAATTAAACTAACTTATACAAAAGACAGGATGATAAGACAGAAAAAAGGAGGCAAAATTATGTTAACATGTATTTATGTAGTCGAGAAGATTGATGGTGATTACGCAGAACTCAGACGTGTCGATGCACTTAAGCATGATCCGGAAGAAACCAAGACGGTGGCAAGAGCATTGTTGCCGGGAGATATCATGGAAGGGAATAAGCTTTTATATGAGAATCTGCAGTACCGGATCATCGTCGATTAAAAGAATAAAATACCAAAGAGAACGGATATATCAATTTTGAATGATGATACATATAAAATTGAGATACAAAATTAAATAACGAAAAAAGGAGTGTAACGGCTAAAAAAAGTTGTTACACTCCTTTTTTGTTGCTATGTGTTCAAAAGAAGTGGCAGGTAGCAGGTTTTCTATACTATAGGTGCATAAAGAGCCGCTATTTACGGAGACTGCAATATACAATTAATATAAAATGTCGTTTTTTGGAGATGAGAAATGAGGACATTTTATCAAGAAGAAAATTGAAGAAAAATATCGTTTTGTAGAAAAAGACGGGAAATGAAAAATAAAAATTGTGCATTTTCCTTGTGAAAAAATAAATGGAAATTGGAACTACCATTTCGGCGTGGAAATTTGATGAGAAAAATAAAAAAATTAAGAGAAATAAAAGTAAAAATACACAAAAAAATAATGAAAAATTATGCAAAATAGACAGTGGACAAAACGATTGACATTTTCAAAAAATAGAAGTAAACTAGCAAAAAAATTATGAAGGAAGGGGATAGTACGGAAAAGCTTGTTGAAAGCCTTGTAGAAGAACTTAACTGTGAAACCGTATTTACCATCCCGGTATTTGGAGGAATCGCTGTTGACGAAGGTGTTGTTGTAACTTGGATCATTATGGCGGTTCTTACTATTCTAAGTATAGTATTCGTAAGGAATCTAAGCGTAGAGAAACCGGGAAAGGTACAGCTTATGTTGGAATCAGTAATTGGCTGGGCACAGGATTTCTTTGAAGGTATTATAGGAAAAGAAAACAGGGGCTATATTCCATATCTGATGACGGTAGCGCTTTATCTTGCAATATCAAATGTCATCGGGCTGTTAGGATTTAAGCCTCCGACAAAGGACATGAACGTAACAATCGCACTTGCCGTTATGAGTATGTTCGTGATCGAGTGGTCCGGTATCCATAGAAATGGTCTGGTTCACTGGTGCAAACATTTTGCAAAGCCAGTGCCGATCGTAGCACCAATCATGATACTGGAGATCGTAATCCGCCCACTGTCGCTTTGTATGCGACTGTTTGGTAATATGTTAGGCGGATTTGTAGTCATGGAACTGATCAAAGAGGTCGTTCCGTTAATCGTGCCGATACCGTTCAGTTTTTATTTTGATATATTTGACGGATTATTACAGGCATATGTATTCGTATTCTTAACTGCATTATTTATGACAGAAGAGATGGAATAAGACGAATCAGACATTTACAACATTTAGTATAAGAAAACTTAAGACAAGAAAAGGAGAACAAATTATGAGTGGAACAATTATCGCAATTGGAGCAGGTATCGCAGTACTTACAGGTATCGGAGCCGGTGTTGGTATCGGAATCGCAACAAGCAAAGCAGTAGATGCTATCGCAAGACAGCCGGAAGCAGACGGAAAGATCAGAACATCCCTGATCCTTGGTTGTGCACTTGCAGAGGCAACCGCTATTTACGGTTTCATTATCGCACTTCTGATCGTCCTTCTTTTGAAATAATGTTTGCTGACGATAACAGATTAAAAGAAGGGAAAGGCAGGTAGAGATATATGCTGAGAATAGATTTTAATCTGGTACTGACGATCATCAACCTGATCGTTCTGTATCTGATTCTCAGAAAATTCCTGTTTCGCCCGGTCATGGACATTATGGAAAAGCGGGAAAAGATGATTGCAGACGGAATCAGCCACGCGAATGAAGAGCAGGACAAAGCCCATGCTCTGAAGAAACAGTATGAAGATGCACTGAATGGAGCAAAAGAAGAATCCACAAAGATGATCGAACAGGCGAAACTGGATGCAAAACAGGAATACAACCAGATCCTGAACGAGGCTAACGAAAAGGCAGACAAGGTTATGAAGACAGCAAGAGAAAGCCTGAATCAGGAGAGAGAACAGGCCTTCGATGATATGAAGGCACAGGTTGCAGGGTTGGCAATGGATGCTGCGAAGAAGATCTTACTTGAGAATGCAGACAGCATAAGCAGCGCAGATGCATATGACCAGTTTTTGAAAGATGCAGGTGATGCCCATGACAGCGAAGAATAGAAAAGAAGCAGAGCCGGTATTCTGCCAGGTGGCAGCCCTCCGCTATGCGAAAGTTCTGAGTGAACTTGGAATTTCGGAAGAAACTGTCCGGGAGGCAGGATCTATTTTCGAAACATCACAGGAATTAAAGGCAGCACTGGTCAATCCAGTGATCACAAAAGAGACAAAACACAACATCATTGATAAAGTATTTTCAGAAGAAATGAGAACATTTCTGAAGGTTGTCTGCGATCATGAAAAGATGACGATCGCAGAACAGATCTTTGCGGCATACGAAGAGTTACAGAATCAGGCAGCAGGAGTTAAGACAGTGTATCTTCGTTATACAGCACTTCCAAGTGAAGAACAAAAGAAACAGATGGGTGACTTTATCAAGAAGAAATACGGTGCCGGAGACATCAAATGGGTTATGGCAGAAGACAAGGCACTGATCGGCGGATTCATCCTGCAGGTTGACGGAAAAGAATATGACTACAGTGTGCAGGGCCGTCTGAACCGCTTAGAGCGAAAATTAACGAATTAACATGGAGGTGAAGGAATTGAGTGCAATCAGCTCAGATGAAATTATCTCTATATTAAAAGAAGAGATAAAGAATTATGATGTAATAAGCAGAGATCAGGAAGTTGGTACCGTTATCTCTGTTGGTGATGGAATCGCCTCCGTATACGGAATCGACCACGCAATGTATGGCGAGATCGTCACATTGGAGACTGGTCTTAAGGGTATGGTACAGGATATCAAGGAAAATGAGATTAGCTGTATCCTGTTCGGAGATGATTCAGAGATCAAACAGGGCACAAAAGTGTGCCGTACAGGTAAAAAAGCAGGTATTCCGGTAGGTGAAGGCTATATCGGAAGAATCGTAGATGCTCTTGGAGCACCAATCGACGGAAAAGGTGAGATCAAAGCCGACGGATATCGTCCGGTAGAGAATGAGGCACCGGGAATCGTTGACCGTAAGTCGGTAAGCGTTCCGCTTGAGACAGGTATCCTTTCAATCGATTCCATGTTTCCAATCGGACGTGGACAGAGAGAGTTGATCATCGGTGACAGACAGACAGGTAAGACATCCATTGCAACCGATACGATCATCAACCAGAAGGGAAAAGATGTCATCTGTATCTATGTAGCCATCGGACAGAAAGCATCAACCGTAGCAAGACTTGTAAATGACTTAAAAGCACATGATGCACTGGATTACACCACGGTATTCTGCTCAACAGCCAGTGAGTGTGCACCGCTTCAGTATATCGTACCTTATTCAGCAACAGCACTTGCAGAGTATTTCATGTATCAGGGAAAAGATGTATTGATCGTATACGATGATCTTTCCAAACATGCGGTAGCATACCGTGCAATTTCTCTGTTACTTGGACGTTCACCTGGACGTGAAGCTTATCCTGGTGACGTATTCTACTTACATTCAAGACTGCTCGAGCGAAGCAGCCGCTTAAGTGAAGAAGCAGGCGGAGGTTCTATCACAGCACTTCCGATCATTGAGACACAGGCAGGAGATGTATCTGCATACATTCCTACCAACGTTATCTCCATCACAGACGGACAGATCTTCCTGGAGAGTGACCTGTTCAATGCCGGTATGCGTCCGGCCGTTAACGTTGGTCTTTCTGTATCCCGTGTAGGTGGAGCTGCACAGACAAAGGCTATGAAGAAAGCCAGTGGTAGTGTTCGTATCGACCTGGCACAGGCACGAGAGATGGAATCATTTACCCAGTTCAGTTCAGACCTTGACGAGGCAACAAAGAATCAGCTGAAATACGGAAGTTGTCTGACAGAACTTTTGAAACAGCCTCTGGGACGTCCGTTAAGTCTTCATGAGCAGGTGATCACACTTTGTGTCGCTACGAATAAACTGATGCTTGATATTGACACAAAGAAGATCAAAGAATTCCAGATGGATATGCTTGCATTCTTCGACAGAGAACATAAAGAAATCGGCAAAGCGATCGATGAGAAGAAAGTTCTGGATGATGAACTGAAAGAGCAGATTCTTGCAGCAGCAAAGGAATTCAAGGAAAGAAGATAAGCGGGTGTAGCTATGGCAAATGCAAAAGAGATTAAGGAAAGAATGGCCAGCATCGAAGAGACGAGAAAGATAACAAATGCCATGTATCTGATCTCTTCTTCGAAGATGAAACAGGCCAAGAAAAAGCTTGCTGACACAGAACCTTTCTTCTATGCCATGCAGGCAGAGATCGCCAGAATTTTGCGGCATGTGCCGGATATGCACAGCCAGTTCTTTGACGGCCGTGAGAGTATCCCGGCTGAGGAAAGAAAGATTGGCTATATCGTTGTCACCGCAGATAAAGGACTTGCAGGAGCATATAATCATAACGTGATCAAGGCAACGGAAGAACTGTTAAAAAAACCGGGAAAACACAAATTATTCGTACTTGGAGAAGCTGGAAGACAGTACTTTGCCAAGAGGGAAGGAATTGAGATGGATACTCAGTTCCGTTACACCGTTCAGAATCCGACATTACATAGATCGAGAATCATTTCTTCGGAGATGGTAGAGCAGTTTAGAAATGGAGATCTGGACGAGATCCACATCGTATATACACGTATGATCAATGCAATGACAGCAGAGACGGAGGAACAGAAGCTTCTTCCTATGAAGAAGACAACCTTCCTTCCGGAAGATATGCCGGCTCTTGTCGGAACCGGACTGTATCAGGAAGATATGGTGTTCTGGCCATCTACACACAGTGTGATGGCGAACATTGTTCCGAACTACATCAACGGTATCGTATATGGATGCCTGGTAGAGGCCTACTGCAGTGAGCATAATGCCAGAATGCAGGCAATGCAGAATGCAACAGACAGTGCAACAGATATGCTGAACGAATTAAATATTACTTATAACCGTGTCCGTCAGGCAGACATCACACAGGAATTGACAGAGATCATCGGCGGAGCCAATGCGCAGAAACGGAAGTAAGATACAAAGTTCGCAAATGGCGGAACTGTATACAGAACAAATAATAACCACGAAATAATAAAAAAGAAAGTGGGCAGCAGTAATATGACAAAAGGAAGAATCGTACAGGTCATGGGACCTGTCGTAGACGTAGAATTTAATAGTAGAGAAGAACTTCCATTTATCAAAGATGCCCTGGAAGTAGACAATGGCGGAAAACGTTGCGTCATGGAAGTAGCCCAGCATGTAGGTAACAACATTGCACGTTGTATCATGCTGGCTTCCAGTGAAGGTCTGCAGAAGGGAATGGAAGTTACCGCTACCGGAGCTGGTATCAAAGTGCCGGTAGGTGAGAAGACTCTGGGACGTCTGTTCAATGTACTTGGAGAGACGATCGATAACGGAGAACCAATTAAAGACAGCGAAGAATGGGTTATCCACAGAAAAGCACCAAGCTTTGAAGAGCAGAGCCCTGCTGTCGAAGTATTAGAGACAGGAATCAAGGTCATCGACCTTCTGACACCTTACGCAAAAGGTGGTAAGATCGGTCTGTTCGGTGGTGCCGGTGTAGGTAAGACCGTACTGATCCAGGAACTGATCCATAACATCGCAACAGAGCATGGTGGATATTCCATCTTCACCGGTGTCGGAGAGCGTTCCCGTGAAGGTAATGACTTATGGACAGAAATGAGAGAATCAGGCGTACTTGATAAGACAGCCTTGGTATTCGGACAGATGAATGAGCCGCCTGGATCTCGTATGCGTGTCGCTGAGACAGGACTTACAATGGCAGAATATTTCCGTGATGTAGAGCATCAGAACGTGCTTCTCTTCATCGACAATATCTTCCGTTTCGTACAGGCAGGTTCCGAAGTATCCGCACTTCTCGGACGTATGCCGTCAGCCGTAGGTTATCAGCCGACACTGGCAAATGAAATGGGTGCACTTCAGGAACGTATCGCTTCTACAAAGAACGGATCTGTAACATCAGTTCAGGCCGTATATGTACCAGCCGATGACTTAACTGACCCGGCTCCTGCAACAACATTCTCACATCTGGATGCGACAACCGTACTTTCCAGAAAGATCGTTGAGCAGGGTATCTACCCAGCCGTAGATCCACTGGATTCTACATCCCGTATCCTGGAGCCTGCAGTTGTAGGTGAGGAGCACTACCAGGTAGCACGTAAGGTACAGGAGATCCTGCAGAAGTACAAAGAGTTACAGGACATCATCGCAATCCTCGGTATGGAAGAATTATCCGAAGAGGATAAGATGACAGTAGCCCGTGCAAGAAAGATCCAGAAATTCCTGTCACAGCCATTCTCAGTAGCTGAGACATTTACCGGTGTTCCTGGAAAATATGTTCCACTGAAAGAAACTGTTCGTGGATTCAAAGCGATCATCGACGGTGAGATGGATGAATATCCGGAAAATGCATTCTTCAATGTAGGTACGATCGAAGACGTGATCGCTAAGGCGAAGGCAGAAGGAGTGGCTTAGTATGAGCACATTTTCATTGAAAATTATATCTACGGATAAGGTCTTCTACGATGGTAAATGTGAGTATCTGGTCATCCCGACGATCGACGGGGAGAAAGGTATTCTGGCTCATCATGAGAACATGGTCATCGCAGTGGAGATCGGAGAACTGCGTTTCCGCAAGCCTGACGGTGAGTGGGTAACAGCGGTTGTATCCAAGGGATTTGCAGAGATCGTGAATAACCGTGCTTCTGTACTGGTTAATACGGCAGAGCGTCCGGAAGACATCGATGTGAAGCGTGCAGAGGAAGCAAAGGAACGTGCCGAAGAACAGCTTCGTCAGAAGCAGAGCATTCAGGAGTATTATCTGTCACAGGCTTCTATGGCCCGTGCCATGACACGACTGAAAGCGTCCAGAAACAGACGCGGGGATATTTAGAATCGCAAAAAAACGAACTATTTTCGTAAATAAAATTATATAAGTAATGAAGAAGTTCTTCTATAATTAGTGTATAATAGCCATTAGCTGTTTACATATTATAGGAGGACTTTTTTTATGAGTGAAACAGGGAATGGAAGAAAAAACTGGACAAGAGTTGTCGCAGCGGTAGGACTTGTATTTCTGGCAGTTGCAGGAGGAATTGTTCTGGCCAACGCGAACAAAGTAATAAATAAAACAGAGAAAAAAGATGAAGAGACACCATTAATATCTATAGGATTTTCACAGGTAGGAGCAGAATCTGAATGGAGGACGGGAAATTCCATTTCTATAAAGACTACATTTTCTCAAAAAAGAGGATATGATCTGATCTTTAAAGATGCGCAGCAACAACAGGAACAACAGATTAAAGCGATTCGTGGCTTTATACAGCAGGATGTGAACTATATTGTTCTTGCACCGGTAGTAGAAACTGGATGGGATACAGTATTAAAAGAGGCAAAGAAGGCCAAAATCCCGGTAATCATCGCAGACAGACAGGTTAAGGTAAAGGATGACAGCTTGTATACGACCTGGGTGGGGGCTGATTTTTATCAGGAAGGACAGAAAGCCTGCAGCTGGATGGAACAATATGCGGAAAGAAATAAAAAGAAAACATTGAATATTGTGCATATTATGGGAACAGAAGGTGCAACGGCC
>ENA-OPWX01000003-OPWX01000003.1-human-gut-metagenome-genome-assembly--contig:-NODE-3-length-212851-cov-7.104358_pt1 | contig 212851 bp, 188 predicted proteins | sample MGYA00241514_ERZ502020 | MGnify/ENA primary metagenome ERZ502020 (study PRJEB25962, sample SAMEA2042105) | human gut metagenome | biome: human gut; feature: human-associated habitat; material: faeces... | reverse complement strand
TGGAGCTTTCTTAGTTCAGTTGTTTCGTGTGGTAACTTAACAATAACGGATTATGGAAAGTAATTCCACTGCTTTTTTAATAAAAATAAAACTGCGCCACAGCCTTGGCAGGCCATCGCGCAGCGATTTTGTTCAATCGGAAGTTGTGGAGGTGAAATGAATATGATGATGTTCTTAAAATTAAGAAATATCTGAGTTCATAGAACTATGTTAAATAGTTTTATGTATAGGCAGAACCCGAAAAACTATTTAATAAAGGAGATTGTGCAATGATATTTCAAGATAATGTAATCAAAGAGTACTTAAAAAATGTTTATTTTATAACGGGAACACCTTGTGGAGGAAAGACAACCGTTTCACGTGCGTTGGCGGAAAAGTATGGATTTGAACTATTTGATGTTGATGAGAGATTCGACGAGCACAAAAAAATGTCGAACCCATTATTTCAGCCTGCGATGAATACGTATTTTAACAGTGCAGATGAATTTTTTGGAAGAACAGTTGAAGAATATAAGAATTGGCTGTTGAATAATACTCGTGAACAGTTAGAGTTTGTTCTTCTTGATTTGATTCGTTTATCAGAAAATAAGAAAGTTTTGTGCGATTGTCATCTTACAGTTGCTCAGGCACTCGCTTTTTCTGAACCAGCGAGAGTTGTTTTTCTCATAAAAGACCCATCTAATCTTGTTGATGAATATGGTAATCGACCAGATCATCAGGGATTTTTTCAGTACTTAAATTCAGCGACTGATATAGAAAAAGCCAAACAAACTGTGAATATTACCTTATATGAACTCAATGTAAATCGCATAGAGGAAATTAAAAGCAGTTCTTTCTTTTGGATAGAGAGAACTGTGGATAGTACAGTTGAGAGTACATTAACTTGTGTCGAAAAACATTTAGGTTTAATATAGTTGAAGAAAGACATTCGATTATAGCACATTTTGTTTAATGAATTAGTGCCACAAATTGAGAAGTATTCTTGATTTGTGACATCTTAATAAGGCAGAATAAAGGAATAAAAAGAATCTTAATTCTGTTAAACGCTATTGACAACTTCAAGTTTGTCGGTGCAACACTAATACCACACATAACTAAAATAACAACACAGCGTCAGAGCGTATGGGAAAACCTGTACGCTCTAATTTTTTATCAAAAAATGGAGGAAAACACATGGAAGAAACAAATGTAACAATGACAGCAGAGGAAATGCAGGGTGAGCCTGCGGCAAAGGAAAATGAGACAAAGGCGGAGAAGTTTATCCGTATTGGTGAGTACCGCATGAATAAGGCGGTGGATGCTATTGGCAGACTGGAGAATCTTGCAAATCGGGGTTCCTACGAATATACACAGGAACAGGTAGATGCTATGTTTCAGGCATTAGAGGGGAGGATTGCGGAAGTTAAGGCGAGATTTACGCCTAAGAAAGCGGCTGAGAGTAAGACTTTCAGCTTTGGTACAACAGAATAGGAATGTAACGGGAAGTAAGGGAAAGGCAGTCATGTAGTGTATGTGGCTGCCTTTTTGTCGTATCTATGACAGGAAGGAGAACTGTGTGAGAAAATATGATTTTATATCGGCTCTGGCAAAAGAGACAGCAGCCGAGGTTGTCAAAAATCGTGAGGAATGGATGAAATACCTGACTACAGCGGCAAGGCTGTATAAGTATCCGTTCCGGGAACAGCTTTTGATCTATGCACAAAGACCGGACGCAACAGCGTGTGCTTCCATAGAACTGTGGAATGAGCGGATGCACTGCTGGGTAAACAAAGGGGCAAAGGGTATTGCACTTCTGGACGAGGACGAAGCACATGGCAAGCGTCTGAAATATGTTTTTGATGTTTCAGATGTCCATGCGGCAAGGAGAATCGGACGGTATCCGGAACTCTGGGAATTACATGAGGAACATAAGGAAGATGTAATTAAGCGTCTAGAGCAGACTTATGGTGCTACCGATGATAAGAAGCTGTTTGAAGAAAGACTTATTGAGATAGCTGAGAGGATTGCGGCAGATTATTATGAGGAATTGTTGCCGGATTTGCAGTACATGATCGAGGGCAGCTTCCTAGAAGGACTGGACGAGCAGAATGTCGGTATCCGTTTAAGAGATACTTTATCTGAGAGTATTTCTTTTACACTTTTATCTGCCTGCGGTGCAGATATGCAGGAGTATGGTTCGGAGTTTGCTTTCGATTTTATCCATGAATTTAATTCCATGAACACCCTTGCGGTACTTGGAGATGCAGCTAATGAACTTGCAAAACCGGTACTTTTAGAAATTGGAAGAACCATAAGGGCATATAACAGAAGCCACGAACAGGAACAAACAGAAAATTTAACGCAGAAAGGACTTGCAAATACTTCTGAAATAGACTACAATGCGTTAAAGCGTGAAAGCGAGAGCGGACATGAGGAATATAGTGACAACAATCCAAACAGCGTAGAAAGGGGCAATAGCGATGAATCTGACATACGAAAAGAACGGGGATTATCTGATCCCGACATTACAGGCGGACATTCAGCCGGAGGGAACCGTAACGAAGTACGGAATGATGAGGGAGACTTATCTGAAGGAGAACCACAGGGGCGTGTACTCAGCGTTTCTTCTGAAAGGGACATTGAAAGAACACCTACTGACAATCCAGAAGCAGGCAGAGGAGAGAATGGAGAAGCTGACAAGCCAGATGGCGGCAACCGAGGGAGTGACAGAACAGCTCAAGGAAACCGATCAGATGCTCTGGGTAGCGAAGATGAACAGCATTCGAAACCGAGCAGAGGAAGTGGTTCTGGGAGAACTGGTTTACAGTCTGTAGCAGACACAGATGATCTTCTCCGGGGAGAAGCACCGGAACCCACCTTTACACAACTCAGCCTGTTTCCTTCTTTTGAGGAGCAGGTCGGAACAGTCGCAGCAGCGGAAGCAAGTATGAAATATACCATGCCCGCTGCTTTTTCTTTGCCACAGAATGAGCTTGAAACCATTCTTCGCAGTGGTGGAGGAAAACAACACAGCAGAAAGCGTATCTTTGCAAAGTACACAGAGGGCAGAAATGCCGAGCAGATGGTGGATTTTCTGAAAAATGAGTACGGACAGACCGGAAAAGGTTTTGAAATCAATGGAAATCCCGTATCAGTGTGGTTCGATGAACATGGTATGAGTGTCGGCTATGGAACACAGGCAAAGGAAACACCACTTGTTACTATGAGTTGGGAAGAGGTAGAGAACCATATCCGCTCTATGATTGAAAATGGCACTTATATGAGTGCGAGTGAAGCATTTCTCGTGGATACGCAGGAGCGGAACCGTGTTGCTAATCAGATATTTTTCTTTCTTCGGGATGGCATGGATGAGATACCGGAAGAACTTGGATTAAAAGCCGGAAACTATCCGGAGAGTGAAGCAAAACTCATGGAACTTCTTTCTACCCATGAGGGCAGGGAACAGCTTAAAAATATTTTGGAAGATGCGGCAAACCGCCTTGCTTCTGGAGAAGCAGAATTAAAATGGCGGCATGTGAAATCACCGGAATATCTGTTATCGGAGATAGCAGACCTTGACAGGGAGAGACTGGAATTTCCATTGCCGGATGCGGTGGAGGTAGCACAGGAAGATTTTATCACACAGGATGAAATTGACTATGCACTTGGCAGGGGAAGCGGCTATGAGCATGGAGCTTTCCGCATTTATGAGTATTTCATGGAAGGACATGACCAGAAAGAAACAGTTGCTTTTCTGAAAAATGAATATGGCATTGGTGGTGGTTCCGGCGGACTGCCGGGCAATGATGATTCCCATAATGAACATGACGGAAAAGGTATCCGTCTGGAGAAAGGCAGTTATGGCAATCCGTATGCAAAAGTGCTTCTGAACTGGAATGTTGTGGAAAAACGGCTTAGGGAGCTGATCCATGAGGATAAATATTTATCTCCACAGGGGAAAGAAAACTATAAGGCATACAAGGAAGAACAGGCAGAGAAAGCAAGACAGCGAGAGCTTTCCCGTCTGGAGCATGGACAGCGGTTAGAGTGTAAGAAAGACATTGATGCACTGATTGCTGAGAAATTCAATGGTTTTGTTCTTCCGAGGAATACCGCAGATGAGATCATAGATAAATATGGCATTGACTGTGTGGAATTTGTTCTTGCAAATACGGTTACGCATTTTGATTATGATGGTCGTTTTTCACGGAACAATAAGGACTGGGCAAAGGACATTGTTGCGGAAAATGAGTGGGAGAACAACGATCTGATTCTAAGCTCACATCCGGCAGTGCTGGACGGATTTACCAATCAGGCGAGAAGATATATCAATGTGATTCGGGAAAAAGAAAAGGAAGCACAGCAAAAGATCACGATTGATGGATATGAGTGTGTTCTGGTTGATGAGTGGGGCAGTGAAAAAGAGAAATATCTGCTTGGAAATGACATTGAGGACAGCAGTTTTTATTATGCACAGGTCAATGGGAAATCCTTTGAATACGACCATAAGCCGGAGCGTGGCGAGGTAGAAGATGATTATATCAATGCTTTGGCAGAGGAAGATATAGACCGACACGAAGCAGAAGTGTTTTCACGCTTTGATGGGACGGATGGTATCGCTGAGCCGGATGAAACTGAACCACAACAAGAATTTTCACAAGAGGAATCGCAGAAATTATTCTGGCATGTGGTACATGATGCAGATGATGAATATGGAAATCCGACACAGTGGAGTGCCACCTTATCAGAGGGAGTATTCCTTTGGATTGATAAGGAAGCGGATGGATATGCGATTTATGATACGGCAGACACCACCCGTCCGGCATTGGAGACATTTTCGACTTTGCAGGAAGCAATGGACTGGGGCAATGAGCTTGCAGAAAGTGGCAGGAAAGCAGAAGCGGAGTTTTCTGACGAAAAGGAACAGAATGTTGTTACAAAACAGACAGAAGATGAACTGGACAGTATAGATACGCAGTCTGCCCGTGAGAGTCTGGAGAATGGTGAAGCAGACCGACAGACAGAGGAAATGCTGTCACAGGTGCTTACAGGAGACTGGGAACCGATTACTCTTCCTTCACAGGAAGAAAATAAACCAGTACCGGATAAAAGCAACGCTGTTAATTTCCATATCAGCGATGACCGCTTGGGCGAAGGCTCTCCAAAAGAGAAATTCCAGAGAAATGTTGCAGCAATCAGGCTGTTGGAGCAGATCGAGGGCGAAAACCGTTATGCTACACCGCAGGAACAGCAGATTTTATCCCAGTATGTCGGCTGGGGTGGTCTTGCCGATGCGTTTGACGAGAGCAAATCAAACTGGTCAGCAGAATATCACCAGTTAAAGGAACTGCTATCACCGGAGGAGTACCGCATGGCAAGGGAGAGTACCTTGAATGCCCATTATACAAGTCCGGTCATTATCCGGCAGATGTACGAAACATTGGAGAAAATGGGATTTTCCAAAGGAAATGTACTGGAGCCTTCCATGGGTATCGGCAACTTTTTCGGTATGATGCCGGATTCCATGAAAGAGAGCAGGCTTTACGGAGTAGAGCTGGACAGCATTACCGGACGCATTGCAAAGCAGCTTTATCCGCAGGCAGATGTGCAGATCAAAGGCTTTGAAAAGACCGATTATCCGAATGATTTCTTTGATGTGGCAATCGGAAATGTGCCTTTTGGTCAGTATAAAGTGGCAGATAAGCAGTATGATAAAAATAATTTCCTGATTCACGATTATTTCTTTGCAAAGACGTTGGATAAAGTGCGTTCCGGTGGTGTGGTTGCTTTTATCACAAGTAAAGGAACTATGGACAAGGCAAGTTCGGAGGTCAGAAGATACCTTGCACAGCGTGCAGACCTGCTAGGTGCGGTGAGACTTCCGAATACCGCATTTAAGGCAAATGCAGGAACAGAAGTGACTTCGGATATATTATTTTTCCAGAAGCGTGACCGCATGGTAGAGCGTGAGCCGTACTGGGTACATCTGGGAGAGGATGCAGATGGCATTGCAATGAACGCTTACTTTGCACAGCATCCGGAGCAGATCGTAGGAAAGATGGAAATGGTATCCGGTCCTTATGGCATGGAAAGCACCTGTAAGGCAGATGACAGCAGACCATTTGCGGAGCAGTTAGCGAAAGCACTTCAAAACATTACGGGACAGATTGATACGATTGATCTGGATGAGGAGCTTGCGGATGATATGAGCAGGCAGAGTATTCCGGCTGATCCGTCCGTTAAAAATTTCAGCTATACCGTAGTTGAGAATGAAGTGTATTACCGTGAAAATTCTGTCATGAAGCCTGTAGAAGTATCAGACACCGCAAAAGAACGTATCAAGGGAATGGTGGCAATCCGTAACTGTACGCAGGAGCTGATTGATATGCAGCTTGAGGAATATTCCGATGCGGCAATCAAGGGAAAACAGGCGGAATTAAACACATTATACGATTCTTTCTCGAAAAAATATGGTCTGATCAATTCGCAGACGAATAAGAGAGCCTTTAATCAGGACAGCAGTTATTGCCTGTTGTGTTCTTTGGAAAAACTTGATGATGAGGGCAATTTCAAGGGCAAAGCGGATATGTTCACGAAGCGTACCATTAAAAGGGCAGAGGTGGTCACAAGTGTGGATACTGCAAGTGAAGCATTGGCAGTATCTTTAGCAGAGAAAGCTAAAATCGACCTTGATTATATGGCAGAGCTGACTGAAAAGGACAAGGATACGCTGATTGAGGAGCTTCGTGGTGTTATTTTCCAGAACCCGCTTACCGATGTCTGGGAGACAGCAGACCAGTATCTCAGCGGAAATGTGCGTGAGAAACTTGCCATTGCAGCAACCTATGCAGAAAATCATCCGGAATATGCTCCAAATGTGCAGGCTCTTACGCAGGTACAGCCGAGGGAGCTGGACGCATCGGAGATTGAGGTGCGTATTGGTGCCACATGGATTGATCCAAAATATATCAATGATTTCATGCGTGATACGTTCCAGACACCGGAGCATTTATTCCGCAGAGATACGATTGGGGTGCAGTTTTCGGGTGTGACCGGAGAGTGGAACATTAAAGGGAAAAACGCTGATTTTGGAAATACGCTTGTCAACATGACCTATGGTACAAGCCGGGTAAATGCCTATAAGATACTGGAAGATTCCTTAAATCTGAAAGACACAAGAGTTTATGATACCATTGAGGAAGATGGAAAGGAAAAAAGAGTTCTTAATAAAAAGGAAACCATGATTGCAAGCCAGAAGCAGGAAGCGATAAGGGAAGCATTTAAGGACTGGGTATTCCGTGATCCGGAGCGCAGGCAGACACTTGTGGCAAAATATAATGAGCTTTTCAATTCCACCAGACCAAGAGAATATGACGGTTCGCATCTGAAATTTCCGGGCATGACACCGGATATTGAATTAAAGCCGCATCAGAAAAATGCGGTTGCCCATGTGCTGTATGGGGATAATACCCTGCTTGCACACTGCGTTGGTGCCGGAAAGACCTTTGAAATGACAGCGGCGGCAATGGAAAGCAAGCGTCTGGGACTATGCCAAAAGTCATTATTCGTGGTGCCGAACCACCTGACTGAACAATGGGCAAGTGATTTCTTACGGTTATATCCAGGAGCAAATATCCTTGCGGCAACGAAAAAGGATTTTGAACCCGCCAACCGTAAGAAATTTTGTTCCCGTATTGCAACAGGTGATTATGATGCCGTTATTATCGGGCATAGTCAGTTTGAAAAAATCCCGTTATCACAGGAAAGACAGGCAGCCACAATCGAAAAACAGATTGATGAGATTGAGCTTGCTATTGATCAGGCAAAAAGAGACAACGGGGAGCGTTATACCATTAAGCAGATGGAAAAATCGAGGAAAGCATTGCAGGTGCGGCTTGACAAGTTAAATGACCAGAGCCGTAAGGATAATGTCGTGACTTTTGAGCAGTTGGGTGTAGACAGGCTGTTTGTGGATGAGAGCCACAATTACAAGAACCTGTTCCTTTATACGAAAATGAGGAATGTGGCAGGCATCGCACAGACAGAAGCACAGAAGTCATCTGATATGTTTGCCAAGTGCCAGTATCTTGATGAAATCACAGGCGGCAAGGGTGTGACCTTTGCGACTGGAACACCTATTTCCAACAGCATGACGGAGCTTTATACGAATATGCGTTATCTTCAGTATGGAACGCTTCAGAAGCTGGGACTGGGACATTTTGACGCATGGGCGGCTTCTTTCGGGGAAACACAGACTGCCATAGAGCTTGCACCGGAAGGAACCGGATACCGGGCAAAGACAAGATTTGCGAAGTTTTTCAATCTGCCGGAGCTGATTGCTCTTTTCAAGGAGAGTGCGGACATTCAGACACCGGATATGTTAAAACTTCCTGTGCCGGAAGCAGAATATGAAAATGTGGTTCTAAAGCCGAGCGAGTTCCAGAAAGACATGGTAGCGTCCCTAGCGGAACGTGCCGAAGCAGTCCGGGACAGGCAGGTACAGCCTTACGAGGACAACATGCTAAAGATTACCAATGACGGAAGAAAGCTGGCACTTGACCAGAGGCTGCTCAACGATATGCTGCCGGATGAGGAAAATTCAAAAGCGGCAACCTGTGTGGAGAAAGCCTATGAGATATGGCAAGATACCAAAGAGCAGAAGTCAGCACAGTTGATTTTCTGTGATTTATCGACACCGAAGGGCGATGGCACTTTCAATGTGTATGAGGATATAAAAAATAAGCTTATGAAAAAAGGAGTGTCGGAGAATGAGATAGCATTTATCCATGATGCCAATACAGAACTCAGAAAAGCGGAGCTGTTTGCAAAAGTAAGAAGCGGACAGGTTCGTTTTTTATTAGGTTCCACCGCCAAAATGGGAGCCGGTACGAATGTGCAGGACAGACTGATTGCATTGCATCATCTGGATGTGCCTTGGAGACCTTCTGACATTGAACAGCAGGAGGGACGAATCTTACGACAGGGCAATCAGAATGACAAGATTAAGATCTTTCGTTATGTTACGGAAGGCACATTTGACAGTTACTCCTGGCAGCTCATAGAGAACAAACAGAAATTCATCGGTCAGATCATGACCAGTAAATCCCCGGTGCGAAGCTGTGAGGATGTGGATGAAGCGGCACTTTCCTATGCAGAAGTCAAGGCACTTGCCACAGGTAATCCCTACATAAAAGAAAAAATGGATCTCGATATTCAGGTATCGAAGCTGAAACTGATGAAGGCAAACCATACCAGTCAGAAGTACAGGCTGGAGGATAACATCACACAACATTATCCGCATCAGATCGCCATTTTCAAGGAGCGTATCGAAGGCTTTACTGCTGATATGGAAAAATATGCGAAAAATAAGCCGGAGGATAAGGAGCAGTTCTTTATGCAGGTGGGCGGAAAGCCATACACCGATAAGAAGGAAGCTGGAACTGCGATCATAGCCATGTGTAAGGAAATCAAAGGCATCAATGCTAGTGCGGATGTAGGGGAATATCTTGGATTTAAGCTGAATGTAACTTTTGATTCTTTTAACAATAAGTTTGTGATGAATGTCAAAGGAGCCATGAGCCATCCGATGGAAGTCGGCACTGATCCGCTCGGCAATATCACCCGTATCAACAATGCACTGGAAGCCATGCCAATACAGCTTGAGGAAGCACAGACGAAACTTTCCAATGTGGAACATCAGCTTGAAACAGCAAAAGCAGAAGTAGACAAGCCGTTTCCGCAGGAAGCGGAGCTTTCCGAGAAACTGGAACGTCTTGCAGAACTTAATGCCTTGCTTAACATGGATGAAAAGGGCGATGATGCGATTGGCATGGATGACGAAGCCACGGAACCGGAAAAAACACATGAAGATGTGAAATCGGTGGATAAAAAAGGGGATGAGGTTGCTGATATGCCAGCAAAGCAGAGTAATCTTGGAAAAACGGTTACGGATGATAAGCTGTCAGACCGACCAGCAGAACGGACTTCATTGCAAGAAAGGCTCGCAGCAATGAAGGCAAGAGTGTCTGGGACACCTGCAGGAAGGGATGCAGTGGATAAGGCAAAGGGGAAAGATCAGATTTTATAAAAAAAGTTTTATTCCCAACTTTATTCCCAACCTGTCAGCACTATTCGGGTTGGGAATAAAAGCAGGATTATTAAAAATGTTATAGCAGTTGATGTAAGGGCAGTCAGTAGTGGCTGCCTTTTATCGTACAAAATGGAGGTCATTTATGGCAGAAAATTGTTATTGGTAGGAGCATGTGGCAATGAGGATTGGCAGATGTTACCGTTTTGCTTGGATGCGCAATCAGGAATTGTATCAGATTGTGAAAATGCAAAGGAGTATCGAAAACTTATAGGGTTACAGATATAGTAAGAGGCACGCCCAAATTTCAGGTTTCGTTCCATTCTGTAAAGAAAAATGAATAAATGTCGATAAATATTATGAGCTAAGGATGGCGTCTGTTTTCAAGGGATTGAATGTGAAAATAGACGCTGTTTCTGTTTGGATTGGAGGTTATATTATGAGAATACAAGCGGCAAATACATTTTATACAGGTACTTACTCTGTTTTGAATACGAAGTCATCATTTCCATATGCTGTGAAAGTTGAAGGTTACGGAAATACAAGAAACCAAAGGAGTTTATTTCAGTTTGCACATGTGACAATAACAGAACATATGGTAAATGCAAAATATGGTACAAAGATTACAAACGGTTCGAGAGTGCAGATGCAGACCGCAGGTAGTAAGAAAAAAGAAGATTGGACTGAGGTTTCCAAAGAACAGTTGGCAGAAGTAAAACTACCGGCATCATTTGATAAATTGAAAGAACAAAATTCTTATTTTTATCATGGAGAAAACATATCGGATTATGAACTAGTGCAAACTGCAGTAGCATTGGGGAAAATGGAATTACCAACAGATGAGAAAAAGTGTATCCCAGACAGAGTTGCAATGGATGCATTTGAAGTGCTTGTCAGAGACCAGGCGGCTCCAAAAAACTCATGGTCAAATACATTGTATTCGGAGGATGGAAAATATACCTTTACAAAGACTGAAAGCGGAAGATGGCAGATGCATTTGATTGATGATGCTGCCATAGGTGCATCTTTGGAAGATATAGCAAATTGGATGATGAGCGGCACGCCCAATAGAAATATTGAGACACGCTACCTAAATTATCTTCATACTGTTGATCCGGATTTATATAATGTGGCGATGCGAATAGGTTCCGAGGTTCGTTCTTATGGTTTTATGGAGGATTTACATCAGCAGGGAGTATTAAGTGATAGTCAAAATCAGTATGATATGAGTCTGTTGGGTATGTTATTCGGTAAAGATGCGGATAGTATGCGTATGATATTGAATGGGTGTAAGGAGTCTGGTAATTTTTTGGAATTATTGGATTTGTATAGCCCGGATGGAGCAAAATCGTTGGATAAGCTTCGGGAACAGCAATATAAGCACGGTGGAATTGTTTAACATAGCGAGTTTTATGACAGGATATGAAAAAGCAATTAATTCTCGAAGTAGAAGAGTGTGAAACACTAATGTAGCAACGGAGGTAAAGACAAACAGCAAGGACAAAGTGCAGGAATACTATGAGAAACTGTGTAAAAAGTTCCCGGAGATTACTTTTAATACGGGTAGCAGTCTTATGAGTGGAAATGAAAATAAAGTGGTAATAAATCTTTCTAGCGAATGTCTAAAGAAAATGGCAAATGATCCGGAATTTGCCAAGAAAGTAGAGTTTAATTTAACTGGTGCAGTACCGGGACAGAATAGAATGTTTGCACAAGCCAAAGCTGATAATGCAGTGATACATGGTGTTACAACTGTAATAGATGCCGATGGGAATGCTTCTGTTACTTGCGGAGGTATGACAAGAACCAGTGGTTCAAAACAAAATTCAACTACATTGAATGCGGAAAAGAAACAAAAAGAAAGATTATAGAAAAAGCGTGAGGAAAGAAAAATCTCAGAAGAAAAGGCAGCTAAGAGACGGGCAGAGAAAAAGGCGCAGTTGGAGAAGCTGACAGAAGATGAAACGTTTACAATATCAGCTACTGGCACTGATGTAAAAAGTGTTACGCAGAACCTCTTAGCTGCGGTTTCTGGTACATCTGCGCCGACAGGGGCAAGTTTTGATATAAAGGCATAAGGAGAAATTGTTCATATTCCGCAAGGCGCATAAACCTTTGCTTTTGCGGACTGCCCGGACTTATTGCAAGGGGGCAGGGGCGGCAATATAAAAAATTGATGACAATGGAGGATTAGGAAATGGCTATTAATGGAGTCGGACATAATTATGATTATTTGGGAACGACTACAAATTATATACGGGGAAAAGCAACTGTTAGGGAAGCAATCTCAAAGATGGTGAAGCAGTAGGCAAATCTTTCTATTTCTGATGCAGGAAGAAATATGCAGCGGGAAATGGCAAGCAAATTTGAACCCGATTCGGATTATACCAATGTCAGGGAACTGACAATACAAAATACAAATGAGGTTGCTTGGGAACACTATACCGCAATGCGGGATATTAGCAGCCTAACATTAAAAGACGGGAATTATAATGTTGAAGATGTGATGAAATCTATAATGGATACATATGAAACCCGTTATAATGAAATCGTAAAAGAACATGAAAATGGAGATCGTGAAGTTTCCTACGAACTTACGGGGAAAAGGTCATTGACACTTGACGAAGATTTAGCCGGATTGGACGAAGCCTTTAAAATGCGTCTGGCAAATTTAGAAGGATATATTACCTGTCAACAAACCAATAAAGCATTTGAAAACGCAGGCAGTTCATGGTATTTCCGTAGAAATAGCCCTCAAAATGAAGTAAAAACACAAGATAAGGCTCAAATGTTTGATACAAAATATCAGAAAACCGCAGTATCAATAATGGAGCAGGCTAAAGAGAAGTTTTTGGTAGCCTTTAAAAGTATAAATTACAAACAAGGAACAGCAACAAGCATACTATCGGATATTATGAAAAAGTGCTGATAAAGGAGGATTAAAAATGGCTATTAGTGGAGTAGGACAGAGTTATTATCAGAACAATGTTGCAACAACGAAAAGTACAAAGAGCGTAAACAGCACGGGAGAAACGGGCAATACAAAGGAATTATCAGAAGCGGAAGAAATGGCGATTTTCAAAAAGGAATTTTATGCTGAAATTGATAAGATACCCAGAAATAGAACTATAACCAATGTGGCTATCAACATATCAGAGGAAGCATTTAAGAATATGAAAGATGATCCGGAGTACAGGGAAAAGATATTATCAGCACTTAAACGTGACTTAACTTCGTCCTTTGCACCGTTGGAAGCTTCTATGGTGCTCACTGTAGGAGCTACTGCTAAAGATTATAGGGGCGATTCATGGTCTGGTGTTAATAATCAATCGGAATTTTATGCTCGTTCACAAAACAGTTTTTATAAAAAGACAAGCAACAAGAAAGATAGACAAAAAGAGCTTTTGGAAGAATATCTGGAAAAACGGGCGCAGGTTAAAAAACAGCAGCAGGAAATGTTGAATGAAAAGATTGCAAAGCAGGAACAGGAAAGAAGCCGATTATTACGGTCGTGGAACAATGAAAGGCTGTTGTCAAAAGCGTCTAATGCTTATGAAGCAAATGCTATGACGGAAGCGGTTACGGATAGTGCTTTTAAGTAAGGAGAAAGAGATATGTCAATTACATTTTTAAGTCATCCTATTCATCTGCCGGATTTTTTCAAGTTTGATAGGGAATATTTGGGAAAACAGGAAAGCCAAAATGAAGACCAGAAAGTGTTTCATAAGGATATTTTAGAGGTTTCTCAATTATCGAAAAACAGGGAAAATTTAATGGATAAAATTAAGCATACAGTTGTGCATTCGGTTACATCGTTCAGCGATATGAGAGCCGGAATATTAAAAGAAATTAGGGAAGAAAAAGGGCAGTATGACTATACTGATGTTGTAAATGCCTGCGGATTGAGTTATGCAAGGCTGTATTCTGAAATTGAACAGCGCTATGAAAATGAACAGTATTATAAGGTAGATGGGACGCCGCTGACAAAAGAAGATGAGATAGAGTGGCTGGATATACAATTTGAGCAGGAAGCGGCATGGCAGAAATCCTGTGCAAGAATAGCAGCCCAGGGGCAGGTCATTCAGGGGAAAATTTTTGAAATGCCAACAAAAGAGATGGAAGAATTGGAAGACAGCTTTTATCAAGCGAAGGATGCTTATATGAAGCTGTACCGGGAAAGCAGGCAGGTGGGGAAGCCGCTTGTTTTGCAAAATTATATATTTGGCAATGGCCGGATGTATGAAGTGCTGAACAGATTAGGTAATTTACAGGAGAGGGTGGAATAATGCGGGTTAATTTATCCAACAGTTCATTGCAGAACAGATATTTTTCAGGAACAGGAAGAAGTCATTCAGATGTCAGGTATGAACGAGCATCTGTTGAATTTCAAAGGTCTTATGATAGATGAGGTTCAACGGGTAATCATTCGGGAAAATCAGGAGATAGAGCTTACATATACCGAGTTTGAAATCTTGAAGCTTTTTGCAAAGCATCCGGGAATAGTGTTCAGTAAGGAACAGATTTATGACATTGTGTGGAAAGAATCCTATTCCGGCGATTACAACATCGTCATGAGCCATATCCGGAATATTCGGGAGAAGATAGAGGATAATCCTAGCAAGCCAAGCTATATACAGACTGTTTGGGGAGTTGGTTATCGGTTCAATAAAAATTTAATAGCATAGAAACAGGCAATTAAGAAACAAAATCTTGGTTGTCTTTTTTATTTGTAAAAACATTTACAGTGACAGGTGCAGAAAGGAGACAGGAGTACATTGCAGAAATCAAAACGAATACGGGCAGTAATGATAAAGGTTTATAAGTGAATATCGTAGTTATGCAAAGGCAGTCAATAATGGCTGCCTTTTGTCATGCAAAAAATAAGCAGATGGAGGAAATACTATGGCAGAATCTAAAACAGAAAAACAGAAAGTACAGGAAATAACGGAGAAGCTAGAGCAGGGTATCAAGGAGCTTTTTGAAAGCGAGAAGTACAAGACTTATCTGAATACCATGTCAAAATTCCATAATTACAGCTTTAACAATACTATGTTAATTGCGATGCAAAAGCCAGACGCTACGTTAGTGGCCGGATTCAAGGCTTGGCAGAAGAATTTTGACAGGCACGTTAAGAAGGGGGAAAAGGGTATTCGTATCCTTGCCCCGGCACCCTATAAAATCAAAGAGGAGAGGGACAAGATTGATCCGGTCACACAAGAACTTTTACTTGATAAGGACGGAAATCCGCAGAAAGAAGAAGTCGAGATAACAATTCCGGCATTCCGGGCAGTATCCGTTTTTGATGTGGCGCAGACAGACGGAAAGCCGATACCGGAACTTGCGGCAAAGGAGCTTCTTTCAGATGTGGAAGGGTATCAGGATATGATTCGTGCGGTAGAAGCTATTTCGCCAGTACCGATTGAACTGGAGGAGATAGCCGGAGATTCCAAAGGCTACTATGACAGGGAAGCAAAGCGGATTGCGGTACAGGAAAACATGAGCGAGAGCCAGACATTAAAGACCATGATTCATGAGGTGGCTCATTCCAAGCTGCACAGCAAGGAAGTGGAGCAGGATGAGCAGATGCGAAAAGACCGCAACACTAAAGAGGTGGAAGCGGAGAGCATAGCTTATACGGTATGTCAGCATTTTGGAGTGGACACTTCCGATTATTCCTTTGGATATATTGCCGGATGGAGCAGTGGCAGAGATACCAAGGAACTGAGAGCTTCCATGGATACGATACGGAGGACAGCTTCGGAGTTGATTACTGGGATAGAGGAACAATTACAGGAATTACAAAGGAACAGGGAAGTATCACAGGAACAGACAAAGGAAAGTATTCTCCTCATACAGAATACGGACCTTTCAGAGTTCAGTCTGCTTGATGTATATGGCATGGACAGACCGGAACTGATGCAGGCATTGTCAGAAATGACAGACGATGACAAGTTGAGCATACAGGCATATTTGGAAAGCAGGGGTGCATGGACAACGGAAATCGGCAATCAGGATTCCAGAGAGTACGGAGAGTATCATCTGGATGTGCGTTATAACACAGATACAGATGAGCTGATTGATATGAAGGAGAGAAAGGCGGTCTATGATAAGGCAATGCAGGAAGAACTTGCAGAGAGTGATTCCAACAGGGAAGCACAGCTCTTGTATGGAAATACTGACAAATATGGCATTTATCAGTTAAAGGATAATCCGGAACTGGATAAGTTTCGTTTTGAAGGAACGGAAAGCTTGAAGCGTATGGGAATAACCAAGGATAATTTTGATGCAGTATTGCCGGAAAATTATAAGCTCGTGTATATGGGAGAACTGGCAGAATTGCAGGGGCAGACACAATCGGAAACATTGGAAGCAATCTATACAAAGTTCAATATTGACCATCCGGCGGATTACAAGGCACATTCCCTGTCGGTTAGCGATATTGTGGTATTACATGAGAACGGGGAAAACACCGCACACTTTGTAGATTCGTTTGGATTTACAGAGCTGCCGAAGTTCATGCTGACACTGGAGGGCAAAGAGAATGAGATAGAGACGGAGCTTGCGGTTCATATCGCAGACCGTTATATCCTGATGCACGAATGTGAGGAGGGATATGATTATTCCATTCTGGATGAACAGTACCATTTGCTGGATGGCGGTGTCTACGATAACCCGGATATTACCATTCGCAGGGCAATGGATATGGTGATTGCAAATTTGAAAGAACCGAGGTTTTCAGCGGTCACAGAGCAGTATTATCGTGATGAATTTTTGCAGGGCGAGGTGTATGCAGGTTCCGAAGCAGAGATTGTTGATTTTGAGGAACTTTCGGAGAAAGCCGAGGAAGTGGAACAGGCAGATTTGGAAGCAAAGCAGGCAGAATTTAGTGAGAACAATCCGGATGTGGTTGCAGATTTCCGGGCAAGGACGGAAGAACTGTTTCACAGTCTGGACGGACAGAGTGCGGAAGATATTGAAAAAACAGTGTATGCTTATGTGCGATCGCAGATTGATGAATACGGTCTGGATGCAGAAATTGTGGATGTGGTGGTATCCGGGAGCCGTTGCAGGGGCATAGAAAAGGAAAATTCAGATTTGGATGTAGTAGTAGAATACACAGGTTCCACCAGAGAAGATGACCTTTTCAATATGCTGCATGAGGACAGCATTTATATCGCAGGCATTCAGGTGGATATTAACCCGATCACAGAGGGCAGAACCGGAACACTGGAGACATATCTGCCGGAGGTGGAAACCTACCTGCAGGAGAAGGCACAGCAGGAGCAGACCAACAATCAGCTTGTCACGCAGGGCAGAGAAAACGCACTGGAACAGCAACCGGAAAAAGAAAAAATGATAGAAGAAAAGACACTTTCAGAATTGGAAAAAGAGCCAGTGGTTGAACCGGAGACAGTCCATATCACATTTACGGTTGCAGAATGTGGCGAATTTCACACTATGGGAGAGTTCCATGAGGGTATTGAAACGATAGAGGAAGCTATGCAACTCTACAATGTCATTGATCCGTCCCGTATGCACGGAATCCCTTCGCTTGGTGTAAATATGCACATTGACGGTACAGAAGAATGGGAAGATGAGGAAGCGGATATTGTCAGAGGAAATTGCATAGATGTGGATTTTCTGAATTACACACCAGAGCTTCGGGATACCCCCACAGTGCAGGATGCCCTTAAAAAACTGATTGCAGCATATCCGGATAAAGAGGTTAATGACAGGGAGACAAAGGAAGCAAAGATACAGACGATTGCGACAGAACTTGACCAGTTATCCTATGATATTGACACTTTTGAATATAGAGACTCGGTACCGGACAGGGAAGCACAGGTTCAAATGATTGCAAATGATATAAGAAGCGGTAATGTGAAGCCATTACAGATTTTTTTGCAGACATCTATTGATGAGGGAATTGACGAGGACAGCGAAAGACAGGCAAAAGAGCTGATTGCTAAGCTGGCAGAATATAAACCGCTTGCCAAAATCGAGGAGCTGGAGGAACAGAATTATAACATGATTGATGACAGGCTTAATAATGGTGTGGAGAAATTCAATCGTGAGGAAGAAAAGAAAGAACAGGCGGAAAAACCGCAGGCTCGTTCTTCCTTAAAGGAGCGTCTGGTGGCTAAGCAGAAGGAAGTGGCACAGGGCAAGAAAGATTCCAAAGAGCAGGAAAAATCAAAGAATACACACAGGGAGATGTAAGAATATGAATAATCCATTTACAGTTGAAGAAACAAATTTGATATGTATTTTCCAGAGTGACAGCAGAACAAAAGTTATAGAGGATATTCATAAGGCTATGAAGCATATCGACGATGATGAGCTTGTGGAATTGTCGGTGCGTGTGGCAGGAAAACTGGAAAGCATAGGTGATGAAGAATATGCCAGATTAGTGTTGGAAGCGGCAGAATAAAAATATGGTAGTCATTAGGTGCCCCTTTTGACTACCGTTTTTTTGTTAAAAATTAAAGAGGAGCCGGATCACTCCGACTCCTCCAAGTATGTGTCCGCAAACACATACCCCAATTGCTATCTATAATATACTATAGGCAGGTAAAATATGCAAGCATTATATGGAATTTTTTAAGATGTTTAAGCGAGAGAACAAATCAGGATGAATCGAAATAGCTGAAACATTCGGGTTTACAGAAGATTCGTATTCTCTTGTAATCTTTTCAAATTCACGGATGAATGATTTGATCTCTGTTTTAGAGACTTTCAGTAATTTTAAGTAGTAACAGATAAGGATGATGTAATCGCCGATTGTTTTGAAATTTATGTACGGCATCCCCATTTCTAAAATCAGGCATTGTTTCATTGGTCTTGAAGGGTCCATTTTTTTGAAACGGGTATCATATACCACATCGTTGTGAGCAATGGCATTTCTTAAATCTTTTAAGGCATATACATATTTATAAAGTAATTCCCGGTAAGTATCACTTGATAGATTGATGCCGATTGCACGGGATACTTTTTCACGCATATCAATGGTCAGGCATGAAAGCAAATATCCAAAATCGCCCATAGTGAGAATTTCAAATATTGCCCATAAAGGAACTTCATTGTAATTAACATTATTGTAAAAATGAGTGATTTTCGGATTCTCTTTTCGGTATGCAGCAGCAATGGCATTTTGTATGGAGCCTTGAAGATTTAGTTTGTTGTTCTGGTATTTCTTTTTTATATCTTCACGGGTTCCGGCTGGTGCATTTTTGTAGCTGCTGATTGCTTTATCGTACATATCATAGATACTGCTGGAATCAATTTCTGACATAATGGTGTTCAAAGCAATATTTTTAAGCGCAGTTTCTATAAACATCATTTTTCCATATAAAAGAGATTTTAATTTTGTATCATATTGAATGGTTGCGTTAATCTCATTATATGAAGTGAATGGAAGTCTGTTAGAGGAAGATACAAAAAAACGGTATCCTTTATATCCATGAAAATATCCGGTATTGATGAGCTGTTGTTTTTGTGAACTTCCTGAGATGGAAATTCCATTATCCCTAAGATGCCGCATTAAAGCATCGGGTGATTTATAATCTGTATTTGCCATAGTCTCTCCTAAACATTTGTAATAATAAATTAAGTATAATACATGCGTTAAACATTAACAAGCTACAAGATGGGATTATTCTTTTTCCTGGACTGCGCTGAGGTAAAATCGGGCTGTGTCTGACCGAGGTATTGATTCAGATTTTCCAGTTTTCGGTTTAATGATTGAACCTCTTTTTCACAGTTCTTGTAGGTGGAAGTCAGTTCATTTTTCTGTTTCATTAGTTCCTGATATTCCGCTTTTAGCTTATCAACATTCAATCCTTTTAAGTTTATCCCAGTCTGCTCAAGTACACGTCGTGCACCGCCATATAGAGTGAGCTGGCTTTCGTATCGGCGGAAATATGCGTCTGGATTCTTTGACTTTTTGTAGGCAATGTGATAGGAGCGGTTGGTTTTGTACTGCTCGGCATATTTGATGATTTCTGCAAGGTCTTTCATGTGGTGTTCCAGTTTCACAACGCTCTGTTTGGCAGATTTTCCGGCTTCGGTTTTCACAGTAATCTGATGCTTCAGATCGGAGAGAGAACCAACTTCATTATAGCTTTGTGCAGCAATCTTCAAATTCTCGATAGTTGCCCATTGCTGAAGTCCGGGACTGTTTTGAAATTTTTCATCCGAGGTATCAATGAGCCTGCGGGCAGAGTAGTCTTTTTTCGGAATGACAGATTTTCGCTCATGCTTCATTTCGATGCGTTCCCGGATACGTTCCTTTGTGTATTCCTTACCAAGCGATTTCGCACTGCCACGGACAAAACGTTCTTTATCCAGAGGACGGAAAGAGATGTATTTGGCAGCACTTTCTTCAAAAGATTCCCCTTTGATTTCATATCCTTTGGCTCTCATTAAAAGTAAAAAATCTTCGTATGTGGAAGCCGACTTAATGCAAAAATTGATGTCCCTTCTAAGCTGAGTTTTCCAAGTAGAGCCATTCTGATCAGACTGCCATTCTTTGTATTTTTTACCACGTTCACCACCCGGAATGATGATGGAAAGGTTATGCTCTTTGCATAGATCATCACTTAGTTTCCGGATGTGGTAATACGACTGTTTGCAGTCGTGATATTTGTTATGCTCGATGTTATCAGCAGCACAAAATATGATGTGATTATGAATATGTCCTTTATCAATGTGTGTGGTGAGAACATACGAATATTTCCCTTCTAAAACCTTGTCAGCAAGTTCTTTTCCAATGCGGTGAGCTTCCTCATAACTGACTTCTCCCGGAGCAAAAGCCTGTATCAGATGATAGGCTTTGTTAGGACTGTTCTCCCTGCAATGGTCAAGGGTGTACTTAAAGTCAATCGCTGCTGTTTCTGGCGCACACGCATAAGATGAAACATAGATTTGCTCATCTGTTTTGTCGGGATTGCAGATGTAATCTATTGCTTTATCAACGGTTGCTTTGATAGCATGGATTTTTGTGTATGCCATACTTTATTCATCAACTCCTTTACTTCATTCATATCGTCCTGATAGATGTTTCCGGTACTGTTTACCCGCTTTGCAATCTGATTCAGACTGGAGCTGATTCGTCCAAGCTCTGTATTATAATTTCGCAGATAACTGTAATCGACATCATACACATATCCATATAAAATCAGTTTGCGTAAAAAGGCTGACATGCTTTTCATGCCGGATGCTTTGAACTTGGTATTGAGAATGTATTGCTCATCATCACTGAGATAAAATTGCACCGGATTAGTGCGGTTTCGGTTTGCCATTGTGCCACGTCCTTTCTAAATTTTGGTACAAAAAAACTGCTGTAAAATGTTCGATTTTTACAACAGTCTGTTTCATGATTTATTCAATTTTGGGTGTAATTACCCATAGCAAATTGTAGCAAAAACGGCAGGAAAGGTCAATGTATTTCGATGGAAGACCGAAGAAAAATCAAGAGAGGGTTAGGGATACTTCCCTATGGAAATTCAACCACACAGGCGATAGGAAAGTGTGGGGGATTTCGCCTGTGTCATGACACAGGCAGTGCTTGCTATGTATCCTTTTAGGCACTCCCAAAGGGTGTGCTATGTATGTATATTCAAAGGGAATAGCTAAAAAGAAAAGGAAAAGTGTACTTAAGAATGGTATCTTAGGAATTCTTTAATAATTTCTTAGGTGGTTAGTTATAAAAAAGTCAAATTATTCTGATATAATAATTATGGAATTATTTTTGAAAGGAAAAGCAAAGTATGAATTATAAAATTCTTGTCGTTGATGATGAAAGTGAAATTGCAGACTTAATAGAAATGTATTTGCAAAATGAAAATTATACTGTCTATAAATCTTATACTGCACAGGGGGCATTAGATTATATTGCGGATATAGAATTTGACCTTGCCATTCTTGATGTTATGTTACCAGGAATAGATGGGTTTCAGATATGCAGGAAAATTCGAGAAAAATATACTTATCCTGTGATTATGCTTACAGCTAAAGACGGAGAACTTGATACAATTACAGGTTTGACAATGGGAGCAGATGATTATGTTACGAAACCATTTAAACCCTTAGCTTTAATGGCAAGAGTAAAAGCACAGTTACGGCGTTATAAAAAATATAGTAATGATGTTGAGACGGAGGCTGCAAAAGAGACAGAATCAATTATTACAACGAGTAATGGTTTGATAGTGAATATAAATGCTCATACTTGTTCTGTTAATGATGTTCCGTTATCCTTAACACCTACGGAGTTTAAAATTGTACAGGCGCTTTGCGAAAAAAAAGGAATGGTTGTGACATCCGAAGAACTATTTAAGGCTGTATGGGCAGATGAATATTATGAAAAGAATAGTAATACCATTACTGTTCATGTGCGGCATTTGCGTGAAAAAATGGGGGATGCGATAGATGAACCTCGATATATAAAAACGGTATGGGGAGTGGGATATAAGATTGAAAACTGAGAGAAATGATTATTCGAGAATGAAGCGAAAAGTGTTTATGCAACTTGTGATTATGCTTGTCATGTCAGGCATAGCAGTATTGCTTTTATATAATTTTCTGCAAGGAAAAATTGGAGTATGGGGAATAGGTTTGCTTTCATTATTGCCGGGAATTGATTATGAGCAGGCATATAAAATCTACGAAATGATTTTTAGAGAACATTGGACTGAATTTATGTTTGCTGCTATGGCAGTCGTTTTTTTGATATTGTTTCATTTTTCACTTACATGGTTTGGAAAATATTTTGACTCTATCAACAAAGGGATCAACGCTCTTTTGAGCCAACAGCCTGAACCGATAAAAATGCCGAAAGAAATGCGTTTCGTAGAAGAAAATCTGCAAACGGTTCAGCGGACATTAGCAGAACAGAGAAAAGAGGCGGAGCTTGCAGAACAGAAAAAGGATGAGTTGATTTTATATTTGGCACATGATATAAAAACACCGCTTACTTCCGTTATTGGTTATTTAAGTATCTTAGATGAAAACAAAGATATGGAGCAGGAACAGCGAGAAAAGTGTATTCATGTAGGATTAGAAAAAGCAACAAAACTTGAAAAACTTATCAATGAATTTTTTGAAATTACGAGGTTTAGACAATCTGATTTTGCTCTTTCAAAAGTAAAAATAGATCTTCACTATATGTTGATACAGCTTGTAGATGAATTTACTCCATCGTTACAAGCAGCTCAGCTTGAAATTGAAATCAATATGCCAAAAGATGTGTATATATTCGGCGATGCGAATTATCTTGCAAGAGCGTTTCAAAATATTATTAAAAATGCAATCGCTTATAGTGATACTAATTCAGTTATTGTTATTTCCGCAGTATACCAAACAGACAAGGTAGTCATTTCTGTAATCAATACGGGAGATACGATTTTACCGGAACAGCAGGAACATATTTTTGAAAAATTTTATCGAGCTGATGAAGCAAGACAAGGAAATACAGGAGGTGCAGGTCTTGGTTTAGCAATCGCAAAGAATATTGTTGCTTTACATGGAGGAAATATTACGGTAGAAAGCGAAAATCGCAAAACAGTGTTCATCATTAGCTTACCGGATATAACCACAAAACAAAAAGGAAATTCTAATGAAAACCTTTAGTGTTTCTTAGGAAATTATCATAATCGACTTAATACAAAGCCTGATGCTTTTCGGTACAATAATACCAAAAGCTGTCAGGCTTTTTACATGAAAGGAGAATTTGTATGGAACTATCTATTGAATGTTTATCGAAACGATTTGGCTCCAAAATCGCCGTAAACAATATTTCTGTTACATTGCAGCCAGGGGTTTATGGATTACTGGGTGCAAATGGTGCAGGAAAAACAACTTTGATGCGTATGGTCTGTGATGTTCTCAAACCTACATCAGGAAGAATCCTATACAATGGAAAAGAAATTGAACAGTTAGGCGAACATTATCGCAGTTATCTTGGTTACTTACCACAGGATTTTGGCTATTATCCGGATTTTACTGCAAAAGAGTATCTGAATTTTATTGCCGCAATTAAAGGAATTGATACTGTAACCGCAAAAAAACAGATAACAGAACTTTTAAAAATTGTTAATTTATCTGATGTGGCAGAAAAGAAAATCCGCACTTTTTCTGGTGGAATGAAGCAGCGACTTGGTATTGCACAGGCAGTTATCAATGATCCGCATATTCTTGTCTTAGACGAACCAACAGCAGGACTTGATCCCAAAGAGCGAATGCGGTTTCGTAATCTTATTGCAGAACTTGCAAAAGACAAAATCGTTATTTTGTCAACACATATTGTTTCAGATATTGATTACATTGCTGACGACATTTTGATGATGAAAAAAGGCAGTTTAATCCTGAACTGTTCAACCGAAAAAGCAATTCATAGTATGGATGGAAAAGTCTGGAACTGTAAACTTTTACAATCACAGATTAACGAAGTAAGTGAACGCTTCCGGGTGGTAAACTTGCACCATGAACAGGGAAATGAAGTCTTGCTGCGTGTTGTTAGTGATACGCAGCCAATGTGTGGAGCAGTCAATGTTCCACCAACGCTTGACGATTTGTATTTATATCATTTTCAAGATGAGGAAATTAGGAGGGACGAGGAATGAAAACATTATTTGCTCTTGAATTAAAAAAACTTACCAAAAAGCGAATGAATATCATTGTAATTACAGTTTGCTTAATATTGGCTGGGATATTGTTTTATCTTCCTGTAAGCCAGTTTATTGTGCTTGATACAGACGGAAAACAAACAAGCGGTATGGAAGCAATCGCTATGGATAAAGAATTTTCAAATAGCAATGCGGGTAAATTGACGAACGAAAAAATCAAAGCAGACATTGCGAAATATCAGGCTCTCTTTGATGATCCGGAGAATGTTTCCAAAGACGCTACGCAAAAATCATTGAATGATAGTGCATATTTCAAATACTTCTTCCCATATTCAGATTATTGGAAATTGATAAATGGAAATTATGCTGCTCCATATGCCTACGATTCTTCTTTTTCCGCAATTACGAATATGGATTTGGAAAATAACTTTGATTTCTATGCAACTCGTGATGAAAAAGTTGAAACACTACTAAATCAAGAATATGACGATTGGAATTTTTCGGACAGTGAAAAAACATTTTGGTTAAATCGTGTTTCATCTGTTTCAACCCCCTATGAATACAGTTATCATACCGGGTGGGAAACATTACTTAGCTGTTTGGAATTGTTTGTAATAGGCATTATTGGTATCTGTATTTGTGTGGCAGGAACTTTTTCCGGTGAATATCAGTCTGGTGCAGACAGCATTATACTGTCGTCACGATATGGAAAATCAAAATTAGTTACTGCTAAAATTTTAGCTGCATTTGTATATAGTTTTTTGGCATTTACTCTATTAATTTTGGCTGGCTGTGGTATTCTGCTTCTTTCTTTTGGTATTGATGGTTGGAATTTACCTGTTCAAGTACTGAATACAATCGCACCATATAATTTGTCATTATTGGGAGCAACATTGCTTGCGATTGCTACATTATATCTTGTTATGATTGGTATGGTTGCTATTACGCTTCTTTTATCAGCTAAAATGAAATCTTCTGTTCCTGTTTTGTCAATTATTATACTTGCAATGATATTACCAATGTTCTTGGGTATCAGCGAAACAAATGGTATTTGGAATCGTATTCTTGTGTTATTGCCTTATCGAGCAGCACAGCCGGTTTTCTCTGATGATTTTTACGGGTATTTTGGCTATCCATTGGGCGGAGTTACTTTTGATGTAGTAACAGTAAGAATGTTTGTATATGCTGTAATCACGCTGATGTGTATTCCTTTTGTACGAAAGACTTGGAGAAAACATCAGGTGGCATAGGAGAATTATATAAAAAGGAAATTCAATTTATGGAGGAGGTGGTGCTTTTGGGAAGTTACTGATTTTATCCTTTGAAGATAATGAAGAACATATTATCAATCATATTTTATCATGGCTGAATGAGGAAACAGAAGTCTTACGACATCGGATTGCCGATGAAGAAAAACTGATATTTGATGGACTTCACATTGATGAACATAAGCGGGTGGTGGTTCGGGAAGATAATGAAATTGAGCTGACTTACACAGAGTTTGAAATCTTATTATTGCTGGCACAGAATATCGGCAGGGTATTCAGTAAAGAGCAGATATATAATCGTGTTTGGAAAGAACCTTATTTTGGCGATCATAATATTGTCATGAGCCATATACGCAACATACGAGAAAAGATAGAAGATAACCCAAGCAAGCCAATCTACATACAGACGGTATGGGGTGTAGGCTATCGTTTCAACAAAAATTTAAGCAGCGGTCTGTAAAGAAGAAATACAGATCACTGCTTATTTTTCGCTTCTGACACCTAAAAGATATTCACAAGATACATGGAAAAATTCAGCAAGGGCAACCACTTCATAATCTGGTACAAAGCGTGTTCCTTGTTCTATTCGTAATACAGTCAAATCGCTAAATTCATATCCGGCAAGTTGGAGCTGTTCTGCCAGTGCTTTTTGCGATAGCTGCCTTTCAGTTCGCAATTCCTTTACTTTCTGACCTATCAGATTTTTGGAATTGCTTTCTTTATTCCAGTAAATTTTCATATCATCACCAACTTTCTAAAGATGAAGTGCCATATGATTGATTTTACGGAATAATCTTGATAATATACTTCTAAAGATGAAGTGCGGAAAAATATTGTTGTAAGAAATTTAAGGATTGATAATACTGCCTGCAAAATGCAATACTTATATGGAAAGGTGGATACAAAATGAATGAAGTATTTGAAACAATAGCAGAGGTATTTGAGGAGCTTCGGAGTGAAGCAGGAGAGTGTGAATATTCTGTTCAGACGAAAGAATCGGAAAAGGCAGATAAAGCATTGAAAAAGGCGAATCGGGAATATGAAACGGTGTTGGCTGAGCTTTCCGCAGAACACAGAGAATTTTTTGAAAATTATATGGATATAGTGGATCACGCTCATTTTCAAGAAGAACAAAGAGCCTACTATCAGGGGATGGTAGATGTAATGCAGATATTTGACGGACTGGGGATTTTAAAGGAAAGAAACAAAGTGAAAGAAGTGCTTATGCATATCAAAAAATAGTTCAAACAGGGTGGATGGCTTACCGGGAAGCTGACCACCCTGTTTTTCTTCAGAATAATTCAGAAATAATCCAGAAAAAATCGAAATCTTTCTGCTATTCTGTCTCATGGGTTTTATATGTACGAAGATAGGCTTCCACAAGTGCAAGAATAGTGGTGATCTGATCGTCCGTACATTCTGAAAGATAAACCAGTAGCCTTTGGTAATCCAGATTATCGGTTGGAGCTGCCGGATAAAAAAACGGATCAGCAGAGATATGTAAAGCACGAATGAGTTGTCCGAGTTTTTCAAGACTTGGAACATTGCCATGATTTTCAATCTCTTTGATATATCTTGATGAGACACCGGATTTTTCGGATAACTCATCATAAGTCAGCTTTTGGTCTAATCTGGCTTTCTTCAGGTGAAAACCCATGTCTTTATCAATTTTCTTAGATTTAGCCATATCATGCACCTCCGTATATAGTGTATAGTTCACGATTTGAAAAAGAAATGAACTAATAAAGCACTAAAACAGAGGGGTATAGTACACTTTAATGAAATAAGAAACTTTGGATATTGCATATAAAAAAACGCGGTATTCAAAGGTTTTTTCTCATGTTTTTTATCCTTTGAATGTGTTTAGGAGAGTTATGTATTCTGAACCATTGAAAGGATATTTTTGTATTTGGAAAATATTATCCTGCCCATTGCGTGGAAGGACAGGTAAATAGGTCGCATTTTAAGTAATGTGGCAAATTCTACAATTGAAAGTGTATTATATACACTCGTAAAATGTGGAGAAAATTTAATATCAGATATGAACAGCGTCCTGTGGGTGTGTGCCTGCGAGGACGTTTTTTGTATACAGAAAAATTTCTATAAAAATTTTTCAATCCACCCGAACATCTCCCCGGTTTCATTTGGGAGATACACCGGAAGGGAAAAAAGGCAAATGCCTTGTCATTCGGAACGGGAGGAGGTGAACTCGTATGGGGCAACCTTCTTCTAAGGATGAAATGACTGTCAGGCATCAGTTTGACCGTTTGTGCCAGATGGCATTAAAAGGTGAAACTGTCAATTATTACAAGCACGTGGACTATCGTAGAAAACACGAAGTCACATTCTCTGAACTGTCAGAAAAGGAGTTGAGCAAATTATTTACTATGGATGAGTACGGAACAGAAAATCATCATTTTGAAGTGCATGGCTATGATATTGAAGTAAAAAATACTTTGATTGCGGAAGCATTAAAAGAACTTACGGAAAGAAAAAGGAATGTTATTTTACTTTCCTATTTCATGGAGATGAGCGATGCAGATATTGCAAGAGAAATGAATCTGGTTCGCAGTACCATTCATGAACACAGAACACGCTCACTGGAAATTTTGAGAAAGATTATGGAAGGAATAGCAGATGAAAAAGATGTCTAAAACCAGAAACAAAGAAAATTTGTTGCCTTTCCATATTATAAAGGCAGCATCAGAGGGCGATGTGAGTGCAATCAATGCCGTGTTAAAACATTATGAAGGTTACATAATCAAATTGTCCACAAGAAAGCTGTATGACGAAAGTGGACAGGTACATTACTGCATTGATGAAACTCTGCGTCGCAGATTAGAAACAAAGCTGATCACAAAGATATTGGCTTTTGAAGTTGCATAACAGGCGGTTAGCATTGTCCCTTTCCATTCGCTGATTGCTGCGTATGCACCCTGTACCTTGACAACTGAATATTTTTGCATACAGGACGTGAGGATATGTCGAGCCACTAGGTAGATTCGCCAAGATGTACCTGCTCTTTGATAGGAGTGAATGTGAGGAAATGTTGAAACATTACATTGAAGCAAAGGTATGGAGCGAGAAGATCTGACAAAATGTGTGGCAGTAACACAGGGCGATGAAGCATATCCGTGATAATGATACTTCCGGATTGTAAAGAGATTTGCAGTCCGGTCAATTTGAATGACGGTGCAAGACCGATGTGGGTAGAGTAATGACCTGCCACCTGTATGGATTTTTTTGTTATCTGCTGATGAGAGATAGGAGCTGAGTTTCTATTTGTCATGGGCAGATAATGTGCTGCCTATTTTGAAGATATGGAGGTGTTCATAATAGATAACATAGAAGCAAAAATGAAGGGAAAGATGGTTCCGATTTGGGAAAAATATATGTTAACGGTCGATGAGGCTGTTCAATATTTTGGAATTGGTGAAAAGAAGATAAGGATGCTGATTTCTGAAAATACTGATACTGATTATTGTTTTACGGTGCAGGTTGGGAATAAATCGTTGATTAATCGGCATAAATTTGAAGAATTTCTTAATCAAACCGCTTCCTTGTAGAAATGAAAAATACGAAACTTTATCACTTTAAAGTGGTAAATGATGCCCTGGTATGATATAATATGGTTGTCGTGCTAGGGCTTCTTCGTAGAAAGGAGCAAAGACGTTTGAGTGAAAGAAATCGCAATCAGAAAAGACGTGATAAAAAAGGACGTATTTTACGAAACGGAGAAAGCCAGCGAGCGGATGGAAGATATGCATTTGTTTATACAGACTGTTTTGGAAAACAGAAATTTCTTTACAGTTGGAAGTTGGAATCGACAGATCCTCTTCCGGTAGGAAGAAGACCTTGCCAGTCACTTAGAGAAAAGGAAAAAGTCATATTAAGGGATATAAATGATGGCATTACTCCTTATGGTGATAATTTGACAGTTCTTGAGTTGGTAAAAAAGTATATTGCTCAGAAGACTGGGGTTCGCCATAATACAGCTGCGAATTATAATTTTGTTATCAACATTATTAAGAAAGATGAATTTGGAGCATTAAGGATTGATAAGGTAAAACTATCAGATGCAAAAGCATGGTTGATTAAGCTTCAGGCAGATGGTAGGGGATACAGCACCATTCATTCAGTTCGTGGAGTGGTAAGACCTGCTTTTCAAATGGCTGTAGATGATGATTTGATTCGTAAAAATCCGTTCGAGTTTCAACTATGTACAGTAGTTGTAAACGATAGTGTAACAAGAGAAGCCATAACCAGAAAACAAGAAAGAAAGTTCTTGGAATTTATTAAGAATGATGAGCATTATAAACGATACTATGATGGTATGTTTATCCTCTTTAAGACCGGACTTCGTATTTCAGAGTTCTGTGGATTGACACTTTCCGATATTGATTTTGAAGAAAAGCAAATCAGTGTAAATCATCAGCTTCAAAGAACCAGAGATATGAAGTATGTTATTGAAGATACCAAAACGTCAAGTGGAACTAGAATCATTCCTATGACTGAGGAAGTGTATGAATGTTTTAAGCGTATTGTTGAAAATCGTAAAAAGCCCAAGAAAGAACCTGTGATTGATGGATATAAGGGATTTCTGTTTTTAGATAAGAAGGATATGCCGGAAGTTGCTTTACATTGGGAAAAGCATTTTGAGTGGGCATTGGCTAAGCATAATCGAATCTATAAAGAGCAGTTACCAAAAATCACGCCGCATGTTTGCAGGCATACCTACTGCAGCAATATGGCAAAAAGCGGGATGAATCCTAAAACGCTTCAGTATCTTATGGGACATTCAGACATTGGGGTAACATTGAATACATATACGCATCTGGGAGCAGAGGATGCCAAGGAAGAACTTGGCAAATATGCTAAGATGGCTTAAAAGATTAAGAAAATTGATACAACTAAAAGATAACCTAAGTGGAAAAAGTCTTTAGTAAAATGAGAAAATTAAGCTGTTTTACTAAGATTTTTACTAAATTTGGATGACAAGATATACGAATTTATGCCATGATATGCGACGAAAACGAAGAAAACAATCTATCACAGCAAATCGTAGAAAGTGGTGTAAAATCAAGGAAAATCAGTATTTTCAAGGAGTTTTTAAGGCATGATAAAAATATTATTTGTTTGCCACGGCAACATCTGCAGATCGCCGATGGCAGAGTTTGTGTTAAAGGATATAGTAGAAAAGCGTGGTCTCACTTCCAACTTCGAGATCGCTTCCGCTGCCACCAGCAACGAAGAAATCTGGAGCGGCACCGGCAACCCGGTCTATCCGCCGGCACAGGCGGAGTTGAGGAAACATGGGATTGGAAAAACGGTATATACAAACTTTTCTGAAAAACGAGCAAGGCAGGTAACAAAAGAAGATTACAGATATTATGATTATCTGCTCTGTGCAGATGCAAACAACATCAAAAACACCATACGCATCACGGGACCGGATGTCGATGGCAAGATAAAACTGCTTTTGGACCTTGCTACGGATCCCAAAAGAAAAGGAAAATCCATTTCAGATCCATGGTATTCCGGCAGGTTTGACGAGACCTACAGAGATGTTGTTTCCGGTTGTGAGGGACTGCTCGCATACCTTAAAGAAACAGGACGGATTTCATAAAAACACAGGGAAAAATATGAAAAAACAGTGTCAATGGTATCAGAATATCATCGACACTGTTTTTTCGTTCATGACAATAGGTTTAGTCACCTCACAACGCGTACTTTCTATCACTGATAATAATTTCGTATATTTTCGTGAAAAGTCAATACCCGAATAATATATAAATATACATATAAAAAATTAGTGAAAAAGACGAAAAAAGACAAACAACACAAAAATATCTTGTTTGAAATGCCGGAAAAATGTATGATGTCAATGTACGAAATAAAACGAAAATTTTAAGAGGGGAGAAAAGTATGTATAAGACCGGTTAGAAAACGCAGTCGTTGGCTACGGATATGTGGAGAAATCAAAAATGGGGGAATTAAAAAAATGAAAAATAAGAACATTTTGAAGAAGACCGCTAAGAAGTCAATTAGCTGGCTTTTAATTTTAGGAATGCTGATAACGTTACCACAGACACCGGGAGCGGTATCTGCAGCGGCAGCAGGACTGAAAACAGAGACCGAAACAGTGCATGCAGAAGAGGTGGAGACAGAGACCAGAGTTATGAATGCCAACGAGGCAGAAACAGAGACCGAAGAGGTGGAGACAGAGACCGAGACAGTGCATGCAGAAGAGGCGGAGACAGAGAATGCAACAGTGCATGCGGAAAATGCTGTGACAAAGACAGATCTGACGGTTCACTTCAAAAATGAAAATAACTGGGATAAAGTATATGTAAAATTTGGTGCAGGCGACAGCTGGGCAGCTGTTAAAAATTTTGAGTACTGCAAAAATTATGACTATGGCGGACTGTTAAAAGAAAACAGTAAGAATAAAGGCTGGTATAGCTTTAAGGTTGAAAAAGATGATGCGTTGGATCTGAATGGATTATTTAATGCTGGTGCATGGGGTGACGATAATCAGACAGAAAACTTCAAGATCGAAATTACATCCGAAACTATGGAAGTATGGATCACAGGCAAGACTGTCAGTGAAGAAAAACCAGAAAGCTGGGCTATTGGTGAGACAGTCAGTGCACCGGTTGATGTGACTCCTGTATCAGGTGTAGAGAGCCCTGTGCTTGGAAAAGACAGTTCTGTGACGTTTAATTATGAGATATCTGCAGATAAGCTAGGAACAGAAAAGCTTTATCTTATGGGTTCACTTACAGACTGGACAGATGGATATGAGATGACAGATGAAGATAAAGATGGTATTTATTCCATTACCGTTTCAGATAAGCCTGCTGGAATTTATGAATATAAATTCAAGTATGGCAGTAACTGGGTGACAGATCCGGCAAATAAGAATTACAGTAACGGAAACAGTAAGGTGGTAATACCGGGACTTGGTAGCGATACGTTAGAAGCTAAGGTCGGTGTCACAACTGCATTGCCAGATACACTTAAGTATTACACAGCAGATGGGACAGTTGCGGATGTGAAGCCGGAGTATACTTTAGAAACATCAATGGATGGTGTTTCAATTGATGAAGGAAAATTAACACTTTCAGATGATGTGACTGCAACCGACATTCTGGTAATTGCGTCATATAAAGTAGGAGATGATGTTTATAAAAGCACAGTGTATGTGAATGTTGTCATGGCACAGTATAATTACCATATTTACTATTATGCAGACAATGAGGATCGTGTGACAGCAGATTCTGCGGCATTATGGCTTTATGGTGATGGGGTAAATGGAACACTTCATGATTTTACGGATACGACAGAGATTGATGGATATACATGGTTAACGTACACATGGACGACAAGTTTAGACAATATCAGTATTATTGCAAAGAATCCGGGAAGTGAATGGACATGGCAGGCAGCTACAGTAAATTATAAAAATGCAGATGCTGCGGAAGATGTAGATGTTTATGTGATTCACGGAGATACAACAGCATACACAACGATACCGGATATTAAGGAAGCTACGCAGAAACATTATGTGCTTGTGGAATATAGAAGAAACAATGCAGATTATGATGGATGGAATATTTACACATGGGACAGTGGATATGATGATACGGTAAAATTTGTTGAGAATCAGGGCAGCTGGATTGCTCCGGTACGTGTTTCATCATCAAAAGAATCTATCTCTTTTTGCATGCGTCACAGTACGGATGATAATGAATGGGAGAGTAAAGATGGCGGCGATCATATGGTAAAGATCGCAGCCGGACAGCGAATGACAAAAGTTGTTTTTGAGGAAGGAAAAGGAATTGTATCTTACTATCCGGACAATCAGGGTTATGAACTTGATACAAAGAATGGAAAAGTAAATCTTTACTATCGAGATGATGATCTTTACGCTGAAAATAAGGCGGGAGAGATTGCATCCGTAAAGGTTGTCTATGATGATAATGAATATGAGATGACTTATAATGCCAATACGCAGAGATGGGAGAAAACAGATGTCGTATTGACAGAGGGAGAGCATCATTATTATTACAAAGTAAAAGCAGCAAAAGATAGCGAAGAAGTAATAAAATTAGACCTGTTTAATGCGAATAAGGAAGCTGGCGATAATCCCGGATACAGCATTTTTGAATACTATAAATTTAATGCCACAGTAAGTGGAACAATGTCTGGGAAGACAATGGATTATGGTGACAATAATGTATTGACGGTTTCTGTCAATGCAGACAAGATCAATGGAGATACCGCGTTTAAGGCATCCGCAGTAACGGCAGATTTGACAGCTCTTGGCGGCAAGAAAGATTTTAAACTCGATCCGGCATTGATGGAGGGAAGCATTGCGGTAAAAGAGGGAATTCAGGCGGGAACCTATGAACTTCCGGTTACCGTAAAAGATCAGTATGAAAATGAGTATACAGGAAAAGTCTCAGTTGAAGTAACAGAGCGGAACAAGGGAACGGATTTTGACTGGGATGAGGCAGTTATTTATTTTGCAGTGACAGACCGTTTTTATGATGGAAATACCACAAATAATGATGCATATGGAACAGGTGATTACAACAAAGATCCTGCTACTGGTTCGTTGAGTTATCATGGCGGCGATTTTGCAGGTCTGACACAGAAGCTGGATTATTTATCAGATCTTGGAGTTAATACGATCTGGATCACTCCTATCGTTGCAAATGAGATGAAAAAAGGGCTCGCTACAGATCTTCCGGGAACGCTTTCTTATGGTTACCATGGTTACTGGGCAAGTGATTTTACGACCTTAAACAAACATCTTGGAACAGAAGAAGAGTTTAAGACCTTACTTGATTCGGCACACAAAAAAGGCATGAAAGTGATGGTGGATGTTGTATTAAATCATGCCGGATATGATACAGAAAATTATTTTAACTCTATGCTGAATGGAAAAAATATGATCCGGAGTGGAGCGGATCTGATTGAGGGAGATACCAAAAAAGGACCTTTGTCTAACCTGCCAGACTTTATGACAGAAGATCCGGATGTGCGTAATCTGTTGGTAGAGTGGCAGTCTGCATGGGTAAGCAAATATGACATTGATTATTACAGAGTAGATACTGTAAAGCATGTGGACGATACAACATGGGCTGCATTTAAAAATGCACTGACCAGGATTGATCCGGACTTTAAAATGATTGGAGAATACGCTGGTGCAGGCTATGCAAGTGATACCGGAACCTTAAGAAGCGGTGAAATGGATTCACTTTTGGATTTTGATTTCAATGACCAGGCACTTGCTTTTGTAAAAGGTGATATTGATGGTGTTGAGATTTTTATGGAAAAGAGAAACGCAGCAATTGATAATACAGCGACACTTGGAGCATTTACAAGTAGTCATGATGAAGATGGCCTGATGCAGAAAATCATTGATGAAGGATATACAAAGGATCAGGCATACAACATGTTTAAAGCTGCCACAGTTCTGCAGATGACGGCAAAAGGACAGGTCATTGTATATTATGGCGAAGAGATCGGACAGTATGGAAAAGACAATTATCCATATCAGACCAATCGATATGATTTTGACTGGAGCCAGGCACAGAATGCAGACGGAAGTTTAAATACAGACAATGAGATGCTTGTCCACTATCAGAAACTTTTGGCTGCGAGAAATAAATATTCAGAGATTCTTGCAAAGGGAGATCGGACAAAGGTTGCAGGTGGCAGCAAAGAAGGATATCTGGTATTTGAAAAATCATATCAGGGAAAAAATGTTTATGTAGGAATTAATCTGACAGATACGCCGGTTGTGGTAGATAAACTTGCGGTAACAGGAAAAGGCTATAAGGATGCTTATGCAGATTCAAAGGTAACGGAAGCAGATGGAACAGTATCATTTACAATTCCTGCACTGAAAGCAGGTGGAACAATTATTCTTGGAGTACAAGAAGAAACAATAGAGCCGGACAAAGATATTGAAGCAAACGCTATCACCTTAAACAAAACGGACTTAACCTTGAAAAAAGGGAAATCTTACACCTTAAAAGCAACCGTAACACCGGAAAATAGTGTAGATAAGACCGTGACTTTCAAATCTTCCAAATCCTCTGTTGTAAAAGTAGATGCAAACGGAAAAGTAACTGCAAAGAAAGCAGGAACCGCTACAATTACAGCTACCACAAAGAATGGTTTAAAGGCAACCTGTAAGATCACGGTTACAGATCCGGCAACCAAAGTATATCTGACACCGGCGATGAGTATCAAAAAGGGAAGTTCCGTAAAACTGACAGCATCTGTATTTCCGAAGACAGCGACAGATAAACTTACATGGTCTACATCAAACAAAAAGGTAGTGACAGTAACAAAGAGCGGTAAGATCAAAGGAGTCAAAACAGGAACAGCTACGATTACAGTTAAAACAACAAGTGGAAAGAAAGCAACCTGTAAAGTGACCGTTGTAAAGAGTAATAAGAAGTCAGCAGGTATTAAACTGAGTGCAAAGAAACTGACATTAAAGCAAAATGCAACAAAACAGCTGAAAGCTACTCTTGATAAGAATGCAACGGACAAAGTGACATGGAGCAGTTCTAACAAGAAAGTAGCTACAGTCGATAAAAATGGTGTTGTAACGGCTGTAAAGAAAGGTACTGTAACGATTACCGCAAAGACATCAGGTGGAAAGAAAGCAACCTGTAAAGTGACGGTAAAAGTACCGGCAACCAAGGTAAAATTAAACAAAACCAAGGCGACTGTTGCAAAGGGCAGGACTCTGACCTTAAAAGCGACTATGACACCTTCTTCCTCAACAGATAAACTTACCTGGACGAGTTCCAACAAAAAAGTGGCAACAGTTGATAAGAATGGTAAAGTAAAGGCACTGAAAAAAGGAACAGCCACGATTACTGTAAAAACTGCAAGTGGAAAGAAAGCAACCTGCAAAATTACTGTAAAATAAAAAAAGTTGTAAAAAAAATATTGCAAACAGGAAATCAATGTGGTATAAATGTTACAACGTTAAAACAGTAAAGCGATGAAAGAGACTCTGATCTTTGGGCGTCGACAGGAATACAGCGTCACCGACTGAGAGCGCTGTTTGAAAGAGAAGGTCAAGGGAACACTCTGGAGCAGACTGATTGAACAGGAATTTGCACGAGCGGTTGATCTTAAAAACAGCGGCAGCGGATCGAAAGTAGGTCAGTACGTGGGTGCGCGTTAAGCACAGAGAGCGGAAAGATGATGAGAACGACATCATTTTTCAATGCGGGTGGTACCGCGGGATACTAAGAGATTTCGCCCCGGAAAAGCATATGCTTTTCCGGGGTTTTTTGTATTCATGATAATAGAATGTTCGCGGAGCGTGCATTCTATTATTTGTTGAAAATCTGAAAGACAGAGTTTTGTTTTTCAAAAAGGTTCCCGTCCCGCACCTTATCATATCTAAAGGAGTGTACAGAATATGGAATTCATGACAGGTGTAAACAAAAAGGAAACCTTAGAGATCGGTGATTTACTGACCGGCAGCTATGAGGGAAAAAGTGTAAAAGTAAACGGAGCAGTGCATACCATCCGTGATATGGGTGAAGTTGCATTTATCGTCTTAAGAAAGAGAGAAGGACTGCTCCAGTGTGTTTACGAAGAAGGAAAAACACAGTTTGACTTAAAAGATTTAAAAGAGGCAGCAACGATTGAGGTGGAGGGAACCGTAAAACCGGAGGAACGTGCACCACACGGATTTGAGATCCGTCTGGATAAAATCAAGGTATTGTCCGAACCGGCTGCACCGATGCCGCTTGCAATCTCAAAATGGAAATTAAATACCTCCTTGGAGGCGAATTTAAACAACCGTGCGATCGCCCTTCGAAATATCAGGGAGCGTGCAAAATTCCGTATTCAGGAAGGTGTGGTACGGGGATTTCGTGATTTCTTATACAGTCAGGGGTTTACAGAGATCCATACACCAAAGATCGGTGCAAAAAGTGCAGAGGGCGGGGCAAACCTGTTCCGGTTGGAATATTTTCACAGACCAGCAGTTTTACAGCAGAGTCCTCAGTTTTACAAACAGATGATGGTCGGCGTATTTGACCGGGTATTTGAGACGGCGCCGGTATTCCGTGCAGAAAAACATAATACCAAACGTCACTTGAACGAGTACACCAGCCTTGATTTTGAGATGGGATATATTGATGGATTTGAAGATATCATGGCGATGGAGACCGGATTTTTGCAGTATATGATCGCACTGCTCAAAAAAGATTATGCAGAGGAACTTCGGTTATTAGGCGTCACACTGCCGAACGTCGACAAAATTCCGACCGTGCGCTTCGATGAAGCAAAAGAAAAAGTGGCAGAAAAATATCACCGCCAGATCAGAAATCCATACGATCTTGAGCCGGAGGAGGAAGCACTCATCGGACAGTACTTTAAGGAAGAGTATGATGCGGATTTCGTATTTGTTACACATTATCCATCCAAGAAACGTCCGTTTTACGCGATGGACGATCCGGCAGATCCGACTTATACCTTAAGTTTTGACCTCTTATATCAGGGACTTGAGATCACGACCGGTGGACAGCGTATCCACGATTACAACAAACTGATGGAAAAAATCGAAAAGCGTGGTATGGAGTCTGAGGGAATGGAACAGTATTTATCCGTATTCAAACATGGCATGCCGCCACATGGTGGACTTGGAATCGGTTTAGAGCGTCTGACCATGAAATTAGTCGGTGAGGACAATGTTCGTGAAACCACTTTATTCCCTCGTGATTTAAGCAGATTAGAGCCGTAAATCCAAAATATTTTGAATGTAAAATGGAGTTTTGCAAACAGACATCATATGAATGAAAAAGGAGAACAGCCGTGAAACATTTGGGAACAAAAACAATCGAGACAAGACGTCTTGTTTTAAGAAAATTTACACTTTCCGATGCAGAGCCGATGTACCGCAACTGGGCATCTGACCCGGAAGTGACAAGATATCTGCTGTGGCCGGCACACGAGAGCGAAGAGGCGACAAAAGGTATTTTGAAAGGCTGGATTGCCGCCTATGAGAAACCGGAAAAATATGAATGGTGTATCGAATTAAAAGAGATCGGTGAGGCAATCGGCAGCATTGGTGTCGTAGCTGTCAATGAAAAAGTGCAGTCCATGGAAGTCGGTTATTGTTTAAGCTGTGACTACTGGAATAAAGGAATCATGTCAGAAGCATTAGAGGCAGTGGTAGAATACTTGACTAACGAAGTTGGGGCACGCAGGATCGCGGCGCGATGTGATACCAGAAATCCGTACTCAGCCAAAGTGATGGAAAAGTGTGGCCTTAAATATGAAGGAACAGCGATTCAGGCTGAGTGGAACAATTCCGGAGCCGGGGATGTTGCTTATTATGGTCTGGTGGTTGGACCTGTGATCGTAGAAGAACCGGAAGAAGCTGAAGAACCGGGAATCGAGGAAGAGGAAGAAATTCCGGCAGTTAAGACCGGACGCAAAAATGAGATCTCAGACGAGACGATCGAGTATGTCGGAATCCTTGCAAAATTAGAGCTGAATGAGGAAGAGAAAGAGCATGCAAAGAAAGATATGGAAGAAATGCTCAACTATATTGATAAATTAAATGAACTTGACACCACAGGAGTGGAGCCGATGTCACATGTGTTCCCGGTAAACAATGTATTCCGGGAAGATGTAGTGACAAACGGAGACGGCAGCAAAGAGACGCTTTCGAATGCACCGGCACAGAAAGACGGTGGATTTAAAGTGCCAAAGACAATTGGAGATTAATCAGATTGCTCAAAGAACATTTTGTGCAGCAGGCAAAGAAAATGTTCGGATAAAAAGCAGGAGCAGGAATGGAGATTTATATGAATATTATGAGTTTGACTGCCGTGGAACTCGGCAAAAGAATAAAAGCAAAAGAAATCTCAGTAGAGGAAGCTGTTACGGCGGCGCTTGACGCGATTGAGAAAAAAGAAAAACTCGTAAACAGCTTTGTGACAGTAGATAGAGAGGGAGCACTGAAACGCGCAAAGGAAGTACAAAAACAGATTGATGACGGCACTCTGACGGGGCCGCTTGCAGGTGTACCGGTTGCCATCAAAGACAATATGTGTACGAAAGATCTGCTTACCACCTGTTCTTCTAAGATTTTATATAACTTTATTCCGACCTACACGGCGGAGGCAGTTTTAAATCTGGAAAAAGCAGGGGCAGTTATTTTAGGAAAGACCAACATGGATGAGTTTGCCATGGGAAGCACGACAGAGACGTCCGCTTACGGTGAGACAAAAAATCCATGGAACACAGAGCATGTGCCGGGCGGTTCTTCGGGTGGTTCCTGTGCAGCGGTTGCGGCAGAAGAATGTGTCTTTGCACTTGGATCAGATACTGGCGGTTCCATCCGTCAGCCGAGTTCCTTCTGCGGCGTGACCGGAATCAAGCCGACCTACGGAACGGTATCACGTTACGGACTGATCGCTTACGGTTCATCCTTAGACCAGATCGGACCGGTCGCAAAAGATGTGACAGACTGTGCCACGATATTAGAGGCGATCGCTTCTTATGATACGAAGGACTCCACTTCCGTGAAAAGGGAGGATTATGATTTTACCAAGGCGCTGGTGGATGATGTCGCCGGAATGAAGATCGGTATCCCACGCGATTATTTCGGGGAAGGCTTAGAACCGGAGGTGAAAACAGCAGTTTTGCAGGCTGCAGAGGAATTAAAGAAAAAGGGCGCCATCGTGGAAGAGTTTGATTTAAGCCTGGTAGAATATGCGATCCCTGCATATTATGTTATCGCCTGTGCAGAGGCAAGTTCCAACCTGGCAAGATTTGACGGTGTCAAATATGGTTACCGCACCAAAGAATACGAGGGACTTCACAACATGTACAAAAAATCCCGTTCTGAAGGATTCGGGCCGGAGGTAAAACGCCGTATCATGCTTGGCTCTTTCGTGCTGAGCAGCGGTTATTACGATGCATATTATCTGAAAGCACTCCGCACCAAGGCACTGATCAAACAGGCATTTGATAAAGCATTTGAAAAATATGATGTCATTTTAGGACCGGCAGCACCGACCACTGCACCAAAATTAGGACAGTCTTTAAGTGATCCGATCAAGATGTATTTAGGAGATATTTACACGATTTCCGTAAATCTTGCCGGCTTACCGGGAATTTCACTGCCGTGCGGCAAAGATAAAAACGGTCTGCCGATCGGGTTACAGCTTATTGGAAACTGTTTTGAAGAGAAGAAGATCATCCGCGCGGCATATGCATTTGAACAGACAAGAACCTATGAGCACAGCCCGCTTGCATAGTCCGAAAATGGAGGAATAGACATGAGTAAAATATATGAAACTGTCATTGGACTTGAGGTCCATGTTGAGTTAGCAACGAAAACAAAAATCTTCTGCGGCTGTTCCACGGCATTCGGCGGTGCACCAAACACACATACCTGTCCGGTCTGTACCGGTATGCCGGGTTCCCTTCCGGTGTTGAACCGTCAGGTGGTGGAATATGCGATGGCAGTGGGAATTGCCACAAACTGCAGTATTACCCAGTACTGTAAATTTGACCGTAAAAACTATTTTTACCCGGATAACCCACAGAACTACCAGATCTCCCAGTTATATCTGCCCATCTGCAGAAACGGTGGTGTCGAGATCGAGACAGCAGCCGGAAAGAAGATTATTGGTATCCATGAGATCCATATGGAAGAGGATGCCGGAAAACTGGTGCATGACGAGTGGGAGGATGTCTCCATCGTAGATTACAACCGTTCCGGTGTACCGCTGATTGAGATCGTATCCGAGCCTGATATGCGTTCCGCGGAGGAGGTTATCGCATATCTTGAAAAGCTGCGCATGATCATCCAGTATCTGGGAGCATCTGACTGTAAATTAAACGAAGGTTCCATGCGTGCCGATGTCAACCTGTCCGTCCGTGAAGCCGGCGCAAAGAAGTTTGGAACCCGTACCGAGATGAAAAACTTAAACTCCTTTAAAGCGATCGCAAGAGCTATCGAGGGAGAGCGTGCACGTCAGATCGAACTGCTTGAAGCCGGAAAGAAGATCGTGCAGGAGACACGCCGCTGGGATGACAATAAGGAATCTTCCCATGCAATGCGTTCCAAAGAGGATGCACAGGATTACCGTTATTTCCCGGAGCCGGATCTCGTCCCGATCGTGATCAGCGATGAGTGGATCGCAAAAGTAAAGGCAAACCAGCCGGAACTGCGCACGGAAAAATTAGAGCGTTACCAGAGAGAGTTTGATCTTCCAAAATACGATGCCGAGATCATCACAGGACACAAAAAATTTGCAGACCTGTTTGAGGCGGCAACCGAGCTTTGCGGCAAACCGAAAAAAGTGTCCAACTGGATCATGGTCGAAACTATGCGTCTGTTAAAGGAAAACAACATGGATCCGGAAGACATCCGTTTTTCTCCGGTCAATCTTGCAAAACTGATCAATCTTGCCGATTCCGGTTCCATTACAAACACGGTCGCAAAGGAAGTATTCGAACTGATCTTTAAAGATGACATTGATCCGGAAAAATATGTTGAAGAGAAAGGCTTAAAGACAGTCAACGACGAGGGTGCACTCCGTGAGACAGTACAGAAAATATTAGCAGAAAATCCACAGTCGGTTGAGGATTACCATAACGGCAAAGAAAAGGCAATCGGATTCTTAGTCGGACAGACCATGAAAGCCATGAAAGGAAAAGCAAACCCGGCGCTTGTGAACCAGATATTAAAAGAGTTACTGTAAGGTATTATATTTGATACCAACATCATGTGTATAAAAATATGAGGACTGAAAAAAGTCCTCATATTTTTGCGATAGCTTGACAATCTTGTTTATGCGTGCATATACTAAGATAATTGCGAAACTCATTCATGAACTGGCGATGTTGTGGAAAATTGACAGATGAAAAAGAAAGTGCTGGGGAGCCGTCGGTACTTAGTGACCGTATTTTGGTCACTTAGTATCCGCTACGAGCGACACGCAGCGAGAGCGTGCTTTCGTTTCAGCTGTCAATTTCCCACAACGTTCACAGCCTAAAGCAGAGTTTCGCCCAGGTAACTGTTTTATTGAATAGCATGGAAAGAAGGAGCAAAATGACCTATCATTTATCCGACGAGCAGGAAAAATACTTTTATGACACCTTAGAGGAACTCTGCAAGCAGTCCCGTCTGTTAGAGTCACACCGCTATATGCAGCACGGTGACACCAGCGTGTTCCACCACAGTGTGTCGGTTGCATATTTCAGCTATTATCTGGCACTGAAAATGAATGCGCCGGTGGATATCCATTCGCTGGTTCGCGGTGCGCTGTTACATGATTATTTTTTGTATGACTGGCATGAGAAAGATGCATCACATAAATGGCATGGATTTCATCATGCAAAAAAGGCGTGTGAGAATGCAGCCCGTGATATCCCGGATTTGAACGAGATAGAGAAGGATATGATAAAATGTCATATGTTTCCATTAAATATCGTTCCGCCAAAATACATGGAAGGCTGGATCTTATGCTGTGCAGATAAGATCTGTTCCGGGGCAGAAACCGTGAAAGGACGCCTGCCGGAGCATATCGTTCTGCCGTGGAGGAAACAGATTCGTTCAGAATTATAGAATGTTTGTGAGTTTGACCAAAAATGGAGACTAAAACGGGCATATATAAAGTTTTCGCTTTATATATGCCCGTTTTTCATGCAAAATGTTAGCCTTCCGCAAGATTTCCCGTGTAAAGCTGATAGTATTTTCCTTTTTCTTCCATGAGTTTGTCATGGTTACCGCGCTCAATGACGCGTCCCTGCTCTAATACGATGATACAGTCACTGTTTTTAACGGTGGAGAGGCGGTGGGCGATCACGAATGTGGTGCGTCCTGCCATCAGTTTATCCATACCGTCCTGAACAATCTTTTCGGTTCTGGTATCAATCGAACTGGTCGCCTCGTCGAGGATCAGTACCGGCGGATCTGCAATCGCAGCACGCGCAATGGCGAGAAGCTGTCTTTGTCCCTGACTTAAGTTGGCACCGTCACCGGTTAAAAGTGTGTTGTAACCGTCCGGAAGCTGATGGATAAAGGTGTCGGCGTTGGCAAGTTTTGCCGCTGCAATGACTTCTTCATCGGTGGCGTCAAGTTTTCCATAACGGATGTTTTCCATCACGGTTGCGGTAAACAGGTGTGTATCCTGCAGTACGATACCGAGAGAGTGGCGCAGGTCATCTTTTTTGATCTTGTTGATGTTGATGCCATCGTAACGGATCTTACCATCCTGGATATCGTAGAAACGGTTGATCAGGTTTGTGATCGTGGTCTTTCCGGCACCGGTACTTCCGACAAATGCGATCTTCTGACCCGGTGTTGCATAGAGGTCTACATTGTGGAGTACGATCTTATCCGGGTTATAACCGAAATTGACATCATCAAAGACTACGTCACCTTTCAGCTCGATATAATCCACACTGCCGTCTGCCTGATGGGTATGTTTCCATGCCCACATACCGGTGCGCTCTTTGGATTCGACGATCTGCCCGTTTTCTTTTCTGGCACGAACGAGAGTGACATAGCCGTCGTCAGTTTCCGGTTCCTCGTCGAGCAGTTTAAAGATACGCTCAGAACCGGCAAGTGCCATGACGATATTGTTGAGCTGCATACTAAGCTGGTTGACCGGCTGGCTGAAACTCTTATTATAGGTAAGGAAACTTGCAAGTTTTCCAAGGGTAAAGCCGCCGACACCGTTTAAGGCGAGCACGCCGCCGACTAAAGCGCAGAGCACATAGCTGATGTTACCGATCTGTGCGTTGACCGGCATAAGAATGTTACCAAACTTATTGGCATTGTCCGCACTGTGGAAAAGCTGGTCATTTAATTTGTTAAAGTTTTCAATACTTTCTTCCTCATGCGTAAAGACCTTTACAACTTTCTGACCGTTCATCATTTCTTCGATATAGCCATTGACGGTTGCGATATCTTTCTGCTGTGCGATAAAGTATTTGGCACTGAGTGCGCCGATCTTTTTGGTCGCAAACAGTGTGACACCGATCATCAGGAGTGTTACAATCGTCAGGGGAACATTTAAGAGCAGCATGCTGACAAATACGCTGACAATGGTGATGATGCTGTTTAAAAACTGCGGCATACTCTGGCTGATCATCTGGCGGAGTGTATCGATATCGTTCGTATAAGTGGACATGATATCTCCGTGATAGTGCGTGTCAAAGTAGCGGATCGGAAGTTCTTCCATATGGGTGAACATGTCATCACGCAGATTCTTTAAGGTACCCTGGGAAACATTTACCATGATGCGTGTGTATATATAGGAAGCAAGTGCTCCGATCAGGTAGAAAATGGAAACGCGCATGATAGCGTGCAGCAGACCGGAAAAGTCAGGATCTGCCTGACCGATGAGCGGCAGGATATAGCCGTCGATCAGAGTCTGCATAAACCAGGTACCCTGTACACTGGCGAGTACGGTAATGAAGATGCAGATCACGACGAGAATGCAGTGCACTGCATAATTTTTCATGATATAGGCGAGCAGACGCATAAATAATTTTCCCGGATTTTCAACTTTCGGGCGCGGACCTTTTGGACCTCTGCCGCCCGGTCCCTGAACCGGTTTGGTATTCTTTTCTGCCATTATGCAGCACCTCCTTCATCAAAATCACCGCTTCCGCTGGTCTGTGATTCGTAGACGTCGCGGTAGATATCATTGGACGCTAACAATTCTTCGTGGGTTCCAAAACCGTTTACAACACCGTTATCTAAAACGATGATGCGGTCTGCATTCTGGACGGAGGAGATTCGCTGCGCAATGATAAATTTTGTCGTATCCGGGATCTCCTCGGCAAAAGCCTTGCGGATCTTAGCATCGGTTGCAGTGTCGACAGCACTGGTACTGTCGTCTAAAATAAGTATTTTCGGTTTCTTTAACAGGGCTCTCGCGATACATAAACGCTGTTTCTGACCGCCGGATACGTTGGTTCCGCCCTGTTCAATGTAAGTGTTGTAGCCGTCCGGGAAACGGTCGATAAATTCATCTGCGCATGCAAGGCGGCATGCGTGGCGGCATTCTTCGTCGGTCGCATTTTTATCACCCCAGCGCAGATTTTCGTAAATGGTTCCCGAGAAGAGCACGTTGTTCTGCAGTACCACGGAAACCTCGTCGCGCAGCGTATCCAGGTCGTAGGAGCGGACGTCTTTGCCGCCGACAAGGACTGCGCCCTCTGAGACGTCATAGAGACGGCTGATTAAGTTGACGAGCGAGGATTTCGAACTTCCCGTGCCGCCGATGACACCGATCGTTTCCCCGGAGCGGATGGAAAGATTGACATCATCAAGGATCGGTTTATCCGAAGTCTTGTTGTAACGGAAGGTCACATGGTCGAAGGTAACACTGCCGTCGGCAACCTCATAGACCGGATTTTCCGGGTTTGTGATATCACTCTTTTCATTTAAGACTTCACAGATACGCTCGGCACTTGCGATACTCATGGCTAACATGACGAAAACCATGGAGAGCATCATCAGACTCATCATGATGTTCATACAATAGGTAAGAAGGCTCATCAGCTCTCCGGTGGTAAGGGAACCTGCGACGATCATTTTGGCACCCAGCCAGCTTAATGCAATGATGCAGCTGTATACAACGATCTGCATGACCGGAGAGTTAAAGGCAAGTACGCCTTCCGCTTTGACAAACATGTTGTAAATATTTTTGCTTGCCTGTGTAAATTTCTTCTTCTCGTAATCCTCGCGGACATAGGCTTTGACTACGCGGATTGCGGAGACATTTTCCTGCACGGATGCGTTTAAGTCATCGTATTTTGGAAATACTTCCATAAAATAATGATGTGCACGCACAGTGATAATTGCGAGGATCATACCAAGTACGATAACGGCGATCAGATAAACCGAAGCAAGTCTTGCATTGATGAAAAATGCCATGATCATTGCGCAGATCAAAGAGATCGGTGCGCGGACGCACATGCGCAAAAGCATCTGATATGCGTTCTGCAGGTTGGTCACGTCGGTGGTAAGACGGGTGACAAGACCTGCGGTGCTGAATTTGTCAATGTTGGAAAAAGAAAAAGTCTGTATATTTTCATACATTGCTTTTCGTAAGTTGCGCGCAAATCCTGCGGAAGCGCGGGCACCGTATTTTCCACCCATCGTTCCTGCAAACAGGGAAATGCATGCGACAATGACCATACATCCGCCCATGACGTAAATATGGTGGATATCCCCGGCCTCTACGCCGTTATCGATGATCGATGCCATCATCAGTGGGATGATCGTTTCCATGAGCACTTCTAAGATCATGAAAACAGGAGTGAGGAAAGAATCCTTTTTAAATTCTTTGATCTGGGCTCCCAGAGTTTTTAACATAACATCACATCCTTTTCAAAAAATAATTGATTTTTATTTGTTAGTGTGCTAACAATATAGTTATAAGGCATAGAAAAACGAATGTCAATGAAAAAATAATTTTATTTCAGCAGGAGAAAAACGATGCATACAGACACGATCGGATATAAAATACGGCTGCTTCACAACCAGATCCACAAGCGGATGGAGGCAAAAAGGCAGGAAAATGAAAAAGAACCGCTGACGGGAATGCAGCGCTGGACGCTTGGCTTTTTGAGGGATCATGACGGGAAAGATATTTATCAGAAGGATATCGAAACAGAGTTTTCCGTATCGAGGGCAACTGCATCAAATATGCTTGCAGTCATGGAGAGGAAAGGGCTTGTGCGCCGTGAGGCGGTGGAGCATGATGCGAGATTAAAAAAGCTGGTGCTGACAGAGAAAGCACGCGCTTTAGTGGACAGATCAGAGCAGGATATGCGGGATATGGAAGCACTTTTAGCGAAAGGACTGAGTGAAGGGGAGATACGGGATCTGAAGAGATATTTAGACCAGATGCTTTCTAATTTAGACGTGGATGTCGAGTGTCCGAAGAATTCTTTTTGTGGCGGCATGAAAAATAGAAATACTAGATGTTGTGGTTAATAAAAAACCAGATACAAGTGAAAAAAATGACGAAGAAATCAACTTAAATTTGGTAATAGTGAATAAATACCGCATATTTACTGGGGTTGAGGCATCTGCTTTTGCCAAAGTGCCCATAAAATGGGACTTTTGACCGTTGGCAAAACGCATTGACAAAGACACAATATATTGTATAATAAATACTCGTAGGTTATGCGGCCGTATGGGTATGGCAGGCAGCCATCAGTCAGAACAGAAAGGGATTTGATCGGAAATGAAAATTATTAAAAGAAGCGGTATGGAGGATACCTTTGATATTAAAAAAATCGAGGCGGCGATCCGCAGAGCGAACAACAGCGTTATTGATTATGAGAAGCTGACGGACAAGCAGATTGACGAGATATCAAAAAATGTGGAAGTTGCCTGTGAAAATATGAAGCGTTCCCCAAGTGTAGAGGAAATTCAGGATATGGTGGAGAACCAGATCATGAATCAGCGTGCATTTAATGTGGCGCGCAACTATATTACATATCGTTACAAACAGGAACTGGTGCGCAAGTCCAACTCAACGGATGAACAGATCTTAAGTTTGTTAGAGTGTAATAATGAGGAAGTAAAACAGGAAAATTCAAATAAAAACCCGACCGTAAACAGTGTACAGAGGGATTACATGGCAGGTGAGGTCAGCAAGGATATCACAAAGAGATTTTTGCTGCCGCCGGATATTGTGGAGGCGCATGAGCAGGGAATCATTCATTTTCATGATGCGGATTATTTTGCACAGCATATGCACAACTGCTGTCTGGTCAACTTAGAGGATATGCTCCAGAACGGAACCGTCATCAGTGAGACGATGATCGACCGTCCGAAGAGCTTTTCAACAGCATGTAACATTGCAACACAGGCAATCGCCCAGATCGCAAGTTCACAGTATGGCGGACAGAGTATTTCACTTTCCCATCTGGCACCGTTCGTACAGGTCAGCCGTGAAAAATACCGCAAGCAGGTCCGTACGGAACTGGAAGCAATCGGAGTGACACCGACTGAGGATAAAGTCAATAAAATTGCGGAGATCCGTGTGAAAGAAGAGATCAACCGTGGTGTGCAGATGATCCAGTATCAGGTGATCACACTGATGACGACAAACGGACAGGCACCGTTTATCACGGTATTTATGTATTTGGATGAGGTACCGGAAGGCCAGCTTCGCGATGATCTTGCCGCAGTGATCGAGGAGATGCTCCATCAGAGAATCCTTGGTGTAAAGAATGAGCAGGGCGTATACATTACACCTGCATTCCCAAAACTGATCTATGTGTTAGAGGCAGATAATATCCGTGAGGGTACCAAATACTGGTATCTGACAAAACTTGCAGCGGAATGTACGGCAAAGAGAATGGTTCCGGACTATATTTCAGAGAAGATCATGAAAAAGTTAAAAGACGGCAACTGTTATACCTGTATGGGATGCAGATCTTTCCTGACTGTTGACCGCACAAAAGGAAATTATGCAAATGCAAAAAATTACGTTCCGGGTAAGAAGTATTACGGCAGATTTAACCAGGGAGTTGTCACTTTAAATCTCGTGGATGTCGCATGCTCTTCCGGAAAAGATATGGATAAATTCTGGGAACTTTTGGATGAAAGGTTAGATCTTTGTTACAGGGCTCTGATTATCCGTCATAAGAGACTGCTCGGTACACCTTCTGATGTGGCACCGATTCTCTGGCAGAACGGTGCACTGGCACGTCTGAAAAAAGGTGAGACGATCGATAAACTTTTATATGACGGTTATTCCACGATTTCTCTTGGCTATGCCGGACTTTGTGAGTGTACCAGATACATGAAGGGGGTTTCCCACACCGAGCCGGAAGGAACAGAGTTTGCATTAAAAGTAATGCGCCGTTTAAATGATGCATGTACGGAATGGAAAGAAAAACACAATATCGATTTCAGCCTGTACGGAACACCACTGGAATCAACGACTTATAAGTTCGCGAAATGTCTTCAGAAGCGTTTTGGCATTATTCCGGGAGTGACGGATAAGAACTACATCACAAACAGCTATCATGTCCATGTGACAGAGGAAATCAGTGCATTCGATAAGTTGAAGTTTGAGTCACAGTTCCAGGAGCTTTCTCCGGGAGGTGCGATCAGCTATGTGGAAGTGCCGAATATGCAGAATAATCTTGACGCTGTACTTGCAGTGATGCAGTATATTTATGACAATATTATGTACGCAGAGCTGAATACCAAGAGCGATTACTGTATGGAATGCGGTTATTCCGGAGAGATCAAGATCGTCAATGACAAGGACGGCAAACTTGTCTGGGAGTGCCCGAACTGCGGTAACCGTGACCAGAACAAGATGAGCGTGGCGCGCAGAACCTGCGGCTACATTGGAACACAGTTCTGGAATCAGGGCAGAACACAGGAAATTAAAGAGAGAGTGCTTCATTTATAAAATTCATATTGTGAAAAAGAACCGTATATCAACATTGATGTGCGGTTCTTTTTATGATAAACTGTAATGGTACTAAATCACTAAAATAAAAATTTAACTTTGGAGGATAAAATGTTAGAAGCAGGAATCAAAGGACAGCATACCATTATAGTAGAGAAAGAAAATACAGCAGCAGTGATGAAAAGCGGTACGTTAGCAGTATTCGCAACACCGGCAATGATCGCCCTGATCGAGGAGACCGCATGGAAGAGTGTTGCAGATGAACTTGAAGAAGGATGTGTGACTGTGGGAACGAGCCTTAATGTAAAACATCTTGCCGCATCACCGGTGGGAATGAAGGTGACCTGCAATACCACTTTAGTGGAAGTGGATAAAAGACGTCTTGTATTTTCCGTAGAAGTAGAGGATGAGACCGGAAAAGTCGGAGAAGGAACGCATGAGCGTTTTATTGTACAGGCGGAAAAATTTCAGAATAAGGCGGATGCCAAGTTAAATAGATAGGAGGAAACATTGAATTTAGTTATCGGGTTACTGGTCCCGTTTCTGGGAACTTCGTTGGGGGCAGCATGTGTTTTCTTTATGAAAAACGGGTTGAACCGTCTGGTACAGAAAGCACTGCTTGGTTTTGCATCCGGCGTTATGGTGGCGGCATCTGTGTGGTCGCTGCTGATACCATCCATCGACATGTCAGAGGGAATGGGAAAATTTGCATTTTTACCGGCAGCAATCGGATTTATATTTGGAATCCTGTTTTTACTGCTGATGGACAAAATCATTCCGCATCTTCATATGAATGAAGACAAACCGGAAGGATTGCCAAGTCACCTAAAAAAAACAACCATGCTGGTACTGGCTGTTACTCTTCATAATATACCGGAGGGAATGGCAGTCGGTGTTGTGTTCGCCGGACTTTTATCAGGAAACAACGGAATTACACTGGCGGGAGCATTTTCATTGTCCATAGGAATTGCAATTCAGAATTTTCCGGAAGGTGCAATTATATCGCTTCCGCTGAAAAGTGAAGGCGGCAGTACAAAAAAAGCCTTCTGGTATGGCGTGGCATCCGGTGTGGTAGAACCGATCGCGGCGGGAATTACGATTATTTTAGCCGGAATCATCACACATATGCTGCCATATCTGCTTGCATTTGCAGCAGGGGCAATGATCTATGTGGTCGTGGAAGAGCTTCTTCCGGAAGCATCAGAAGGAGAACATTCCAATATTAATACGATTGGATTTGCGGCAGGTTTTCTGATCATGATGATATTAGATGTCGCATTGGGATAAAGGAGGAAATAAATATGCAGGACGATATAAGAGAACAGCTGATCAAACAGTTTCCATCAGATGTGGTAGAGATACTGGATCAGAGTGGTAAACCATACTATGGCTGTCCGACCTGTAAGAGGGCAGTTACAGTAGGAACTGATAAATGTCCGGGATGCGGACAGGTGCTTGCCTGGGATCATATCCGCAAGGAAAACCAAAAAAAGGGGACGATGACAGCAGTGTTGAAATTTGAGGTGGCAGGCGATTTTACAAAGGGAGACTGCAGAAAATGTCCGCTTTCCTATATTGCGAAAGAAAAAAATGAAAATGTTTATGAATGTCCGTTGAAAATGCGTGCAAACTGTAAACTTGAGCTTATGTAGAAAGGAAATTCATGCGCGGTGTACAGATGGTCATTATAGCGGTCGGAGGCATTTTATTATTCTGGTTCTTCGCGCCGCTGTTATGCAAAGGAATTTTTAATATAGGAACGGCGACCGGGATTCTGATCTCGTTATTCCTGTTATGTTATGGAATTTTTTTCGGGCGTATGAACAGGAGAGCTTTGATATTGTGGAATGGCAGGAAAACACACTGGATATGTGTTTTCCTGCTTGTCCTTGTACTTATAATGATCATGACAGTGTTGGCAGAGACATTTCTGATGATCCACTCAGCATTACACACTCCGCCGCAAAATACGACAGCTGTTGTTTTAGGATGCAGTGTAAAAGGTACAAAACCAAGCAGAATATTAGAGGAACGTATTGATGCTGCATATGATTATCTGAGTGTAAATAAAGATGCAGTATGTATTTTGTCCGGTGGCAGAGGACCGGGTGAAGATATCACGGAAGCACAGTGCATGTATGAAGTGCTGACAAAACGGGGAATCAGTGAAAATCGTCTGATTTTAGAAGAACGATCTACAACGACGGAAGAAAATTTAAAATATACCGGAGAAATTTTAAAAGACCGTGGACTTGATATGACTGTGACACTGGTTACCAGTGAATTTCATGAATATCGGGCGAATCAGATGGCAGCCAGGCTGGGAATGAAAAGTTACAGTACCCCGGCACATACATTTTTTGTATATTTTCCCACCTATTATGTGAGGGAACTGTATGGCATTTTATATTATGAATTGCGTCATTGGGATTAGTGTGGAAGTATTTTTATAAAAACAGTGCAGTAATAAAAAGTGGAATGTCAGAGAGAGGAAAAGATGCCAGGAAAATATTATGCAGTAAAAAAAGGAAGAAAACCGGGAGTGTACCAGAGCTGGGCAGAATGTAAAGCGATGGTGGACGGCTTTCCTGGAGCAGTATATAAGAGTTTTAAAACAAGAGAAGAAGCAGTGGCTTTTGCCAAAGCTGCGACATATACCGGAGCAGATGCTGCGCCAAAGATGCAAAATGCAATGAAGAAAACAATGCAGCAGGAAGATGGGGCAATGCCGTCTGTCTATGCGTTTGTGGATGGTTCTTACAATGTGGCAACGCATGTCTACGGATATGGTGGCTTTCTGATTCATGATGGCATAAAAGAAGTGCTGCAGGGGAGTGATAAGGATGCAGAGATGGCAGCGATGCGCAATGTCGCAGGGGAAATCTGCGGCAGTATGGCTGCGATCAGAAAAGCGGTCGAATTAGGATTGCCGGAAGTAACGATTTATTATGATTACATGGGAATCGAAATGTGGGCAACCGGTGCGTGGAAGTGCAATAAAAAAGGGACAGCAGCATACCGTGATTATGTGGCATCGGTGAGAAATGTGATTGTGATCCGTTTTGTAAAGGTAAAAGGACATTCCGGTATCGATGGCAATGAGGAAGCAGATATGTTAGCAAAGCAGGCAGTGGGAAATGAGATATAAAACCGGAATCCGGGGGCAGATATATGGATAAAAAGTTAAAATATTATGATCTGATGGAGGACTTAAGAAAGCAGATTGTTTCGGGAAAGATAAAACCGGGAGAAAAACTGCCGTCGGAAAATGAACTTTCCGGGACATATCAGGTAAGCAGACAGACTGTACGGAAAGCTCTGCAGATTCTTCAGAACGAGGGATATATTTATGCGGAACATGGACGTGGAACGTTTTGTTCGGAGATGGCGAGACGCACGGGTGAAACAAAAAATATAGCAGTGGTCACGACATATCTGTCTGATTATATTTTCCCGAGAGTGATCCAGGGAATTGATAAAGTCCTTACGGAAAATGGATATAGTATTCTTTTAAAGAATACAAGAAATTCCAGAAATATGGAAGCAAAATGTTTAGAAGAATTATTGCAGAAGGGAATTGATGGGCTGATCATAGAACCAAGCAAAAGTCAGATCTTCTGCAAACATATTAATTTATACCAGACGCTGGATGAATATCGGATTCCATATGTATTTATTCAGGGCAGTTATGCGCAGCTTGCAGAAAAGCCCCATATCCTTTTAGATGACTGCCTTGGAGGATATCTGGTTACAAGATATCTGATCTCACTGGGGCACCATCACATCATAGGGATATTTAAAGCGGATGATACGCAGGGACAGCAGCGGCACAAAGGGTATGTGCAGGCTTTACAGGAAGCAGGGATTGCGTATGACCCGGATAAAGTGGTATGGTTTTATACGGAAGACCGGAAAACGCATCCATATGAACAGATGTGTCATATGGCTAAGATGAGATGTGAGCATTTCTTTGACAGTGTGGTATCGTATAATGACCAGATTGCACTAGAGGTCATCCGGGCATTAGAGGATGAAGGACTTAAAGTGCCGGATGATGTTTCAGTGACAGGATATGATGATTCCTATCTTGCGTCAAGTGGAAAAGTGCCGCTTACCACGGTGGCGCATCCGCAGGAAAAATTAGGTGAAATGGCTGCAGAACTTCTTCTTGGACTGCTGAAAGAGGGAAACATCCCGGAGTCAGAAAGACAGATCCTTGTAAAGCCGGAGTTAGTGATCCGGGAATCCTGCAGATCCCGGAAAAAGGAGGAATAAAAGATGAACTATGCGCAGATCAAACCCTGTTCTATTGAGAATGGCACGGGCGTGAGGGTGTCTTTGTTTGTGTCCGGATGCAGACATCACTGCAAAGAGTGTTTTAATGAGGAAACATGGGATTTTTCTTATGGTAAGCCTTTTACAAAAACGACAGAGGATGAGATCGTGCAGGCGTTAGCACCGTCCTATATTGCAGGGCTGACGCTGCTTGGCGGAGATCCGGGTGAGCCGGAGAATCAGCAGGGACTGCTTCCTCTGTTACAGAGAATAAAAAAAGAATTGCCGGATAAAAATATCTGGGCATACAGTGGATATCTGTATGAGGATTTCCTTCCGGGAGGAAAGGTGTATTGTGAGGCGTCAGAGCCCTTCCTGTCAATGATCGATGTTATGGTGGATGGACCTTTTATTTTAGAAAAAAAGGATATTTCCCTGAATTTCAGAGGATCTTCGAACCAGAGAATCATTGATGTACCCGAAACGCGAAAGAACCAGGAAATCGTATTACTGATGGAATAAAGAAAATGAAATGGAGAGTAGTGTGAAAAATAAGATTTTTCACACACAAGATTTGTGCTTGCGCACAAACTTGAGATGCCCTGAGGAACGGGCTAGAAATGGAGAGTAAAATGAAGTTTTCATGGAGAATGATTGCTGCGGCTTTTAGTTATGCATTAGGTGTATTAGGCTGGTGTTATGTAGGTGGCTATAAGATCCTGACCGGTCCGGTGAGAGAACTGATCCTTGCACAGATGGCGGGAAGTATGTCTTTGGGACGACTGGTGGCGGCCCTGATCGAGGGATTTATATATCTTTCGCTGGCAGGCGGAGTCTGGTGCATTGGGTATATGTTAAGTAGTCATTTCAGGGAAGATTGATAAATACATAGAGAGGAACAAAAAGAAAAATGGTTTTTAGAGTGCCTTCATATTATAAGAATTTTCGGTGTATTGCGGACAAATGTCCGGATAATTGCTGCAGAGGATGGGAAATTGATATTGACGAAGATACCCTGGATTATTATAAAGATCTGAAAGGACCGATGGCAGAAAAAATCCGTGCGTCGATCAGCGAGGATGGAAGTTTTGTATTGAATGAAGAGGGATGGTGCCCGCTTCTGAATGAGAAAGGACTCTGTGAGGTGTGTCTGACTTTAGGGGAGGATTCGCTTTCAGAAGTATGCACAGAGTATCCGAGGTTTACAACGGAGTATCCGAAAACAAGAGAAAAAGTTTTATGTCTATCCTGTGGAGAGGTTGGAAGAATTGTCTTTTCAGATACAGAACAGATCGGATTTGATGAGCAGATCCTCTCGGAGGACTATGATGAATATGAGTGGGAAGATGGCGATGATGAGCTTGCAGAAAAACTCGAATCAGTAAGGTCGCATGCAATCGGACTGCTTCAGGATCGCAGCCGCCCGATTGCAGAGCGTATCGCGGTGTATCTGAATTACTGCTGTCAGATGCAGAAAGAATTATTTGAGACAGTACCCAAAGAGGAGGAACCGGAAAAAATCAGCCTGTATGAGGCATTTCTACAGCGGCTGTCCCAATACGAGGAGCTTGAATCCATCGGTGATGCATGGTCTGGGATGGAAGAAGAGCTGAAAGCTTTTTATCATGAAGAAAATTATGAAAAGACACATCGTGCTTTCATGGAAGCGCAGATGGAAAATGAATATCAGTATGAACATCTGATGGTATATTATACTTTCCGCTATTTTATGAGGGCATTCTACGATAATAATCTGCTTGAAAAAGCTCAGTTTGCAGTTGCCTCATTTTTGATGGTGCGTGATATGGATGTTATGGTCTGGATGAAAAACGGACAGAAATTTGATTTACAGGATCGCATAGAAACAACGAAAGTTTACGCAAAAGAAGTGGAACATTCGGAAGAAAATATTGAAATGTTAGGGGAATCATTTTTGTTTGAAGATGTATTTTCCGTAAAAGGTCTGCTTGCACAGATTATGTAAAAAATAAGCCGGGTGACAGGGCACCTGACAGCTTTCATAAGCTGACGGCCTGATCAACCGGCTTTTAGTATCTGCCTGTGAGAAAATGCAGGAAAGATACAGGTTTTTTTCCAGCGGCTTTTGTCTCGTCGATATATTTCTCATAGAAAGAAATAACTTCGCAAAAAGACATTGCCGGATCGATTGCATATGTCATACAATACACCTCCTTATTTGTTTTCTATAATATAGCACAATGCATCGGGAAAAACAACAAAAAATAATATGAAAGATTGTACAATATATACAAAAATGGAATGAGTGAATGAAAAATTCACAAAAACAGAAAAACAACAAGTGGGTATTTTTACTGATTTTTACAGAATGAAATTGTATAATATTACTTAAGAAATAAAAAATGAACATTTTTTTTCATAAGGAACAGGTAAAATAAAAAAATTATACAAAATATTTCTGACCTGGGAAAAGGGGAGAATATGGAACAGGGAGAAGCAGTCCGCAGACGTGAAGCGGAAAAGAGGAAAAACGAAGCGAGAAGAAGAAGACAGAAAAAGCGGAAAAGGCAGCAGATGTTTGCGCGCAGTGTGATGGTTCTGACAGGAGCTGTATTTGTGGGCGTTATTTTGTATGGGGGATGGCGTCTGTCCCACAGGACGGCACAGGCGCAGGAAGAGATCGTGGCAGAGGAAACGAAATATATTGCAGACCGCCCGGATTTTTCTGTGGAGCTTTTAGACTACAATGAATATTCAAGACCGGGAACGGCACTGGAAAAAGTAAACGGGATCGTCGTGCATTATACGGCAAATCCGGGAACAACGGCACAGCAGAACCGGGATTATTTTGAAGGACTGGCACAATCCGGGGAGACACATGCAAGCAGCCATTTTGTCATCGGAATCAGCGGAGAAATCATCCAGTGTATTCCATGCAATGAGATTGCATATGCTTCAAACGACAGAAACAGCGATACGGTTTCCATAGAGTGCTGTATTCCGGATGATACGGGAAAATTTACGGATGCGACTTATGGATCGCTGGTTCATCTGGTGACATGGCTGATGGGACGTTATGATCTGACTACGGATGATGTGATAAGACATTATGATGTAACAGGAAAGGCATGTCCGAAATATTATGTGGAAAATGAGGCTGCATGGGAGCAGTTTAAGTCGGATCTTGTCGATTACATAGAGACCAACGGTATTGCAAAAACAGAGGAAATACAGTAAAATGGGTGTATCAATTATGTCGAAGGAAGCAGTATGATAGAGAAATATTACGAAGCATTACAAAAAAGAGAAAACCTCCGCGAAAACCTTGTTGGGCTGCGTGCCCAGATCAAAGATGAGGCGGCAAAAGAGCAATTTGTATCGATGATCGGGGATGGCGGATTGCTGTTAGAATTATTAGAGGAAGAAGATCCAAAGGTGCGCAAAAATGTGGCGATGATCCTTGGGGAACTGGAATGGATGGGGGCTGCAGATGCACTTGTTACGGCATATGAAAGGGAGCAGACTCTTTTTGTAAAAAGCACGTATTTAAAGGCACTTGCTTATCTTGACATTACGGCATATCAGGAACGGTTCAAAACGAGAATGGAAGAACTTCTTTCTTATACCCCGGCAGCAGAAGAAAAAAAGCATATTGATGAGGAAGTCCGCGCACTTAGCAGACTGTTGGAAAAGGCAGAAGAAAGCACAGACCACACTTTTACGGGATTTAAAAACCCGCATGAGATGCTGCTGCTGACGGGACATGCGCGTACGGATGTGACATTAAAGGAAATCGGGGTACTTCCGGCGGATATCCGGAGAAAAACGGCGAAACATCCGCTTGGAGTGGCAGTGTATACAAAGGATGTACGCGCTATGGCGAACCTTAGAACTTACCGTGAACTATTGTTTCCAATTCGTTTAAAACAGGAAGCAGAACAGGCAGAAGTGCTGGCGGATGAGGTGTGGCAGAGCGGTATTGGGGATTTCTTAAAGGAGTGTCATAAGCAGGGTACGCCGTTTCGGTTCCGCGTGGAGATCCGGGCTGATATGGAGAATGACAAAAGAGCTTCTTTTGCGAAAAAGTTTGCTCTGCAGTTAGAGCGTGTGTCGGCGAGATGGCTGATCAATTCGACCGGTGATTATGAGACAGAGATTCGTCTGATAAAGAAAAAAGATGGAAGTTTTGCACCATTTTTAAAATTGTATACCATTCCGATGCGACGTTTTTCCTACCGGAAAAATGTGGTGGCGGCATCTATCCATCCGTCACTTGCAGCGATGCTTGTATCGCTGGCAAAACCCTATCTGAAAGAGAACGCACAGATTTTAGATCCGTTTTGCGGAGTCGGCACGATGCTTATTGAGAGGGACATTGCACAACCGGCAAGAGAAAAGTACGGAATCGATATTTTTGGACCGGCAATCGAAGGCGCAAGGGAGAACGCTTCTTTGGCAGGGGAAAAGATCAATTTTATCCATAGAGATTATTTTGATTTTAAACACGATTATCTGTTTGATGAGATTATTACCAATATGCCGGTGCGGGGGAAACAGTCACGAAGTGAGATGGACGCACTGTATGCTTCTTTTTTTGAAAAGTCGAAAGAAATTTTAGCACCGGGCGGAGTGATGATTTTTTATTCAAATGAGGAAGGTATGGTAAAGAAACAACTTCGTCTGCATACGGAATACAGGCTGATACAGGAATTTGTGATTTCGGAAAAGCGTCATTTTAGTCTGTATATCGTTGGAATAAAGGGGTAGAGGGAAATGGCATTTTTGAGCAGGAAGAAGGAAGAGGATGTTTTGAAATCAGAACAGGTACTTTTGGATGCAACACTGATGAAGAATCTGCAGGATCGGTTTTGCGACGCAAATAACCTGTATTTAAGATGTCTTGACAAAAATCGCACGGAAGTGACGAAAACATATGGTTCAAAGGAAGAACTTGAGTATCTGGGCAGTGTGATCGACATGGACAGACATATCGGACTGTTAGAGAGGCTGTTAAACAGCAGGATCGAAAGTGTGATCGAAGAGGATTGTGGGGCAGACGGGATCCGGATGTGTGGAGTGGCAGTAAAGGTAAGTGGAGAGGTGTCTGCGATCTGGATCGTGACCGGCGTTATGGAAGATGCCGGCTGCGATGTGCCGGATTATATTATGCGGACAACACCGGAACGCTATTATAAGTCGATCGAGTTTTTAGAGACGCTGTCAAAGCAGATGTTTGCCGTCAAATTAGAAGAACTTTTGGCGCAGGAGGCATTTTTAAAGAGCCGGGAGTCGGAAATACAGATGGAGACGGAATTAAAACGCAATGAGGCGATGACGGCAATCGTCCGTATGCTCGAGTCGGAGGAGGGTTTTGATAAGATTGTTCATGATATCTTAAAAGAAGCATGTGAGTATCTTGGAATTTCAGCGGCTGTTTTATTCCGGGAAAATATAGACGGCACGACGGTCAACATGATCAGCGAGTATTGTTCTGCGGGAAGAGAATCACGGATGGAGGCATCACAGAACATTTCAAAAGAAGAACTGCCATTTTTTAATGGAAAACCATATATGATTTCGGCAGATTCAATGATGCCGGAAGCGTTCCGCAGAATGTTTGAAGTACAGAAGATGAAAGCCGGGTTATTCCTTCCAATCGACGTCAGCGGGAAAACGGGAATGTACGTCTGCTTTTGCGAGGATGAAAAAGAGCGCATCTGGGACGGCGGAGAAATCAAGTTTGTCAATGATGTCCGAAGAATCATACAGACGATTCTGGTAAAACGCATTGCAAAAAATTCACTTGCCAGTTCGTATGCATCGTTAGAAGCAATCCTTGAAAATGTGGGATGTGGGATCTATGTGATGGATACACAGGAAAATACGATCCTGTATACAAACCAGCACTTTCGTAAAGCATTTGGGGAAGATGTGCGAAGTGCAGGTATTGAGGAATGTTTAAGACAGGGAGCGCAATCGGAGGACAGCCTGTATTTCAGGGAGGTTTATTCGAAAGAAGAAAACCGCTGGTTTGATCTGCACAGTACAAGGATTAACTGGGTGGATGGAAGAAAGGTCCTTTTGTGTACCATTTATGATGTGACAGACAAAAAGCTGTATCAGCAGAAGATTGAGCGTCAGGCAAACAATGATTTCCTGACCGGATTGTATAACCGGATGCGCTGTGAACAGGATTTAGAGCGTTATATCCGTCAGACGAAGGAGTTTGGCGGTGAGGGAGCGCTGCTTTACATCGATCTGGATGATTTTAAACATATCAATGACGGACTCGGTCATCAGTATGGAGATGTGCTGCTTAAGAATATTTCCGGCAGTCTGCAGAGAATTCCCGGTGTGGAGAATAACTGTTACCGTATGGGTGGTGATGAGTTCATTATCATATTGGCGCATCATCATATGGCGATGCTCCAGCAGATCTTAGATGAGATCAAGGCGCTGTTCACGAAACCGTGGATGCTAAAAGGGACGGATTATTACTGTACGATGAGTATGGGAGTCGTTCGCTTCCCGGCAGACGGGGATACGGTGGAAGAATTGATCAAGAAAGCCGATATTGCACTTTATTCTGCAAAATGTGCAGGAAAGAACCGTATCGAGTTTTATGATGATAACGCGGAGTCCACCTCTTACAAACGGCTTGACCTTGAAAAAAACATGCGCAATGCCACACGAAATGCTTTCAGTGAATTTGAGGTATATTTCCAGCCGATTGTAAATATTACAAAAGAGGGAAATCCATGTGCCGGTGCGGAGGCACTGATCCGCTGGAATTCCGGGGAACTCGGTCTGATCCCGCCGGCAGATTTCATTCCGCTTGCAGAGTATTTAGGCCTGATCAATCCGATCGGAGAATTCGTCCTGCGGGAGGCATGTATCCACTGCAAATACTGGAATGATATGGGACACCCGGAGTATAAGGTGAATGTCAATCTGTCTGTCGTACAGCTTTTACAGAACGATATTGTGGAGCGGATTGCGCGTGTGATCGAGGAGACGAGGATCACCCCACAGAATCTGACTCTGGAAGTGACGGAAAGTCTTGCAGTCAACGATATGAGCCGCATGAAACGGATCCTTGCGGATATCAGGCATCTTGGTGTGCGTGTTGCTCTCGATGATTTCGGTACGGGATATTCATCTTTAAACCATATCAGGGAGATGCCGATCGATGTCATAAAAATCGACCGCTGCTTTATCATTGATATCGGAAAAGATGATTTCTCCAATGCATTTGTAAAAATGGTCGGAGAACTTGCAACAGCGATCCATGTGAATGTCTGTGTGGAAGGTGTGGAAACAAAAGAACAGTTAGATGCACTGGTGGGGTCAAAGGTTCAGCTGATCCAGGGGTTTTATTTTGGAAAGCCGATGAAGGCGGAGATGTTTGAAAGACAGTACCTGTAAGGGTACTGTCTTTTAATGTTAAAATAATTAAAACAGTTCCAAAAATTAAAAAAATAAATAAAATTAAAAAAATATCAAAAAACTGTTGACATATTTATTTTTATCTGTTATTATAAATGAGTCGTCGCGAGAGAGTGATTGATACGCGGAAGTGTCGGAATTGGCAGACGAGCAAGACTAAGGATCTTGTGTTCATTGCGAACGTGTGGGTTCAAGTCCCATCTTCCGCATCAAAAGATTTCTTTGAATGACGGGTTTGCAGGAGTGGCGGAATTGGCAGACGCGCAGGCTTCAGGTGCCTGTGGTAGCAATATCGTGTGGGTTCAAGTCCCATCTCCTGCATTTTTATATGTTAGGGTGAAAGAAGCATTGAGGATTCGATGCTTCTTTTTTTGAAAAAATTAAAACCGTGAAAATAGTACCTTTTTCATAGAGAATATGCGATAAGATTATGCTAAAATAAATTTGTATATGTTTCTTTACACTGAAGAAATAAAGAGGAAAAGGAGAAAATCTATATGAAGAAAATGAAAACGTATATTCTTGGAATGGTACTGGCATTTGCCATGATCCTGCTTCCACAGAATGTATCAGCAGCAACACAGATCCCTGTCACGGCTGTGGAGGATATCACGGATGTGATGGCAGTAGGTTCTACGAATATTAAGGTCCCGACCGGAGAATACAGTAATGTGGTACAGTTTAGCTTAAACAAACCGTCATATGTGTATGTGTCTGCGTATTCGACAGTTATGCATGAGGATTATGATTCTTTAGGTGCGATTGAGGAATTTGCAGTATATTCAGATGCAAACTGTTCGAATCTGGTTACCGGAGACGAGGTAACTGTTGTATGGGGGAATGAGAGAAAGTCAAAATATCTGTGCCTCGATGCTGGAAATTACTGGATTTGCTTTGCTAAAACTAAAAACGGTAGTTACAATGATGACAGTTATGGCGAGTTCCGCCTTTCAGTTGCAGCCCAGTATCTGAATGTAACCGGAACAAAGAATGGTTCCTGGGGACGTGCAAAACAGATTACCACGGATAAAAAAGTAACTGGATTTTTAAGTTCCAACACAAGAAAAAGCTGGTTTAAATTTAAAGTATCCGGAGATACAACAGCAAGATTGAACCTTTCACTGGAGAATCCGCTGGGAGAAAGTGTTTTTGAAAGCAGCAAAACAGGTGTGACGTTATACCGTTCGAACCATAATGTATTAGAGCGTATGAATATTGCAGAAAATTATTATTCTTCTGCATGTTCCAAAGAGGTTACATTAAAGAGCGGTACTTACTATATTGAAATTGCAGGCAGTGAAGCATATAAAGATAGCTGGGATCCGACAAAACTGAAAAAAACCGGTGTGAACAACATGGGTGTGGTAAACTTAAAGATTACCACAGTCAAAAAAACCAAAATTTCCAAACTTTCCAATGTGAAAGGAAAGAAAGCACAGGTTACATATAACAAAGTAAGCAATGCAAAGGGATATGAGATCCAGTATTCCACGGACAAGAAGTTTAAAAAGGGCGTGAAAGTCAAAAAAGCAAACGCAAAGACAACAAAGGTTACTCTGACAAAGCTGACAAAAGGCAAAAAATATTATGTGCGTGTCAGAGCATATCGTGTGGACGAGGATGACAACAGAGTAAATGGCTCATGGAGTGAGGCGAAATCAGTAAAGATCACAAAATAAGACAGCAAGGTATAAGTGGCGCGGCAGAAAAACTGCCGCGCTATTTGCATTTAGGAGGAAATCATTTATAATAGATACCAATGTGGCACAGAAGGCGGAAAACAAAGGATGGAAAAATGATTGCTTTAAATGATTATCTTTATTCCGGGGATACGGTATTTCGGATTTTAAAAAAATATACAGAAGATTTAAAATGTGTGGCAGAGGAAAATGACAGTGAGGTGGATCGGTTACACTGTAATTTCCTGATGCAGATCATGGAACTGCTAGAGCATAATGACTTTTTGACAGCACAGTCGCAGAAAATACGGGAATTTTATCAGTATATGGCGAAACAATATCCTTACCTTTCTTTTACTTTTAAAGGAAGGATCAAATCACTGATCCGTGCGGAAGCAAAATTCAACGGATATATCGTAGAGCATGTTTATAATTATTATCTGAAAAACCATGCCTATCCTCCGGTGGATGAATTAAAGGAACGGCTGAGCTGCTTCAGGGATCTGATCGCATACCGCATTGTGATATCCATGCCCAAATGTCATGTGAGAGATGAAAGGGAAAGAGAACAGGAAGAAATCAGGTATTTATATGAAATTGCAAACAGACTGAAGGTGTTTTTGGAGGAGCGGGGGTTTATAGCGGAACCGGCAGGAGGAGTAAAACTGAGTGATTCCCCGTTACTGAATGAAGATGTGCGGCCATATTACAGAGATTATATCGTGAACGAAGAATCCGATGGATACCGGTCACTGCATATTACCTTTTTTGATAACAGTGCACATTGTTATGTGGAGATGCAGCTTCGGACAAAAACGATGGATGATATCGCGGAGATCGGGCCTGCAAACCATCTGGGATATGAGAAAAAGCAGGAGCGTGAGCGTGCAAGACGAGATGTTATTCCGGTGGGAGAATGCATTTATTTTGATGAGGCATATGAAAGAGGAATGAAACTGTAGCAGCTTGAACTGTCAAAGCTGGATGTGAATATGTTCGCAGCGATTGACAACAGTCTGATCAATGATGGCTGTGGGCTTTATCGTGGCAGACTGATCCTGCCGTACGAGCACTTATCACGTTTTCAGAATGATTAATGAAAAAATAACAAAAATTTGTCAGTAATTTGTAATAAAAAAAGGAAATCGGAAAAGAACGCGGAATATATATATTGTAGTTACTGTGTGGCAGGTTATCCAAAGAGGAGGAACAACATGTCGATACGGGAAGATATTGAACGGATGGAATGTGAGACTTTAAGTCCGTATGCTACGCTCAGTATACATTCGAGAGGACGTGATGATCCGGAGGAGCAGTGTGATATAAGACCTGTATTCCAGCGTGACAGAGACCGGATTTTACACTGTAAGGCATTTCGCCGGTTGAAAAATAAAACACAGGTGTTTCTGACACCCAAAGGGGATCATTACAGAACCAGGCTTTCCCATACATTAGAGGTGTCACAGAATGCGCGCACGATCGCAAAGGCACTGCGGCTCAATGAAGATCTTGTTGAGGCGATCGCCTTAGGGCACGATCTGGGGCATACACCGTTTGGACATGCGGGAGAGTTTGTGTTAAACGGACTTTGTGATGAGGGCTTCCACCACAATGAACAGAGCGTGAGAATTGTGGAGAAGTTAGAAAAAGACGGTAAGGGACTGAACCTGACCTGGGAGGTAAGAGACGGTATCTTAAACCACCAGACAAGGCTGATGCCGCATACCTTAGAGGGAAAGATCGTCCGCCTGTCGGATAAGATCGCCTATATCAACCACGATATTGACGATGCGATCAGGGCACAGATACTGACAGAGGAAAACATCCCATTAGAGCTTCGAAAAACACTGGGATTTTCGACAAGACAGCGTTTAAACACACTGATACATAACATCATCAGCAACAGCGTTGGAAAAGATGATATCATCATGTCAGAGGAAGTGGAACAGGCGATGATCGAACTGCGCAAATTCATGTTCGATCATGTCTACAAAAATCCTGTGGCAAAAGGGGAAGAGACAAAGGCAAAAGCAATGATCGAGCAGTTGTTCTTCTATTATATGGAACATATCGAGCTTCTCCCTGAGAAATATCTGCGCATGCGTGATGCCGGTGAAACAGACCAGCGTATCATCTGCGATTACATCTCAGGCATGACAGATCAGTACGCGATCACGAAATTCAGTGAATATTTTATGCCGCAGGCATGGCAAGTAGATGGATATTAGAAAGTAAAAAGTCTGCGGCATGCCGCATGGCATGGCAAGTAGATGGTTATTAATACGAAAGGAGAAAAAGATGCCGTATTATTCTGATGACATCATAGAAGAAGTGCGTTCCAGGAATGACATTGTTGATGTGATTTCCCAATATGTGCGTCTTTCAAAAAAGGGCAGTACCTATTTTGGACTCTGCCCGTTCCATAATGAAAAAACAGGCTCCTTTTCCGTGTCGCCGAACAAGCAGATGTATTACTGCTTCGGATGCGGCGCGGGTGGAAATGTATTTACGTTTCTGATGGAGTATGAAAACTTTACATTCGGCGAGGCGATGGAAGCGTTAGCCGACCGCGCCGGTGTGGAACTGCCAAAACAGGAATACACCAGTGCACAGAGGCAGGAAGCAGACAAACGAGCAAGACTGCTTGAAATTAATAAAGAAGCAGCAAAGTATTTTTACATGCTGCTGCGTGGGGAGAGAGGTGCGCGTGCGCTTTCCTATTTCCGAAAACGGGAACTGTCAGATGAGACCATGCAGAAATTCGGTCTCGGCTATTCCGATCAGTACAGCGATGATCTTTACCGGTATCTTCGGAAAAAAGGATATGAGGATGACATCTTAAAAGAATCCGGTTTGGTCAGCATCGATGAGAGGCGCGGCGGGTACGATAAATTCTGGAACCGGGCGATGTTCCCGATCATGGATGTCCACAACAAAGTCATCGGTTTTGGAGGACGTGTCATGGGGGATGGCGAGCCGAAATATCTGAACTCACCGGAGACAAAGATCTTTGATAAGAGCCGGAATCTCTATGGATTAAATTTTGCAAGGAGCACCAAGAAACCACAGCTTCTTCTGTGTGAGGGTTATATGGATGTGATCGCCCTGCATCAGGCAGGGTTTGACAACGCGGTTGCATCTTTAGGAACGGCGCTCACGAGTGGACATGCCAACCTGTTAAAGCGGTACACAAAGAATGTTTATCTGACCTATGACAGTGATGGTGCAGGTGTGAAGGCGGCACTTCGTGCAATTCCGATTTTAAAAGAAGTAGGGATCACCACGAAGGTCATCAATATGAAGCCTTATAAGGATCCGGATGAGTTTATCAAGGCGCTCGGTGCAGAGGAATACCAGAAACGGATTGATACGGCGGAAAACAGTTTTATGTTTGAGATCCGTATCTTAGAGCAGCAGTATGATATGCATGATCCCGAGAGCAAGACAAAGTTTTACAATGCAGTTGCAGAAAAACTCTGCACGTTCGGAGAAAAATTAGAGCGTGATAATTATATTGCTGCGGTAGCGGATAAGTATATGATCGGTATCGAAGATCTGCGCAGGCTGGTCAACCAGTATGGTGCAAAGATCGGCATGGCGGCAGGCGGAGCACCTCCTGTGCGTGAAAGATCGGAACTCCGGAGAGAACAGGGCAGCGAAAAGAAAAAAGAAAACGGTATGATACAGTCACAGAAGCTGCTTTTGACCTGGCTGATCGAACATACCGGACTGTTCCCTAAGATTGAGAAATATATTTCGCCGGAAGATTTCACAGAAGAAATTTATCACAAAGCGGCGGAAATATTATATGAACAGTATCGGAATACCGGTACTGTCAACCCGGCAAAAATTGTCAGTATGTTTCAAAATGAAGAAGAACAGCGCGAGATCGCAGGTCTTTTTCATGCCACGATCCGCGGCGTAGAGACAGAAGGAGACAAAGAAAATGGTGGGTATTCCAAAGAAACGTTTGAAAAAGCGTTAAAAGAAACTATTGTCCGGGTAAAACAAAACAGCATTGAGTATCACCTGAAGAACATGGCACCGACCGATATGGCGGCGCTGCAACGGTCAGTGGCGGATAAGAAGGCACTTGAAGAATTAGAGAAAGTGCATATTTCCATTGATTAAGGACAAAATAGTAGAAAACCTGAGAGGATGAAACAAAATGGCAACAAAAAAGAAAGAAAACAACGAAAATACGAAGGTTTCCGGAAAAAAAGCGGAGGCATCTGCAGTAAATAATGCGGAAGCAGAAGCAGCAAGAGAAAAATTTCAGGAAAAATTAAAAGAGCTGTTAAGTCTCGCAAAAAAGAAAAAAAATATGTTAGAGTATCAGGAAATCAGTGATTTCTTTGCAGATATGCAGCTTGACTCTGATAAATTTGAGAAAATTCTTGATTTCCTTGAGGCAAATAATATCGATGTTTTAAGAATCACAGATGATGATGCGGATGATGACATTCTGCTTGAAGTGGATGATGATGACGAGATCGAGGTGGAGAAGATCGACCTTTCTGTTCCGGACGGTGTATCCATTGAAGATCCGGTGCGTATGTACTTAAAGGAGATCGGTAAAGTACCGCTGCTTTCTGCAGAGGAGGAGATCGAGCTTGCGAAGCGTATGGAACTTGGTGATCAGGAGGCAAAAAAACGTCTTGCAGAGGCAAACTTACGTCTGGTAGTCAGCATTGCAAAACGTTATGTGGGACGTGGTATGTTATTCCTTGACCTGATCCAGGAGGGAAATCTTGGTCTGATCAAGGCAGTTGAGAAGTTTGATTACCGCAAGGGATATAAATTCTCAACTTATGCGACATGGTGGATCCGTCAGGCAATCACAAGAGCGATTGCTGATCAGGCGCGTACGATCCGTATCCCGGTACACATGGTTGAGACAATCAACAAACTGATCCGTGTGAGCAGACAGTTACTGCAGGAGTTAGGACGTGAACCGACCCCGGAGGAGATCGCAGCAGAGATGAACATGCCGGTGGAACGTGTGCGTGAGATTTTAAAGATTTCACAGGAACCGGTTTCCTTAGAGACACCGATTGGTGAGGAGGAGGACAGCCATCTTGGAGATTTTATCCAGGATGATAATGTACCTGTTCCGGCAGATGCCGCTGCATTTACATTATTAAAAGAACAGTTGGAAGAGGTTCTTGGCACACTGACAGAGCGTGAGCAGAAGGTACTTACACTTCGTTTTGGCCTTGAGGATGGACGCGCAAGAACACTCGAAGAAGTTGGAAGAGAATTTAATGTCACCCGTGAACGTATTCGTCAGATTGAGGCGAAGGCACTGCGTAAGCTGCGTCATCCAAGCAGAAGCCGCAAGTTAAAGGATTATCTGGAGTAAGATGGTAAAGATATCAGACAGATTAAAAACGGCGGCTTCGTTGATCCGGGAAGGTGCGGTGCTTGCAGATGTGGGGACAGATCATGGTTATGTTCCAATCTACCTGTTAGAACAAAAGAAGATCAAGAGCGCGATCGCAATGGATATCAATAAGGGACCACTGGAACGCGCAAGGGAACATATTCATTTATATGGTATGGATGCATACATACAGACCAGGCTTTCGGATGGAGTCGCAGCACTAGAAAAGGGCGAGGCGGACTCCATACTGGTTGCCGGTATGGGTGGCGGGCTTGTGATGCATATCTTAGAAGAAGGAAAAGATATCTGTCAGGCGGCGGGAGAACTGATCCTGCAGCCCCAATCGGAACTGTGCAGTGTCAGGGAGTATCTTGCCGAAAATGGATATGTGACGGAAGCAGAGCGCATGGTATTTGAGGATGGCAAATATTATCCGATGATGCGTGTACACTATCAGGCAGAGAAAAACGAAGATGCAGATAAAGCAATAAAAGATATGGAAAACAGTAAAGAGCAGAAAAAAAGCAGATATAAGGTCGAATGTTTATACGGCAGATATCTGCTCATGGAAAAAAATCCGGTACTGCATCAATATCTGGTGAAAGAACGCCAGGTGTTTGAAAACATTCTGGACAATCTTTTTAAACAGCCTGAATCAGAAAAAATAGCCGTGCGCATGGAAGAGGTAAAAGAAGCGCTTGGTTATAATGAAGCTGCGCTTGCATATTATAGAACGTGAGCTGTTATTGATGGAAACGAGGCTGCGTAGAAAAGCCGGTTTCTGTCAGAAGGGGCGGACAGGAAAAATGACAGCAGGCGAAGAGAATGGAGACCTTGTATATGGGAGAAGAACAGATCGTTGTAAAAATCGGGGAGAAAGAAAAAACATATCCGGCAGGAGTCAGTTTCTTAAGTATAGCACAGGAATATCAGGATCAGTATGAGGATGATATCGTGCTTGCACTGTATAATAACAGACTGCGCGAATTAAAAAAGACCATAAAAAAAGACGGCGAATTGTCTTTTCTTACAACGTCTGATAAGACCGGAAAGCGTGCATACCGCAGAAGTGTTACGCTGCTGATGCAAAAAGCAGTTTACAATCTGTGGGGCAGAGAGCATATTGGCGTTTATGTCAGATATGCCATCGGTCAGGGATATTACTGTGAACTGATGAAAGACGGGGAAAGCTGTAAGATCACGGAGACAATGATCGGGGCATTGAAAAAAGAAATGTACCGTCTTGTGATGGCGGACCTGCCAATCGAAAAATACAGTATGAATACGGATGAGGCAGTAGCTTTGTTCCATGAACTTGGAATGAAAGATAAAGAAAAACTGTTTCGTTACCGCCGCAGTTCCAGGGTAAATATTTACGAACTGGATCATTATAAGGATTATTTTTACGGGTTTATGGTACCGTCGACCGGATATTTGAGATATTACGATGTGACAGCATATCAGGATGGTTTTGTACTTTTATTTCCGGGAAAAGAGGCGAAAAAAGTTTCTGAATTTGTGCCGTCGGATAAATTATTTTTCACGTTAAAACGTTCAAGAGACTGGGGAAAACTGCAGCAGATTGATACGATCGGTGCACTCAATGATGCCATTGCAGCGGGAAAAACGCAGGAGATGGTCTTGACACAGGAAGCATTGTTTGAAGAGCGTATCGGTGCACTTGCGGAAATGATCGTTAAGGAAGAGGGAAAGAAATTTATCATGATTGCGGGACCTTCTTCATCCGGAAAAACGACTTTTTCACACCGCCTGTCCATACAGCTTGCAGCAAAGGGATTAAAACCGCATCCGTTTCCGCTTGATGACTATTATGTGGATCGTGATAAATGTCCGCGTGATGAAAATGGTGAACTTGACTTTGAATGCCTGGAATCACTGGATGTAGAGCTTTTCAACCATGACATGAATGAACTTCTGGCAGGAAAAGCAGTCAATCTGCCGATCTTTAATTTTAAGACCGGAAAAAGAGAATACAAAGATAAGATCATGCAGTTAGGAAAAGATGATGTGTTAGTCATTGAGGGGATCCATGGACTGAATGATAAATTGTCCTATTCCCTTCCGGTGGAGAGCAAATTTAAGATCTATATCAGCGCACTAACACAGCTAAATATCGACGAGCACAACTATCTGCCGACCACGGATGGAAGGATGATCCGCCGTATTGTGCGCGATGCAAGAACAAGAGGTACCTCAGCGAAAGAAACGATCGCTATGTGGGATTCCGTGCGCCGCGGTGAGGAGAAGAATATTTTCCCATTTCAGGAGGGAGCGGATGTGATGTTTAATTCCGCATTGATCTATGAACTGGCAGTATTAAAGATATATGCCGAACCGCTGCTTTTTGCGATCGACAAGGACTGTCCGGAGTACCTTGAGGCAAAGCGTCTCTTAAAGTTCCTGGATTATTTCCTTCCGATGTCTCCGGATGGAATCGGGCAGAATTCCATTATCCGTGAATTTATCGGCGGTTCGTGTTTTAATGTGTAAAACATGGAAAAAACCTTGCCTCGGCAGGGCTAAGAGAAAATAAGAAAATCAGGCTTGCACAAATAAGAAAAAAAGTGTATAGTTAATCGGGTGTCATGCTGGCAGAATGTGCCGGAAGACAAATGATGGATTTAAGTAGGACAAATGATCGCGGCCCGTTTATCGGGGTGAGGAAAGTCCGGGCTTCACAGGGCAGGATGCCGGATAACGTCCGGTAGAGGCGACTCTAAGGATAGTGCAACAGAAATATACCGCCCGGTATATGCCGGGTAAGGGTGGAAGGGCAGTGTAAGAGACTACCGCCTCTCTGGTAACAGAGGGGGCATATGTAAACCCCATCCGAAGCAAGACCGAACAAAAGCGTTGACGTGGCCCGCCAGCTTTAGGTAGGTTGCTTGAGGCGGCTGGTAACAGTCGTCCTAGATAGATGATCATTCCGACTGTGGCTTGCTGCAGTTTAGACATAACCCGGCTTATCGTCCTGCTTAAATCAGATATCAATAGATAAGAAGATATCCATATGTGGAAATATAACCAAAATCTAAAATGTTTCTTAAAAGATAATAGGAATGTTGACGTTTGTGAGTATTGGGTTTACCATAGCGTCATGGACAAAAAACGGTGCCAGAAAGGTGCCGTTTTTCCGTACATAAATAAAAATGCGATTGACGGGATACATGCAGTTATATAAGGCTGCATGTGATTACACGCGGTTGTATCTGGGTAGAAAGGGATGTCATAGATGAAAGAAAAATTACGGCAATTTATGATCGGCAGATATGGAGTGGACGATCTTTCACGGGCACAGATTATCGTGTCGATGGTTCTGTTACTTGTATCCACATTTTTATCTGCATTTTTCCGGGTAAATATTTTATACTGGCTTGGCCTCGCATTGTTAATTTATTCCTATTTCAGAATACTCTCACGGAATGTGTCAAAGCGTTACGAAGAGAACCAGAGATATTTAAATGCGAAATACCGGGCAGTGGTAAAGAAAAACAATCTGAAAAAACGCTGGGCACAGCGCAGTACTTACCGTTTCTTTAAATGTCCGCAGTGTAAGCAGACAGTCAGGGTGCCGAAGGGAAGAGGAAAGATCTGCATTACCTGTCCAAAATGTAAAACAGAATTTATTAAAAAAAGCTGACAAAGGAGAAAGGCCTTGTGTTTGGTTATATCAATATCAATCAAAAAGAGCTGACGGAAGAAGGCAAAAAAGCATATCAGGCATATTACTGTGGGCTTTGCAGACAACTGAAATCAAATTGTGGAACCAAGGGACAGATGCTGCTTGCATATGATATGACGTTTCTGATTGTTCTGCTGACCGGTTTGTATGAACTTCCGAATGAAAAAACAAAGTTTACATGTGCGCTGCATCCGACGCAGAAGCGTATTGCATGGATCAATGACGCCACAAAATATGCGGCGGATATGAATCTGATCTTAGCGTACCACAATCTGATTGACGACTGGAATGATGACAGGTCGTATACCAAGAAGGCATTTGCAAAAATGCTGGATAAGGATTATACTCGTATCATGTCAAAATATCCGAGACAGGTAGGTGCCATTGAGGAATATATGAAAAAGACCGGGGATGTTGAGAAACACCAGGAGACAAATCTTGATCTCGTTGCCGGTCTGACCGGAGAGATGGTTGCGGAGGTGTTTTGCTGGAAGGAAGACGAATGGGCAGAGGAACTCCGCACGATGGGATTTTACATGGGAAAGTTTATCTACCTGATGGATGCGTACGAGGATTATGACAGGGATAAGAAGAAAAACTGCTATAATCCGCTCACATTTGTTCAGGAAGAACAGGCGCAGGATCTTGATACCTGGTGCCGGCTGCTTTTGACAAGTATGATGTCAGAGTGTGCGAAATCGTTTGAGCGTCTGCCGATTCTTTTGCATGCGGATATTCTGCGCAATATCCTGTATTCGGGTGTGTGGTCGAAATATGAATATCTGCAGATCAAAAAACGCAGGATTGAGGAAAAAGCAAAGAAAAAAGAGCATAAACAATGAGGTTTGATTTATGATGGATCCATATCAGGTACTTGGTGTGTCACGAAGTGCCTCCGATGAAGAAATAAAAAAAGCATATCGTTCCCTAAGCCGCAAGTATCATCCGGATGCCAATGTCAATAATCCGAACAAGGCACAGGCGGAGGAAAAGTTCAAAGAAGTACAGCAGGCGTATGACCAGATTATGAAAGAAAAGCAGCAGGGAAGCGGCTATGGATATAATTCAGGAAACAGTTACGGATATGGGGGCGGACAGAGTTACCATTATAATCAGAGTACTGAAAATCCGAAGCTGCAGGCTGCTGCAAATTACATAGCAAACCGCTGTTATGCAGAGGCACTTAATGTTTTAAACGGAATTCCTTTTTCTGAGAGAAGTGCACGCTGGTATTATTACAGTGCCATGGCAAATCAGGGGGCAGGAAATAATATCATCGCAAAAGAGCATGCCGCACGTGCAGTGGAGATGGAACCAAGCAATTTTGAATACCGGCAGTTCCTGCAGCATTTAGAGTATGGCGGAACATGGTATACGAATATGGGAAGCAGCTATGACAGACCTTATTCGAGTGCGGGTAACTGGTGTCTTAGCATGCTGTTTTTAAATATGCTCTGTAACTGCTGTTGTTTAAGGCCGTTTTAGAAGACGGGCTAAAGTCTGACCACAGAAAAACATAAAATGCTGGAACGAAAAATACTGCCGGATCGATGGAACCGGCAGTATTTTTTGTTCCAGTATTTTATTGTTAACGGCGGTTTGGATTTGTATATTTCTCCTCACAGTATTTGCAGCGGTATATTTCTTTTTCAGGGTCAGTCAGAATGAAAATCTGATCTAGTTCCTGTTCGATTGAAGTGATGCAGCGTGGATTTTTACATTTGATCACGTTTTTGACCTGCTTTGGAAGACGAAGTTCTTTTTTGGAGACGATCTTGTCATTCTGGATCACATTGACGGTAATATTATGGTCAATAAAGCCTAAAATATCAAAGTCGAGTGCATCGATCGGACATTCTACCTTTAAGATGTCTTTTTTCCCCATTTTGCTGCTCTTGGCATTTTTGATGATCGCAACCGGGCAGTCGAGCTGGTCTAATTTCAAATCATGATAAATCTGCAGGCTCATGCCTGCCTGAATATGATCAAGGACAAATCCCTCATGGATTCCACTGATATTTAACATTGTTCTCCTCCTTATTCAACCTTAATTTCAAGCAGCGTTAAGATCAGCGCCATGCGCACATAGACAGCATACTGTGCCTGTTTGAAATAAACAGCTCTCGGATCGTCATCTACTTCTACGGAAATTTCGTTGACACGTGGCAGCGGATGTAATACGATCATGTCTTCTGGAGCAAGCTCCATTTTTGCTTTGGTTAAGATATAGAAATCTTTTAAGCGGACGTAATCCTCCTCATTGAAGAAACGTTCCTTCTGGACTCTGGTCATGTAGAGGACATCAAGCTGTGGGATGGCATCCTCTAAACGCTCAACCTCGGTAAAAGGAATATTATTTGCACGCAGGACATCTTCGCGGATGTAACTTGGAATACGCAGTTCTTCCGGTGAGATCAGTACAAATTTAATGCCAGGATAACGGATCAGGGCGCTGATCAGAGAATGGACGGTACGGCCAAATTTTAAATCACCGCAGAGTCCGATCGTCATATTGTCAAGACGTCCTTTTAAGGAACGGATGGTAAGTAAATCGGCTAATGTCTGGGTTGGATGCTGATGACCGCCGTCACCGGCATTGATAACTGGAATTCTTGATTTCTGGGAAGCTACGAGAGGTGCACCTTCTTTTGGATGACGCATTGCGCAGATGTCTGCGTAACAGGAGATAACTCGGATTGTATCGGAAACACTTTCGCCTTTGGATGCGGAACTGGAATCAGCACTGGCGAAACCTAAAACAGAACCGCCAAGATTTAACATGGCAGCTTCAAAACTTAACCGGGTTCGTGTACTTGGTTCATAAAAACAGGTGGCTAATTTTTTGCCTTCACATGCGTGTGCATATTTGTTCGGGTACTTCTCGATATCATTGGCAAGGTCTAAAAGCTTGTCTAATTCATCGACGGAGAAGTCCAATGGGCTCATTAAATGACGCATATAAATCCTCCTTTGTTTTGCGGAGCAAAATGTCTGCTATGCATGCTATGCTTAATAGCTTGCATAGCATGTGCCTTTTGCAGGAGCAGAGGATTTTCCTCCTTATGTGATGCTGACTTTTTTCAGCATTTTTTCTATCATATAATAATCACCATCTGATTTCAAGAAGAAAAAAATTTACGTTATATTGATAAAATATGCGTCCGTTTTCAGATATTTTCAGACAGGGAAGGTTATATATCAGTAATTGAAAATAAAAATTTCAGGGGGATTCCGAGGTGTTACACCGGATGAGAATGCGCTCAAATAAAAGTCCGGCAGCCATCCACAAGGGAGCATAATCGAGTCGTATGACCCCGTCAATGTTTGTTTTGGCATGACTGTAATCCCAGGGGCACATGCCGTGGCGTTTTAAAAATGTGCCGCTGATGTATTCAAAAGAAAAAATGCCAACGGAATAGATACAGCCGCGAAGAAGTGCCGGAAGATTTTTGATACTGTGGTACAACGGTGCAATTACGGCAGCAGTCCCGTAGATGGGAAACATCCATACGGATGTCCGCCCAATCAGACGTTTATCCTGTTTCAAAAAAGAGCCTGTGGAGGTAAAAAGAATCTCCATGCACCAGCCGGTCAGTCCGCAGACAAAGAAGTTTTTTGTAATCATATTTGCATGTCCCTTTTATATAAAATCATGGTATCAGTATGTCACACGGAATTTAAAAATATGTAATATTTTTCTAAAATAAAAGCGGAAAACTTGTAAAAACAGGCGTTCTGTCATATAATAAAAAAAGTGTATTCTTGAGGAAAGAGAATGCGGTTAGATCAATTACTCAAACATTTTTCATACGAAAGCGTGCAGGGGAGCCACGACCTTATCATTACGGATATCTGTTATCATTCCGGAAAAGTAAAGCGGGGGTCCCTGTTTGTCTGTATAAAGGGGCAGTACACGGATGGACATGATTATATTATGGATGCGGTAAAAGCGGGGGCATTTGCAGTGGTGGTGGATGAAAGCTGTATGGTAAATGTCCGCTGGGAATGTTTCATTTACACAGAACATGGAAAAGTGCGCGTGCATGAACTCGTGCGCAATTACGGTATGGCTGTGATAGGTGTGAAGGATACCAGGCAGGCTCTTGCGCAGATTTCGGCTGCATTTTACGATTACCCGGCAAAAAAGCTTAAGATCATCGGGATCACCGGAACAAAAGGAAAGACGACGACGGCGTTTCTTACGGCAGGAATTTTAAAAGAAGCGGGATACAAGACCGGCATGGTAGGTACGATATGGACATATAACGGGAAAGATGTAAAAAAGGCCGGACATACGACACCGGAATCTAGCGACCTGCAAAGAGAATTAGCGCAGATGGTAAGCAACGGATGTGTGTGCTGTGTGATGGAGGTATCCTCACAGGGAATAAAGATGCAGCGTGTGGAAGGGATTTTTTTTGATATCGGGGTGTTTTTAAACATTGAACCGGATCATATCGGACCGGGAGAACACGCATCATTTGCAGAGTATCTGTACTGTAAAAGCCGGCTGCTTCGGCAGTGTCAGGCAGGAATTGTCAACCGTGATGACCGGAATACGGAAAAAATACTGTTTGGTCATACCTGTGACATAGAAACTTTTTCCGTGCTGGGAGAAAACGGTGTGGATGCCCCGGGACAAAAGGCGGATATCGTGGCAGAAAGGATCACTTTTTCCATGAAAGAAGGAAGGTTATACAGCCACTTTTTTACGGATGGAAAAGAAGAATTCCTATTGCAGATGCCCGGAATTTTTAATGTTTCCAATGCGTTAGCTGCGATCCTTGTGGCACGTCATTTTAAAATAGCACAGGATGTGGTAAAGGATGCACTGCAAAGACAGACTGTGCCGGGGCGGTGTGAAAACGTCAGGATATCAGATAAATTTGTATTTCTGGTCGATTATGCACACAATGAGATGAGCCTGCGCAATCTGCTTGGAACATTGCGGGGCTTTGATCCGGGGCGGCTTGTTGTGATCTTTGGCTGTGGGGGCAACCGCTCAAAATTAAGGAGAGGCAGGATGGGTGAGACAGCGGGAAGACTCGCGGATTTTACGATCCTGACATCCGATAATCCAAGGTGGGAAGATCCGGAACTGATCTTAGATGACATTGAGAGCGGGATAAAGGGTACGAGCGGGGCATACATACGCATTGCTGACCGGAGAGCAGCGGTGGCATATGCATTCGATCATGCCAGGGAGGGCGATATTATCGTCCTCGCAGGAAAAGGGCATGAGGACTATCAGGAGATCGGTGGTGTCCGTTATCCGATGGAGGACAAAGAACTGGTAAAGAAAGCAGCAGAAGGACGTGGCAGATAGAAAGAAAGGCATGGAAATTGGAATGGCAGAATATGCAAATATCATTGTGGATATTTATCAGGGAAAATTAGATAAGACGTTTCAATACCGGGTGCCGGAGAGACTAAGGAGTACAATCGCAGTTGGTATGCTGGTAGCAGTTCCGTTTGGATCAAGAAAAATGCAGGGTTATGTGATCGAGCTGACGGATGTCTGCGAGTATGAGGAAGATAAGATCAAAGAGATTCTTTCGATTGTAAAGGGCGGTGTCCTGATCGAGTCGCAGATGATCGCCCTTGCAGGATGGATGAGGGAAAACTATGGCGGCACCATGAATCATGCCTTAAAGACAGTACTGCCGGTCAAAGAAAAAAAGAAGGCAAAAGAACAGAAAACGATAAGACTTGCACTGCATCCGGTCGAAGCGAAAAATGAGCTTGCGGAATGCGAGAGAAAGCATAAAACGGCAAGGGCAAAACTTCTTGTGGCATTGTTAGAACAGCGGGAGTTAGAGTGGGAGACGGCAACGCAGCAGATGTCTGTTTCCGCGTCCGTGATTCGTGCGATGGAGGAAGCCGGTATTGTAAAAGTGGTGCGTAAGACCGCATACCGCAATCCGGTCGGCGGTCTTGATCCGTGCGGGGAACAAAAGAAGCTGAATGAGGAGCAGCAGAATGTCGTCTCGAAAATTACGATGGAGTACGATGCAGGTGAGCGGAAGACTTACCTGATCAAGGGTGTCACCGGAAGCGGAAAGACGGAAGTCTACATGGAACTGATTGCACATGTGCTTGCGCAGGGAAAACAGGCGATCGTTCTGATCCCGGAGATTGCGCTGACCTATCAGACGGTGCGGCGTTTTTACAACCGTTTTGGTGCACAGGTATCCATCATCAATTCAAAACTTTCGGCCGGGGAGCGGTATGACCAGTTTGAACGCGCAAAAAACGGAGAAATTTCTGTGATGATCGGACCACGTTCGGCACTTTTTACACCATTTCCGGCGCTGGGGATCATCATCATAGACGAGGAGCATGAGGCTTCCTATAAGAGTGAGACCGTGCCAAGATATCACGCGAGAGAAACCGCAATACAGCGGGCAAAAATGACAGATGCGGTCGTGGTGCTAGGCTCCGCGACGCCTTCCCTTGAGAGTTATTATAAGGCAGAAAATGACGAGTACTGCCTGTTGGAATTAAAACACAGGGTACAAAAGCGCCCCATGCCTTTGTGTGAGATCATCGACCTGCGCGAGGAGTTAAGGAGGGGCAACCGCTCGATCTTAAGTGACCGTCTGAGTGAGCTGATGGAGGACCGTCTGAAAAAGGGAGAACAGACGATGCTTTTTATCAACCGGCGCGGTATGGCAGGCTTTGTCTCTTGCAGAGCCTGCGGTCATGTGATAAAATGTCCGCATTGCGATGTTTCACTGAGCCAGCATGGAAGCGGCGCGGCGACACGTCTGGTCTGCCATTACTGCGGATATACGACGATACAGCCCGGTTTGTGTCCGGTCTGTGGCTCTAAGTATATCAGTGGTTTTAAGGCGGGCACGCAGAAAATAGAACAGGTGGTAAAGGCGCGTTTTCCACAGGCGCGTGTGCTCCGGATGGATATGGATACCACCAGAACCAAAGATGGGTATGAGCAGATATTATCTGCATTTTCAAATCACGAGGCAGATATACTGATCGGTACACAGATGATCGTAAAGGGACATGATTTTCCGGGGGTTACGTTAGTGGGTGTGCTTGCGGCAGACCTTTCACTTTATATCAGTGACTATCGTGCGTCAGAGCGGACTTTCCAGCTCCTGACGCAGGCGGCAGGACGTGCCGGCAGAGGTGACATTCCCGGCAATGTCATCATACAGACGTATGATCCGGATCATTACAGTATCACGACTGCAAAAGAGCAGAACTATGAGGCTTTTTACGGGCAGGAGATCGAGTACCGCAAAATGATGCGGTATCCGCCGGTGTGGAACATGCTTTATATTTTGTGCGCGTCGAAAAACGAGGCGGAAGCAAGTGAGGCGGCGGTGGCATTGATGGGGAAAATCGATCAGATAGTGAGAGAAAACAGTGAAAAGATTTTTCCAATCGGGCCGTCAGATGCACCGGTTGCAAAAATTTCCGATGTCTACCGCAAAGTGATCTATGTGAAAACCCGAGAGTATCAGACACTTGTCATATTGAAAGATGGTCTGGAAGCTTTTATAAAAGACAACCGTCTGTATCAGAATGTAGCAGTAGGATTTGACTTTAACCCGGTCAACGGATTTTAAAATTGTAAAATACAAAATGGAGGATAAAAAAATGGCACTTAGAACAATCAGAATACAGGGAGATCCTGTACTTACCAAAAAATGCAGAGAAATCACCGAAATGACACCAAAGATCAAAGAACTGATCGACGATATGCTTGATACCATGTATGAGGCAAACGGAGTCGGACTTGCAGGACCACAGGTCGGTGTTTTAAAAAGAATCGTAGTCATCGATATCGGGGAAGGCCCGGTTGTTATGATCAATCCGGTGATTCTGGAAAAGTCAGGCGAGCAGACCGGGGATGAGGGCTGTTTAAGTCTTCCGGGAAAAGCAGGTACCGTTACAAGACCGAATTATGTGAAGGCACACGCGTTTGATGAAAATATGGAAGAATATGAGATCGAGGGGACCGAGCTTATGGCACGTGCAATCTGTCATGAGTTAGACCACCTTGACGGACATATGTACACGGAGATTGTAGAAGGACCGTTACATGATGTAACTTATGATGATCCGGAGGAATAAACAATGAGAGTAATTTTCATGGGAACACCGGATTTTTCGGTGGGGACATTAGAAGAGATCATAAAAGCCGGTCATGAGGTTGTGCTGGTCGTTTCGCAGCCGGATAAAGCGGTGGGAAGAAGTAAGGCATTAAAATATACGCCGGTGAAGGAATGTGCCATCGCACACGGCATTGAGGTCTATCAGCCGGAGCGTGTCAGGGACAGCGCATGTATCGAGTATCTGAAATCGTTCCATGCAGATATCATGATCGTGGTGGCTTTTGGACAGATTATACCAAAGGCAGTGTTAGACATGCCAAAATATGGATGTGTGAATGTACATGCATCGCTACTGCCAAAATATCGTGGCGCAGCACCGATCCAGTGGGCTGTCATCAACGGCGATCCGTATACCGGAGTGTCCACACAGCGCATGGACGAAGGTGTTGATACGGGAGATATCATTTTAGAAGAAAAAGTGGAGATCCGGCCGGATGAGACAGGTGGAAGTTTATTTGACCGCCTTGCAGAGGTTGGAGCAGAACTCTGCGTAAAGACGATCGAAGCAATCGAAAATGGAACGGCTGTTTACACACCACAGGATAACAGTAAAGCCACACATACAGCAAAGATCCATAAAGAGTTGGGAAGTATTGACTGGACGAAGAGTGCGAAAGAGATCGAATGTCTGATCCGCGGTTTAAATCCGTGGCCAAGTGCATATACGAGACTTGACGGAAAGACACTTAAGATATGGAGGGCAAATGTGCTGCCGGATGAAAAGAAAGCGGCTCCGGGATGCATCATAAAAGCGGAAAAGGGAAGTTTTCTGGTACAGACAGGAGACGGTGTCTTAGAGCTTCTTGAGGTACAGTTAGAAGGAAAAAAACGTATGACCACGGATGCATTTTTAAATGGCTATACGGTGGAAGAGGGAACTTATTTTACACGTGGTTAATGAATGGAGGTAACCTGATATGCCTTATTACTATTATGGTTTTGATCCGACTTATGTTTTGGTTCTGATCGGCGCAGTGATCTGCCTGATCGCATCTGCAAGAGTAAAGAGTACTTTCAATAAATATTCCCAGTACCGCAGTATGAGCGGTATGACCGGGGCACAGGCGGCGGAACGTATTTTAAATTCAGCCGGTATCTATGATGTGACGGTCTGCCATATATCGGGAAGTCTGACCGATCACTACAATCCGTCAAAAAAGACACTGAATCTGTCTGACTCCGTATACGGAAGCAATTCTGTCGCAGCGATCGGTGTTGCAGCGCACGAGTGTGGACATGCGATCCAGCATCAGAAAAACTATGTGCCGCTGACACTCCGCACGGCGATCGTTCCGGTTGCAAACATTGGATCTACACTTGCATGGCCGTTAATTCTGATCGGTCTGTTTTTTAACCGCTCAACCGGTGCAATGCTGATCAATCTTGGAATCTTATGTTTTTCATTTGCAGTATTATTCCAGCTTGTCACTCTTCCGGTAGAGTTTAATGCTTCACGCCGGGCACTCCATATTTTAGGTGAGCAGGGAATTTTATCAGACAGTGAACTGCCTTATACCAGAAAAGTATTGAAGGCTGCGGCATTGACCTATGTTGCAAGTGCTGCGGCAGCAATCTTACAGCTGTTAAGGCTGGTTCTTTTATTTGGAGGACGTAATCGTGATGACTGATACCGTAAATACAAGAAGACTTGCACTTGATGTTCTGCTTGAGGTGACGGAACATGGGGCATACAGCAATCAGGTGCTCCGTGCCGTGCTCGAAAAATATCAGTATATGGAAAAATATGAGCGGGCGTTTCTGACAAGACTGGTGGAGGGAACGATCCAGTACATGATCGAACTTGATTATGTGATCGACCAGTTCTCAAAAGTGAAAGTGAAAAAAATGAAACCGGTCATCCGCAATATTTTAAGAATGGGTGTGTATCAGATACAGTATATGGATTCCGTACCGGATTCGGCAGCCTGCAATGAGGCGGTAAAACTGGCAAGAAAAAGCGGTTTTTCCACACTGAGCGGTTTTGTGAACGGAGTGCTCCGAAATATTGCAAGAAACAGTGGTTCCATCCGGTATCCGGATGAAGAAAAGGAGCCGGTTCTGGCGTTAAGTGTGCGTTATTCCATGCCGGAGTGGATTGTGGAAGAATGGCTTAACGCCTATGGCATGGAGCAGACAAAGGCAATTTTAGATGCTTTTTCAAAGGAAGCACCGATTACGATCCGTACCAATGTAACCAAAATTACGCCGGATGCGTTAAAGGAACAGTTAAAAGCCGAAGGCGTGACGGTGCAGACGTTAGAAGAACTTTCTTATGCCGGACTGCCATATGCGGATGCATATCACTATGCATTTGCAATTTCAGGTTTTGATCATCTGATGGCACTTCCATCATTTCAGGACGGTCTTTTTTATGTGCAGGATATCAGTTCCATGATGGTGGCTGAGGCCGCAGCACCGGAGAAAGGCGCACAGGTGATCGATGTCTGTGCGGCTCCCGGAGGCAAGAGCATTCATCTTGCGGAGATGCTGGACGGCACCGGAAGTGTGGAGTCGCGTGACCTGACAGGGTATAAGACCGGACTGATCGAGGAAAATATCAGCCGTTACCAGATAAAAAATATGACGACAAAAGTGTGGGATGCCACGGTGCCGGACGAGAGTGCAGAAGATACAGCGGACGTGCTGGTCGCAGATCTGCCATGCTCCGGTCTGGGGGTTCTGCGCAAAAAGACAGACATCCGCTATAAAATGAGCCGGGGGCAGCAGGAAGAGTTAGAAGCACTTCAGCGTCGGATTCTAGATACGGTCTGTTCTTATGTCAAAAAGGACGGGATCATGGTATATTCTACCTGTACGATCAACCCGGGAGAAAATCAGGAGAATGTCGCGTGGTTTTTAGGAAAACATCCTGAATTTGAACTGCTTGATATGGAACAGATTTATCCGGGAACACAGGTGGGAGATGGATTTTTCTACGCCAGATTAAGACGTATCTCATAGCCACCCGGAAAGAAAATGGAAAAGAGGAAATTATGCAGCAGGAAAAAACAGATATCAAATCCATGAATCTGGAAGAACTAAAATCATATATGGAATCTATCGGGGAAAAACCGTTTCGTGCAAAACAGCTGTATCAGTGGATGCATGAAAAACAGGCAGCATCTTTCGATGAAATGACAAATCTGTCAAAATCCCTTCAGGAAAAACTTAAGAAGGAATGTCATTTTGTAAGTTTAAAGCAGGAGGCGGTACAGGTATCAAAGATAGACGGTACCAGAAAATATCTGTTTGCATTAGATGACGGAAACGTGATCGAGAGCGTTCTGATGCGATATAAACATGGCAATTCAGTCTGCATTTCCTCGCAGGTCGGCTGCCGGATGGGCTGCCGGTTCTGTGCATCCACGTTAGACGGACTGGTGCGGGGACTGACGCCGTCAGAGATGTTAGACCAGATATACCGGATCACAAGAGATACCGGGGAGAGGGTTGCAAATGTTGTTGTGATGGGAACCGGAGAACCGATGGATAATTTTGACAATCTGCTCAAATTCATCGAACTTCTGACAGATGAAAACGGACTGAACATCAGCCAGCGGAATGTGACGGTGTCGACCTGCGGTATTGTTCCGAAAATGCGGGAACTGGCGGATAAAAAACTGCAGATCACGCTGGCACTTTCGCTGCATGCATCTTCGCAGGAAAAGAGACTTGAACTGATGCCGGTTGCCAATAAATATGAGATACATGAAGTAATTGAGGCATGTCGTTATTATTTTGAACAGACAGGAAGGCGTGTCACATTTGAATATAGTTTAGTCGGTGGTGTCAATGATACCGATGAGGATGTAAGAAGGCTTGCAGACCTGATCCATGGCATGAATTGTCATGTAAACCTGATCCCGGTCAATCCGATCAAAGAGCGTTCATATGTGCAGCCGGATCATGAAGCAATTCTTAATTTTAAAAATAGGCTTGAAAAAAATGCGATTAACGTTACAATTAGAAGGGAAATGGGCAGGGATATAGACGGTGCATGCGGACAGCTGCGCAAACGTTATATCAGCCATGCAGAAAGGTAGGAAGTAGAGAAGATGAAGACGTTTTCCATGACGCACATCGGGCAGCGACGGGAAATGAATCAGGATTATATGTTTACATCAGAGACCGCTGTGGGAAATCTGCCGAATCTTTTTTTAGTAGCGGATGGAATGGGTGGTCACGCTGCAGGTGATTATGCTTCCAGGTTTACAGTTGAGAAACTTGTGGAACTGATTGGTAAATCGGGTGAAAAAGAACCGGTGGCGATTATGAAGAGTGCTGTTTCCATGACGAACAGTCTGCTTTTGACAGAGGCACAGGCAGATCCGGCCAAAAATGGAATGGGTACAACGATCGTTGCTGCAACGGTGATCGGGAATACACTCTATGCCGCAAATGTTGGAGACAGTAGGCTGTATGTGATCAATCAGGAAGATATTACACAGATTACAAGGGATCATTCTCTGGTTGAGGAAATGGTTCGTTTAGGTGAAGTGAGAAAAGAAGATGCGAAAGATCATCCGGATAAAAATATCATTACACGGGCAGTCGGTGTATTGCCGGAGGTGACAGCTGATTTCTTTGAGATCAGTTTAAAACCTGGGGATGAGATTTTGATGTGTTCCGACGGACTGACAAATATGATTGAAGATGATGAGATCCGGCATATTGTGTTGGGACAGAGGGACATTGTTGAGAAAGCAGAGAAGCTGATTGAGACTGCCAATCGAAATGGTGGTAAGGATAATATTACGGTTGTATTGATAGAACCATTTTCTGATGAGGTGAAAGAATGTTGACAGAAGGTATGTACATAGCAGACCGCTATGAAATTTTAGGTAAAGTTGGCGCTGGCGGAATGTCAGATGTATATAAAGCAAAAGATCTTACACTGGGAAGATTTGTAGCAATCAAGGTATTAAAGGCAGAATTTTCCGAGGATATTAATTTCGTAACGAAATTCCGTTCCGAGGCACAGGCAGCTGCAGGGTTAGAGCACCCGAATATTGTAAATATTTATGATGTCGGCAGTGAGAATGGCCTGCATTATATCGTGATGGAATATGTGGAAGGAATCACATTAAAGACCTACATTGAGAAAAAAGGACAGCTTTCTTTTAAGGAGGCAGTCAGCATCGCAATTCAGGTGGGCAGAGGTATTGAAGCCGCCCATAATAAAAATATCGTGCATCGTGATATCAAACCGCAGAATATCATGATCTCCACTGAGGGAAAAGTAAAAGTAACAGATTTTGGTATTGCGCGGGCAGCAACATCAAATACGATCAGTTCGGATGTGATGGGATCCGTACATTATTCTTCTCCGGAACAGGCGAGAAACGGATTTGTGGATGGCAAGAGTGATATCTATTCACTGGGTATCGTGATGTATGAGATGGTGACAGGACGTGTTCCGTTTGACGGAGATACGACAGTTGCCGTTGCAATCCAGCATCTGCAGGAAGAGATAGTACCGCCAAGTGTTTATGCACCAAATCTTCCAATCAGTATGGAAAAGATCATCTTAAAATGTACACAGAAAAACCCTGACAGAAGATATGCTTCCATGACAGCACTTTTGGCCGATCTTAGAAAAGCACTGATCAGCCCGAACGAGGATTTTGTTGTGATGGTACCTCTTGCAAATCAGGATAAGACGAGGGTGATCGGAGCAGATGATTTAAATCAGATCAAGAAACAGACTGCAAACGTCTATATAGATCCGGCGTCGATCAAAATACAGGAGCCGGTGATCGATGATGATGACGAGGACGACGATGATGATATTGATGACGAGGATGGTGATATCAATCCGAAGATGGAAAAGGCAATCACGATCATGGGAATCGCAGCAGGTGTAGTGATCATTATCATCATTATTTACCTGTGCATCACGTTAGCCGGGGGTATGAAGTCTAACAAGAACAATTCTTCGAATACAGAAACAACAAAAACGGAAACACAGACGGGAGACAGTCAGAGTACCCAGATCAAGGACGGTGTAGTAGTACCTTCCCTGACAGGAAAAACCATGGATCAGGCAAAACAGGAGTTAAACGGAACCGGACTCGGCATCAGACAGGCTGGAACCGCATCCTCTGATACCGTAGAAAAGGGACAGATCATAAGCCAGGATCCGGCAGATGGTAAGACTGTTGAAAAGAATACAACGATCGAAGTTATCATCAGCAGCGGATCTGCCGCCGGAACCAGTGAGAATACGGTCGAAATACCAAACGTTGTGGGACAGAGTGAAACTGATGCCAGTGCGGCATTGACGGCAAAGGGATTTCAGGTCACAAAGACAACTTCCTACAGTTCCTCCGTTGCGGAAGGATATGTAATTTCCCAGACACCAAATGGGGATACCAAGGGAAAAGAGGGCGATACGATCACACTTGAGATCAGCCTTGGCTCAGAGAAGATTACAGTACCTGATGTATCGACAAGCTATAAGTCAGAGGAACAGGCGAAAGAACTTTTATCACAGTTTAATGTTTCAACGGTCACAAAATACAGTGATACGGATGCCGGAATCGTAATCGGACAGTCACTTGCGTCGGGAACACAGGCAGATCCGGGAGCATCCATCACGATCACAGTCAGTCTTGGACCGGAACCGGCACAGCAGATCACCACAAAGACTTATAAGCTGAATGTCAGCCTGCAGCTTCCATCAGATACATCGAATATCTCCGGTGCAGACATTGTTTTATATGATGATCAGGGCAATGTTTTACAGACCTGGTACGGCAAAACGATTGCAGATTTTGGTACTGGCGGACTGATTCTGACAAAGACCGGTATTCTTTCGGACAGTGGTAAAATCGTAGTTACCTGGCTGGACTTAAATGGAAATGATTTAAAAGACCAGACGATTGATGTACAGTTCCAGGAAGAATAAAGACAATAGGAAGATTTATGCAGGGAAAAATTATCAAGGGAATTTCCGGATTCTACTACATTCATGCAGCGGGATCCGGAATTTATGAGTGCAAGGCAAAAGGCGTATTCCGAAACCAGAACATCAAGCCACTGGTGGGGGACAATGTCGAGATTGCTGTGTTAGATGAGGAACATAAAAAAGGAAATATTGAAAAGATCCTGCCGAGGGAAAATGAGCTGATTCGTCCTGCGGTTGCAAATATCGATCTTGCGCTGATCATTTTTGCGGCGGCAAAACCACAGCCTAATTTTAATCTGTTAGACCGTTTCCTTGTTATGATGGAATATCAGAATGTACCGGTTGCAATCTGTTTTAACAAAACAGATCTGGTTACGGAGGAGGAACTGCATGCGTTTGCGGATATTTATGCAGCTTGTGGTTATCGGACTCTTTTTGCCAGTGCAAAAGAGGAAAAGGGTGTGGACGCGCTGTTAGAACTTTTGAAAGGAAAAACAGCGGCGGTGGCAGGACCATCGGGAGTTGGCAAATCTTCTCTTGTGAACCGCCTGCAGCCGAACATCACCATGCAGACAGGGGAAGTCAGCCGCAAGATCGAGCGCGGAAGACATACCACACGTCATTCTGAAATCATACCGATCGGCGGGGATACTTATATTATGGATACACCGGGATTCTCCACACTTTACATTCCGGGAATGGAAAAAGAAGACTTAAAAGGGTTTTATCCGGAATTCCGGAAATGGGAACCATATTGCAGATTTCAGGGATGTAATCATATCAGTGAGCCGGACTGCGGTGTAAGACAGGGGTTAGAAGAAGGAAGTATCAGTTTGCTGCGGTATGAAAACTATAAATTGCTGTATGAGGAATTAAAGGCTGTCCGAAAGTATTAAAATAAATGACTAAGATTACGGAGAAAAAAATGAACTGTTTATCGCCATCTATATTATCGGCTGATTTCAGCCGTCTTGGAGAACAGATAAAAGAGCTTGATGAAGCCGGGGCACAGTATGTCCATATTGATGTTATGGACGGAATGTTTGTTCCGAGTATTTCATTTGGAATGCCGGTCATCCGTGCTATAAGAGCATGTACAGACCGTATTTTTGATGTTCATCTGATGATTGAGGAACCGGGACGCTATATTGATGAGTTTGCCGAGGCTGGTGCAGATCTTATCACTGTTCATGCAGAGAGCTGCAGACATCTTGACCGTACTATTGAAAAAATCAAAGAAAAAGGACTTTTAGCAGGTGTTGCCATCAATCCTGCAACACCAGTTTCTGCAATATCCTGTGTCCTTGAAAAAGTGGATATGGTTCTTGTTATGACGGTAAATCCGGGATTCGGAGGACAGAAACTGATTCCCTATACGGTGGAGAAAGTCCGTGAATTAAGAAAAATCGTGGATGAGAAGGGATTAAAAACGGACATTGAAGTAGATGGCGGCGTAAATCTGTCAAACGTGGAAGAATTGATGGATGCAGGAGCAAATATTATTGTTGCTGGCAGTGCAATTTTTTCCGGGGATGTGACCGAGAATACGATTCGTTTCTTAAATATTATTAATGAATGATGGGAGCCGATGGATGAAACATTTTTTTATCATAGCGGGTGGAAAAATTGAAGATGCATTTGCGATAGAGGTTTTAAAAGGCTTTGCTGAAAAAACAGTGATCGCTGCAGATTCCGGTATGGAATTTTTGCGGAGAAATGAAATTGTTCCACAGGTCATTATCGGCGATTTTGATTCGGTAAGCAAAGAGACACTGGAATGGTTTCAGAAAAAAGAAGGGATCGTCTGGCACAGATTGAATCCTCAAAAGGATGACACAGATACAGAATTTGCGCTGCGTCTTGCAATTTCCATGGGAGCGGAGTGCATCACAGTGCTTGGTGGTACCGGTTCAAGGTTAGATCATGTGCTGGGGAATATTGAACTTCTGGGCATAGGGTTAGAGCTGGGAGTTGAAATTGAACTGCTGGATGCAAATAACCGTATCCGTATGACAGATCACGGCATGGTACTAAAAAAAGAGGAACAGTTTGGAAAATATGTTTCCCTGATTCCGTATACCGCGCAGGTAGAGCATCTGTATCTTGCGGGATTTAAATATCCGCTTGCCGATTATTGCTTAAAGGGTTTCTGTTCAATTGGTGTGAGTAATGAGATAACTGAAGAACAGGCAGAAATTACATTTGAAAATGGAATATTGATCGTCATTGAATCGCGGGATGATGCGGCAATGGCGGATGAATCATAGAAAAAGACGGAATCAGCCAATTTTTATGGCGGGTTCCGTCTTTTTGCAAAACAGTTATTGTTTTCGGCAGCCAGTGTGGTAGTCAGCGGAGGATTGGTTCTTCTGCTTTACAGGTATATCGGGCTTACAGGTGCAGCAAGGGAAAAACTCTGACGGAGAATGGAGTTCCAGTTGCTTTTCTGATATAGAAATCGTACAACAATTACCGTTTGCTTTTCTTTATCAATAGTGTAAAAGGCAATGTAATTATTGATTATAATAAAACGAATTTCCCAACTCGCCAGAACGGGGTCATCTACAAGATAATATTTTTCGGGCATATCCGAGAGTGAGTTGATTTGTTTTGTAGCTGCATCAAGCAGATGCTCGGCTGCGGTGGGGTTCTTCAGTGTAAATTCGATGTAGTCAGCGGCACGCAGGATATCACGTTCTGCGGTAGCTGTGATGTGGATGCTATAACTCATCTGCGACGTTTGCTCCGAATATCAGCCATTGCTTCAGAGAATGGTCGTGTGTTGTCAGAGGCAATATCATTCATACCCTCTTTAATCTGGCTATATAATTCAAAGCGACTGGTTAATTCTTCGTAGGCTTCAATGCTCATAACGGCAAGGTCACCTTTTCCATAAATGATGACCAAGAAATATGCTTCTGGGTCATTTCATTTACCCTATGGCGGGGAGGATTTTTCTTGAATATTAGCACTAGCCATGTTAATATACTATTTGTCATATGGTGGCTTCCTTTATTTAATGAAGGGAGCAAATAAGAATATGGGAGTTGATTTAAAAGGAAAAGATTTAGGTCCAAATCTAAGCCAACGAAAAAAAGAAGCCAAACAATGGAATGGATTTAAAGAAAACAACAAGAGACCTAATACGGTTAGAAATGGAAACTACCCAAAACTAAAAAAAGAAATAGAACCATTTGCAACACGATTTCTGGAAAGTGCATCAGGAGAGTATGCAAAAAGTTATAAAATGCTATCCCAAATGATGGAACATAGCTCAATAAAAATCACATTAGATTTATATAGTCACTTGACCGAAGAAACAGTGAAAACCGAGATAGATAAGTTTTCCAATTATATGGATAGAATGGTTTTTGCATAAGTTCATGAAAGGTCATAAATGAAATATATAAAATGGGGGACAAGATGGGGGACAACCACATGAAAAGTCCTTGAAACACTAGAAAAATAAGAAAGAAGGAAAATAAAATGAAACTTGGAATCGTCGGACTCCCAAATGTCGGAAAGTCTACATTATTTAATTCACTTACGAAGGCAGGCGCACTTTCGGCGAATTATCCATTCGCTACGATCGATCCGAATGTGGGAATTGTATCCGTGCCGGATGAGAGAATTGTAAAGCTTGGTGAACTCTACCACACGAAAAAAGTTACACCAGCAACGATTGAATTTGTTGATATTGCAGGACTTGTAAAGGGTGCAAGTAAGGGGGAAGGATTGGGAAACCAGTTCCTTGCAAACATTCGTGAAGTAGATGCAATCGTTCATGTCGTACGCTGCTTTGAGGATACAAATATCATCCATGTGGATGGATCCATTGACCCGGCAAGAGATATTGAAACAATCAATCTTGAACTTATTTTCTCAGATATTGAGATCCTTGACAGAAGAATCTCAAAAATTGCAAAGCAGGCAAGAATGGATAAGACACTTGCGAAAGAGCTTGAACTTGTAGAGGCAGTAAAGAAGCATCTTGAAGATGGCAAGATGGCAAGAACGTTTGAAGTACCGGACGATGATGATGCACAGATCTGGTTTAAGGGATACAACCTTCTTACAGCAAAACCTACGATCTATGCGGCAAACGTGGCAGAGGATGATCTTGCAGATGACGGAGCATCGAATCCGCACGTTGCGAAAGTCAGAGAGATGGCGAAAGAAGAAGGCGCAGAAGTATTCGTAATCTGTGCGCAGATAGAGCAGGAACTTGCAGAGCTTGATGAGGATGAGAAAAAAGAATATCTTGAGGATCTCGGTGTTGAGTCAAGCGGACTTGACAAGCTTGTAGCTGCAAGCTATTCACTTCTTGGACTGATATCATTCCTCACTGCCGGGGAAGATGAGTGCCGTGCATGGACGATCAAAAAAGGCACAAAAGCTCCACAGGCAGCAGGAAAGATCCACACGGATTTTGAACGTGGATTTATCAAGGCTGAGGTTGTAAACTATCAGGATCTATTAGATAATGGAAGTCTTTCCGCAGCGCGTGAAAAAGGAATCGTCGGAATGGAAGGAAAGGATTATGTGGTCAAAGACGGAGATGTAATCTTATTCCGCTTTAATGTATAAAAAATAGTCTAAAAATATACCGGGACGCATATGGTTTTCTAAATGAACGGATTTGGAAGACTATATGCGTTTTTGTGAATTTCAGAAAAAAGAAGTGATCAATGTCTGTGACTGCAAGTGTCTTGGAAATGTCTGTGATCTGGAGTTTGATGAGCATGACGGATGTATCCGGACGATTATTGTTCCTGGACCGGCAAAGTTTTTTGGATGTGTGGGAAGAGAATTTGAACTGCATATTCCATGGTGCAAAATCGTAAAAATCGGACCGGATATCATATTGGTTGATATAGAAGAAAAAGAAGTTCGTAAGAAAATACAGTAAAACGAAAATATTTCGAAACTTTTCGTTGAAATAACCAAAAACAGGTGGACATAACAGGGAAAATTATGTTGACAATTACAAAAACAATGGATATACTTTTAATAAATGGGGTCTGTGCATAGGAGGTAGCTTATGAAGTGTCCGTTTTGCAGCAGTGAGAATACGAGAGTCATTGATTCAAGACCGGCAGACGATAACAATTCGATTCGCCGCAGACGGTTATGCGATGAATGTGGGAAGCGCTTCACAACATATGAGAAGGTTGAAACGATACCGCTTATCGTGATTAAAAAGGACAATAACAGGGAGCAGTATGACCGTTCCAAAATTGAAGCAGGGGTACTGCGGGCATGTCATAAGAGACCAATTTCTGTCAATCAGATCAATCAGTTAGTCGATGAGGTTGAGACGGAAATATTTAATCGTGAGGAGAAGGAGATCCCGAGCAGTCTGATCGGAGAACTTGTGATGGATAAGCTGAAAGATCTCGAGGCAGTTGCATATGTAAGGTTTGCTTCGGTATATCGTGAGTTTAAAGATGTGAATACATTTATGAGCGAATTGAAAAAGATGTTAGACAAGTAACGGAACGCTAAAATTATGCTAAAGTATTTACAAAGGCAGACCGATATAGTTTTTGTCAAGAAGATGCAGATGGATGGGATTGGGTGGTATGAATATTTCAGGTATCCGTATACAGGCGGGGTTTTATGATTACAATACCATAAAGAATACTCAGATTCAGGAGGAAAGTGTACCAAATGCCATAGATACGGCGGGGGAAGATACCCGTGTGGCTGAGGTTACAGAGAGTGAGAGGGATAACAAGCCGGATCATGGTGCCACAGAGTATGCGAAACAATATCAGCCGGATGCAGAGTATGATCTGAAAGGAATCGCGAGCGATATTACGAGTCTGGATGTTGAGAAAGCTATCTCCGATATGAAGAAGGATCAGGTGTTACAGCAGTATCAGTTTTTTGTTGGAGAGCGTATGAGCCAGACCGGATTATTATATATTCGTCCGAATGAGAATTTCTCATTGTAAACAGAACATTGATGATGGAAAGGGGATTGCCTGTGGGTGATTCTCTTTTTTACTGGATATTTTTTTGAAAGTATAGTACACTGTACTTTGTATGAAAATTTACATGAAAAAATATGTATGCAGACCAAATTTGCAGGCAAATAAAAATATACATACAAACCCAAACTTGTATGAAAATGAGGATAAGAAAATATGATGGAAAAGTTCTATCCGGATGAGTATCTGGATTCGACCTACGAGATAGATTTTGATGAATTGTATGCACAGGGGTATCGCGGTGTGATTTTTGATATAGACAACACACTGGTGCGGCATGGAGCACCGGCGGATGAGCGTGCATGTGCACTGTTTGCACATTTAAAAGAACTGGGATTTGCGTGTATGCTGTTGTCAAACAACAAGGAACTGCGTGTGAAAATGTTTAATGATGCAGTCAATGTTTCTTATATCTATAAGGCGGGCAAACCGAATCCGGCAAATTATAAAAAGGCGATGGAGAAACTGGGGACAGATACCGGCAATACCATTTTTGTCGGAGATCAGATTTTTACGGATGTATATGGTGCAAAGCGTGCCGGTATCCGCTCGATCCTGGTAAAACCGATTCATCCGAAAGAGGAGATACAGATCGTGTTAAAACGGTATCTGGAAAAGATCGTGCTGTATTTCTACAGAAGAGATCTGGAAAAAAATAAAGAAAAACAATAGACAGCATATTTTTGGGCAGCGCTTTTGTTATGGATAAAATGCTCATTTAAGAGTAAATAAAATAGAAAGAAATGAGGAAAAAAATGAAAATTGCGATTGGAAATGATCATGCAGCAACAGAGTTAAAATTTGTCATCATGGATTATTTGAAAGAATTAGGTCATGAGGTCATTAATTTTGGAACAGATACCTTAGACAGCTGCAATTATCCGGAGTACGGTGAAAAAGTCGGACGTGCTGTTGTGGCAGGAGAGGCAGACTGCGGAGTGCTGATCTGCGGAACCGGAGTTGGTATTTCGATTGCTGCGAATAAAGTAAAGGGAGTACGTGCGGCTGTATGTTCTGACTGTGCAACTGCAAGACTTGTCAAAGAGCATAATAATGCAAACATTATTGCATTCGGTGCAAGAATCGTAGGAACAGAGCTTGCAAAAGACATCGTAAAAGCATATTTAGATGCAGAGTTTTCAGGCGGAAGACACCAGACGAGAATTGATCTGATCCATGAGATTGAGGAGCGAAATGAATAAATCCGCAGTTTTTTTGTCAATTTGATGGAGCAAAACGAAAAAAAGCTTGAAATGTACAGGCATTTATTATAAAATAGAAAAATCAGAGAGTCCAAAACTCGGGCGTATGTTTAAGGAGGAAGTTACATGATTTCAGCAGGAGATTTCAGAAATGGTATTACCATCGAGTTAGAGGGTAACATTTACCAGATCATTGAATTCCAGCACGTTAAACCAGGTAAAGGTGCAGCGTTTGTTAGAACTAAGTTAAAAAATATTAAGAGTGGCGGTGTTGTTGAGAAAACATTCCGTCCTACAGAGAAATGCCCACAGGCACGTATTGACAGAAAAGATTATCAGTATCTGTATGCAGATGGTGATTTATTCTACTTTATGGATGTTGAGACATATGACCAGATCGCTTTATCCAAAGACGATATCGGTGATGCCTTAAAGTTCGTAAAAGAGAACGAAATGGTTAAAATGTGCTCCCACAACGGAAGCGTATTCGCAGTAGAGCCACCTCTGTTCGTAGAGTTAAGAATTACTGATACAGAGCCAGGATTCAAAGGCGATACAGCAACAGGTGCTACAAAACCGGCAGTTGTTGAGACTGGTGCAACTGTATCTGTTCCATTATTCGTTGAGCAGGATGATGTGATCAAGATCGATACAAGAACAGGTGAGTACTTATCCAGAGTTTAATGGGTGCGAGTGCTGATTTGGCATAGAAGACCCCGGAAGCGTTTTGTTTCCGGGGTTTTTTCGTCTAGTACATCGTTTCGTAAATAACTATACCAATCCGCAGGCAAGTGAATGGTGTAGTTATTTTGAAAACGATGTACTAGTATAGTACCCTATCAGGATTAAGGTGGACAGGAGAGAGTCATGAAGAAAATTGCACTGATTATGGATGGCTGGAAAAGGTGGTTTACTTTTGCATGGCCGGCAGGAATTCTTCAGAGAATCAGACAGACCGGCGAGGAAGTGAGTCTGTACATCTTTAACAGTTCGGGCGGATGGAGCTGCGATGAGGAGTATAATACCGGTGAGTATAATATATACCGGCTTCCAAATCTGCGCGAGTTTGATGGGATTATTCTTGATCTGAATAATATTGGATATCCGAAGGTGCGGGAAGATGTGATACGGCGCGCAAAAGAGTCCGGCGTACCGGTCATTTCCATTGCAAAAGAGATCGAAGATTTTTATTATGTCGGGATCAACAACGAAAAAGCAATGTGGGTGATGATCGAACATCTTTATGAGAAACATGGGTGTAAAAAATACTGGTTTGTGATGGGACCGGAGGATAATTATGAGAATGTAAAAAGAATGGCTGCATTAAAAGCATTCATGGATGAAAAGCAGCTTATATATTCAGAGTCGGATTTTTACTGCGAGAGCTTTGAATATCAGTGCGGTGTCAATGGATTTGAAAAACTGTTAGAAACACATGATGCACTGCCGCAGGCGGTCATCTGTGCGAATGACAATATTGCGGTTGGCGTATGTGAGGCGGCAGCGGCACATGGATATCAGGTTCCGAAAGATTTCTGCGTGACCGGTTTTGACAATTTTGATAAAGCGGCATGTTATGCACCAAGGATTTCGACAATCAGTCATATCCGGGAAAATGTGGGGATTGCATGTGCAGATTTATTCCTGCGTATCTGGAAAGGGGAAAAACCGGATCGGTTTTATTATACAGATACAGAAGGTGTTTTCTGGGACAGCTGTGGGTGTACGGCGGCAGAGGTGCCGGATCAGTCGGCTTATCTTAAGGGACAGATCATGTATGGAATTGAGACAGCAAAGTTTGAGGATGAGGTGTTTTCTTTAGAATATGAGCTGCTCAAATGTAATACGGTGCGTGAGATGATGTACTGTATACCACAATGTATTCCGTCTTTAAAATGTGACGCAATGTATCTGATCCTTGATTCACATATGGATGTATATAAGGAACAGGTAAAATTACACCGGAGTCTTAGTTTTTTTGATGAGGACGATTTTCATGTAGAGGGGTATCCGAAATGTATGCAGGTAAAGTTTGCATATAAAAATGGCAGAATGTTAGATACAGACCGGATGGAGATTGAAGGTATTTTTCCTTTTTTTGAACCGCACAAGGGTGGAACAGATTTTTTATTTCTTCCGATGCATTTCAGAAACCATACGGTTGGATATTTTGTCATTGAAAATGCAGTTTATCTGATGGAAAAACAGTATCTGTTCCAGGTGGTAAAGACACTGACAAATGCGATGGAAAATCTCCATAAAAAAGAAAAGTTAGAATACATGAACCAGGTTCTGTCAGATCTTTCTGTCAAAGATTCCATGACAGGATTATATAACCGCATGGGATACCAGAAGCTGTCGGTAAGCTATTTTTCTATTATGAAAGAGAAAAAAGTACCGGTATTGGTAATGTTTATTGACTTAGACCGCCTGAAATATATTAATGATACCTATGGACATGAATATGGTGATTTTGCAATCGTTTCTATTGCAAAAGCAATGTTAAAATATTGTGCTGCGGATGCGATTGCAGCGCAGACCGGCGGTGATGAATTTATTGTGCTAGAGGGGGCAAAAGATGAGATGACAGGCAGACTGTTAGCACAAAAGATCAGGGCAGAATTAAGTGAAGTACAGGAAAAAATGCAGCTGCCGTTTCAATTAAGTGCCAGTATTGGTGCCGTTGTCGCGCAGCCTGGAGAGGAAGATGTGCTTGGCAGCTATATAAAACAGGCAGAGAAGCTGATGTATGAGGAAAAAGCGGAGAAAAAAGTAAGCAGGGATAATTGACAGATGAGAAAATTTTTATGCGGCAGACTGCGTGAATATGGCAGGGCATGCCGGTTGAATCTGAAAGATACCGGATGGGGAATGAAATTGGTGGTGCTGGTGATCACAGGATTTTTCTGCGGTGCACTGGCATCCGAATATTTTGGGACGAAACTGATTTTTTTTGCTGGAGGAGTGTTCTTAGGTGATATGCTGCTCATGGTGGCAGTATGTCTGCTTTCGCGTTTTTGTGACCGCATCTGGCATCGCAATATCGGAAATATTCTGTATGGGATTGTGGGATTTTTGATATTTGTCTGCTGTTGTGTATATGGAAGTGTTGGCAATGAACATATGGTCAGCACTTTTTTTTCTACATTCCTTTATATTTTATTGCTGTTAGCGGGAAGATTTATCTGGGCATGGCTGGTAAAACGGCGGCATACACTGATTGGCGGAATCCATTTTGTACTCGGCTGTGTTATATGGTGTGTGTTTCTGGCATTTTTGTTTGGACAGGGATTTTTGGATGATTATATTTCGGATTATCTTAAGAACAACATTTATGTGACACAGGCGGATGAAGTGGCTGGATTTGCGGATTACTGTGCCAGAGGAGAATATACGCCTGCCTGTGTGACCTATGGTCCGGATGGTGGAACAGATATGACAACAGGCACAGTGGATCTAAGTCCATATGTGGCAAAAGAGAAAAAGTGGCATAGAATCTACCGGAGTTTTTTTACGAAACACACCAGAAAAGATGCGCCGGTCGCGGGGAAAATCTGGTTTCCCAAAGAAGCAGAAAACTGTCCGGTTGTGTTTATGGCGCACGGCAACCACAGCATTACGGCAGAGTCGTATCTGGGATATGATTATCTTGGAGAATATCTGGCATCACATGGCTATGTGTTTGTGTCTGTGGATGAAAATATTTTAAACGAGAGAAGTGGGGAAAATGATGCGCGTGCGGTTCTTCTTTTGGAAAATATCGGGGAGATTTTAAAGAAAAATGGGGATGATTCACAGCCAATCTATGGTAAGCTCGATGAACAGAATATTGCATTGATGGGGCATTCGAGGGGCGGTGAGATGATCGCGGATGCATATCTTTTCAATGAGTATGATGCATATCCGAGCAATGGCATGTTTATGTTTGATTATCATTACAAGATCCGGGCGCTCATCGCGGTGGCACCGTCAGTCAACCAGTATCTGCCGGCGGGACATGAGACGGAACTTTCGGATATCGATTATCTGGTGCTGCAGGGAGCGAATGACCAGGATATCAGCGTTTTCCTTGGAAATGAGCAGTATGAGAATGTTTCATTTTCAAAAGACGGGTATTACATTGCATCCTCGCTTTATATCGCCGGTGCGAATCACGGACAATTCAATACGGAATGGGGAGAGTATGATATCGGAAGACCGTTTTCCCTGTGGCTGAATGTAAAGAATTTTATTACGGCAGAAGAACAGCAGGAAATCTTAAAAATTGCTTCACTTGTTTTTTTAGATAAGAGTTTGAAGGGAAATGACACCTATGCAGATTTCCTGACAGATTATGCAAAGTATGCCGCATACCTGCCGAAAACACTTTATGTACAGCAATATGAGACTTCGGATATTTCGTTTATTACCGACTATGAGGAGGACTCTGATTTAGAGACTGCGCCGGGAGGCAGTATATCTGCGGAACATTTTACGATGTGGACAGAGGAAGAATTAGCATATTCCGAATTCGCGATGGGAAAAAGAGAAAATCATGCGGTGCGGCTGAAATGGAAGGAAACAGAAGCAGCATATTATGAGATCGCATTGGACGAGCCGATGGCGATGGGAGAGGGCGGAATCTGTTTTGATGCCATGGATTTAAGGGAAGAAGCAGAGAGTGAGCCGATGGATTTTTCTGTGGTGCTGACAGATATCCATGGAAATTGTGCAGTCAGTTCCGTGAGTGATTCTGTGATCCTTTATCCGGCATTCCCGGTAAAACTTTCAAAGATTCAGTACCTTACCGGGAAAAATGAATATAAAAGGCAGCTTCAGACGGTACATATCACGGCAGATCAGTTTGCAGACGAAAACGGATTTGATAAGGAACAGATCAAAAGTATCCGGTTTGTGTTTGACAGACTGGAAAACGGTGCAGTAAACTTAGATAATATCGCTTTTGTAAAATAGAAAAAAGAAAATCTTTCCGGAAAGGTGCATATAATAGTGGAAAGAATGCTACAAAGGGGAATTTATGCAATTTTTGATTCAGGGGGACCGCGGTGTGTGGGTGGAATATTTACAGCTTGCACTCACCAGAGCGGGACATCCGACCAGGATTGACGGCATTTTTGGGGAACGCACCTGTCAGGCATTGAAGGATTTTACCGGAAATACGGATGTATGTACAGTAAATCGCGAGGTATGGGAGAAATTAAACCCATATCTGACCGGATACCGTATGCACACGATTGAAAAAGGAGATACGGTTTTTGGACTATCGCGCAGATATGGGACAACGGAGGAGGCAATCCTTACGGCAAATCCGCTGATTGATCCGGATGATCTGGTTGTTGATGCCATTTTAGCGGTTCCGCTCGGATTTCCGTTGGTTCCGCAGATGGTAAAATATACGTCGGTCTTAACACAGTGGATCATAGACGGGCTTGTGGTGCGCTATCCGTTTTTGTCGGCTGGTGTCATAGGAAAAAGTGTGATGGGAAAGGATATTCACAGTCTTTGGATTGGAACCGGTGAGAAACAGGTATTTTACAGCGCTTCCTATCATGCAAATGAGAGTATTACAACGCCGGTGCTCTTAACGTTTGCAGAGGAGTACGCGGCGGCTTATGCGGCGGGCGGAAACATTGCTTTTTCATCGGCCGCCCGGGAGGAAAATGACGGACAGACGGGCATGGGGCAGGAATCGGTGGATGCGCGGACTTTGTTTGATGAATTCAGGCTCTGCATGGTGCCGCTTGTGAATCCGGACGGGGTGGATTTAGTCAATGGTCTGTTAAACAGTGGTGTATATTACCGCAGGGCAAAACGGATCGCAGATGATTATCCGTCGATCCCGTTTCCGGATGGCTGGAAGGCAAATATTGACGGGGTAGATTTAAATCTGCAGTTTCCGGCGGGCTGGGAGATGGCAAAACAGATCAAGTTTTCTCAGGGCTATGACAAACCTGCACCACGGGACTACGTCGGAAAAGCACCGCTCACGGCACCGGAGAGTGTTGCAGTCTATGAACTGACAAAAGAGAATGATTTTTTACTGATCCTTGCATACCACACGCAGGGTGAAGTCATTTACTGGAAATATCTTGATTATGAACCGGCAAGGTCAAAAGAGATCGCAGATTATTTCGGCAGTGTGAGTGGCTATGCGGTGGAAGAAACACCGGGTGCCTCCGGCTATGCCGGATACAAAGACTGGTTTATCGAGGAATATGACAGACCGGGCTATACAGTCGAGGCGGGCATGGGAGAAAATCCACTGCCGATGACACAGTTTGAGAGAATTTATCATGACAATAAGGGAATTTTGGCTGGCGGCATGACGCAGCTGCGTTAAAATCAAAAGAAAAAGGGCGGCAGAATAAGAAAGAATCCTGGTTTACAGGATTCTCTGCCTGCTTTATAGAAAATTTTTCACGGCTGGGACTAATGTAAAAACTATAGCTTATGAGATAGTTCGTGGCAGATTATTTGAAAAGGAGAATGTGAAAAATGATAAAAATAGATCTGATCACCGGATTTTTAGGTTCCGGGAAAACAACGTTTTTAAGGAAGTATGCCTCTTATCTGATCACGCAGGGGCAGAATATCGGAATACTGGAAAATGATTTTGGAGCCGTCAATGTGGACATGATGCTGCTTGGCGATCTAAGGGGGGACAACTGTGAACTTGAGATGATATCGGGCGGATGTGATGCTGATACGCACCGGAGACGTTTTAAAACCAAGCTGATCTCGATGGGAATGTGCGGTTATGACCGCGTGATCGTGGAGCCATCCGGGATCTATGATGTGGACGAGTTCTTTGACACGCTCCATGAGGAGCCGCTAGACGGCTGGTATCAGATCGGAAATGTCATCACCGTCTTAGATTCGAATCTGGAAGAAAACCTGCCGGAAGGTGCAGATTTTCTGCTTGCGTCGCAGGCAGCGAATGCAGGGTGTATTATTCTTAGTAAGACACAGGAGACAACAGAATCGGATCAGAAAAATGCGGTTGACCATTTAAACCGTGCACTGGAAAAAATCGGGTGTAAGAGACAGTTTGATAAAGTTTTCGCAAAAGACTGGGATAAGCTGACGGATGAGGACTTTAAAAAGCTGTTATCCTGTGGCTATCGCACGGAAAACTACCTCAAGCCGGATCTGACACAGGAGAAAACATTTCAGTCTCTCTATTTTATGAATATGCACCTGACGGAGGTCAAATTACAGGAAGCCGCACAAAAATTGTTCTCGGACAAGTCCTGTGGAAATGTATTCCGCGTCAAGGGATTTATGAAGAATGAAAAAGAGCAGTGGATCGAACTCAATGCGACCCAAAAGAATCTGGTGATCTCACCAATCAAAATGGGGCAGGAGGTCATCATCGTGATCGGGGAACAGCTGGTGGAGGATGCAATCCGCAGCTGTCTGGAAGTATAGGATCTTAATTGCATTGAACAGTACAGAAATGAGGAGTACCATGCAGACATATTATCAGTTTTACTGGAACAAAATCGATGAGGAAAGTATAAGGATTTTGAGGATATTTGGAGAGTCAGAGGACGTCATCGTGCCGGAGACGATAGGCGGACGTGCAATCATGGAGGCGGGGGATTACTGCTTTGCGGCGTCGAAACACCTGCCGTCAGAATACGAGTGCACGGTCTGTATTTATGACACGGAGGAAAAAAAGTGGCAGGAGATACCGGCAGATGGTGCAGACTGGAACACACGCCTCGTGGAACTTAGCGGTGACAGGTTAAAAAAGGTGACACTGCCGGATAATATGCACAAAGTGGGAAACTATGCATTTTACAACTGCACTGCATTAGAAATGCTTGTGACCGGAAAGTATCTGGAAGAGATCGGAAGCGATGCTTTTATGAACTGTAAAAAGTTTCATTTTCTGACGGTACGCTGTGATGTGGGGGAGCGCAGCGGGGCAAATCAGATCTTAAGCCGGATTTCTGCAGATATGGAAGTGACATTTCAAGGAAAAACTGGGCAGACAGCCGTCTTTTATCCTGAATATTATGAGAGCTATGATGAGATCGCTCCGGCACATATTTTTGGGCGGAGTATCGAGGGAGAAGGCTTCCGGGCAAGGCAGTGTTTTAAGGAGGGAGTCCCGGATTTAAGCCAGTATGATACGATTTTTCCGAAAGCATGTGCGGAGGAAAAAGAAAATACGCTGCTTCACATTTTAAGCCTGCGGCTGCGTTATCCGGTCAGTCTCACGGATGAGGCGAAGGAGCGGTATGTGGCACATTTAAGGGAGCAGGAATTATATATCATACCCAAACTTGTAGGACAAAAAAACATGGAACGGATCACATTTTTCTGTGAAAATAGCTGGATCACACAGGCGGCAGTCAAAGCCGGATTAGAACAGGCTTCCCGGATGGAGTGGGCAGAGGGAACGGCAGAACTTTTGCATCTGCAGAGAAAATACTTTACAGAACAGAAAAAAGAACGATATTCATTTGATGAACTGTGGTAAAAGAATGTTAATCTACTGTAATTTAAAGGAGAAACCCAAATGGCGCATATACAGACAGAGTCAGAGTGGCAGGAAGAGATGTCGGCAAAGATCGTGGAATTTGTACGGCATGAATTATACATGGAACTGCGGTATTTAAAACTGGCATTATCGCAGTTACAGTTAAAGTCCGATCCAGATCTGCGGGCATTTGCGACGGACGGTGCGTATCTTTATGTGGCACCGGAATGGCTGATCGGGATTTTTGAGAAAAATGCACAGTATTTAGGCCGTGCATATCTGCACACGGTATTACACTGCATTTTTTCCCATCTGTGGATCGGCGGAAACAGGGACAGAAAAACGTGGCATTTAGCGTGTGATATTGCGGTGGAATACACGATCGACCAGATGCAGGCGGAGTGTACAAAACGTATTTTAAGCTGGACGAGAAAACAGATGTATGACAGGCTGAAAGAGCAGAAACAGGGGATTTCCGCGGCAGTGATATACCGGATGATCGAGAACGAAGAGCTGGAACAAAAGATTCTGCTCCAAAAGGAATTTTACACGGATGACCATTGTTATTGGCCGAAAAAAGAGGACGGACAGGCAAAGCAGGAACAGGCGGTAAGAAACCAGAACCAGTGGAACAAGATCGCAAGGCAGACGAAGATGGAACAGGAGATGCGCGGCGGCGAGACGACGGACGGCGAAGATTTATTTCTGGCGCAGGCGGCAGCGGAAAAGAGCAGAAGAAGTTATAAGGATTTTTTGCAGCGTTTTTCCGTGCTGCGCGAGGAAATCGGAGTGGATCCGGAGGAGTTTGACTTAAACTACTATACCTATGGATTGAAATTATATGGAAATATGCCGCTGATGGAGCCGCTTGAGAGTCGTGAGGTAAAGAAAATCAGGGAATTTGTGATCGCAATCGACACCAGTTATTCAACGAGTGGTGCACTGGTAGAACAGTTTTTAAAGGAGACATTTTCTGTCCTGACACAGAAAAACAGCTTTTTTGCGCAGTCAAAGATCCGTGTGATCCAGTGTGATAATCAGGTCCGGTCGGATGTGGAATTAAGAAGCGAGCGGGATATTGCGGCACTGATGCAGAAATTTACGGTTGCGGGCGGTGGAAGCACGGATTTTCGTCCGGTATTTTCGTACGTCAATGACCTGATCGAGCGCGGAGAGTTAAAAAATATTGGTGGGCTTTTGTATTTTACGGATGGCAGGGGGACTTATCCGAAAATGAGACCGGACTATCAGACGGCATTTTTGTTTTTAGAGGACTATGATGATGCGGCGGTTCCGCCATGGGCAATCCGGCTTAAGTTAGAGCCGGAGGAATTTGCAGGGACGCCATAAGGGGGACACGAATCAGAAAGTTGAATGAAGGAGAAGGGAAAATGAAATCAAAAACAGATTTGAGCGGAATGTGGGAATTTTGCCTTGACGGGGACAAAAAAGGCATGGAACAGGAATTTTATAACAGACATTTTTCGGACACGATCGCATTGCCTGGAACGACCTCGGAGGCAAAAAAGGGTGGGCGGAGAGAGAAAAGAGAGATAGGATATCTGACCGAACCTTATCATTTTGAGGGGTATGCGTGGTATGGCAGAGAGGTGGAAGTAAAAGATTATCAGCCGGGGGATCAGGTCATTTTAAAATTAGAGCGCACAAGAAAATCTTATGTGTGGATCGATGGCGTGTTTGTGGGAAGCCGTGAGAGTTTCTGCACAAGCCATATCTATGATCTGACTGCATATTTAATGCAGGGCAGGGGACACCTTTCTGTCATGATCAGCAATGTGGATTATAAGGCGCCGGGCGGTCATATGACATCCCCGGATACTCAGACGAACTGGAACGGCATCTTAGGTGAAATTTCACTTCGGGTGTATCGCGGTGTGCGGCTTAAAGATGTTTTTGCAGAGTCGTGTTGGAAGAAACGGCAGCTTAAGATCGCTGTAAATGCAGCGGTGGATGATAAAATATCGCAGTTTTATGCAAAGCTTGCGGTCAGTCTTTGCAAAAAAGGGGAATCCGTGAACTGGTTTTGTGAGAGCGTGCCGGTACAGCTTACTGCGGGAGCAAATGAGATCACACATACATTTGATCTAAAAGGACAGAATGAACCGGAAGGCTGGAATGAGTACACGCCGGTTCTCTATGAAATGAGGGTGGAAATTTCCGGAGAGACGTCCGGCGGCACTTATGCGGATGAAAAAAAGATCTGCATTGGTTTTCGGGATCTCACAACGGATGAGCGGAGTTTTTATCTGAATGGACAGCCTCTGCTGCTGCGTGGAAAACACGACGGAATGATCTTTCCGCTGACTGGCTATGCCCCAATGGATGTGCAGTCCTGGGAAAAGGTGTTTCTGACCGCAAAGGATTACGGGATCAACCACTACCGGTTCCACACCTGCTGTCCGCCGGAAGCTGCATTTGTGGCAGCGGATGAGGTCGGAATGTATTTAGAGCCGGAACTTCCGTTTTGGGGAACGATCGCGGCGGAAGGGGAGCCGGAGTATGATAAGACGAGACAGGAATTTTTAAAACAGGAAGGCTATGATATCTTAAGGGAATACGGAAACCATCCGTCATTTCTCCTGTTTTCACTGGGAAATGAGCTGTGGGGAAATCCGAAAGTGTTAGATGAGATCCTCGGTGATTATAAAGCGGTGGACCGTCGTCACTGGTATGTGCAGGGATCAAATAATTTTCAGTTTGTGCCGACTGTGCTTGTTAATGATGATTTTTTCTGTGGGGTACGTTTTTCAAAAGAGCGGCTGTTCCGTGGATCCTATGCCATGTGTGATGCCCCGCAGGGCCATGTGCAGGTTAAAAGACCGGAAATGGAATACAGTTATGATGATAAAATCCGTCCGGCACAGAAAGCAGAGATGGAGAGTGGTGTCGGGGAGATCGAGATCCAGTTTGGAACAGGGACAAAGAAGGTAAAGGCAGAAGGAAAGGAAGAGTTGATCCCTCACATCCCGGTCGTATCCCACGAGATCGGGCAGTACGAGACATACCCGGATTACCGGGAAATCGAAAAATATACCGGAGTGCTTGTGCCGGAGAATTTAAAGATATTTAAGGAACGGCTGGAGCAGGCCGGCATGGTACATATGGCGCAGAAGTTTTTTCAGGCGTCCGGGAAACTTGCTGTGCAGTGTTATAAACGTGAGTTAGAGACGGCATTTAAGAGCAGAGAACTTGCAGGTTTTCAGATCTTAGATCTCCAGGATTTTACCGGACAGGGGACGGCATTGGTCGGTATCTTAAATGCTTTTATGGAAAATAAGGGATTGATCACGGCGGACGATTGGAGAAGTTTTTGTTCGGATTGTGTGCTGATGCTTTCTTTTCCATCCTTCGTGTATGAAGAAGGAATGAAATTTTCCTACCGCATCCTGTTTTCAAACATGAATCCGACAGAACTTAAAGATGCCAGAATCGTTGTGACCATGCAAAATAAAGTGACCGGGGAGCGCATGAGAAATGAGACAGAGCGGATGCATTTTACACAGACGCGTCTGAGTGAATACGCTGACGGAACATTTCGGATTCCGGAGTGTGGTGTGCCGCAGGTTTATGAGGTCCATGTGGAGATAGAGGGAAGCAGTATAGAGAACAGTTATGAGATCTATGCCTTTCCGAAATGCCATTCTAAACTGGGGGATGTTGTGAACATACTGCGTCAGAAGGCGGATACGCTGCCGGTCATCACCGATCGGTATGAAGAGTTAAAGCGTGCGGTGGCAGAAGGCAGGAAAGTGTTATTTTTTGGCACCGGTATCCGGGATGCCTATGCAATGATCGGAACCTACTGTACGGATTTCTGGTGCTACCCGATGTTTGCATCGATCTCCGAGAGCATGAACAGACCAAAACCGGTTGGAACGATGGGACTTTACATCCGCTCAGAGCATCCGGCGCTGGCGGAGTTTGTGACGGAGGAATATGAGACACCGCAGTGGTGGGATATCGTAACAGAGGAAAAAAATGCAATTTTAGACGGGACAGACATTGAACCGATCGTCTGGGTAATCGACAATTTTGCCCGCAATCACAGGCTTGGACTGATCTATGAGGCGAAAGTGGATAATGGAAGCGTACTGTTTTGTCAGCCGGATCTTTTGCATAAAGATGAGATCGCGGCAAAATGGCTGTTCTACAGTTTGTATCAGTATGCCGCGTCAGAGCGTTTTGTGCCGGAACAGACTATGGAACCCGGACAGATCGAAAAAATGTATGGATAAAAACAGAAAATTTTGAAGAAATGCACATTTTGTGATCTTATATTTGGGAGATACTTATGTATTTTAAAAGAAAAGTATATAACGAATTATTAGAATGGAAAAAGACTTATTCAGATAAATACGCTGTTTTGCTTGAAGGTGCCAGACGGGTTGGAAAATCGACGATCGCGGAAAATTTTGCCCAAAATGAATATAAATCATATATTTAATAGATTTTTCAAAAACAGCGAATAATATACGGGAATGTTTTGATGATATAGGAAATTTGAATATGTTTTTTTGAGACTTCAGGCGGAAACCGGAGTGACATTATATGAACATGAGTCATTGATCATTTTTGATGAAGTACAACTTTTTCCTAAAGCAAGGCAGGCAATAAAGCATCTTGTTTTGGATGGGAAATATAGTTATCTCGAAACCGGCTCTTTGATTTCAATAAAGAAAAATGTAAATGAAAAGACTTATAGTTGCAAGCAAAAAGCATGCGGTTCTATATAAATTTAGAAGCGGCATGCTTTTTTTTGGATTCATGTCAAAAAACGCAAATTCACAAAAATACATGCGAATAAAGTCTGAAAATTACCGTATATCCGGAAAATGACAACTGCTATAATGAAATCTGCGTCGACAAATGAAAAAAGTACATGTGGTAAACAAAAATTTTTTTACCTAAAGTTATCAGACAACACGCAATATGACGCGGAAATAAGAGAAAAAATATAAAATAGTACTTATTTACCACACAACGGTTTCTGTGGATATTGAACGAAAAGCGGCACGAAAATAACTTAAAAAATAAAAAATTAAGTAAATGTGAACAAAGTGTGAAAATCCAATAAAATATCTTCTACAAAAAGCAGAAAAGAAAAATGTGCATATTACACAAAAATAATCACAAATATTGACATATAATAATGCAATATATATAATTAAAATTAAGTTAACGATAACTTAAAAGTTAATAGGACTAATAAAATTAGCTGGAAGGGTTTGAGGGGAAGAAATATTGTTATAAATTAAGAGGGGGATAGCCGTGAGAATGGGATTTTTGAAACAGGGGTTTTCGGGTGCACTGGCGGCAGTGATGGTTTTGACATCCGGAGGGCTTTGCGTGGGGCAGAGTGTGACGATTCACGCAGAGACAAAGGCAAAGACGTATGAGGATTATAAAAAAGTGCTCAATTATACGGCAGAATATCAGGGGTATGAAGCCTATAAAGAGGGACTTGAAAATGTAAAAAGACCGGAGACGTCTTATGAGATCAACGGAGCCGATTATGTGACATGTGAGGGCATGGAGCCGGAAGTTCTTACCGATTATGAGGGGATGGAAGGAACCTCTGTCTACACGGAAGAGAGTGGGATGCTTACCTATGAGGTGGACATTGCGGAGGAAGGCATGTATGAGTTTGGTATTTCCTACTATCCGGTAGCGGGAAACGGTTCCTCCATTCAGAGAAGTTTTTTTGTGGACGGCGAACTTTCGTACCGGGAACTTTCACTGATCGAATTTTCAAGAGTGTGGGTAAACACCTCCGATATCTGGGATGAAGACAATCAGGGAAATGATTTAAAGCCTACGCAGATGGAGGCACCGGAATGGCTCTTTTCCAGGTTTTACGATCAGGACGGTTATGTGACGGAACCGCTCTCCATTTTCCTCACAAAGGGAAAACATGAGATCACCGTCGTTTCCCGCAGAGAGCCGATGATCCTTCATTCCATTTATTTACAGAATGAGGAATCGCTTTTTGATTACAAGACCGTGTACGAACAGCAGAAAAAGGACGGGGTATCAGATACCAGCGGACAGTCCATTGAGATCCAGGCAGAATATGCGACGAAAAAGTCGTCGAGAATGCTTTATCCGGTACAGGATCAGTCCTCACCGGCGATCACGCCGTACAGTGCGAAAGAGTTAAAAAATAACTCCATCGGCGGCAATAGCTGGAGACTGACGGGACAGTGGATCGAATGGGAATTTGATGCGGATGCGGATGGCTTTTACAATATCACCTTACATTCGAAACAGAACTTCGTCAAAGGAATCTATGTTTCCCGCAAGATCATGATTGACGGGGAAGTACCGTTTGAGGAATTAAACCATTACGGTTTTACTTATGACAGTACCTGGAAAATGACAACACTCTCCGATGCATCAGGGGAACCATACCGGTTTTATCTGAACAAAGGCCACCACACCTTGCGTATGCAGGTGGTGCTCGGCGATTTTGCCGGAGTCATCAGCGATGTGCAGAGCATTGTGACAGAGTTAAACAGCGAGTACCGCAAGATCATCCGGATCACCGGCGTGTCACCGGATGAGTACCGCGATTACCAGATCGAGAAACATCTTCCGGAACTCGAGGGCGAACTGAAAGTGATTCGGGATGAACTCGATGAGGTGTTAAACACCTTAGATACACTGGGCGTTGCCGGAAGTGAGGAGACCGTCATTATCACCATGCGGGATCAGCTTAATGAAATCCTGCGGGATACGGAAAAGATCACGAAGATGGTGAAGGCATTTAAAACGAATGTCAGCGCACTTGGAACGTGGATCACGAACGCACAGCAGCAGCCATTACAGTTAGACGCCATCTATATCACTTCTCCGGATCAGAAGGTAACGGAAGAAAACGGATCCGTGGCAGCAGGCGTCGTACATGAGTTTAAGAAATTATTCTATTCCTTTATCGTAGATTACAATGCGATCGGAAATGTTGCGGAGGAAGGCGAGGACAGCAGGACGATCACTGTATGGATCGGAAGCGGACGTGACCAGGCGAACGTCATCAAAGCACTGATCGATGAGACTTTTACACCGGAGACGAATATCAATGTCAATGTACAGCTTGTGGATATGAATACATTACTGCAGGCGACGTTAGCCGGACAGGGACCGGATGTGGCACTGCAGGTGGCAAACGGAACAAACGGAACGGTAGCAACCTCATCCACCGGAACGACGGCATCTTCGAATGATCTTCCGGTCAACTACGGACTCAGAAGTGCAGTTGTGGATCTGACACAGTTTCCAGATTATGAGGATGTAGTGAAACGTTTCCGCGAGAGCGCAGTGGAACCGTTTATGTATGACGGTGCACTGTATGCGCTGCCGGAGACACAGTCGTTTGAGATGATGTTTTACCGGAAAGATATTTTAAACGAACTTGGAATTGAGATACCAAAGACCTGGGATGATATGAAAGTCGTGTTATCCGAGCTTTCCAAAAATCAGATGTCGCTTGGCATGTTGCCGACGGAGCTGACTTTCACCAGTCTTTTATATCAGCACGACGGCGAGCTTTACAATGAAGATGCGACAGCATCCGCGTTAGATTCGGATGAGGCGGTCAATGCATTTAAGACTTACTGTGAGTTCTACACAGATTACAAATTAGACCGTGAGACCTCCGTGGAACAGCGTTTCCGTACCGGAGAATCACCGATCATCATTGCAGACTATACGACTTACAATGTACTTGAAGTATCAGCACCGGATATCAAGGGCTTATGGGGATTTACGGCACTGCCGGGCGTGAAAGAGGAGGATGGAAGCATCAATAATATCTCCGCAAGCACAGGACTTGCATGTATGATGATGAGCGGCACGAAAGATAAGGAAGCATCCTGGGAGTTCATGAAGTGGTGGCTTTCTGCAGAGATCCAGACTTCCTATGGAGAAGAGATGGAAGGTCTGATGGGTGAGGCAGCACGTTATCCGACAGCAAATATTGAGGCATTTGCGAACCTGCCGTGGCCGACCGATGACTACGAGGCGTTGGAGGCACAGTTTGCAAACGTAAAGGGAATCCGTCAGGTACCGGGAAGTTACTTTACCTGGAGAAACGTGAACAATGCGTTCTATACGGTTGCAGTCGCAGATGAAGATAAGAGAATGCAGCCAAGAGAAGCCCTTTATGAATATCTCGAATATATCAATGCCGAGATCACAAGTAAACGCGAGGAGTTTGGTATGAAAACCGCGTCCGATGCGAAGCAGTAAACGCAGGCTGGACAAAGGGAATGGAGATTGGGATGGGAGAAACAAAGAAAATGCAAAAAAGGAGTAAGTGGCAGCAGACAAAACTGGAAATGAAAAAATACAGGATGTCCTATGTGATGATCGCACCGTATTTTATACTGTTCTTTTTATTCACGGTTTTGCCTGTGCTTGCCTCGATCGGGATCAGTTTTACCGATTTCAACATGTTAGAGACACCGAATTTTGTCGGTTGGAGAAATTACATCAAATTGCTTTTGGATGATGATGTATTTAAAAAAGCATTCAAAAACACGATCATCTTTGCAGTGATCACAGGCCCGTTAAGTTACATCATGTGTTTCCTGTTTGCGTGGATCATCAATGAGTTTAAGGGAAAATTAAGGGCGTTTTTGACACTGATCTTTTATGCACCGTCGATTTCCGGTAACGCCTTTATGGTATGGGCAATCATCATTTCCGGTGACCGTTACGGATACTTAAACGGCTGGCTGATGAAGTGGTCATTCCTTTACGAGCCGATTCAGTGGATGAAAACAGAAAAATATGTGCTGCCGATCCTTATTATCGTACAGCTCTGGCTGAGTCTTGGAACCGGATTTTTGACCTTTATCGCAGGTCTGCAGACGGTCGACAAGAGTCTTTACGAGGCTGGTGCGATGGATGGCATCAAAAACCGCTGGCAGGAATTGTGGTACATCACGATTCCGTCCATGCGTCCACAGCTCATGTTTGGAGCCGTCATGCAGATCACACAGTCGTTTGCGGTGGCAGATATCTCCATCAACCTTGCGGGAAATCCGAGTGTGAATTACTCCGGTGCGACCATCGTCACACATCTGATCGATTACGGCAGCGGTACCCGCTATGAGATGGGTTACGCCTGCGCAATCGCAACCGTTTTATTCGCGCTGATGGTTGGAACAAACCAGATCGTACAAAAAGCAATCAGAAGGGTGGGTGAATAGTTTGAAAAGAAAAAAAGATTACTATAAAAAACCATCCCGCTGGAAAATCAGACATACGAAACAGTTAAACCGTTCCATGGCGGGGAACACGATCCTGTTTGTGATCATGGGGATCTGTGGTGTGTTTATGGCACTGCCGCTTGTGATGATCTTAAACAATGCGTTAAAACCGCTGGACGAATTGTTCCGCTATCCGCCACAGATCTTTGTGCGGAACCCGTCACTGGATAATTTCAGCGACCTGTATGTACTGATGTCAAGTTCCTGGGTGCCGTTTACCCGGTATGTGTTAAACACACTGATCATTACAGGGCTCGGAACCGTAGGGCATGTGCTGTTTGCATCCTTAGCAGCCTATCCGCTTGCAAAACATGATTTTCCGGGAAAGAAATTTTTATTCTCGATGGTCGTATTATCATTGATGTTTTCCTACAATGTCACTGCCATCCCGAACTATATGATCATTTCCTGGCTGGGGATCAACAATACATATTTAGCAGTCATTTTACCGGCATTTGCATATGGACTTGGGCTTTACCTGATGAAGCAGTTCATGGAGCAGATCCCGGATTCGCTGATCGAATCAGCAAGACTTGACGGAGCCGGGGAGTTTCGGATCTTCTTTTCCATTATCATGCCAAACGTAAAACCTGCATGGCTGACATTGGCGATCTTCCAGTTTCAGACATTATGGGCAAACACCGGAAGCGGATTTTTGCGGAGTGAGCAGTTGAAACCTCTCCAGTACGCACTGTATCAGATCGTCGCAGGAGGCCCGGCAAGACAGGGTGCAGGAGCGGTGGTACAGCTTATCATTGCAGCGATACCGATCACGTTCTTTATCATCTGTCAGAGTAACGTCATCGAGACGATGACCACATCCGGTATGAAGGACTAATGGGGGGAGAAGAAAATGCCAGAAAAAGGAATGCGAAAGTGTATATTCGCCGCGGCGGCAGCAGTTGCAGTACTTCTTTCCGATATCGGAGGAACGGCTGTCTATGCCGGGGAGAATGTGCCTTATGAAACGTACAACTATGATTATTATGAAGACATCAAATACACACCGGCGGCGTATGTGCCGGACGGTACCGTAACGGGGGATGTCATTGGATGTGGAAATTTTTCCAGTCCGCAGGACTTAAATACCGATGCAGATGGAAATGTCTATATCGCAGATACCGGAAACAACCGGATCGTTGTGACAGACTCTGATTTTCAGTTAAAGACGGTGATTGAGGGGTTTTTAAATGACGGAAAGGAAGACAACTTTTCCTCTCCAAATGGAGTTTATATTTCGGAAAACGGATATCTGTATGTTGCGGACACCGGTAATTACCGCGTGGTCGAGTTAGACAAAAATGGAAATCTGATCCAGATCATCGAGAATCCGCAGTCGGATATCCTTGGAGAAAATTATGTGTTTTCTCCGCTTAAAGTAGCTGTTGACTATGCAGACAGGATCTATGTCATTGCACAGAACCAGTTTGAAGGGATTATGGCGTTTGATGCAGAAGGAAACTTCACCGGTTTTACCGGAACGATCAATGTACAGATCACAACAGCGGAGATCATCTGGAGAAAACTTTTCACGAAAGCACAGCGTGCAAAACAGCAGCTTTTCATTCCGACGGAATTTACCGGAATGGAGATCGACTCCGACGGTTTCGTCTATGCGACGAACGTGGATGCGGAGGGAGAACAGTCCGTGCGCCGCTTAAATCCAAGCGGGGAGGATGTGATCCAGAAAGGTGCTGCCGGGGTATCCGGTGATATTTTATGGCGGCTTACCGGTGATTATTCGGGAGCATCCCGCATCATCGATGTAGTGGTCAGGGAGAAAGGAATCTATTCGGTCATCGACTCCACGCGGGGAAGAATCTTTACCTACGATCATGAAGGGAATCTTCTCTATATCTTTGGTGGTATCGGAAGTCAGGAGGGTACCTTTGATACGCCGACCGCGATCGATACGATCGGGGATGAGATCATTGTACTGGACGGTTCCAAAAATCTTGTGGATAAATACAGGGCAACCAATTACGGTTTCCTGATCAACCAGGCAGTCGGTCTCCGCTACGACGGGGATGAGGCAAGCGCCGTAGAGTGCTGGAAACAAGTTTTAAAATTAGATTCCAATTTTGAACTCGCCTATGTCGGAATCGGAAAAAGTTATCTCGCCGCAGGAGAAAATAAAAAGGCGATGGAGTGCTTTAAGACCGGAAATAACAGACAGTATTATTCCATTGCATACAAGCGTTACCGGAATGAGATCTTAAAGGAAAACTTAACCGGATATCTGACTGCGGCACTGGTTCTTATCATTCTGCTGGTGCTCTGGAATAAGATCGGCAAAAAGAAATGGAAAGAGAGGAGGTCGTCTCATGTTTAAGAAAAAAGTAAAGTATGCATTTTATACACTGGGGCATCCGTCCGACGGTTTCTATGAGATCAGGCACCGCGGCAGGGGAAGCGTGGGACTCTCGATCCTGTTCGTCTTTCTGTTTGCAGTCTGCTTTTCTGCAAACAGGCAGTATGCGGGCTTTGTGGTCAACAATGTAAATCCGATGGAGATCAACAGTCTCGCGGAGATCTGTGCGGTATTTCTTCTGTTCTTTCTGTTTTGTGTTGGAAACTGGTCGATCACCTGCCTGATGGACGGTGAGGGAAGATTTAAGGATATCGTTACGGTGTGCGGTTACGCAATGCTTCCAATGATACTTACATTTATTCCGGCGATCCTGTTTTCACAGGTGGTGGCAGAAGATGAAGAAGCGTTTTATTATCTGCTCTTAGCAGTCGGAATTGCATGGTTTTTGTTCCTGGTGCTGGTTGGTATCATGACGGTACACAATTATACATTGGGAAAAACGCTTGCAACGATGATACTGACTTTTATCGCAATGCTGGTCATTATTTTTGTGGTGATGCTTTTGTTTTCACTGATCGGTCAGGTGATCTCGTTTATAGAGAGCTTATATAATGAGATCATGCTGCGGGTATAGGAAATGGGGGCAGAAATGGGGTTTACTATGAAACGAAAAATAAAATGGAAAGTGGTTGTGGCCGCCGGGGCAGCGGTCATCGCCGTGGGAGTGATCGCAAATGTCGTATTCCGTTATTTCAGATATGATGCGTACAAACAGTATCTTTCTTCCTATGAAGTGGAGAGTGGAAGCGAATTTCAGGCGGCAAAGGATGACAAACCGTCAGTTCCCGGCATGGTCTTGGTTGCGGAAAACGATACATTAAAACTTTATACCAATACAGAAACGACAGAGATCGCAGTCTACGAAAAAGAATCCGGAAATATCACCTATTCCAATCCGGTGGAGCGCGATTCCGATGCGATTGCCGCTGGTGTGAATGCGGCAGAACTGAATGCGACACTGACACTTACCTATTACAATGCGGCGAGAAACAGTGCGACGATGAACAATTATGATATGAGCATCGAAAAAGGACAGTTTACCGCAGAGAGTATTGAAAATGGCATCCGTTATACCTATACACTTGCAGATCTTGATTCGGCAACAGGTATCGTACCGTTGCAGATCACAGAGGAGCGGCTTCAGACACTGGTGTTAGATAAGTTAGACAAAAAGGATGCAAGAACGGTAAAAGCAAAGTTTCGTCTGAAAGACGGCGTCTATAAGCTGAATGAAAAGGCACAGTCCTCGAAAGTCGGAATGGGAAAATTAAATAAACTGTTCGAGCAGGCGGGATACACCGCAGATGACTATGCCGTGGATATGTCAGAGACGGATGAGAAGGAGAATATTTCCTTTACAATCCCGATTGAGTACCGGCTGACAGAAAACGGGCTGAGCGTTTCTGTTCCGACAAAGGAAATCGAGGAGAAGGGCGGAGCCGTGATCTCAAGGATCCGTGTTCTTCCATTCTTCGGGGCGGCGGGGACGGATGCAGATGGCTATATGTTCGTGCCGGACGGATCGGGAGCACTGATCAATTTAAACAACGGTTGTAAAAACGCAGCGTACAGCCAGAATATCTACGGGATCGACCCGGTCGTACAGAGTTATGTTGTGACAGAGTATACAGAGGATGCAAGGATTCCGGTATTTGGAATGAAAAATGGCGATAGTGCATTTCTTGGCAGGATCACAGGCGGCGATGCACTCGCAATCGTAAATGCGGATGTGTCCGGAAAACTTAACAGTTATAATTACGTTTACCCGGAGTTCTGTGTCAGGGAGATCGAACTATTGAATATGTTCGGTGTCAGCGGAAATCAGGCGGATGTGCCGGTACTTGAAAATGATATTTACGATGAAAATCTTACGGTATGTTATTCTTTCCTTTCTGGGGATGAGGCAGATTATTCCGGCATGGCAAAATGTTACCGTAGCCAGCTCATCAAAGAGGGTGTGTTAAAGGAGACAAACGACACTGGAGATATCCCGTTGTATTTAGATGTTCTTGGCGGTGTGGAGACGAAAAAACATGTGATGGGTGTTCCTTACACAGGAATCTCTGCGATGACCACTTACGAGGAAGCGGAAAAGATCTTAGAGGAGTTTTACGGCGAGGATATCACAAAGATCCGTATGAATTACGAAGGCTGGTTCAACGGCGGCATCTATCATGATGTGGCAGATAAGATCAAACTGGTTAAGAAAGTCGGAAGTAAAAAAGATTTTGAACATTTAAGTGATGTCTTAGAGGAAAATGGTGGAGCTTTATATGGAAATGTTTCCTTCCAGAAAGTACCGTATACTTCCAAACGTTTTAACGATGTGCTTGAGGCGTCAAAGTATTATTCCGGTTATGTGGTTGAGCTTGGTGCCGTCAATCCTGCGACGATGCGGCAGACAAGTACCTTAAACTGGTATGACGAGCTCGCATATTATATGATCTCACCGAAGTTTTTAAGCCGCTATGTAGACAAATTTACGGATAAGATCACAAATTACGAGATCAGCGGTATCTGTCTGAGGGATCTTTCGAATGTTTTAGTCTCTGATAAAAAGAGAACCGAGCTGATCGACAGACAGGCAGCAAAACAGATCGTGGAAGCGCAGTATGGAAAACTTGCAGCGACGGAAAAGACGCTGATGGAGGAGGGCGGCAACGCTTACACCTTCGGTTATGTCTCCGACATCATCGACGCACCGGTGGAGTACAGTCAGTTTTACATCATTGATGAGCAGGTGCCGTTTTATCAGATGGTCATTCACGGAAGTATTGATTATTCCGGGGAGACATTAAATCTCAGGGATGCTGACATTGATGACGCACTGCTTCTTACTTACATCGAGTATGGCTGTGCACCGAGATTTACATTTTCCTGGGAAGATTCAAGCGTCATGAAATATACTTCCTCGGCGGACCAGTATTCCACCTGTTACCAGACCTGGATGAGTGATGCCGTAAATGTTTACCAGACGATCAACGGAGCTTTAAATCAGGTGCAGGGTGCTGCGATGATCCATCACGAAGTGACAGAGGGCGGCCTTGTCAGGACCGAGTATGACAATGGTGTCAGCATTTATATCAATAAGACAGATAAGAGTATCACAGAGGACGGTGTGACTGTAGATGCAATGAGTTATCAGGTAAAGGGAGGTAAGGCATAATGAAGAAAAAGAAAAAGTTATCTTTACTGCAGAAACGTGCCCTGACAGGTTTTGCATTTATCACACCATGGCTGATCGGATTTTTATGGTTCTATGTAAAAAGCCTGATCCAGGCAGTGCGGTTTAGTTTAAGCAAGATGGAGATGCTTGAATCCGGAGGATATACATTGAAGTTTACCGGTCTTGATAATTTCAAATATGCACTGTTTCAGGATCCGACTTACAACCAGATTCTGGCGACTTCCATCCGGGATATCGTTATTGATGTTCCGCTGATTATTTTTTTCAGTTTGTTTATCGCGATGATCTGTAATGGTAAGTTTAAGGGAAGAACGTTAGTCCGTGCGATTCTGTTTCTGCCGATCATCATGAATGCCGGAGCAATCAATAATGCGATCGAGATGGCAAGGGAGGCGGTTACCGGTGGTGTTGCAGCAGTATCTGCGGAGGCGGCAGTTGCATCGGGTGTGAATGTAGACTATTTTATGAACCTGTTTATGGATCTCGGATTTCCGGTTGCACTGCTCGATTATATCACAGCGGCAGTCGGACGGATCTTTGACATTGTGCAGGCGTCCGGCGTGCAGATCATTATCTTTATCGCAGCACTGCAGTCCGTGCCGGGAGCGTTGTATGAGGTGGCAAAGATCGAAGGCGCGACAGGGTATGAGACATTCTGGAAAGTGACGTTTCCGATGGTATCTCCGCTTATCATCACAAATGTTGTGTATACGATCGTGGATTCCTTCGTAGACAGTGATGTTGTGGAAAAGGCATACGATATGGCGTTTGTCAATTTTGACTGGGGCGTGAGTGTTGCGATGAGTTTACTCAGTTCCGTGATCGTCATCGCATTGCTGGTCATTGTATGTAAGCTGATTTCAAAGAAAGTATTTTACTATAATTAGGGGGTGGCAGAGTATATGAATATCAGAAATTTAAAAGACCAGCCTCTCGATGAGATTCAGGTAAAGAAAGCGGGAAGACAGATCAAGGGTTTTCTGATCTGGCTGCTTAAGGTGGTGATCATTGTCGGTATTTCCTACATTATATTAGGACCGCTGATCACGATCGTTGCAAATTCATTTTTTACGGCAAACGATCTCTACAATCCGGTTGTCATGCTGCTTCCGGCAGAGGGTACTCTGCAGAACTATATTACATCTTTTACAAGAATGACGTACCCGAGGACGCTTGCGACAACGTTCGCCTATGTGATATCGCTGACGCTGATCCAGATCTTTATCTGCTCCATGGCAGGGTATGGATTTGCAAGATATGAGTTCCCGTTTAAGAAAGTATTGTTTGGCTGTGTGATCTTAACGATCGTAATTCCGAATGATACGCTGATGCTTCCGCTTTATACACAGTTCCGTAACTTTGATATCTTCGGAATCATACATCTTGTGACAGGACACGGCATCAATCTTCTTAGTACGGAAGTTCCAATGTATATCATGACAGCATTGGGATGCGGACTGCGGTCAGGACTTTACATTTACATTTTTAACCAGTTTTTTCGCGGACTGCCAAAGGAAATCGAGGAGGCAGCGGTCGTGGACGGTGCGGGATCGTTTTACACTTATTTCCGCATCATGCTGGTCAATGCGATGCCGTCTGTCCTTACCGTCAGCATTTTCTCACTGGTATGGCAGTACAATGATACATTTTATGCAAAATTATTTTCCATCAACTCAAAATTGCTCATGAGCATGCGGATTTCTACTTTGCGGGCATCGATCGAGTTTATCGATCAGATCAAGGATACGGCAGTGTCACAGCTTTATCTGTATGCCGGAATCGTGTTGATGGTGATACCGATCGTTATTATCTACATTTTGTTACAGAAGCGTTTTATCGAGGGAGCCAGCCGCAGCGGTATCGTTGGTTAGAATGGTAACTTCGAAAACAATATATTTTTATTTATAAGAAGGAGGTTTTCACATGAGAAGGAAAACAGTTGGAAACAAGGTGGTTTCAGTACTTTTGGCAGGTGCACTTGCAGCATCACTTGCAGCATGCGGCGGAAATACTGCGAACACGGGGGCAGATGCAGGAAATAACGCAGCAGATGCTGGCACAAAGGAAGATACAAAGAGTGCAGAAACCGAAACCGCAGCAGATACGGAGGAGAGTTCAGATGCAGCAGTGGCTGACAGTGGCTACGAGGCAAAGGATTTAGGCGGAAGAACCATAAAGATCGGTCTCTGGTGGGATGAATACTGGGACAGCAATTATCAGTCTTTAGATGATATCGAAGCAGCAGGTGGTTCCTGGACAAATGAGGAGACCATGCAGATGAAACTTGATGCAGTCCGTGCCGTAGAGGAAAAATGGAACTGCAAGATCGAGTGGGTAAACCTTGGATGGGATGGAATCATTGACAGCATCAATACATCTGTCACAGCAGGTACACCGGACTGCGATATCTACCTGACAGATCTTCAGTTTGGTATCTCACCGGTTGCAAATGGATATGTACAGAAAATTTCTGATTATGCACCGGCTGACTCTGATATCCTGACAGACGGAACCGTATTTACAAAACAGAACCTGCTCGGTAATGATGATTATTTATTCCATGAATCAACCACGATCCCATCCGGTGCCATGTATATGACATACAATGCAGCCATGATCGATTCTTTAGGTTTAGAGGCACCGGAATCTCTTGCTGAAAAAGGAGAGTGGACCTGGGATAAATTTGCAGAATATGCAAAAGCATGTACACAGGATACGGACGGCGACGGCAACATGGATGTATACGGATACGGCAGTGCATGGACTCTGACTGTTCAGGGATTCTGCGCTTCGAACAACGCTACAATCGCAGATTCCTCCACAGAGGGATTAAGTGATCCTAAGACGGTTGAGGCGTTCAACTTTATCGACCAGTTATACAATGTAGATAAATCTGCAAGACCTTACCAGGATGACTGGAACAACGACCTCTTAGCTTTCTCTTCCGGAAAAGTAGCTTTCGCATTTGCACAGCCATGGATCTTAATCCAGGAGATCGACAATCATGATTTTGATATGAGAATCTGCCCGGCACCGGTTGGACCAAGCGGAGATGGAAGCATGACGCCGGCTATGATCACAAACAACTATATGATTCCGGTTGGTGTTGAGGATGCAACTTCTGTTTACTGTGTATTTGAGGAGATGATGAACTGGTATCATGATGATATTTCTTATCGTGATGATCCGGAGTGGTTTGAGTCTGGTTTTGTTGATGAGGATCAGGTTACACTTGCAAACAAACTTGGCGCACTTGCAAATAATGATCTCTGGAACAGCATTGACTCTGAGGGTGCAGTCAGCAAAGTATTTTACGGTGATGTTGTAAATGGCGACAGCACAGTATCACAGGCGATTGAGTCTAACAAACAGATCTTACAGGATGAGATTGATACGTTGAAGATCCAGTAGTGAACTGGTATGATCTGGATGTCAAAAGGTATTCCGTGTTTGGCATAACCTTTTGACATCCGGAGCAGAATCAAAGTATTTATTAAGAAAAGAACTGTGCAAAAGAAATATTTGACCGATATCTGTTTTGCAGAATTTTTTTCAGGGAAAAGGGGCGAAGAACATGAACAGTATGTTTGGACCGGAGACGAAGTTTTTTAAGGTGACAAATCAGATTGGAAATATACTTTTAGTGTCGGTTTTGTGGCTGATCGGATGTATTCCGGTCATTACGATCGGAACATCGACGATCGCGATGTATTATGCGATGGTAAAAGCCGTGCGTTGTGAGGAAGGGTATGTGACAAAAGAGTTTTTCCGTTCTTACCGGCAGAATTTAAAGACAGGGATCGTGCTGACGGTTATTTTTCCTGGATTGGCAGCGGTGCTGTGGCTTGATCACAGTTATACGGTAAAGCAGGTTTCAATCGTGGCAGGGGCACTTGAAATGGTATATCTTCTGCTTGCGTTTGTGATCGCAGGGATCGTGCTCTATCTGTTCCCGGTATTGTCGAGATTTACGATGGATGTATTTTCGTGTTTTAAGCTGGCGCTGTTTATGGTCTTTAAACACCTTCCGACAACGATTCTGCTGTTATTACTTGTGGCTGTTGGTGTAGTGCTTGCGCTGTTGATCCCGATCCCGATGATCTTTGTGATGCCTGGAGTGTGCTGTTATTTTGGAAGTTTCCTTATGGAGCGGATCTTAAGAAAATATATGGCAAAGCCACAGAGCAAAGAAGAGGAAGAAAAATGGTATTACCGGTAAGCGGTTTTAGGAGGAATTCAGATGGCAAACGTGACTATGCGTGATATTGCGGAAAAGCTGGGAGTCAGTATCGTCTCCGTGTCGAAAGCACTCACGGGAAAAGAAGGAGTCAGTGAGGAACTTCGTGAAAAAGTAAAAAAGGAAGCCGACAGGCTTGGATATCGTTATAACCTCGGAGCAAAGGGTCTTAAGGAGGGAAGAAACTATAATGTTGGTGTAATCATTCCTTCCTACTATACAGATGACACGAGCAATGCATTTTATATGAAAATGTACCAGTGTGTTGCAAAATGCCTGACCAATTACGATTATGCGACGATGTTGGAACTGGTGGATACGAGGATGCAGGAAATGATGATCCTGCCGCAGATTGTGGGGGATAACAGGCTGGATGGACTGATTCTGATGGGAGAGTTAGACGAGACATATTTAAAAAGATTAAAACAGATGAATATTCCGATGATCTACATGGATTTTTATGATCTCTCCATGGAGACGGATTCTGTCAGCATGGATAATATCAGCGCGGAATACAAGATGACGGAGTATTTAATTGAACTTGGACATAAAAAGATCGCCTATGTCGGTTCGATCAATGCCACTACGAGCATTATGGATCGTTATTTAGGATATAGAAGGGCATTACATCATTATAATATCCTATATCGCGAGGATTATCTGATTGAGGACAGAGGTGAGGACAGACTTTTTAAAGAACTGGCTCTGCCAGAGGATATGCCGACGGCATTTGTCTGTAACAATGATGAAATTGCCTGTATCCTGATCGAAAAATTAGAAAAAATGGGATACAGTGTGCCGGAGGATATATCGGTCACAGGGTTTGACAATTATCCGTTTATCCGACGCAATGCGTCGGGACTCACGACTGTGGATGTGGATATCGCGATGATGGCGTCCGAGGGCGTGGAGCTTTTGTTAGAACGCCTCAATGATAAACGGGAAACATTTGTGAGACGTGTCGTAAGCGGACATATTGTGATCCGGAAATCGACTGGGAAAGCGGCGACAGAGCCGTAAACTGAGCCAGAGAAGACTGGGAAAGCGGCGACAGAGCCGTAAATAAGTCAGAAAGCGGATTAACAGAATTATAAATGAAATGAGTCAGAAACGGCAGAACAGATGCCGCTATGAATAAAAAGGGGAAGGAGCGCACGGGTTTTATTGTCAGAAACATAAAAACAGAAAAGAGAGATGCGCAGAATGGAGGAGCAGACAAGATGGGAAATGTAAAAATGATCAGTCCGGCAGTGCCGAACATGCCGTGGCAGGAGAGGCCGGAGAAAATCGTAAATGCGCCGGTGTGGCGCTACAAGGAGAATCCGATTATTGGAAGAAATCCGGTAGAAGGGGTGGCAAGGATTTTTAACAGCGCAGTAATACCGTATGAAGGAAAATTCATCGGCGTATTCCGTGGGGAGCAGACGAATGGAATCCCGTATGTTTACCTGGGAAGAAGCGAGGATGGTATTCATTGGGATTTTGACAAAGACAAGGTACGTTTTGTGGATGAAGAAGGCAATGATTTTATGCCGGTATATGCGTATGATCCAAGGCTTGTAAAAGTGGAGGATACCTATTATATCATCTGGTGTGGGGATTTTTACGGTGCAGCGATCGGAATGGCAAAAACGAAAGATTTTAAGACATTTACCAGAATTGAAAATCCGTTCCTGCCGTTTAACCGGAATGCTGTACTTTTTCCGCGCAAGGTAAATGGAAATTTCCTGATGCTGTCAAGACCTTCCGACAGCGGACATACCCCGTTTGGTGATATTTTTATAAGTGAGAGTAAAGATCTTACCTATTGGGGAAAACACCGTCATGTGATGGGACGCGGCAATGAATGGTGGGAGTCCTTAAAGATCGGAGGAGGAGCAGCACCGATCGAACTTGAGGATGGATGGCTGCTGTTTTATCACGGTGTCAGTGGAACCTGTAACGGATATGTATATTCGATTGGCGGGGCGATCTTAGACAAAGAAAATCCATCTATTGTAAAATACCGCTGCACCGATTTCCTGTTAACACCGGAAGAATGGTATGAGGAACGTGGATTTGTTCCAAATGTCTGTTTCCCGTGTGCAACGATCCATGATTCTGCAACCGGAAGGATTGCCATTTATTATGGGGCAGCGGACAGTTATGTCGGTCTTGCATTTACAACGGCAGATGAGATCATTTCATATATAAAGGAACACAGTGTGACAGGGGAATCTGATACGGAGATTGGAAGAAGATAAAACTTGAAGCAAGTTGTTCCCTGGCAAAACAAATTGTTTTGAAATGAGGATTATTATGAAGTTAAATAAGTTGGGAAAGTTCGCCGCACTGTGTATGGCAGGATGCATGCTGCTTGGTGGCTGTGGCGCAGAAAATCCGGCAGATGAAAAAACGGTGACGGGCAATGCCGCTGATGTGTCGGCAGAAAAAAGTGAGACCAGGATGGATTCTGAAAATAATACCACAGAAAAAAATGATATGGCAGCAGAAGATACAGCAGCGGAGACAGAAAGTGCAGAAACAGAAACGGAGGATAGTGGTGTGGCGATACCGGAAGTTGTAATTGAACCGAAGGAGATACCTGATACAGACGGAATGAAATTTGTGCGGGATATGAAGATCGGATGGAATCTTGGCAACACATTTGATGCAATTACGAATGCACAGAAAGAAGATGATCTCAGTATTGAGTGGTCGTGGTGCGGCGAGAAGACGACAAAAGAAATGATCGATGCAGTAAAGGCAGCAGGTTTCAAAACGCTTCGCCTGCCGGTGTCATGGCATAATCATGTATCGGGAGATCATTACACGATCAGTGAGGCATGGCTTGACAGGGTGCAGGAAGTGTTGGATTATGCGGTTGATGATGACATGTATGTGATTTTAAATATCCATCATGATACGGATAAAGAGTACTGTTACCCGGACAAAGAGCATTTAGAGCAGTCTCTTTCCTACATGACTTTCATTTGGGAGCAGCTTGCAGACCGTTTTGGAGATTATGACGAGCATGTGATCTTTGAGAGTATCAACGAACCGCGTCTGGTAGAGACAGATCATGAGTGGTGGCTGGATATGAATGCTGCGGAATGTGTGGAAGCAGTAGAATGTATCAACGAGTGGAATCAGAACTTTGTGGATGTTGTGCGAAAGACAGGGGGCAATAATGCCACACGTTATCTGATGGTGCCTGGCTATGATGCCTCTGCGGATGGGGTGTTGAATGACAAGTTTGTGCTGCCGACGGACACTGCGGAAAATGAGGGAAAGATACTTGTCTCAGTGCATGCTTACATTCCTTATCATTTTGCATTGCAGGCGGCAACGGAAAATGAGAGTATTGATCAGTTTAATGCTTCTGAAAAGACAAGTACCAACGATATCGACCAGATGATGGAAAAACTATATGCGAAATATATAAGCAATGAGATCCCGGTCGTGATCGGAGAGTTTGGTGCCCGGGATAAAAACGGAAATCTGCAGAGCCGTGTGGACTATGCGGCATACTACATTGCTGCGGCGCGCGCTTACGGCATGAACTGTAACTGGTGGGATAACAATGCGTTTACCGGGGACGGCGAACTGTTCGGACTGCTCGACCGGAAAACAGTTACCTGGAGATATCCAAAGATCGTGGATGCACTGATGAAATATGCAGAATAACAGATTCCATGTCATGAATTCATGGGTTTATAATGGTTTTGTAATAAAGTCAGAACTCTTGACAGAAACCATAAGATTTTATAGAATAATGTGGTCATCGGAGGGTTTATAATACTTACGATATTATGAGCTGGATAAGAAGCCGGGTGGAAATCCCGGTTTCTTATTCAGTTTTTTTATGGAGAGTTTTATGGAACACGATTTTACAAGCGGAAGCGTATGGAAAAAATTGTTATTATTTGCAGTGCCGATCTTTGGAGCAAACCTTTTGCAGGCACTCTATGGAACGGTTGATCTGTTTGTGGTCGGCTTATTTGCGGATGCATCGGCAGTTTCAGCCGTGTCGACCGGAAGCATGACGATGCAGACGATCACCGGGATCATCACGGGACTTACGATGGGATGTACCGTTTTGCTCGGACAGAATATCGGTAAAAAAGATGAGGCGGCAGCGGAGCGGACAGTCGGCTCTGCACTCTGGCTGTTTGTCACGGTGGGAATCCTTCTCGCAGTGATCGTTGCTGTATTGGCAGTCGGAATCGCATCTGTTATAAATGCGCCGGCGGAAGCATTTTCCCAGACGACCGATTATATCCGTATCTGCGGAATCGGTATCATCTGTATCGTCATGTTTAACGCAATCGGTGGAATGTTCCGCGGACTGGGGGATGCGAGAACACCGTTAGCCCTCATGGGTGTTGCATGTGTCGTCAATATTGCAGGTGACTTTGCGCTGGTCGGCGCACTGAAGATGGGCGTGGCAGGGGCTGCACTTGCAACAGTTGCGGTGCAGGGAATTTTAAGTACTTTTCTTGTGAGAATCCCTGTTTCGTACGCGATGAGTAAAGTGTCTGGCGTGACATTGTTCCAGATCGGATTTGCGACACCGCTTGCAACTGTGTTTGGACTCATTTTGAGTGCTTCCTGTGTGATTTATTATGAGAGAAAGAGAAAAAAAGCATAAAATGATTGGAAAAACTGCCAAAATGTATTAAGATAATAGGCGAACAAATAAAGAAATGAGATCTCAGAAATGAATATAAAACAGGCAAAAGAAGAAATTAAGCATACGGTAATGGCTTACCTTTCGAAGGATGAACAGGGAGAATACCGTATTCCTGTGATCAGGCAGCGACCGATCCTTTTGATGGGACCACCAGGCATCGGAAAGACACAGATCATGGAACAGATCGCCATGGAGTGTAAGATCGGTCTGGTCGCTTATACGATCACGCATCATACCAGACAGAGTGCAGTCGGACTTCCAATGATAAAAGAGGAATCTTTCGATGGAACAACGTATCCGGTCACGGAGTATACCATGAGTGAGATCATTGCAAGTATTTACCGTAAAATGAAAAAGACCGGGCAGAAAGAGGGAATCCTTTTTATTGATGAGATTAACTGCGTTTCGGAAACTTTAGCACCGACGATGCTGCAGTTTTTGCAGTGCAAGACATTTGGCAATCAGGCGATTCCGGAAGGCTGGCTGATCGTTGCAGCGGGAAATCCGCCGGAGTACAATAAGTCGGTGCGTGATTTTGATATGGTGACTTTAGACCGTGTCCGTTATCTGAACATTGAAGCTGATTATAAAGTCTGGAAAGAATATGCGAGAGCAAAACATCTTCATAATGCCATTTTAAGCTATCTGGAACTGAGACAGAAAAACTTTTACCGTGTGGAGGCAGATGTGGATGGTATCCGTTTCGTGACAGCGCGTGGCTGGGAGGACTTGAGCAGTCTGATGCAGGTTTATGAGAAACTGGATCTGCCGGTAGATGAGAGTGTCATCCGTGAGTTTATCCATCACGAGGACGTGGCAGAGGATGCAGCAGCATATTTTGAACTGTACCGCAAGTACCGGGATGATTACGGGATCGCGGATATCCTTGCCGGAAAAGTAAGACCGGAGACCTTTGCAAGAATCTATGCGGCGGCATTTGATGAGAGACTGAGCGTAGTGAATCTTTTATTGGACGGTCTGTCTGCATTTTTTGGAAATGTACAGGAAAATAAACAGATCACGGATAACTGGTACGGATTTTTAAAAGAATATCAGAGACGGCTGAAAGAGGGCGAAGCGCCGGTGGACAGCTATCGGGCATTGCTGGAAGAAAGAATGGCAGTGGTGGAAGCTGAGAAGCAGGCGGAAGTCTGCACAAAGGCACAGGTGGCAGGATGGGAGCGCATTTTTGCATTCTGGAAGGAAAATACACCGGATAGCGGATTAGATGTGAAAGAGAGTTTTGCACAGGCGAAAGCCGGGTTTGATAGACAAAGAGAAACATTAGAGGATGCGGAAAAGAAAGCGATGAATGCATTAGAGCATGCGTTTGATTTTATGGAACATGCGTTTGAAAATGGTGAGGAGATGGTCGTGTTTGTGACGGAACTGACGTTATCACCAGAAGCAGCAATGTTTTTAGCAGAGCATACCTGTGAGCGGTATATGACATATAACGAACAGCTTTTGATCGGAAAACGGAAAAGAGAACTCTTATCAGAACTGAATCGCTAGGAAATACAGACTGCGCAGGCAACAGCGCAAGAATGGAGATTAAGATGAAACAGAGTGAAACAAGAAATCTTACAATGATGATGGATCTTTATGAAATGACGATGGCAAACGGTTATTTCAACGATCAGGACAAGGATACAAGAGTAGCATTTGATGTATTTTACCGCAGCAATCCGGATGGCGGCGGATTTGCGATTTTTGCAGGGTTAGAGCAGATTTTAGAGTACATTGAGAATCTTCATTTTGATGAGGAGGATATCGCATATTTCCGTTCTCTTAACATTTTTACAGAAGATTTTCTTGCTTATCTGAAAGATTTTAAATTCAGCGGTGATATCTATGCGTTCAAAGAAGGAACGATCATGTACCCGAATGAGCCGATCATCACGGTGGTCGCACCGTTAATTGATGCACAGCTCATCGAGACCGCTTTGCTTGCGCAGGTGAATCATCAGTCCCTGATCGCGACAAAGACAAGACGTATTGTGAGTGCAGCAGAGGGACGGGCTGTCTCTGATTTTGGTGCGCGCCGTGCCCACAACATGGATGCTGCAGTTTATGGTGCGAGAGCCGCATATATCGGTGGCGCAGTCGGAACGGCAACCGTGCTTGCCGGTCAGATGTTTGATATCCCGGTCAGCGGAACCATGGCGCATAGCTGGGTTATGTATTATAAGGATGAGTTTGAGGCATTTAAACATTATGCGGAGAATTACCCGGATGGAACGGTACTTTTGGTTGATACCTACGATGTTATCGGTTCCGGTATCCCGAATGCGATCCGTGTGGCAAAAGAAGTTTTAGAGCCGATGGGAAAAAGACTAAAGGGAATCCGTATCGACAGTGGTGACCTTGCATATCTTTCCAAAAAAATCCGTAAGATGTTAGATGATGCGGGATTAGAGGATTGCAAGATCGTCGTTTCAAACAGCCTTGATGAGTATACCATCACGTCTATTTTACAGCAGGGCGGAAAGATTGACAGCTTCGGTGTCGGTGAGCGCCTGATCACCGCAAAATCCGATCCGGTATTTGGGGCAGTATATAAGATTTCAGCTGTGGAAGAAAACAGAACCTTTGCTCCGCGTATCAAGATCTCTGAAAATGTGGAGAAAATCACAAATCCGGGACTGAAAGATGTATACCGTATCTATGATGAAGCAGGACATTCGGTGGCGGATCTGATTACAAAGGCAGGCGAGACGGTTGATATGTCCGCACCGTACCGTTATGCAGATCCGGTAAAACCGTGGAAAAACCGTTCTTTTGAAAACTGTACGGCGAAAAAACTCCAACACCAGGTCGTAAAGGCAGGAAAACGGATCGTGGAGCCGGAATCTTTAGAGGAAATCCGTGCCTATGTGGAAAAGCAGCTTAACACCGAAGTGTGGGAAGAAGAGCAGCGTTTTGAAAATCCGCATGAGCATTATCTGGATATGAGTCCGGCATATTATGAGATGAAGATGGATATGCTGCACGAGTCGCGCACGAGATAACGTGAGTCCAAAATGAAGATGCTGCACGGACTGACAGTATAAGTGCAGATAAAGCAGCATACCTGTAAGATAGTAAGAAACAGATAGTAAGGAAAGAATAACGTGAAATTGATATACGACATCCCAGCATCTTTCTGGGGACTGTTCCGGTCCGTAAACCGGGACATCTATATAGAAGCACTTCTGACCATCAATGACGAATACCAGTACAACAATTACTTTTTAAGCAGAGAAGCATGTGTCCAGATCTTAAGCGACATGTGCTCCTCTCGTCGTTATGCCTTTATGAGGGAGGATAATGAGACAGAGGAAGATGAGGAGACCGCATTGCCGGGTCGTATCTTAAACTGGCTGGTGCGCACAAAATGGCTCAGAAAAATCGAAGATTACGAAGCGATGACCACCAATATCGTCATACCGGATTATGCGGCGGTGATGATCGAGGCATTTGAAAAATTGGCAGACGAGCCGTTAGATGACACGGATCTTTATATCCAGAATGTCTATGCGACGTTGTTTTCCTTTAAAAATGATCACCGCATGAATCTTACCATGTTAAAAACGGCACTTGTCAACACGAAGAAGCTGAATAAGGCATTGCAGGACATGCTTCATAACATGGATAAATTTTTTGAGCGTCTCTTAAACAAACAGTCCTACGATGAACTTTTAAAGGAGCATTTAGAGGGCTATGTGGAGGAAGTAGTCAGACGCAAATACCATATTTTAAAGACGAGTGATAATTTTTATATCTATAAAATGGACATCAAACGCTGGCTGAAAGAAATGCGGGAAGATGATGCCTGGGTGGAGCGTATCCGGCAGAAACAGCATATGGAGCAAAAAGCTACGGAGGACAGGGCTTCTGTGTTAGATTCTAAGCGCACGGAAGATGAACTTCCATTTTTATATACGAGAAGAAACAGGCAGGAGGATGTGCTGGATCTGATCGATCAGATAGAGCGTGGATTTGATGATATCGAGCACCGGATCTCAAATATGGATAAAGAACACAGTAAGTATATCCGTGCGACCGTGAGCCGGTTAAATTATCTGCTCAGCGATGAGACAGAACGCCACGGCATGCTGATCCTGCTTTTGAACAAACTTGGATCGGCTGAGACAGAAAGCGAACAGAGTGAGATGTTAAAAGAGGTGGCGGAACATATGAATCTGTCATCTTTTGATGTTTTGAGTGACAATCCTCTTTACAAGAGAAGACGCCGCAGAAAATTTGAGGATGATCTGCAGGAAGAGGAGGAGCCGGCAGAACTTTCACGGGAAGATGTCCTGCGCTTAAATAAGATTGAGCACCGTTATACGGCAAAACAGATCGAGGAATTTATCGACGAACAGATGACAGATGGCATTTTAGAGACAGACCGGATGGATATTTCGGATGACGAATCCTTTGAAAAGCTGATCCTCGCCTACGATATCAGTATGCGCAAAAACAGCAGATACCGGGTGCAGGTGGAGGAGGAACAGGTTCAGAATGGAAACTATTGTTATCCAAAGATGACTTTTAGTGTAAAACAAAAATCAATAGAAAGTGAACGGAATTAATGTTTGAAGGTTACGAAGAGTTAAACACGCAGGATGTGGAACGGATGCAGGAAGTGATAAGAACCTTACTTGCCCAGACATTTCTGCCGGAACGAAAATATGATAAAAAATACGGACGAATGATGCTGGACCGTATGTATGATTTCAGTGACAGGCATTTGGAATTTCTGACGGAGTATTTTGCGGTTGCAGGGATAAAACTTTGTCAGGATACGGAGCTTGGCATCATTTATTTAGAGGGAGCAGACGGAACCGGTGAGAAACTGCCGAAACTTGCGACCATTTATCTGCTGCTGTTAAAACTGATCTATGATGAAAAAATGGCGGCGGTTTCTTCCAGTGTCAATGTAATAACGACGTTTGGAGAATTAAATGGAAAAGCGGGAGAATTCCGTCTCATCAAGGGACCGTCATCGATGACGGAGATCAAAAGAGCGTTTGCCATTCTGAAAAAATATCAGATGGTAGAGTTTTTGGATGTGTTTGACGAACAGCTTGAAAATACGAGGATCATGATCTATCCGTGTATCAATTTAGTATTGATGAGAGAAGATGTGAACGGGCTTCTTGGCAGTTTTTCCGATGAGGTAAAAGATAACGAGGTAGACGGGCAGGGGAATCTGGAGTGGAGCAGTGAGGAAACACTTTCAGAAAATGATATGACGGATGAAGAAAGTGATCTTGAACCAGAAGAAATGAATGTGGATGAGGAAGGAGAGACAGAAGATGGAACAGATGAATCAGGCATATAAAGTTTTTACCAGAATCTGCCTCAACAACTGGCATTATATTGACCGCAAGGTGTTAGGCTTAAATGAGAGCATCAACTTTTTTACCGGTCATTCCGGAAGTGGAAAATCAACAGTGATCGATGCAATGCAGATCGTGCTTTATGCGAACACGGACGGACGTGGATTTTTCAATAAGGCGGCGGCAGATGACTCTGACCGAAGCCTGATCGAGTACCTGCGCGGTATGATCAACATTGGCGAGAATAATCAGGCGGAATATAAGCGGAACAAAAACTTTTCCACGACGATCGTTCTTGAGATGGAACAGACGATCACGAAGGAAAAAGAATGCATCGGGGTTGTGTTTGACGTGGAGACAGCGACCAACGAGATCAATCGTTTATTTTTCTGGCACAAGGGAGAACTGATCCCGGGGGATTACCGGACCAAGAGCCGTGCAATGACGATCAGTGAGGTGCGCAGCTATTTGCAGCAGAATTTCCCGAAAGATGAGATGTTTTACACCTCAAATAATGAGAGATTCCGCAGAAACCTGTATGACGTCTACTTAGGCGGATTGGATATGGAAAAATTCCCGCGCCTGTTTAAGCGTGCGATCCCGTTTAAAATGAATATCCGGTTAGAGGACTTTGTAAAAGAATATATCTGCATGGAGCAGGATATCCATATCGAGGACATGCAGGAGGGCGCGATGCTCTATGGCAGGATGTGCCGCAAGATCGAAGCCACGATGCAGGAGATCGAAGAGTTAAAGCAGATAAGTGCGCAGTATCAGGTGATGGAGGAGAAGAAAAAAGAACTTTTAAACTGCCATTACCGGATGGATAAACTGACGATCTTACAGTTAGAGCAGACCATAGAGGAAATGCAGCACCGTGTGGAAAACTGGAAAAAGGATGTTGTACTGCAGAACGAAAGTCTCGCCGAACTGCTTGAAATAAAGGGAAATTATGAAAAAGAGTACAGCGAGATCAATGAGCAGATCGCAGGAACCGGTTATGCAAGGCTTGAAGAGCAGTTAAAGAGTCTGGAAGAAAACTTAAGCCTTTTAGAGCGAAGTAAAAACAAGTGGGATGGTATCTGTGCAAGGTTAAACGGCTGGGAGGATGTAGATATTGTTTCGAACCAGATCTTATGGGATATCGAGAAATTCAAAGAAGGCACGATCACCGGCGAGGAGATCGAGCGTTTAAAACGAAGCCTGATCGAAGTGCAGAAAGAAGCGGAAAAAGACAGACAGGAAGCTTCCGCAGAAATCCGTTCCATGAATAAAGAGGCAGATGTGTTAGAGAAAGAGCTTGCAGAGTTAAAACTTGGTAAGAAGGCATATCCGCGGGAATTAGAGCTTGCGCGGTCTGAAATTGCGAGAAAACTCTCCGAACAGACCGGAAAAAATATTCAGGTACGCATCTTTGCCGATCTCATTGATATTAAAGATGAGACATGGCGCAGTGCGATCGAGGGGTATCTTTCCTGGAATAAACTTGCACTCATCGTGGAACCTGCCTACGTCAAACAGGCGATGGAAGTATACGAGACACTCGATGAAAAACGGTTTTTCCGTGTGTCTTTGGTGGATACGGAAAAACTGATGCAGGAGGAGTGGCGCATAAAGGATAATGCGCTCGCGGAGGAAGTGGAGGCAAAAGAGCCGTATGTGCGGGCATTTGTGGATTTCCTGCTTGGAAATGTGATCAAGTGTGCTTCTGTCGATGAACTGCGCCAGTGTAAGATCGGTGTGACGGCAGACTGCCTGTTGTACCAGAGTTATCAATTACGACGGTTAAATCCGGACAATTATAAGAAGTATGTATATATCGGTGAAAAGAGTAAAAAACAGCGCCAGAAGGAACTTGCCGTCAGCCTTGAGAAATTAGAGCAGGACAGAGCGGAATATAAGGAGCGTGAGACAGAGGCGAGAAATATCCTTGCCCAGGAATTTTTAAATGATACGGTTGAGGAATACCAGAACCTGATCTTAGATCTTTCGGAGAAGAAGGAAAAAGAAAAACAGAAAATCAAAACAGAAAAGAAGATGGCAGAGATCGGTGCCGGCACCGTGGAGATTTTGAAGAAACAGGCGGAGGAAATCCACGGAAAGCAGAAAGATTTAGAAGCGAAGATCGATGATTTAAAATACCAGATCCGGAAAAAAGAAGATGCCATTGAAAAGGACGGCAATGATTTCATCACAAGAAATGAAGAACTTCTTGCGAAGAAACGGGAACTCCGTGGTTCCATTGAAGCGGAAGAGGCATTTGAAGCCTACATTGCCGGACAGAAAAATAAGAAGTATGAAAGCATGAAAGTGGCAACGCAGGAAGATATGAATCAGGCAGCTATTCAGTGCACAGAACAGAAAAATAAGCTGGTCGATGTCCGCATGAATTATCTGCAGAATCACCCGAAGCGTGATTTTTCGGCGAGTGCGGAGAACAATGATGATTATGATAACCTGCTGTCGGAACTTTCCTGCAATGAGTTAGAGGAATACCAGAAAAAGGCAGCCGAGCAGGCAAAGGCAGCAGTGGAACATTTTAAGGAGGATTTTGTATACAAGATCCGCAGTGCCATAAAAGAAGCATATGTGCGCAGGGATGAGTTAAACCGCATTATCCGCAACCTGAACTTTGGTAAAGACCGCTATCAGTTTAAAATAACAAGAAATAAGGGAGCAGACGGTGCATTTTATGACATGTTCATGGATGAGGATTTAGAGATCGATCCGTCCTCACTAGCGTCGCCGGTGGAACATCAGATGAACCTGTTTTCCATGGAACACGAGAACAAATATGGGATGCTCATGAGCGAGTTGATCCGTATCTTTATCCCGCCGGAAAATGCATCCCAGCAGGAGCTTGATGAAGCAAAACAGAACATGGTGAAATATGCGGATTACCGTACCTACCTCTCCTTTGAGATGGAACAGATCGTGGAGGGGGACGAAAGGCTTGTCATTGGTCTTAGCAAAATGATCAAGAAAAATTCCGGTGGAGAGGGTCAGAACCCGCTTTACATTGCACTGCTTGCAAGTTTTGCACAGGCGTACCACATCAATCTGTCTGCAAGACTGACAAGACGCCCGACGATCCGGCTTGTTGTGCTGGACGAGGCGTTTTCCAAGATGGATGCCGAGAAGGTGGCAAGCTGTATCGAGCTCATCCGCGGACTCGGTTTCCAGGCGATCATCAGTGCAACAAACGATAAGATCCAGAATTACATTGAAAATGTAGATAAGACATTCGTTTATGCGAATCCGAATAAGAAGAGCATTTCGATTCAGGAGTTTGAGAAAAAGGATTTTTCACAGCTGGTTGTGGAGGAGGAGTAGATCATGCAGACAGCAGCAGAGTTAAAAAATTTATTACAGTGTATCGACCATAAAGGTTATCCGGCATATAAGGACACAAGGGGGACTTATGAGTTTCCTGGATATGTGCTTTCCATTGACCATGTACAGGGAGATCCGTTTGCAGCGCCGTCGAAAGTAAGCATCCATGTCCGTGGAAAACGGGCGGGATTCCCGGAACATCTTTATCAGAAAGATTGCAGAAGAATCGCTGTGCAGGATTGTCTGCTGCGCCAGTTTGCGCGCCAGGTCGAGAAAGTTTCCTTTAAAGCGAAAGGTTCCGGAAAGAGCGGTCTTATGGCGGTCAGCCGTCCGGGACAGGAAGTGTTAGAGCGCAGTGCCTGTCAGATGGATGCAAAAAACGGCGATATCGTGCTGCGCATGGAGATTGGTTTCCCGGCAAATGGAAGAACGGTCAATTCCAGAGAACTCGAAAAGATTTTCTTTGATTTTCTGCCGGAGTGTGTGAAAGGTTCTCTATATTATCGTTCACTGAAAAAAGAAGCGGTGGAGACAGCCGCAGATCTCGCCGAGGATCAGGAATATATCAGGGAGCAGTTAGATCCGATGGGACTTTGTGCGTTTGTGGCGGATGGTGCGATCCTGCCGCGGGAGTCCGGTGTCTCCGGCAGACCGATGAAAGATGCGGTGCGTTTTCAGTCACCGGAAAGTCTCTCCGCCACGCTGACGCTGCCACACCACGGAAAGCTGACCGGAATGGGAATAAAGAAGGGCATCACGCTGATCGTCGGCGGTGGTTACCATGGAAAATCAACACTGTTAAAAGCGCTTGAGACAGGTGTCTATAACCACATTGCAGGGGATGGCAGGGAGTATGTCATCACGGACGATACAGCGATGAAAATCCGTGCCGAGGATGGCAGAAGCATCCGTGACGTGGATATTTCCATGTTTATTCATGACCTGCCGAATGGGAAAGATACGGTATCCTTTTATACGGAAGATGCCAGCGGAAGCACGTCGCAGGCGGCAAATGTGATCGAGGCGATGGAGGCAGGAACAAAAGCATTTCTGATTGACGAGGATACCAGTGCAACGAACTTTATGATTCGTGACGAGTTGATGCAGCGTGTGGTCAACCGTGATGCAGAGCCGATCGTGCCTTTTATTGACCGGGTAGAGGAACTGTATCAAACATACGGTATCTCGACGGTTCTGGTTGCCGGAAGCTCCGGTTCTTATTTTCACAAGGCAGACTGCATCATCCAGATGAACCGTTACGAGCCGTTTGAGATCACAGAGTCAGCAAAGCAGGCAGCGGCAGAGTTCCCGCTTCCAAAACAGGACATTGCCCCGTCAAAGCAGCCTGATTTTGACAGAAAAATAAAGCCGGACCGGATGTTTCAAGAGGACAACCGCTTAAAGATGAAAACGATGGGAAGGGATTCCATCTCTATCAACCGGGAAGTCATTGACGTCCGCTATGTGGAACAGCTTATGGACACGGAGCAGCTTGCAGCACTCGGATATATGTTAAAATATATGCAGATCCACTTTTTTGATGGAAAACACACCCTGACACAGGCAGTCGATGCGCTTTGGGATGTTTTGCAGAAGAAGGGGATCGCAGCAGTCTGCGAGAGTAGTTATCTGCCGTGCGGACTTGCGATGCCAAGAAAGCAGGAAGTGTTTGCGTGCGTGAACCGGTATCGGAGGCTGGGGCTGTAGGGATGAGGCATTGTTAGAGATATGCCGGAACAGCAAAAAATAATCTCCCTTCTGTTGGATTACTTAACAGTGTTGGTTTTCAACTGGTTGGAACAGAGCGGATTTCGTTTCATAAAGACAGTGAAGGAAATGATATTTATTTTGAAGGTGGAAATTTTGTGAAGGAACTGTGCTGAGCGGCATCTTGTGTCTGTCAGTTTTTTGTGATGGTGGAAAAAGGCAGAGCTGTTTGGACTTGTTATGAAAAAACTGGAATAGATTAGAGAGGGGAGAAAATATGAGGTATTTACCGATATTGGGAGAACTCTTTGCGTCTGATACGATCATCTTTTTATTGATCGGTTTTGTGATCTTTTGGAACTGATACTGTTGTTTGCAGGCACGATTGCGCTTGGTGGAATACTGGACTTTTTCGCCGGGATTGTTGTGTCTGGAGTGCGGAAGTGTTGATAGGATTGTAGCGGGAAATGAAAGTGTTGTTAGGGATATTTTAGCGCAAATGCCAGCGGACGTCTGCGGAAAGTGATCGCTGCTGCAAAGGCGGCACGCTGTCATGCATTTATTGAAAAACTGCCAAACGGCTACCAGACCGTGATCGGAGAAAACGGTTCCACACTTTCTGGTGGTGAATGCCAGCGTCTTTCCATCGCCCGTGCACTTTTAAAGGATGCGCCGGTCATTCTGTTAGACGAAGCGACAGCGTCCCTTGATGTGGACAATGAGACAGAGATCCAGAAAGCAATTTCTGGGCTGGTAAAAGGAAAGACAGTCCTTGTCATTGCACACCGTATGAGAACCGTTGAAAAGGTAAGACGAATAAATAAGGAGTACCATCATGGAAACCAACCATAATGAACCAAAATATATCAGGGTAAAAGGGGCGAGAGTCCACAACCTGAAAAATGTAAATGTGGATGTCCCCCTGCATCAGATCGTGGGGGTCGCAGGTGTGTCCGGTTCGGGCAAATCTTCGCTGGCACTTGGTGTTTTGTATGCAGAGGGTTCCAGACGATATCTGGAGTCACTTTCTACTTATACAAGAAGGCGTATGACAGGAGCGGCAAAAGCACAGGTGGACGAGGTGTTATATGTCCCGGCAGCTTTAGCACTCCATCAGCGTCCGGGAATACCGGGGATCCGCAGTACGTTTGGAACCGGAACCGAACTTTTGAACAGCTTAAGGCTGATGTATTCGAGACTGGCATCCCACCGCTGTCCGAATGGACATTACATAGAGCCTACGTTAAAAGTAGCGGCAGAGCAGGAAATCTTATGTCCGGTGTGCGGGGAAAAAGTACATGCACCGAGTGCGGAAGAACTTGCCTTTAATTCACAGGGGGCGTGTCAAAGATGCGGCGGTACGGGAAGTGTGCGGACAGTGGATTTTGATTCGCTGGTGCCGGACGATTCGATCAGCATTGATGAGGGAGCGGTCGCACCGTGGAACAGTCTGATGTGGTCACTGATGACAGATGTCTGCCGTGAGATGGGTGTGCGCACGGATGTCCCATTCCGGGAACTGACAGACGAGGAGAAAGAGATCGTCTATCACGGCCCGGCTGAGAAAAAACATATTTTTTATAAGGCAAAAAAATCCAACCAGGCGGGTGAACTGGATTTTACCTATTATAATGCCGTTTACACCGTGGAAAATGCGCTTGCAAAAGTAAAAGATGAGAAGGGCATGAAGCGTGTGGAAAAATTTTTAAAGGAAGATATCTGTCCGGAATGTGGCGGCAGCAGGCTTTCTGAAGCTGCGAGAGCACCAAGGCTCTGTGGGATAAGTCTGGATGAAGCCTGCAAAATGACCTTAAAAGAACTGGTGGACTGGGTGGCAGGAGTGCCGGATTCCCTGCCGGAAGAAATGCGTCCCATGGCAGAATCCATCTGTGAATCATTTCAGGCCGTTGCGAAAAGGCTGATGGATCTGGGACTTTCTTATCTGTCGCTTGACCGGACGGCCTCAACATTGTCGACCGGAGAGAGGCAGCGGATGCAGCTTGCCAGAGCGGTACGAAACCGCACGACAGGCGTTTTGTATGTGTTAGATGAGCCTTCGATCGGTCTGCACCCGTCGAATATCAAAGGGCTTAATGCCGTGATGCATGATCTGGTCGCGGACGGCAATTCCGTTCTTCTGGTAGACCACGATACGCAGATATTATCGGAGGCGGACTGGCTGATCGAGATGGGACCCGAAGCCGGTGTGGGAGGCGGATATGTGATCGCGGAGGGCAGCATTCCGCAGATTATTTCCAATAAAAAATCCATGATCGGTCCTTTTCTGGCGAAAACGGCAGATATGCATGTCCGCACACAGGCAGGGGAAGAGGAAGTTTTTACACTTGGGAAATTGCATCTGTCTACGGATAACATTCACACGGTAAAGCCATTGGAAGTGGATATTCCAAAGGGCAGACTTACCGTGGTGACCGGTGTTTCCGGTTCGGGGAAGACCACGATGGTTTTAGAGAGTCTGATTCTGGGACTGGAAGCCTCTTTTTGCGGGGAACATCTGCCGAAACATGTGAAGAGTATTTCGGCGGAAGGAATTGCCCATGTGAAACTGATCGATGCCTCACCGATCGGTATCAATGTCCGTTCAACGGTGGCAACTTATGCAAACATACATGATGAACTCCGCAAAATCTATGCAAAAACAGCGGATGCGAAAGACCGGAAATACAAAGCGGGGGATTTTTCCTACAATACTGGAAAGCTGCGCTGCCCGGTCTGCGACGGAACCGGGCAGATCAGTCTGGATGTACAGTTTTTACCGGATGTGGACATCCCATGCCCGGAATGTGGCGGTTCCCGGTACGCGAAAGAGGCATGGCAGATCAGCTATGAAAATAAACAGGGAAACAGGTATTCCCTGCCGGAACTGATGGAGATGGATGTCAATACGGCGCTGCAGGCAGTCAAGGATCTGAAACTGGTGCACCAGAGGCTTGGTGTCCTGAAAAATTTAGGACTTGGATATCTGACGCTGGGGGAGGAAACACCGAGTCTTTCCGGCGGCGAGGCACAGAGACTGAAACTTGCCAGTGAAATGGGAAAAGGACAGTCGGATTCTGTCTTTGTGTTTGATGAGCCGACCATCGGACTGCATCCGTTGGATGTACAGACGTTACTTGGCGTATTTCAGGCGCTGGTCGATAACGGGGCGACTGTGCTCGTCATTGAACATGATCTGGATGTGATCCGAAATGCAGATTATATCATTGATATGGGCCCCGGCGGCGGAGAGGAGGGCGGCAGAGTGGTCGCCTGCGGGACACCGGAGCAGATTGCAGCGAATGAGGAGAGTGTTACGGGGAAATATCTATAAAGAATAGGGGTTGCGTTTCTCATTCATTTCTGCTACAATGACCACGTCATTTTCAGACATATCAAAATTCAAATTTTAATGGAGGTGAATTTTCATGGACAGTTGCGATAGCGTAGGACGAAGTAAAATATGCGATGTACGAAGATGTAAAAAAAGAATGTGGCTGTCTGTGAAAGTCTGACCGCCATATTCTATATTGTTGTGCACCTTTTTATACATCGCATCAGAGGATCCTTGCAATCACAATGAAGCGATGTATTTTTATGCCCATTTCAGGCGAAAAGGAGGTCACAATGAGAAAAGTATTAATCCCGAAAAAAGACTATGTAAAAGAACTGATAAAGATCATCCGTGTTACAAAAGATGAGCAGAAATTACGGAATCTGCTGTCAGATTATCATGAGAAAGATATCGCGGAGGCAATCACATTTCTGACGGAGACTGAGCGGAAGCATCTCTACCGTGTGCTCGGCTCTGAAAGGATCGCAGAAATATTTTCCTATTTTGATGATGCGGAAATGTACTTGGAGGAACTGTCTTTAGAGCAGGCAGCAAAAGTAATTTCCTACATGGATGCAGATGATGCACTTGACGTGTTAGATGATCTGTCCGAGTCAAAGAAAAATGAGATCGTGAGCCATCTGGATGCGGACGCACAGAAAGATGTGCAGAAACTGCTCTCCTATGAGGAGGATGAGATTGGAAGCTGCATGACGAACAACTTTGTCTGTATTTCAGAGGAGCTGTCCGTCCGGGAAGCGATGAGCGAACTGGTCCGCCAGGCGGGGGAACATGATAATATTTCAACGATTTATGTTACCGATACAGAGGAAAAATTTGCCGGTGCGATCGATCTGAAAGACCTGATCATCGCGAGAGAAAATACACCTCTGCAGGAGATCGTCAGCAGTTCCTATCCGTATGTGTATGAACATGAAAATATCAGTGAATGTGTGGAAAAGATTGCAGATTATGAGGAGGATTCCATCCCGGTACTGACACAGGATGGAAAGATAGCCGGTATTCTGACTGCAACAGATATCGTGGAGTTAGTAGATGATGCGATGGGAGATGACTATGCAAAACTTGCAGGTCTGACCTCCGAGGAGGATTTAAAGGAACCGACGATCGTGAGTATGAAAAAGAGACTGCCATGGCTGATCATATTGTTGTTCCTTGGGATGGCAGTGTCCTCTGTTGTCGGAATATTTGAATCTGTGGTTGCAGTTCTGCCGATCGTGATTTGCTTTCAGTCGCTGGTGCTTGATATGGCAGGAAATGTTGGTACGCAGTCGCTTGCAGTAACGATCCGTGTACTTGTGGATGAGGATTTAGATACCAGAAAAAAACTGGCTCTTCTTGGAAAAGAAATGAAGATCGGCTTTTTGAATGGAGCGAGCCTTGGCGTCATGGCACTTGTATTTCTTGGCATTTACATCCACCTGTTCAAAAAATATGCCTGGATGTCAGCATTCCTGATTTCCGGGTGCGTTGGGATTTCTCTGGTCGTTGCGATGGTAATCTCTGGTTTTGTAGGTACGATCATCCCGATGTTCTTCCACAAGATCCATATTGATCCGGCAGTTGCATCCGGTCCGCTGATCACGACGGTGAATGATCTGGTTGCAGTAATCACTTATTATGGATTGGCGATGGTATTTCTGATCGATATTTTTCATATTTAGGAGGAACGGAGATATTATGAATACACAAAATTTAAGAACCCTTTTTCCAACTGTAACGAAACAAAAAATACTGAATCTGTCATATGGCGAGGGAGAACATTATACAGTGCTTCCCATGATTGCCCAAAAAGAGGATACATTTTATCTGTGGGAAATTTCAGCCATGTCGGAACAGGAATATGAACACAGAAACAGAACATACAAAGAAGCGAAGACAAACCGGGCAGAGTTAAAGCAGAATCTGGAAGAAGCAGACCAGGTGTGGATCGAAAAAATTGTAAGCGGTGGCTGCTGTTTTGAGGCCGCTTCAGCAACAGGCACCTGTCTTGGCGAGCGATATAATATAGAGGAACAGATACAGTTTTTATATATGCTTGGACAGGGAGCGGAGTTAGGGGAGTTAGAACAGGTGGAGCTTGACAGGCTGTTTATCACCTGCTATGAATTGACGGGAAAAGACGGGCAGAAATTATCCGAAGAAGCATTTTGGAATATGGGAAATGAGGATGTTACTGTTACGCTGTCGGAACAGCACCGTTCTGTTCTGGTACAAAAAAGATTCCGCTTAAAGACCGGGGAATATGCAAAATCCAAAGTGCTCCATCTGACCGGAGAGGCAGAAAGCAGTGTTTATATTCATGGCATCCGTTTCCATGATGTCTGGAAAGAGGCAGAGACACGTTTTGAAGATAAACGATATCTGGAACATTTCAGCAAAGAACAGATTGCACAGATGAAACGGGAATTTATGGAACTTCTGCCGCAGATATGTCCCAAAGGCTGTGTCCTGCCCATGATCGAATACGAGTGCGACAGGGATTATCAGATGCAGTTTTATACGACGGAATATCTGAAACGCGCACCAAAGCATCATTCTACGGCATTATTTTTCGCGATGCGTCCGGACACGCAGATTGGACCGATGGGATACAAAAACAGGGTATGTCAGTTAGAAGCAATGGAGGAAGGCTTTGAGGGAGAGATATCCGTTGAGTTATTTTTGTGTCATAAAACAATACCGGGAGAAGAGAAAAAAGCAAGGCATTAATGCAAATTTTGTGTTATCATGAGTGCAGGTGAAAGAAAGCAAGAGGGATTGTTTTATGACACAGACTCATATAAATATTGCAATGTTAGCACATGTTGATGCAGGAAAGACAACATTGTCGGAAGCGTTATTATATAAAAGCGGCAGCATCCGGAAAGCCGGACGTGTGGACAATAAAGATGCATTTTTAGATACCAATGAAATGGAGAGAAACCGTGGAATCACAATTTTCTCCAAACAGGCTGTTTTTTCGTATGGAGGATGTGAATTTACACTGTTAGATACACCGGGACATGTGGATTTTTCCGCGGAGATGGAGCGGACACTCCAGGTACTTGATTATGCGGTGCTGATCATAAGCGGTGCAGATGGTGTGCAGGGACATACGAGGACTCTCTGGCGTCTTCTGGCGCGCTATGATATTCCGACATTTATTTTTGTCAATAAGATGGATCAGCTGGGGACGGATCACGAAAAATTATTAGATCAGATCAAGGATACATTGAGCAGTGCCTGTGTGGATTTTTCAAAAAATGAAGACGGAACTTATCGTGATATGGATTTTTATGAAAATGTGGCGGTCTGCAATGAAAAAGTGTTAGAAGCATATTTAGAAGGCGGCAGTATTAAAGAGGAATCTGTCCGTGAAATGATACAGAAAAGGGAATTATTTCCATGTTTCTTCGGTTCTGCACTGAAAATGGAAGGGATCGAGGAGCTGCTGTTGGCACTTTCCGAATATACGAAAATGCCGGAGTATCCGGGAGAGTTTGGTGCCACCGTATTTAAGATCACACGTGATGCGCAGGGCAGCCGTCTTACACATTTAAAAGTTACAGGCGGTGTGCTGAAGGCGAGAAATCTGCTGTCAGGACATAAGCAGAATAAAGCAGAGGATATCTGGGAGGAAAAGGTAAACCAGATCCGTATCTATTCCGGTGAAAAATATGAGACAAAAGATGAGGTGGAAGCGGGAACCATCTGTGCCGTGACCGGATTATCCTACACCTATCCGGGTGAGGGATTGGGAAGCCAGGAGGAGTCCGAACTGCCGATCTTAGAGCCGGTGCTGACCTATGAACTGATTTTGCCTGACGGTGTGCAGCCACAGGCGATGATGCCGAAACTTGCGATGTTAGAGGAAGAAGAACCGGAACTTCATATTGTCTGGAATGAAGAACTGCAGGAGATCAAGATACAGATTATGGGGGAGGTGCAGATCGAAATCTTAAAAGCACTGATCTCAGATCGATTTGGTGTGGAGGTGGAATTTGGCACCGGAAAGATTCTCTACCGCGAGACGATCGCAGATACCGTGGAGGGAGTGGGACATTTTGAGCCGCTGCGCCATTATGCGGAGGTTCATCTTTTATTAGAGCCGGGAGAGACCGGAAGCGGACTTACCTTTGCGGCAGATGTCAGCGAAGATATGTTAGCAAGAAACTGGCAGAGACTGGTGCTCACACATTTAGAGGAAAAAGAACATGTCGGTGTGCTGACGGGGTCGCCGGTCACGGATATGAAGGTTACGCTGGTTGCCGGACGTGCACATTTAAAACATACGGAGGGTGGCGACTTCAGGCAGGCGACTTACCGCGCGCTCAGACAGGGATTAAAGCAGGCGCAGTCTGTGCTGTTAGAGCCATGGTATGATTTCCGGCTGGAGATACCGAATGAATGTATTGGACGTGCCATGAATGACATCGAAGGAATGTCAGGTAAATTTGATGCTCCGGACCGGAACGGGGAGATGGCAGTACTCACAGGGATCGTTCCGGTTGCATCGATACGTGATTATGCAAAAGATGTTATGGCATATACCAAGGGACATGGAAGCCTTACCTGTACGCTGCACGGTTATCTGCCATGCCATAATACAGAGGAGGTTGTTGAGGCGCTTGGTTATGATTCAGAGCGTGATCTGGCAAATCCGACCGAGTCTGTATTCTGTGCCCATGGAGCAGGATTTGTTGTCCCATGGGATCAGGTTATGGACTATATGCATTTGGAAAGTGTGCTAAAGCCGGAAAAAGAAGCAGAGGAATGGCAGCCAAAGCAGGTTTACATGCAGGAGCAGAGCAGAGAAGAAGAATGGATCGGCACGGATGAGATTGACAGAATCTTAAATCAGACATACAATGCTAATAAACGGGAAAAATCTGCTCCGGGGCGCAATGTCTGGAAACGGTCAGGCGGAAGCAGCACGAATATATCGCCGGTAACACGGACTTACACACCGCCATTGTCGGACAAAGAATATCTGCTCGTGGACGGTTACAATGTGATATTTGCATGGGATGAGTTAAACGAGCTTGCCCGTGACAATGTGGATGGAGCGCGTGGAAGGCTTCTCGATATTTTATGTGATTATCAGGGAATGCGTGGATGTGAACTGATCGTGGTGTTTGATGCATACCGCGTACAGGGACACAAGACGGAAATGTATGATTACCATAATATTCATGTGGTTTACACGCGGGAGGCAGAGACTGCGGATCAGTACATTGAGAAGTTTGCACATGAAAATGGCAGAAAGTACCGTGTAACGGTTGCAACATCGGATGGATTAGAGCAGATCATTATCCGGGGAGCCGGATGCGGACTGATCTCGGCGAGGGAGTTAGAAAAAGAGATCACACGCAAACGTGGGGAAATGTTAGAAACATATCAGGCAAAACGTGAACCGGAAAAGAAGGTGCATATGGCAGAGCACATTCCGGATGAGGTGGCAGAAGCAGTCAGAAAGGCGGATTTTCATGAATAAACAGGAAGAAGTAAAATTTACACAGTCCGGCTTTTTAAAAATTGATGGGAAAAAAAGAGTTTCGGTTCGATTTGAACGTGGAAGTGATATTGCAGAGGGCATGCTTCCGCCGGGAAAAATCACAAAGAATCATGGATTTTCCGATAAGGAAGTAGCAGGATTAGAAATCTATCTGGAGATGAACTGTGATGAGATCTACAAAAAAGCGAAGGAAATTGGTAAATTTACCAACTTACTATAAAAGAATATTTCCATTATTATTCGCATGGATGATCCTGCTTACGACCTGTGCTGGCAGTCAGTCGGATGTTTTACGAATGAAATCTACAGAAAAGGCATCCGGTCAGACAATGCTCTCAGGCGAGCGGCTGGCAAAAACGTATGATGCACTGTTAGAGACAGCCAGAGGACGCAGCGAAACATTAGAGAGTGGGAGGGCAAAAGAGTTTGCATCCGTAAACTGGCGCAGAATGGCAGGCGTTACAATAAGGATTCTGCTTGTCATACTCCCAGCGCTGATTTTGCAGTTTTGGAGCATCTGGTACCGCAGGGCTGATGAGATCGTGCCGCGTGGACTGCTCTTAGTGAAGTTTGTGAGGAGGGCGGACGGAAAAAAGAATGGCATTTTAGCTCTCATGAAATAAAAAATAAAAATATTATTTTATGAGAGGTAGAAAAAATGCAGATTCTTATTTGGGTTATGATGATCGTTGGTGGTGCCGCAGGACTTTTGTCCACGGCTTATCTTGTTTTGGCTATGCCGATAATTCTGGTGTGGAAGATTTTCCGCAAGGTGAAATACCATATAGCGATTTGTGACTGATGAAGTGGATTTAAAATAACGGACCAAAATGCCAAAATCCTGTATTTATGCAGGATTTTGGCATTTGTTTTGTGAAACTATTGTGCTGGACAAGAAGAACTTATGCGATTCTTTTGTGAAGAAGCAGATTATAGTATGAACAATCAGAAAAATCCGATTGGGATTCTTTCTAATTGGATGGAGATGAAACTTTGAAATTTCGAATGTGCATATAGACAGTATTTTTTGAAATATTTAACTGGTTGGCAACTTTGATCACAGCATCTTTAAGATTAAATATGCCTTGTTGATACAGACGGAAAATAATTTCTTTATTTTTATTGGAAGAAGAAATGCCGGGATCATTGTATACGGATTCTTTGGTTTCTGTAAGTGAAAAAAGTATCAGGTCATCAATATTGTCTGAAAAAGTTTCAGAGGAAGCCTGTGTTACAGAAGAGGAGTCCTGTGAAGGAAGCATTCCTTGCAGAAATTCGGAGAGTGGCATTTCCATATGAAAATTTATGCAAAGTAAACCGATAATCCGGCCGTGTTCGCCTGTAATAGGAATTGTACAAGAGCGAAGCATTGAATCAGAACTGCTTTTATTGAAATAAGGAGAAACAGTACGTGAAGGATCCTGTTCAAGCTCCCCTAACATTTTTAAAGCGAGATCGGTAATGGGAGAGCCTTCTTTCCTTCCAGTAAAATGTCCGTTGATGATTTTTATGACAGAGTGATCAAGACTTTCTAAGCTGTGAAGTACTAATTCGTATCCGTCACCAAGGTATGCACCAAGTCCGTTTAACATGAGTGCATAAGAGTTAAGAATTTGTCGGTCTGTTACAGTAAGTTTTAAAAAAGGATTATCCATAATAAATACCTCTTTCTTCATAGTTCATATCATTTGTGTTTACTGGTTCATACAATCATGCATGAACTAAAATATATTTTATCATAAAGTAAAGTTTGATACTACCTTAATCATTATAAGTAAAAAAGAAATAATGTGCAAGAAAAAAAATGAATAAAAGTTTATTGAATGAATAAAATTCTATTGACTAAAATATATTTTATTGCTATAATCAAATTATCAAAAAATAAAGGAGATGGATGAAATGATAAAACAAATTTTTACAAAAAATGCTCCGGAGGCAATTGGATGTTATTCACAGGCTGTACAATACGATAAACTTTTGTTCAGTTCAGGACAAATTCCTGTAAATCCGGAAAATGGGGAAATTGTTTCTGGAGGTATTGTTCCTCAGGCAGAACAGGTTATGGAAAATATTGGGGCTATTTTAAAAGAGGCCGGAACGGACTATCGTTCGGTTTTAAAAACAACATGTTTCTTGAATGACATGAATGATTTTGCTGCTTTTAATGAGGTATATGCAAAATATTTCACAGACAAACCGGCAAGATCTTGTGTAGCAGTAAAAACACTTCCGAAAAATGTATTATGTGAAGTAGAAGTAATTGCGGTGGTGAAATAGAGAAAAACAAATGAAGATTAGCTGGAAAAAATGTATCCAGCCATGAGGAGGATTTATCTATGGGTAATCAAAAAGTGAGAGAAAAGAAAAAACCAACATTTTTTCTGGCAGTACTTCCTATTTTAGCTATGATTTTACTGCTCGGAGTTGGTTATGCAGTTATGGGACTGAGTCCAGAGGTACTGATGCTGGTTTCGGCGGCAGTGGCGGCAGTCATTGCTATCGCGTTGGGATATACATGGGATGATATCATGGATTCTATTGTTGGTAAACTTTCAAAAACAATGCCGGCAATATTTATTTTAATCATTGTTGGTTTTTTGATTGGTTCGTGGATGATTGGTGGAACAATCCCGATGATGGTATATTATGGACTTAAAATTATAAGTCCCCGGTACATAGCGGTTACATCATTTCTTGTTACAGCGGTTGTATCAGTTTGTACAGGCACATCGTGGGGTTCAGCCGGAACGATAGGAGTAGCTTTGATGGGAGTAGCAGCAGGTATGGGGGCTCCACTTCCGATGGTAGCAGGTGCAGTGGTATCAGGAGCATATTTCGGAGATAAAATGTCTCCGTTGTCAGATACAACGAATCTTGCACCGATTGCAGCAGGTTCGAAATTGTATGATCATATAGGGCATATGTTTTATACGACAATTCCGGGATGTATCATTTGTATTATTGTATATACAATAGCCGGTTTTTCAGCAGCAGGTGGAGGTACTGTGGCAACACCGGAAAAAGTAGAAACAATATTGACAACATTAGAGAGCCTGTTTCGGTTTAATCCGCTTGTAATATTACCGCCACTCATTGTTTTATATGGTTCAATTCGAAAGAAACCGACGATCCCAGTCATGTTGATATCAAGCGTTGTTGCGTTTTTTAATGCGACTGTTTTTCAAGGATTTTCCTTACAGCAGTGTTTTACGGCAGCAATCAGTGGATTCAGTCTTGACATGGTAACAAAGACAGGGTTTGATGCAGCAGCATTGATACCAGATATTCCAAGACTTTTAGAGCGTGGTGGTATGCTTTCCATGTTAAACACGGTTTTGATTGCATTCTGTGCGTATGGATTTGCAGGAACGCTGGCAGTAACGGGATCATTAGATATTGTTTTAAACAAGTTGATGAAAACAGTAAAAACGACTGGAGGATTGATTGTTGCAACGATTGTTTCATGTATTACGGCTGTTTTTGTGACGAGTAACGGTCAGTTATCCATTTTAATACCGGGAGAAATGTTTGCAAAAACCTATATCAAAAAGGGATTACAGCCTAAGAATTTATCAAGAACTCTGGAAGATTCTGCAACAGTTGTAGAACCGATTGTTCCGTGGACAGCAGCAGGTGTTTATATGGCAACAACACTTGGAGTGCCTACATTATCCTATCTTCCTTGGGCTGTTATTTGTTACACAGGTGTTATATTTGCGATTATATGGGGATTTACAGGCTTTGGTATTGCAAAGATAAAACCTGGGGATGAGTATTATGATGAGTATCTGGCACTTCAGAAGGAAAATGAAACAGTATAACCAATATGACGAGGAGATTGTATATGGAAACACAGTATGATTTTGATGATATAGTGAATCGTAGAAACACAAATTGTGGCAGATGGGATACCATGGATAAAAAATATGGGACAAGAGATATGATTCATTTGGGTGTTGCTGATATGGATTTTCGGGCACCTGTTGAAATCAGAGATAGTCTGCATAAAATTTTGGATATGGGTGTTTTGGGATATACCGATTTAAGTGATAAATTTTTTCTCAGTATTCAAAGATGGTATAAAAAACAATACAATATGGATATCCCTAGAGAATGGATCGTTTTTTGTCCAAGAATCAATATTGCATCCAGTATATGTGTGGAAACATATACAGAAAAAGGTGACGGTATTATTATGCATACACCTGCATATGGTCCATTGCAGAATTCAATTTTAAAAAATAACAGAAAAATGCTGTCCAGTCCGCTTAAAAAAAATGGGGAACACTATGAAATGGATTTTGCGCAAATGGAGTCAATGGTGGATGAACATACTAAAATGATGATCTTGTGCAATCCGCATAATCCAACAGGACGGGCATGGACGAAAGAAGAATTGGTGCAAGTTGCAGACTTCTGTAGAGAACACGATCTGATTTTATTTACGGATGAGATTCATGGTGATCTGATGAAAGCGGGAGTGAGACATCAGACAGCGTTGGATGTTACAGAAGAGATGAATGACAGACTGATTTTAGCAAGTTCGCCGACAAAGACATTTAACATTCCTGGAGTTATTGTTTCCTATATGATAATTCCAAACGAAAAATTAAGAAAAGAGATAGAGGTTACTATTGATCGTATTGGGATGCATAATCCGACAATTTTTGCAGTAACTGCGGTAGAAAAGGCATATACAGAATGTGATGACTGGTATGAGGCTGTCAAAAAATATATAGATGCGAATGAAGTGTTTACAAGAGATTTTTTCGCAAAACATTTTCCAGAATTTCATGTTTATCCGAGAGAAGGAACATATCTGCTCTGGATAGATTATCAGAAAACCGGACTAACCGAGCAGAAATTAGAAGAGTGGTTTTTGAAAAAAGCAAATGTGTCAGTTTATATGGGAAGTGTATTTGGGGAAGATGGAAGAGGATGTATAAGGCTGAATCTGGCATCACCAAGGAAGGTATTGGATGAAGCATATAACCGGATGTTGAAAGTCTGGAAAGAATGGTAAATGAGAATAAAAGGCTGGTGTTCTATAGATGAGAATGCCAGCTTTTTGCGTGCATCTGGGAATGTACTGATTTTACGATTAGATTATGAGAGGGGAGAAAACTGGTGTAAATACGGTGGGGATATGGTACAATAAACGGGTATTGAAAGATTAAGAACAAATATACAACCAGATCTAGTACAGGTCAGGTCTATACAGAAAAATAAGGCAGATATTATCTCCCGGAAAGGAGACTGGCAGATGAATGATGCATTGAAAATTGAAAATAATGATATTATGAACAAATTTCAAAAAACGGAAAATATCTTAAATGATGTTCAAAATATCATAGAAGTTTCACAGAAAGAAGCCTATCGTGCAGTTAATACAATATTGTCACAGAGAAACTGGCTGATCGGGTATCGGATCGCAGAGGAAGAACTGGCGGGTGAAGATCGTGCAGAGTATGGGGTAGAGATTATCAAAAAATTGTCAAAAGAACTTACAGATAAATATGGAAAAGGTTATGACAGAAGTAATCTTTATCATTGTGTACGATTTTATAAAGCTTTTCCAGAGATTGTCGACACACTGTGTCGACAATCTAATATTAGACTTTCATGGTCTCATTATAGAACTTTATTACAGGTGCATGATAAGACAGCGCGTGATTGGTATGAAAAAGAAGCATATGAGCAAACCTGGAGTGTGCGTACTTTACAGCGGAATATAGATACACAATATTATTACAGATTACTGCAGTCGAAAGATAAAGATGCTGTAGAGCATGAGATGCAGGAAAAGACGTTTGAGTATCAGCAGGACAAGTTAGAATTTATAAAAAATCCAGTTGTGGTAGAATTCTTAGGATTGACATTGGACGCTTCTTTTAATGAGACAAAATTAGAATCGAGCATTATCTCAAATTTGCAGAAATTTCTTATGGAAATGGGAAAAGGCTATGCGTTTGTTGCAAGACAACAGCATATTCACACTGAGAAACAGGATTATTTTATAGATTTGGTGTTCTATAATTATATTTTAAAATGTTTTGTATTGATTGATCTGAAAACAACCAGAATTACCCATCAGGATGTAGGGCAGATGGATATGTACATTCGCATGTATGATGAATTAAAAAAGTCACCGGATGACAACCCTACGTTAGGCATTGTTTTGTGTTCGGAAACAGATGAGGATATTGCAAGGTATTCTATATTGCATGGAAATGAACAGCTATTTGCCAGCAAATATAAATTATATCTGCCTACGGAAGAAGAACTGCGTGAAGAAATAGAAGCACAAAAGGCGGTTTTTTATTTACAGCAGAAAGAAACGGAAAAGCAAAACAAGGAGGAAAATCCTCTGCTTCTGCAAGAGGCACATGCTATGCAAAAGTAGCATAGCAGACATTTTGCTCCGCAAAACAAGGAGGGAAATCCTCTGCTCCTGCATGGGCAGTCGCATTTTGCTCCGCAAAACAAGGAGGATTAAAATGCTTCCACAAGCGTTTTTAAACAGAATGGAATCAATGCTCGGAAATGAATATCCGGCATTTTTAGAAAGTTATGACAAGGATAAATATCAGGCACTGCGGTTAAACAGTATCAAGGGAGATACTGCGCAGATGAAGGAAAAAGTACCTTTTTCCCTGCAGCCGGTAGCCTGGGCGAAAGATGGATTTTACTATGAAAAAGATGACACTCCGGGCAGGCATCCGCTTCATGAGACGGGCGTGTATTATATCCAGGAGCCGAGTGCCATGGCGCCGGTTTCCTATCTGATGGAAGATTATGATGTGGTGCAAAAAGAAGCGGCAGACTGTCAGGAACGGATCTTAGATTTGTGCGCGGCTCCTGGCGGAAAAAGCACACAGATCGCGGCAAGAATGCATGAAATGTACACATCAGGGAAGTGGAAGGAGCAGGGACTTCTCATCTGCAATGAAATCCATCCGGCACGCGCGAAGATTTTATCTGAGAACGTGGAGCGGATGGGGATTGCAAATGCAATGGTGACGAACGAGACGCCACAGCGTTTAGCGGAGATGTTCGAGGATTATTTTACCCGTATTCTGGTGGATGCGCCGTGTTCCGGGGAAGGCATGTTCCGCAAAAATGAGGCGGCATGTGAAGAGTGGAACCCTGAGAATGTCAGCCTTTGTGCCGAAAGGCAGGATGGAATTTTAGACTGTGCGGCTTCAATGCTTGCACCGGGCGGCAGGATCGTGTATTCGACCTGTACCTTTGCGCCTGCGGAGAATGAGGGCAGTATGGCACGCTTTTTGCTGCGTCACCCGGAGTTTCATATTGTGGAAGTGAAAAAGGCAGAGGGTATGTCGGCAGGAGTACCGGAATGGGCTTATTTCGGGGAAAAAATGGGACAGATATTGCCTGAGATTGCACAGACGATCCGTCTCTGGCCACAGCATCTGAAAGGAGAGGGCCACTATCTGGCTGTCCTTGAAAAAGAGGGAACACTAAGACAGGGTTATTGCCGGAATGGGGAAGAAAAAGGAATCCCTGCAAAAGATCTGAAAGTACCGGGCAAAGGAATCGTGGAATTTCTGGATTTTGCGAAAGATACATTAGATCCACAGACATTAGCCGGACTGGAGAAAAATGGTACATATCTGAAATTTGGAGATCAGCTTTACCTTGCACCGAAAGGTATGCCTTCTGTAAAAGGTCTTAAAGTCCTGCGACCGGGACTGCATCTTGGAACGGTAAAAAAGAACCGCATGGAGCCGTCACATGCGCTTGCACTGGCACTAAAAAAAGAACAGGTGCGCTATACGGCAGATCTGGCTTCGGACGGAGAGGTGATCCGTGGTTATTTAAATGGCGGAACTTTTTCTTATGAGGGAGAAAAGGGATGGTATCTGATCATGGCAGACGGATTTAGCACCGGCTGGGGAAAACTGGCGGGTGGAATCATGAAAAACCACTATCCGAAAGGACTTCGAAAAATGTGGTAGTGTGAAAATGAGATTTTTGTCGGGGCAGAATGCCATTGTGCAGGGTGGAACGCTGATCGTACTGCTTATGGATCAAAAATCAATGAAATGGCATTATGGCGAGAAATATTAAATGTAATCATTACAATTACATCGGCTTTCTGATATGATTACTGCCAGTGAGAGGTGTTTAAGCAGTTTCAATAAAGAAAAAAATAATGCAGAGATGTATATTCATTTACGGATACACATCTCTGCATTTTGTTTACGATTATAGCTATGCCAGCGCAGGATACAATCTATGATTCTGAACTTTGACTTGCAATTCTAAAAAGAATCCACTATCAGATTTTACCCATCAGGCACGTTCCTTCGCACCTGATTTTACTGTGAAAAATCCAAACTGCGCCGCAATCTTTTTCGCATAAGTCAGTGCAAAGAACAGGATAAAGCTGTCAATTGGCAGCATGATCACGTTTTTGATGACACGCGGGCCAAGCAGTGCAATAAAGCCTTTTCCGTAAAGCATGGAGATCCAGAGCGTATTCAGACCGCAGTTGATGACCAGCTTTACAAAAAACTCAGCGATCACGATACGCTTGATGGAGACCGGACGGCGGTAGAGCAGGGTGCCGTAAATCAGACCGGAAAGCATGGCATTAAAGGTAAATCCAAAGAAAAACGGACCATCCGGCTTTAAGACATACTTTAAAAGATCGAGCGCACCGCCGAACAGGCATCCGACCGCCGGACCGAATAAAAATTCAACGATGCGGTTTGGCAGCCCGGAAAAGCCGATCTTGATGTAAGGACCGAGCTGGATGCTTGCGACCATACTTAAGACGATGGCGAGTGCAGCTAAGAGTCCGCAGAGCACGACCGTCTTTGTGTGGCACAATTCCTGAAGTGATTGTTGATACAGTTCCTTTAATTTTTTCATAAAAAAAGCCTCCTTCCTTAGCAGTTTCCTAAAACCACATAGAGGAGACATAAATACCTTTATGCAGCAGCGGGATGCGAATTCTGTACCGCAAACAAAAGCAGCGCCTTTGTTTTTCGTCCGTGTGACAACTCCCTGTTCACATGGCACTTAACGCACAGAGTTCTACTCTGCTAATATGAAATATTAGTTTCGACAAGTTCTGTTATAGCACACTGATAAGATATTGTAAAGGATAACTTATATTTTGTGGTGTATTTTTTAATATTTCTGATAAAACAGATTCCTGTAAAGGCTGATGACGGATCAGGATTTCAGTGTTAGAATAAAAGGTATCATGGGCGTAAGCAAACGGCGAATTGGATCATGTGACGATTTTGCACATGATATGAATGAAAATAATGTGGGAGGAAGCATATGAAGCTGACCGGTATCCATATAAAAAATTTTAAAGCGATCCACGAGATGAAAATCGACAGCATCGAAAATGCATTGATTCTGGTAGGACAGAACAATACAGGAAAGACAACGATCTTAGAGGCGATCCGTGCGGCTTTTGGAGATTATCATATTTCTGCGGAAGATTTTGACGGTGACTGTGCCAACATTGAGATGGATCTGTCATTAGAAATTTCCATTGAAGATTTAAAATGGCTGCATCAGAACGGCATAGTCAGCCAGTATAAAAGATATGAGACGTGGCTTGAGGATTTCTGTAAAAAGCTGCCATCATTTTCCGTGAACGAAGGAGAGTCAGGCGGTGTACTGCAGTTTACCTTTATCGCACACCGGGATGGCTGGGTGCGCTATCAGGATGGGGAGCACAAAAATAATTCCTGTATCCCGCAGGTGTTTCCGAAGATCTACTATCTGGATGCGGAGCGTGATCTAAACCAGCTGCAGGGCGACCTTTTAATGCTGCAGGAGGATGAACTGTTAAAACGGATGCGTGCGGACACCTGTATGTTCAATCAGGCAAAAAAATGCGGGCACTGCTTTTCGTGTATCGGTCTGATCGAGAAGAAAACACCGGCAGAGCTGGATGCATTTGAGACAGCGAAACTTTTGGACTACAAGTTATACCAGTTAAATCTGGACGAGTTTGCGAGAAAAGTAAATCAGAATTATAAAAAGAACGGCGGACAGGATGAGATTTTATATTCGATGAACCGGGATGTGGAGCGGATGTTAAAAGTTACGACCGAGATCCACAATCCGGCGCAGAACCTGACCAGACCGGTGGCAAAGATGGGAAAAGGCATGCGCAGTATTTACATGTTGTCGCTGCTTGAAACATATACGGGAACGGAAAGTCGGATCCCGAGCATTCTTATGATCGAGGATCCGGAGATATTTCTGCATCCGAAATTACAGAAAGTTTCCGGGGAGATTTTATACCGCCTGTCCAGAAAGAACCAGGTGATCTTTTCCACGCACTCGCCAAATCTATTGGCGAACTTTAACAGCAGGCAGATCAGACAGATTGTTTTAGACGGCGAAGGATATTCGAAGATGTGTGAAAAGACGGATGTGAGTGCGATCCTCGAGGATCTCGGTTACACGGCAAGTGATCTGATGAATGTGAACTTTGTATTTATTGTGGAGGGGAAACAGGACAAGAGCCGCCTTCCGCTTCTGATCCGGAAATATTATTCGGAGACTTACGATGAGAGTGGAAAACTCTCAAGAATTGCGATCATCACGACAAACAGCTGTACCAACATCAAGACTTACGCAAACCTGAAATATATGAACCAGATCTACCTGCGGGATCAGTTTCTGATGATACGCGACGGGGATGGAAAAGACCGTATGGAATTAGGGCGGCAGCTCTGTCGTTACTATGAGCAGCGGAATTTGGAGGATGTTGACACTCTGCCAAAGGTCCGGCCGGAAAATGTCCTGATTTTAAAATACTACTCATTTGAAAACTATTTTTTCAACCCCAAAGTGATGACCGAACTTGGTGTGGTCGAATCTGAGGAGGCATTTTATGAGACGCTGTTTGAAAAATGGAAGGAGTATTTACACCGTCTTAGCAGCGGGAAACATCTGACGGAGGTGCTTGGATTTGAGATGCAGAGCATTTCTGATATCAAAGCACATATGGAAGAAATAAAAATCTATTTGCGCGGACACAATCTGTATGATATTTTTTATGGAAGATACAAAGATCAGGAAGAGGGACTCTTAAAACGCTATATCGATCTTGCACCGCGGGAAGATTTTTCCGATATTTTAGATGCAATCGATCATTTTATTTATTTTGAGAGCAGAAAACGAGAAAGGGATACAAAGTGAAATGAAACGAAATGGTGCAAATCTGACAGAAGGAAAGCCGGGCAAACTGATCCTGCAGTTTGCAATCCCGGTATTTTTGGGAAATCTGTTCCAGCTTTTTTATGGGCTGATTGACACAAAGATTGTAGGCAGTACCCTTGGTGAGGGAGCGCTTGCGGCAGTCGGTTCCGTCTCGATCCTTTATAATCTGCTGACGGGATTTTTTAATGGTTTAACGCTTGGTTTTTCGGTCGTGACGGCAAGATATTTTGGGGCAGGGGACACGGAAAAATTAAAAAAGAGTGTTGCGGGAACGATTCTTTTAGGATTTGTGACGGCGGCGATACTGGTGACCGGCGTATTTGTATTTTTACGTCCACTCCTCAGCATCATGCATGTGCCGGCAGAACAGAAAGAGATGGCATATACCTATATCAGCATCCTGGTGCTTGGGATGTTTGTGACACTTGCATATAATATGTGTGCAAATGTATTGCGTGCGATCGGAGATTCCATGACACCGCTTATTTTTCTGATCCTTGCGGCGGTGTTAAATGTCATTCTGGACTATGTCTGTATTCTGGTATTTTCCATGGGTGTTGGCGGAGCCGCAGCGGCAACTGTGATCTCACAGGTGGTATCCGTGGTGCTCTGTGTGATCCATATCAAAAGACATTTCCCGATCCTTCAGGTGGAACGCAGACATTTTAAACTGGAAAAATCAGAAGTGCGTACGATGTTGTCCGGCGGACTTTCCATGGGAATGATGTCGAGTCTTGTAAATCTTGGTACACTGATCTTACAGACCGGAATCAATACACTTGGAACTTCCGTGATCGTGGCACATACTGCAGCACGAAAGGTTTTTGAAATATGGGGACTGCCGGTCACGGTGCTGGGAGCGACCATGGCAACCTACAGCGGACAGAATTATGGCGCTGGTAAATATGACAGGATTACTTCCGGCTTAAAGGCGGCGCTGATGCTTGGCTGTGGCTGGGCGGTGATGGTCATGATCATGGCATATACGATTTCTACCTGTCTGGTTGGCTTTATAGCGAGTACGCAAAATGCAGAAATTCTATACTGGGGAACAACGTATCTGCGGGTTGATATGTTGTTTGAGATGGTCTGTGTGTGGATCGTGATCCTGCGCAACACGATGCAGGGAGTCGGAGATTATAAGACACCGATCTTTTCCAGCTTTCTGGAACTGGCATGTAAGATCGTGTTCACGGCGGTATTCGTCCGGTATTTCGGTTACTGGGGCGTCATCTGGACAGAGCCGGTTACATGGATCATTATGGTGATACCGTTAATTGTCATGCTGAAAAAAAATCCTGTATTTCACCAAAAGAAGACAGCTTAGAAAACATCAGTAGAATCGAAAAAACAGCAATTCGCATGGGAATATATATCAGCAGCAAGTTGCTCAGAAACGAGGAATATTATGAAAAAACAAGTGAACTATATAGAGATTGCGAAAGAAACCGTGATACTGACGGCAGCGGTGGCAGTCATTGCGGCTGCAGTGTATTTCTTTTTGGTGCCAAGCCATGCGTCAGTCAGCAGTATTTCCGGTCTTGGAATCGTGCTTTCTAATTTTATTCCACTGCCGTTATCGGCAATCACCATGATTTTAAATGTAGTGCTTCTGGTCATCGGATTTTTTACCTGTGGAAGGGAATTTGGGGTAAAGACCGTTTATACCAGCATTATGCTCCCCGTGTTTTTAGGGATATTTGAAATGGTTTTCCCGAATCTTGGATCACTGACGGACAGCCAGGAGTTAGATGTGCTGTGTTATATTTTAGTGGTCAGTGTAGGACTCAGTATTTTATTTAACCGCAATGCATCCTCCGGCGGACTTGATATCGTTGCGAAGATCATGAATAAATATCTGCATATGGATCTTGGGCGTGCAATGTCCTTATCGGGGATGTGTGTTGCACTTTCAGCAGCTTTCGTTTATGATAAAAAAACAGTGGTACTCAGTATTTTGGGAACCTATTTTAATGGGATCGTTTTAGATCATTTTATTTTTGATCATAATATCAAACGCCGTGTGTGTATCATTACGGAAAAAGAGGAGGAACTCCGCAATTTTATCCTCAATGATCTTCATAGCGGGGCGACGATCTATGAATCCATCGGTGCTTATAATATGCAGAAAAGAAACGAGATCATTACCATCGTGGACAAGAACGAGTATCAGAAATTGATGAATTATATGAATCATGAAGATCCGAAAGCATTTATTACAGTGTATTATGTGTCGGATATCAGGTATCAGCCGAAAGGGTAAGGTGCAGTCAGTGGAAAAATGGAGTATGACCATACACAGGTTATTCAGTAAAGATCCAAACGATGAAGAGGAGAACGTGACGCAAAATATTTATGTATTCCGGTTTATACTGTTTTGCATTATCGTTTACTCATTTGAGATGCTGTTAAACAGTGTTGATATTTTTATCGTTGACAAGACGATTTTTACAAGAGGGTATGTTACAGGATGTCTGTTTGCAGCTGTATATGTTTTGATTTTACTGCATCTTGGACTGGAGCATCCGCTGACGAAGTATGTCAGTATTACGGCGGTCAGCCTTATCATCATGGCTGCGAGTGTGTCCTTAACCTATCATATGATCATTATTATTATGATGCCGATCATCATAGCCGGTATGTACACGTCAAAGCAACTGTCCATATATACGTTTGTACTTACAGTGCTTTCCATTATTATCAGTACCTATGCAGGATATTATTATGGTGTGTGCGATGCCAATATGGTGCTTCTGACAACTACTTCTATGAATCATCTGGTTGAAAATGGAATTTTTTTACTGAATCAGGTAAATGAAAATCCGGGAGTCACGCTTGCACTGTATTATGTGCTGCCGCGCTGTCTGATGGCAATGTCGTTTGTCTATGTATCCAACATTGTAAATCAGGTAATCCGAAAATCACTGAAAAATGCGATGAAGATGGAAGAGAAGGCAGCGACGGATGAGATGACAGGGCTATACAATAAAAACAAGCTGCTTGCGACCATTGAGAAAAGAACATATGATTACCAGCAGGTTGCCATCGTTTAATGGGACATTAACCGTTTGAAATATGTAAACGATACATACGGACATTTTGCCGGAGATCAGATGATCGTAAAAGTGGCACAGTCAATACGGATTGCTTTAGGAGATGCAGGGATGGCATTCCGGTATGGTGGAGATGAAATGCTTGCGCTCATTCCGGGAGGAACCGGCGAAACTGCGGAAAAGATGATAAAAACCTGGAAACAGACACTTGCAGCGGTACAGGTGGACTGTGAGATACCGATCTCAGCGGCGGTTGGATATGCCATCGGCGAGCATGAAAAGTTAAAAAATGTGATTGCAGAGGCGGACAGAAATATGTATGCATGCAAACATGCAGGCAGAAATTCAACTGAAAAATAAAAATTTAAAAAAATTCTTGACTTGAAGTCCACTTCATGGACTATACTCTTCGAAAAAAGGAGGTAATGTTCATGATGACAGAAAAAATGATAACATTAAATAATGGTGTGGAAATCCCACAGCTTGCACTTGGAACATGGATTGTTGATGATAATAAGGTTGCGGAACCGGTGAAGACAGCGATCCGTTTAGGATACCGTCATGTCGACACGGCACAGGCATATGCAAATGAAGTGATATGTTGTGAAGTGTAGATGTCAGATTTCCCAAAACAGTGTTGTTTAGCGGAAACCTCCATCTGCTAGTCAAATGCAAGCATTTGACTCTCGCGACATTCGCCAAATTGACACGCCAGCGTGTCAGCTAGGCTCATTGTTCGCGGATATAACACAACATAGGCGGCTGGCTCATTTGTGGTAAATGATAGATTGCAGATGTTGTATTAAGAAGGTGATACTCTTTTAATCGAAACTGTAAACATTTAGCACAAAGGAAGGAGCAGCGTATGGAGTTAACATATCATTGAGAAGGCGATGTAGTGATTCCAGATTTGGAATTGGAAGATGGAAGCAATTATCAGATTGGCAAATATGGCAGAATGCGACAGAGGTATTTGTTTGAAAATCATCATGCCATGTATACACATCTGGTTCTTACGGAAAAATTGTGGAAACATCTGGAAGAAGTAGATATGGAATGCAATGACATGATGGATATGCTTACGGTAAGAATGGCTGAGCGTGAAGGTGTGACGGAGTATCTGAAGTCAGTAGATCAGCTCGGATGGGTACGGAAAATGAATAGTATCCGGAGCAGAGCTGAGGAAGTAGTGTTGCATGATCTGATTTATATGGATTAAAAATAGCGGGAAATCTTAACTGGTTTCCCGCTGTTTGGCATATGAAAAAGTTCATAGAAAATTCAGTTGATTCCGTAAAGTTCCTCGCTTATAATGATATTGAGGCAGAGAGCCTTTTGCGGAATCTTAGAAGTGTTATGCACAATACAAAAGGAGGGATGCCGACTTGAATACAGAAATAGCAAATGCTGTGAATGCAGCAGGAGATAAGGCACAATATGATACTCGTGTTAAAAGGTTACTGGCACAGAAGAGTATATTAGCATATATTCTGGTGAAAACAGTCGATGAATTTAAAGGAATGAAGCCGGAAGATGTTGTAAAATATATCGAAGGCGAACCGAGTATTAGCGTTGTTCCGGTTGAGCCGGGATTAGCAAATATGGAAAAAACAGATGCTACAGGACAGCGTATTGTAGGTCTTAATACAGAAAATGCTGAAATTAATGAAGGATTAGTCAGATTTGATATTATTTTTTATGTCCGCATGCCATCCATAGTTGGCAGGAAAAATGGACTTTCGCAGATTATTGTGAATATTGAGGCTCAGAAGGATGAGCCGACGGAATATAAAATTTTAAATCGGGCAATCTTTTATGTGAGCAGGCTGATTTCGTCACAAAAGGAAAGAGATTTTGTAAATACTAACTACGATGACATTAAGCAGGTATTCAGCATATGGATATGTATGAACATGGATGATAACAGCCTAAGCCATATCCATTTGACAAAAGATGAGATGTTAAAACCATGTAACTGGAAAGGTAATCTCGATCTGTTAAACATTGTGTTAATAGGAATCACAAATGAGATTCCGGAACATGATGAAAAATATGAAATGCACCGCCTGATTGGGGCTTTGCTTTCGAGTGAACTGAAAGAACAGGAAAAATTGGATATTATAGAACATGAATATAATATTCCAATCAGTCAAGAATTTAGAGAGGATGTGAGCATTATGTGTAATCTGAGTCAGGGTATTGAAGATAAAGCAATTGCTAAAATTGTGATGAATATGTATAAAATAGGTTATACACCAAATCAGATAGCAGATGCTGTTGGTGTGAGTGTTGATGAAGTTGAGGCGATTATTAAGAAAAAAGAGCCTGCAATGGCGTAAGCTTTATTAACCAAAAAGATCTAAAAATAAGACGGCAAATCGTCAACAAGTTGTTGATGATTTGCCGTCTTTGTTTGTATATAGGGGCTATTCCTCTTTTTTCTTAGCCCTTGTCTTATAGACATTATACTGATTCTTGCATTTCGGAGAGCAGAACTCATTTCCCTTACGGCTTGCGATAAATGCCCTGCCACAGTGCTTACACAGCTTCATATCGCAGTCAGAATCCGTAAGCATAAAAGAAAAGCACATCTGAATCATGACGAGCAGGGAATGGAAGTTCCATACGATAACCGGGGCATTTTCCGCTAATGAGATATGGTAAGTCGGGGATATTCCGCCAAATGCAGACATACCCTGACGATACAGGTTTTTTGTCTGTTCATCAAGACTGTCGTAGTCCATATAATATAAGAAACTTGTGGTAAAGGTAAATGCCCAATTTGCAAATTCTTCCTCGGTTCGTGCAGTTTCTTCAAGACGGCTGATTGCCAATGCACGGGCTTCCCTGTGCAGCATAGTTTTCTCACTGGAAGAATCGTTGTATGCCGGTATTAAGTTTTGTTTGCGGAAAGCTTTTAGTTCCTCATATTTTGGCAATTTAATCAGTCCTTAAAAATTTTTTCAAAAATAATTTCAAAACACTTCCGATTTTGTAGCCGTATTTCTCCTATTAGTGAAGAGAGTAATCCTTTTTATCGCTAAAGCAATTACAGAAAGGAGCAAAAAGGCTATGAAGTATGGATAAAATACAGCTTCGGTTACACGAAGCGGAAGCATGAAACAATTATAATTTTTATCAGAGAGAAAGGCAAGGATTGATTATGGAGGCAGAAAAACTAAATAATGGCGATAGAAAGTCCGGCTCATGTGAAGCTGGATTTTTTTATCGCAGGATTGGTGGGACAGTTTACAAAATCAGGGTATTAACGAGTGAAAACAGTACAGATACCTTTTCGGACAAGATTTCCCACATTATTTCAAGAGAGGCGCTGACAGAGAAAGCGGATTATGATAAGATAGAGCTACCACAAATGAGTCAGTTGCCGGAAGGGAGTTCGGCATGAACAGAACCAGACAGACAACTGACAAATCGAAAAACAGAATAACTGCTCTTTATGAGCGACTCTCAAGGGACGATGAGCTTGCGGGAGACAGCAACAGTATAGTGAACCAGAAGAAAATGCTGGAGGACTATGCAAAGAGTAATGGATATACCGATTTGGTGCATTTTACAGATGACGGATATTCCGGTGGGAATTTTGACAGACCGGGATGGAAAGAAATGCTCCGGCAGATTGAGGACGGAAGCATTGGCGCAGTCATTGTAAAGGATATGAGCCGAGTCGGCAGGGATTACCTACAGGTAGGATTTTACACGGAGGTATTCTTTCGGGAAAAAGGTGTCCATTTCGTTGCTATCTCTAATGGTGTTGACAGTGATATTAACACCAGCAGCGAATTCGCCCCTTTTTTAAATATCATGAATGAATGGTATCTGCGTGACTGCAGCCGCAAGATAAAGGCGGTATTGCAGGCAAAGGGCAGGGACGGGAAACCAATTACCAACAATCCGCCATACGGATATATCAAAGATCCGGAAGATAAGAACCGGTGTGATATGTCAAAGCCATATGAATGGGCAGGAGTAAGTGTCGTAAGAATGCTTGAAAAACCGGAGTATATGGGAGATACTGTGAATTTCCGTACAAAGAAGCTTTCCTATAAGGATAAGGTTGCTGTAAAGAATGACAGTGACGAGATAGTGGTCTTTACGGATACCCATGAGGCGATCATTGACAGAAAAACATGGTATATGGTGCAGGAGCTTAGAAAGACCAAACGCAGGATAAACACAGAGGGCGAGTCAAATCCGTTTGTGGGTAAGATTTTCTGTGCGGACTGCGGTGGAAAGATGCATTATCGTAATGAGGGAAAGCGTGCCGGAAGAAAATGGAGAGGACTGCCGGATGGCAGTGTCAGAACAACTCCAGCCTGTTATAACTGCGGCAATTATAATAACAGCCATGACCAGTCAGGAAAGGTCTGCTGTTCGCACAATATACAGGCAAAGGTGATTGACCAGTTTGTGCTTGAAACCATTCAGTATGCGTGTAAAAGTGTAAGGATGGATGAGAGAGCATTTGTCGAAAGCATCCGCAGTGCATCAGAAATCTGGGAACAGAGTGAGGCGAAGAAGCTGAAGGCTGCGTTAAAGCATCAGGAGAAGCGGTATGCAGAGCTTGATATCCTTCTTAAAAAAGTGTATGAGGACAATGCCCTTGGCAGACTGCCTGACAAAAGATATGAAATGCTATCGGCAGGGTATGAAAAAGAACAGGCAGAACTGGAACAGTCCATTAAGGCATGCAGGGAGCAGCTTACGCAGTATGACGAGGATACAGACCGGACGGAGGAATTTCTGGCATTAGTCCATAAATACACGGATATCACGGAATTAACACCTGTCATCATCAATGAATTTGTGGATAAGATACTTGTCCACAAAGCGGAAAAGATTGATGGCGAGCGTGTGATGGAGATAGAGATTTACCTTAACTTCATCGGTAAAGTGGAACTTCCGGCACAGGAACTGACGGAAGAAGAACTGGCTGAAATAAAGGAAAAACAAAGACTTCGTGAGCGCAATGCCATGTACCAGAGACGGCGCAGGGCAAAGTTCATGCCAAAAACAAAAGCAATCCGTGCGAAGGTGCAGGAGGCTGAGATAAAAGAAACTTTGGAGAATGCGAGTGCAAAAGCGGAAAACTGCTTATGGCAGATAATGATGCACATATCGCAGAGGTAGTTGCCGGGGAAAACAAAGTATATGTTGATACCGGGATTTTCCCAACAGCAGAACGAAGGCATATGGCAGACAGGGTACAAGGAAACGAGGCAGAGAGGGAAGGTAAAAATAATTTTGATGACCATACCATATCGGCAATTATAAAAAGTGCCGATATGGTATAATAGAAAAACAAAAGTTATTACAGGGAGGAGAATGGATTGTTAGAAGTAGCAATATGCGATGATGATAAGGAAGATCTTGACAAAGCGGCGCTGATGCTGGATAAAATTCTTTCAGAATATCAGGTTCAATATCAGATTCGGTCATTTCTATCGGCGAATGAGCTGCTGAACAATAATGACAAGATTGATATCGGAATACTGGATATTTCCATGGAAGAACTGGGCGGAATTACGCTCGGAAGAAAGCTGAAAGAAAAAAATCATGATATAAAAATTATATACATTACCAGTTATGAAGAATACATGGCACAGGCGATTAATAAGGTACATGCGTTTTCTTTTTTGTGTAAACCGATCAATGAAGAAGAAATGAAAACGCAGATTATGGAAATTCTGGGGCAGGAGAAATGTCCGGAAATAGAAAAGGAATTTGAAATACTAGATGAATCAGGAACAAAAGCAGGTTGTGTGCGTTTGAAATTAAACGAGATATTATATTTTGAGTACATAAAAAGATCCAGAAAAGCAGCAATTATTCTGGAAGATTGCAGATATGAATGTGAATGTACATTTGAAAACCTTGTGGAAGAATTACAACCATATGATTTTGCGGTAAATCACAGAGGCTGTCTTGTAAATCTGAGACATATTGAGAAGATACAGGGATTTCATATTTATCTGGACAATGGGAAAGAACTGTCCCTTGCACAAAAAAGAAGCTCTGATTTCCGGGAAGAAATGAATAAATTTTTGCAGAAAACCCAGAGGAGAGAATAGAAGATGGATAAGATTTTACTTGCGATATGTAATGGACTTTCCTGTTTTATTATCTGTACAATTCTTTTTCAATTTATGAATGAAAGATATAAGAAAAGTTACAGCAATAAAACTTTGTACATAGCGGCAGAGATAGCGATGGGAATTACTGCATTTGGCATAAATATGCTGAACTTTGCAATATTGAATCTGCTGATATGGTTTGTTGGAGTTGGTGTAACGGTATATTTTCTGTATTACGAAGATGCAGACAGACCAATCCGTAGAATCACTGAGTGTGAAGTACTGGTTTTATGTATGTCTGTATGTGAAACGCTGGGAGTGCTTCTGTTACACTGTTTTTTGCAGATTTGTGGAATATCAAATATTGATGTTGTCATGCAATATTGTCTGGAAGTGACATTTTCAAAACTAATAATGATATTCCTATACTATGTTTTGATAAACAGATTGATAAAAAGGACAGAAGCAGCCTGTTCCAGAGAACAATATATCATATATGGAATCCTGTTTTTTTACAGTCTGGTCAATATGCTTGTGATTGTGCAGAATTTCAGGGATGGGCAGAAAAGCTATCTGTCAGCGGTAAATATGGGCTGCATCGTTTTGGCTGACCTGTATCTTTTGTATTATGTCAAAATGGCAGACGAAAAGAGATACTATGAAAACCGCGTAAAGGCATTGGAGCAACAGGCAAAAATGCAGTATGAGTATTATCTTGCACAGACTGAAAAATATAGTCAGACAGTACGGATATTACATGATGTGGATAAGCATATCAGGGCTATCGAGAATTTGTATGGAACAGAGAGGGAGCATACGGCTGGCGAATATGCAGAGGCAATCAGAAGTACACTGGCACCACTGATTCCTATATCTTACACAGAGAATCCGATATTGAACATTTTGCTGACAGATAAAAATGCTGTCATGCAGGAGAAAGGGATACATTCGGACATTAAGATAGACAATGTAGACTTATCTTACATAGAGCCGATAGACATAACAACTATTTTCGGCAATCTGCTGGACAATGCGATTGAAGCTGCCGCAAATGCTGACGGAGACAAATACATTTTTATTAAAATCAGTGCCTATCATAAGATGACGGTAGTTCATATAGAAAACAGTTGTGGAAAGGTAAAATGGAAAAAACGTATGCCGGTATCAGATAAGGGAAAAGGCAGAGGGATAGGACTCTTAAATGTGAAACAGAGCATAGATAAGTATGATGGGGATTTACAATTAAAACAGGATGGAAACAGATTTGTAGCAGATTTGTTTCTGAATTCATGAAAAGGGCGGTTTCGTCCTTTTTTTGTGCTCAAATCGTAGTTGGTGCAAAAAAATCGTAGTTGGTGCAGAACGTATAAAATATGTGAAGAATAGTGTCGATGAAACTATAAAAGAATGGGACATGATATAAGTCATATTAAGGATATAGGTGATATTATGAATATTTTTTTTAACAGCCGAATTTATACCAATCAGTCATTCGTTAATGCGCTGTTTGGAAAACAACAAAAGACTACAAGAAGTCAAGATGCTGGTTGCAACGGTACAAGAGATACTTTAACGATAAGCGCATCAGGAAAGGAAAAGCTTGTAAAAAATACGAAAGGAAGAACACATAATACAAATGTTGACAAAAGTATTGATTTGAAATCCTATATAGCTTCAGCCCAAAAAACAAATCAAAAAATAATTGATAATGCAGGGACACAGATTAATGCGAAAACAAGTGAATATATGAGTACAGGTAAGGCTTTTAGGGGAGACCAGTTATGAAGATTTATAATAATATGAATATTACATATTCTGCAATCGAACAAAACAGCAGAAAAAATACAAAGCAAAATATTCCGGCAGATTTAGAAAAGAAAATGACACAGTACACAGATACACTTTCTATTTCAAAGACAGGGCAGGAAATCTTTAAGCATTTATCATCAGTTAGTTTTATGGATTATGTCAATCGGTTTGAAAATGAAGTAACAGAGGTATTTGCAAAGGAAGATACGACACAGGGGGTGAAGTCAGATACTTTTGAACATCATGTAAACAGAATGGCAACAGCATATAACAAAATGAAAAACAGCATTGAAGAAAAATATGCGGCACAAGATTATGAGCAAGAGTATTATGTGACGGAATCGGGCAAAATTGAGGAATTAACCAAAGAAAAAGAACTGGATATGCTAAATCAGGCATATGAAAATCACAGTAATTTTATGGCAACTTCAACAGAAATCTGGTCAGAATTACAGGATTTTACCCCATCGGTAGTTTACCATAAAGGAAGTGAACAGACAGCAAATGAACAGAACATAGGTGAGAACCAGGAGAATACTGCTAAATCTAAAGAAAAGGGGGTTATCCAAAATTCGGCATATCAGGCATTTTTATCCGCCATCCAGTCGGATAACCAGAAATTATCGCAGCAGTATTCGGGTGACTGGAAAGATTTAAGGCTAAGTCTGAATGTATCAGATGGTGATCGGAAAATGCTTAATGGTATTTGGGATTATTATGCTATGGAGAGTGAATAGATTCCGAATGACAGAGGAATGAAAATAATTGGAGGAAACGAAAATGAGTATAGCAGGAATTAACGGTTATAATTATTCAAATTATTATACAGGAACAAAAAGAAACACTGCGAAAGCAAACGGTATGAATTCCGGTTTGTTATCAAATGTAAGTAGTACATCTTCTAATATTACATTACATATGTCAGGAACAGAAGATAGTGGAAATGCATTAACAGCAGTAGGATTTCCGGATGGCAGTAGTGCATCTGTATATAAATCAGATGCATATGATTCGGCAAACCTAGAATACAGGGTAAGATATTGGGACAAAGAAGGAAATTACACAGATACAAATGTACAGATAAATGATGTTGATCCAAGAAATGCAAGTTATTTGGAAATGCTTGCATATACAACATATAGTGATGTAGAAGGCTTTACGAAAAATGCTTTTGGAGATTTCATGAATGCGGCTGGTGGTGTGAATGGCAATATCACTTATGATTTTGACAGCATAAATGAAAAGAAAGACTATATGAGCATGATTAAAGAATTTATGCAGTTACAATATGATTCGAACAACTTATCAGGTTATCTGTCATATAAGGAATTGTATGATTACATAAATGACAGAACAGAGAGGTGATTCAATTAAATGGAAATATCAAATAATTATAGCACAGCAAAAGTGTGGAACACATCGAATAAAAATGTTTCTAAATCTTCTGAAAAAAACAAATGGAAATTAACGGATTCTTTAAAAGAGAAGATTGTTGATCTGGCAAAAAAAGATGCACAGGACAATGTATATATGGGAAATGCATTTATGAATTTGAGAAAGACGGAAGTAAGCAAAGTAGCCCCGAATAGAGCTGCTTTAATTGGAAAGTTTAGTCAATCAATGAATTCAGGTAATATGTCAGCAATGAAAGAAGTTGAGGAAGCAGACAAAAAATGGCTCTGTATGCTGTTTGGAATACCTTATGAGGCAAAATATCAGGGAACAGGGACAGGCTCGGCAATTCATGTATACAATGAAGATGGCGAAGAAGTTTTGACCTATACAGGGGGAGTAGGCTGGCAGGAAAAAGAAACAAAAGCAGAGTCACAGGTTCATTCAGCATTAAAAATGACATATTATGAGGCATTTAGTGAGGCGAGAAAAGCATTAAATAGTGAAGAAAAGGCTGGCAGTATAAACGAAGACATAATATCACAAGGCAACTTCGATATGAAAGCGTAAAATGTGTGATTTAATAATGTGTCTTATATGGGAATGAGCAATGTATGGCAATGTTCAGGGAACAAAAAATCTAATGAGTCATTATGAAAGTGACGGTGATTATGTTAATTATAAAGTGTCACGTGATTAATAAGGAGGACTTGCACTATGCAGATTAATGCTAATTATTCTGTGAATGGCGTGCCGTATGATAATAAACGTAAGCAGAATAATATCCCTCAATTTAGTACGGAATGTGCGGTTCAGGAAAATGAAAATATAAATCAATATATGGCAGAAGCAGACTTTGATGAAAAAGCATTTGATATGATTGGACCGAATGCTCCACAGGATGTAAAAGATGCATGGATGGAAGCTGCTAAGGATGTAAATGCAAACGGCATGGGAATAAAGAAAAATGGAATGTTGAGCCATATATCGCAGATGATGGTACAAAGGCTGAATAAACAGCTTAAAGGAGATGGAGATGCGGATAACATCGACATTTTGGGAAATACAACAGAGTCTGCAATTCAGGCAACGAGTCGGGCTCTTTACGATTTAGATCACCCACGGGAATATGTTCCGAAAAGTATCGAAGTTCAGCGAGCTTGTATGAAAGAAAGAGAGGTTTATGTTGCTTTTCTGGAAAAATTAGAAAAACTAAAAGTAAGTTGGTAGCAGTTAGAGAGGATAATGTATGAGAGACAGTACACTTTACATCGGAGCGCTTGCTTCAAACAACGTAAATAATATTGTAAATGATGCGGGCAAATATGATGAATACAAAGAAAAGGTAAAGGATTTGACAGAAGAAATCCAAACCAGAAAAGACACTTTTGAGAAAATGGCAGAACCACTGGTATATGTATGTGACTGTTATCAAAAATTTAATGTAGTGACAGGGATGCCCAAGAGTAACTTCGGAGATTCTTTTGGCTATGATATGCAGAAAGATATATCCAGTCATATGACCGATTTTTATGCCGGAAAGGTGAGCAGGGATGAACTTAATTCCTATTTTGAGGAATGTTGTACTTCCATGCGTACCTATCGGACAAGTCAGCATCAGACATCCGGAACCAATGAAGCAGATAATACACAAATCGTAAGTGAGATGTATGAGGTATTTGCAAAAGAAAATGCAAGGGCAGCAAGTCAGGCAAACTATCAGGAAGGAAAAGCATTGAATGAGAAATACTATTCTGATAGTCACAGTGACTGGACTTATTATAATTCAGATTATTACTATCAATGCAATGAAACCAATGCGGCATTGAGGGAATCTGTCCAGCAAATGACCGAAAAATGGGATTTGGATGAGATTGACTGTGATAAAATCGAAGCAAATTCCAGCCTTACATTAGACGGTGGTTTTGATTTTAACAGCACATGGAATTTTGAATTTAGAAATCAGGCTGGCAGGAGCAGTCTGGCAAAGGAATCAGCGATACCGCCTGAGAATTTTAAGATGTTTTTCAAGGAACAGGTAACATCTTTTACAGAGGACAATAAATTTAATGGAAATCTGAAAATAACAATCGGAGAGAATAATTACGATTTAAAGGTTCCATTTCAGACGTTACGCACCGGATCGGAAGGGGAAATTTGTAATGTCTGGGATTTGATGGAAGATTATTATCCGAAGTCAGAAGATACCTCTAAAGTTAAAAATTTCCTGGGGAATATGTCTGTATTTACACGGTGGTATGCATATGAAACAAGAATTAATGACATATTTGGTGATTATGAAGTGTCACATAAGGAGTTGAGTTAATGGGTATATCATTGTCAGGTATAGGAACTGTTGGAAAAGAGCAATTAATTTCCTCATGCAGTAACGGAGAACCGAATTGGTCTTATATTCCAACAAAAGGGAAAAGTTCAAAAACGCATGCGGAATTTGTTAGTGAAATTAAAGAACTGGCACGACGAGCAGCTACGACAGCAAATAAGACAGAGTACGAATATATTTCCAGACAGGTTCTTGGTTTACGGGCAGAATATCTATCAGATGTTGCACCTGATAGAAAACAATTATATGAACAGGCTAAAAATACTATAAAAAAACAAACTGGCAATTCGAAATGCAAAGGATGTGGAGAATTATCATTATTGGATTTTTTGGAGAAGGCAGAAGGAAAAAGCAGTAATTTTGCTGAAAAGAAGTTTGCACTGGCGGGAGGAGGAACATTGAATTGTCCAATTCTAACTACTGGTGGTTATGGTGCTGAAATTCAGTATCAGGGAGTAACGGTATTATCTAATCTTGGAAATGGCTGGGGCTATGAGATGACACCAGCGGAACTTGCAAAAAAAGATGAATTTTATTCTATTTATTGGAGCGAATATAATTTCGTAAAAGAGAATGGAAGTTCAGAATTGAGAGAGATGCCGGATTATTTGGATCAGGATAGACCTTCTTTTGAAGCCAGAGCATAAAATAAATATTGTACGCAAGGAGAAAATGAGCATAGGAGCAGTGCCAGGTGGCACTTTTGATTTTTCACGTGAAGTCCAGAACTTTATGATAAGATTCATAATCGAAACAATTATGCCGATATATAGAAAAGAACAGGTAAACGGATTTACGATGTGATATGTACAAGGAGGACAACGGATATGTCAATGAATGTAAGCACAACCACGGCTGCTTATGCAAGTTACCAGAACAACTACAAGACTGGTACAGCAAATAAGAAAAAGAAACAGCACAAACAACAGAAAATACGAAATTAAAGAAAAATACGACTGAAAGCATCGCTGAAAAAAATCTCAGTAAAGCGGCACAAAAAATGCTGGAGAATTTGCGTGGATCAAGAAACGACATGGATTTTATGGTTGCCGATTTTGAAAATGGTGATAATGCCAAAGATATTTTAGCCCAAAGTGATAAGGAGTATACGGTTATTTTCTCAAAGGAAGAAATGGAGAAGATGGCGTCTGATCCGAAATATTATGCAGAAAAAATGCATAGCATTGAGGGAGCTTTGCGTATGTCAGATGAAATCAATGCCCAGTTCGGATTTGAAAGAACATTCGGTAAGACTAACGGCAATGCAGATGCTGATACAAAAATAACAAAATTTGGCATCTCTTTTAATAGTGACGGAACTACAACCTTCTTTGCACAATTGGAAAAATCATCAGCCAGTCAGAAAGAATATCTTGAAAAGATTCAGGAAAAGAAAGCTGAGGAGAAAAAAGAGGCAAAGAAAAAGGAACAGTCCAAGCAAATCGAAGTACGAAAAACTACAGTTCAGGCAAGTTCAAATGATCCGTTAGCACAATGTGATTATGGTAATTTCTCATTAAGATTTAAGCCTGTGGACATTAATTTTACCAAACCAAACTGGGATACTATCATGACAAAACGAGATAAACCAGCGATGTCAGAGGAAGAATTTGACGAAGCAATAAAAGAACTTGCAAGAAAAGAGTTTGCTACTGGAAAAAGGGATGATGATGCTTATCGAAAATTGTGTATGCAGCATGGAGAAACAGTATCTCCTGATAGAAAGGCTATATATGAATCAAGCATGAAAAAAACTGGTGGCAAAATGAATGCTGCATGTATGTTTTGGGATTCAAAAGGTAATAAAACGCTTTCTTATAATCCAGAGTCAAGAAACTGGAAAGCTATAAGTACAGATGAAGAATTTGCAAGAGCAAGAGTGTTTACATCAATTTATAATGATGAGTTAGCCCGTTTGAAGGAAGAGTATGGCGAAAAAGCGAAAGGAAATGTTTCTTATAGCAAAATAAAGGCAGATATATCCGCAGAGGAATCAAAGGAAAAGAACAATAATGAAGGAAATACTATTGATTTGCAGATTTAGATTGTTGATTGCGTTTTAGTAAATAGTAGATAAAAAACGGAAAGATATTCATCGCTGGTAGCGGCATTGAGTTCATAAATTACTACTACTCTAGATAAAAGTAGTATTCCGATAAGTTAAAAGATAAAGCAGATGCAAATAGACACGAATCCCAGCGTATACCAATGAAGGAGTTTATTTCATTTCTTTAATAGTGCAGACATGACTAAAAGACAGGGCAGTGAACCAATAATGGTTTACTGCTCTTTTCACAACAAAAAAAGGTCATTTCACAACAACTGTGGCAGATATAATCTGTTCGTCCGATATAATAAATATATTTATCAGACAAAAAGGAAGTGGCAAAATGCAAATAGCTATCTGTGATGATGAAGTATCTATGGTTCAGATACTGGAAGAAAAGATAAAAAAGTTATTGCCGGATGCGGTTATAGATAAATATTTATCGGGTGATGAACTGATCGCAAGTGGCAGTAAGCCGGATATTCTTTTTCTGGATATTCAGATGCCGGGAATGGATGGGATGGAAACGGCAAAGATGCTTCGTCAGGACAATGAGAATATGATACTCATTTTTGTGACAGCAGCAGAGGAGTATGTTTTTCAGGCATTTGATGTCGGAGCATTTCATTATCTGGTTAAGCCATTTTCCGATGAGAAATTGAAAGAGGTTGTGACAAAGGCAGTCCATAACATAAAAAGGAGTTCCAGACTTGAAAAAGACGAAAAGTATATTATGGTACAGACCGCCGGAAGTCATATAAAGATTTTTCTGCGTGATATTGTGTATGCCGAGGTGTATAACCGGAAAGTTATTATCCATACACGAAGTACGGATATTGAATACTATGGTAAATTACAGGAATTAAGTGATATGGCAGGAACAGATTTTTTCCGAACACACAGAGCCTATCTTGTACATTTTAAATATGTAGAAAAATATGATGCAACTTGTGTAACTATGAAAAATGGAACTGCATTGATTGCAAAAAAGAATTATCCGGAGTTTGTGAGGAGGTATTTGAAGTATAACCAGAGGAAAGGAAATGAAGTCAGATGAGTTTAGTGGAAAGATGTTGGATGATCACATCGAAGTTTTCTGTTATTGCAATTTTGATTATTACAGGAATCTGTTTTGGTGTTTTTGTATATCCATATATGAAAAAGAAAAGGGAAGCTGCTCTGGTCAGTATTGTTTATATTGGAATTATGTCTGTGCTGTATCTGATACCGCAGCAGATTGGCAATTTTTCTGCATATATGCTGGGAGTTGTGGCTGCATTTCTTGTGATGTATATACAGGACAGAAGAAACATCTATCAGAAAATATTTCTTGCAGTGACATTCTTTTCTATCCGTTGGCTTGCGGTTGCAATGGCAGGCAGACTGGATGATTTTATCACAAAAGCTCTGGTTTTTAGGAATACGATTGCAGGAAGACAATGGCTGCAATATGGACTTTATGCTGGAACGAGAATTCTGGATATTGTGCTTTGTATCGTTTTCCTTGCAGTTGCAATCGGTCTGATCAATAAAGCATATGTATACAAAAATGATGAAATGAACGTTAAAGAGCTGGTAATGCTCATCATACCTTCTCTTGTTGGAGTTACAGGATATGGCATTCTACAATATTATCTGAATATTTATGAAAAAGATACAGGAAAGAGCCTGACAGATACCTATGGATTTTATGGAGCTTTAAGCTTTGTGCATTATTTTATTTCTATCATAGCAATTCTTGTTATGACTACGATGTTTCAAAACTGGAAGGTGGCACAGGAAGAACAGACAGGGCAGGAGCTGGTATTAAATCAGGTCAGTGATATGAAAAAGCATATCGGGGAAGTGGAAAAACTGTATCAGGATATCCGCAGCCTGCGTCATGACATGGGGAATCATATACAGATGTTGGAACATCTTGTGGCAGAGAATCATATGGATGATGCAGCAGAATATATGGAGCATTTGAAAAAGGAGTGGAATGAAATATCTCCTGAGATTAAAACGGGGAGTCCTGTCATTGATGTGATTCTGATGGAAAAGTTAAGAGAAGCAAAGGAAAAGCAGATTCGTTTTATATCAGATTTTCATTATCCGGGGGATACGAAATTAAATGCATTTGATTTAAGCGTGATCTTAAACAATGCACTGGATAATTGCATGGAAAATGTAAGTGGAGAAAATCCTTATATCAGTATCTCTTCTTTTCGGAAAAACAGTATTTTTATGATAACCATAAAGAACAGATATGAGGGAGAGTTAAATTATAAGGACAGTGATCTGCCGGAAACAACGAAATCCGGGAAGGAGCATGGAATTGGACTGCATAATATCCGGAGGGTTGCAAGGATGTATATGGGAGATATATCTTTAGAGCAGGAGAATCAGGAAGTGGTTCTAAGTATTATGTTACAGGTAGAATAAGGACAAAAAGCACCTTCGAGGTGCTTTTTATTTGCTTCACAACAAAAAAAGGGCGGTTCACAACATCGCTGTTTATTGTAAAGAAAGATATGCCGAAAGAATCAGTAAAGAGAAATCATGTTGTACAGATTTTTAAGGAAACGGATTTCAGAATTTAAGCTCAAGGAGGCCAAATCCTCTCCTCGCCATGGGGCTCGGATTTTGCTTCGCAAAACAAGGAGGCTAAATCCTCTCCTCGCCATGGGACTCGGATTTTGCTTCGCAAAACAAGGAGGATTAGAATGAGAATCAATGGATTTAGTGGGACAAATACGCAGACAGGAACAATGGGAATGACACAGGGGAATGATTCTGTAAGTAAAAATATTCAGAATCAGATTGCAAATGCACAGCAGAAGCTACAGGATTTATCATCGAATGAAGAAATGTCATTAGAGGATAAGATGAAAAAGCGTCAGGAGATACAGCAGGAGATTAACAATCTCAATCAGCAGTTAAGACAGCACCAGATCGAGCAGAGAAAGGAACAGCAGAGTAAAAATTCGTCATCTATGGATGATATGGTGGCTGGAACAAGTAGCACTTCTAAAAAGAAAGACACCGGATTGTCACAGGCAAGTATGCAGGCGATGATCTCCGCAGATTCTTCCATGAAACAGGCAAAGGTGCAGGGAAGTATGGCAACACAGATACAGGGACGTGCCAGTGTGCTTGAATCTGAAATCAAACAGGATGCCGGAAAAGGAAATACTGAGAAGAAGGAAGAAGAACTGGCAGAGCTGCAGGCAAAGGCACAGTCTGCGACAGCAGCACAGATGTCTACACTTGCAGATGCAAATAAATCAGTAGAAGAAGCTGCAAAAGCGGAGAACAGCAATACAGAAGACACTGCAACAAAGAACAATACTGATAAATCCGAGAAAACACAGGAATCTGCGGGGGCTGCGGCAGAGGAGACAGACAGCGTAAAGAATACGGATATCAAAGGGGAAACACAGGTGACAGTAGAAACACCGACTCTGGAAAATGCACAGAATGCAACACAGCAGGCAGTGTATACACCGATTGATATTCGTTTATAGTTGGTAAAGGAGAATGGTATTATGTCAGAGATTAAGAGTTTTAGTGATTACACAAGTAAATATAACAGCAATGTAGATTATTCCGCATTATTTGGAGGAACTTCCGACAGTTCATCCGTAGGAAACACCAATATGCTTTCTGATTATGCTGCGATTAAAAACGGAAGCTATGGAAAACTTATGAAAGCATATTATGCAAAGCAGGATGCAGAAAAATTATCGGGTAAAGGCGATACTTCACAGAAGCTTACACTGATGAAAACAAGTGCGGATTCCCTGAAAAAATCAGCAGATGCACTAAACGATGCGTCACTCTGGGAAAAAAAGAAAATAAAAAAGAAGGATGAAAAGACCGGGGAAGAAACAGAGGTAGAGGATTATGACTGGGATGCAATTACCAAAAAAGTGAAATCTTTTATTGATGATTATAATGATGTTGTTAAGGAGGCAGGAGAATCCAATACAAAAGATGTCCTTAGAAATGCTTCATGGATGACAGGCATGACAGACAAAACCAGTCATTTACTTTCTAAAATAGGTATTACCATAGGAAAGGGTAACAAGCTGGAGCTGGATGAAGATGAATTGAAGAAAGCAGATATCAGTTCATTGAAAACGGTTTTTACAGGTTACAATTCCTTTGCAGGCAAAACAGCCCAGAAAGCAACTGGTATATCAAATGCTGCGAACCGCGCAAGTGCGACTTATACAAACAATGGTACATATTCTAAAAAGGATTCCTCTCTAACGTCAAGTAAGATAGATAAGGAAGTATAGTATGTTAAGCCTAAATGACAAGAAGAAAAATCTTTTGTATTAATTTGTCGGGAAGGAGAAACCAGATGAGTTTTAAAGTCAATTTATCCGGTGGAGGTTTACTGATAAATAGATTTAATAGTTCTAATATGTTGAAAAGTACACAGGAAAAATGGCAGCGACAGCAGGAACGGGATAATAAGGTGGCTTTTTTTGAAGCACAAAAAGAAAATTTGAAAAACCGAAAGGCTGACAGTTTGGAAGAAATCTCTGAAAAGCTGGAAATGTTTCATAATTATGAGGATGAAATTGCGGCAGCAAATCAGGAGTATAATAATTCACAGATGTTTCATGTCATGGACGAGGCAGAAGAACATGGCGAAAAGATTGCGGAAGCTGCTGAGAGGAATAAGCCTAAAACAGAAGAAGAACGAAAGGAAGAAATGGTGGATGAAGCTCTTGGAACAGAGGAAAACAAGGGCATGATGTCTGAAATCATGGACGAACTTTCGGAGACAACCGAAGAAATGACAGAGCAGATGACGGAAAAAACTGTGGAGAATATGGAAGAACTTCCAGACGAGGTTTTGCAGGAGCAGCTTGCTACAGATAGTTTAGAGGCAGCAGAAATGGTACAAACAGACACAATTAAAAGGTATGTGCCGATTGATATTAGAGTCTGATGGTATTTATCTGGGAAGGAAGCAGCTATGAAGATTTACAATAATACAAATATTACATATTCTGCAATCGAACATAACAGCAGGAAAAATACAAAGCAAAATGTTCCGGCAGATTTAGAAAAGAAAATGACACAGTATACAGATACACTTTCCATTTCCAAAACAGGGCAGGAGAGCTTTCGACATTTATCTTCTGTCAGTTCTATGGATTATCAGAACCGTTTTGAGAAGGAAGTGACGGATATATTTGTCAAAGAAGATACAGAGAGTGTAAAAACTGATTCCTTTGAACATCATGTAAACAGAATGGCAGAAGCATATAACAAAATGAAAAACAGCATTGAAGAAAAATATGCGGAACAAGATTATGAGCCGGAGTATTATGTGACAGAATCGGGCAAAATTGAGGAATTAACCAAAGAAAAAGAAATGGATATGCTGAATCAGGCATATGAAAATCACAGTAATTTTATGGCAACTTCAACAGAAATCTGGTCAGAATTACAGGATTTTACCCCATCGGTAGTTTACCATAAAGGAAGTGAACAGACAGCAAATGAACAGAACATAGGTGAGAACCAGGAGAATACTGCTAAATCTAAAGAAAAGGGGGTTATCCAAAATTCGGCATATCAGGCATTTTTATCCGCCATCCAGTCGGATAACCAGAAATTATCGCAGCAGTATTCGGGTGACTGGAAAGATTTAAGGCTAAGTCTGAATGTATCAGATGGTGATCGGAAAATGCTTAATGGTATTTGGGATTATTATGCTAATAAAAGGTAATGAAAGCTTTGTAATACGAAAGGAGATGTTAGTATGGCAGTTACAGGTGTAAACAATTACTCTAATATTTACACAAATGCTTATACCGGTAATATACAGAAAAATAATGCTAAGGAAACCACAGAAAAGCAGGTTGTGGAGCAAACAGAAGATGTAAAGACAGGGACAACCCGAAAAACTGCAGCGGATGAACTTTCCTATCTTTCTAAAAAAATGACGATTATAGTTTTGTATCAGCAAATTATAGTCCGGGGATGAAATATGGTAAATCAACTACCACGAATGTAGCGATTTCTCCTCAGTTTTTAACAAAAATGGCAAATGATTCAGACTTAGAAGATGAGTACATAAAAGAAATTGGTAACATGAAAAAACTAGATGAGCAGTTTGCAAAGCAACAAGCAGATATTGGATGGAGAGTTGAACAGGGATGGGCAATAGATAAAGATGGAAATATTAGTTCATGAGCAATAGGACATAAAGATTCAAAAGTAAAATCCTTTCTCCAGAATATGAGTGAAAAAGCCGAAGAAATCCTACAGAAGCAGTTGGAAAAAGCAAAGGATACAAAGGAAGAAAAAGAAGTATTCTCGATGAAAAAGCATAAAGAAGTTATAAAAAAGAACAAGGTTGATTTGAAGGTGTAAATAATCAGATTCGAAGTATTATGCAGAAAAAATGCATAGCATTGAGGGAGCCTTGCGTATGTCAGATGAAATCAATGCCCAGTTCGGATTTGAAAGAGTATTCGGTAAGACTAACGGCAATGCAGATACTGATACAAAAATTACAAAATTTGGCATTTCTTTTAATAGTGACGGAACTACAACATTCTATGCAGAGTTAGAAAAATCATCAGCCAGTCAGAAAGAATATCTTGAAAAAATTCAGGAAAAGAAAGCTGCTGAGAAGAAAGAGATAAAGAAAAAGGAACAATCCAAGCAAATCGAAGTACGAAAAACTACGGTTCAGGCAAATTCAAAAGAAGAACTTTTGGATAAGATCAAAAACGTTGACTGGGATTCCATCAAGTCGGAGGAGAATAAAATCGGCGGAAGATTTGATTTTTCAGTTTAGTTTATTCAGATGAGAATAGAAGCAATTTCATAAAATCTTACATACACACTTGACAATATTCCGCCGAGCGCGGCGTCGGTGAAGGGGTTCGCACCTGTGGTGTGCCAACAGAGGTATCGCGGATGCACTCATGGAAAAAATGACACCTTTAATAATGAAGAATAGTGTACAGAAATAGCAAATGCTGTGAAATCAATGGTGTAAATATCAGAAATAAGGAAGCTAAAAGTTGGGCGGCAGATTAGTTAATAATTTGCCGCCTATATACATTTCTCTCCTTTATACCGATACATCAATAGAATTACGAACAATTCTATTACCATTTTGGACAAGTGTAGCTTCTACGGATTCTCTTGTGACATTATCAAGAATGCTTGCATCAAATGCTTGTCCGGGCTTCCAATTTGGATTGGCTGATTTTACGGCTGCGTACATAGCAGCTCTATACTGTCCTTCATATTGTTCTAAAGTCCATGTACCACTTAAACGCTTATCTTTGCTGACACTTAACTGATAATCTTTGAAAATATCGGAACGTTTCGTTGTGTCACCATTAGAAAGACCTTTTTCCTGAATAAATTCCCACTTCACATTATCAAACATTTTTTGACGATGCTCTTCGGATACATTTGTAAGTTTCTGCCATGATGTACCTTTTCCAGTAACATCCATACCAGCAACACCATTTGAATTTAATAAATCTCCGTCCGAATCAAACTGCTTCATCAGATTTTTAATAATCGTATCCCTTCCACCGAATACTTCATATATCATCTTTTCTTCCGGAGACATCATGGATTCATTTTCAATTACTCCAGATAACCAGCCTTTTTCTTTCAATGCCTTATACTGTTTACTATTTGTATTGATACTATTATAGGTATTACCTAAACCGTTAATATTCATTGACATATAAAAGCCTCCCTGCAAATAAATTCAAAATCCGTTTAGAATCAGTACTATATAATATATCATCGCAAATTCCAGAAAATTAATAACACAGTATATAATATAAAATGCTTTTCCCGATATAATTAGGTAAGATTTATGATTGGAAATGAGGAAAAGCATGAACATATGACTTTATAGAATGTGCGTATAATCATAAAAAATATGGTTATAATACTTGCGTATAATCAAAAAACAATTTACAATATGCGTATAATCATAAAATATAGAACAAATATATATGCGCATAATCTGGAGGAGCTATGATATTAAAAAGAAAAATATATAAAAAACTACTGGAATGGAAAAAGGAGTGTCAGGGGAAAAAAGCTTTACTGATAGAAGGTGCCAGACGTATTGGAAAGTCTACCATCTGCGAAGAATTTGGAAAAAGCGAATACAAAAGTTTTCTTCTGATTGACTTTGCTAAAAAAGATAAGGAAGTTGAGGGGTATTTTGAGAAATATCTGAATGATCTGGATACATTTTTTATGTTATTACAGACACATTTTGGAACAAAACTGACAGAGAGAAACTCTCTTATTATTTTTGATGAGGTGCAGATGTTTCCACAGGCAAGAGCTGCAATAAAATATTTAGTGGCAGATGGAAGATATGATTATATCGAAACTGGTTCATTGATATCTATCAGAGAAAATGTAAAGAACATCGTCATACCGTCAGAAGAAAGACATATCAATATGTATCCATTGGATTTTGAAGAATTTGCAATAGCATTAGAAGAAGATTTGCTGGTTGAATATATAAAAAAATGTTTTGAAAAAAGAGAACCTTTGGAAAGAAGTATGCATAATCAGGCAATGCTTTTGTTTCATCAGTATATGCTTGTTGGTGGGATGCCTATGCCTGTAGTAACATTTATTGAAAGCAAAAAAGATTTTACAGAAGCGGATAGAGAAAAAAGGGACATTCTTAAATTGTATCGGGAAGATATTATGAAAATAGATGCAAAGTATCGAAGTAAGGTACTTGCAATTTATGATCAGATTCCGGGATTTCTTTCACAGCATGAAAAAAGAGTTGTATTCAAAAAGCTGCAGGATGGTAGTTACGCAGACCAGTACGAAGAAACTTTTTTCTGGCTGTCGGATTCTATGATATCCAATGAGTGCTTTTTGTGTAATGATCCGAATGTTGGCTTATCATTAAATGAGACAAGAAGCTATGTAAAGTGTTATATGGGTGATACCGGACTTTTGGTAAGCCATGCATTTGATGAAAATGAATTACTTGAAGATGAAGTATATAAACAGATATTGGCAGGCAAATTACAGATTAATGAAGGAATGCTTTATGAAAATGCAATAGCTCAGATGCTGGTGGCAAATGGACATAAATTATATTTTTATACACACTATAATGAAAATAAGCATCGAAATGATATGGAAATAGATTTTATCATTTCCAATAACAGCAGATTAAAATATAAGATGTTTCCGATTGAAGTGAAGTCAGGAAAGCAATACAAAACGACCTCATTAAATAATTTCAGAGAAAAATACAAGGAGCGCATAGGGGAAAGTTATATTATTCATCCAAGAAATTTAATTGTAAAAGATGGAATTATATGCATTCCCCCATATATGACGATGAATATATAAAAATCTGACATACACACCAAGTTTTGGAGAGGATGGCATTATCAGTAAAAGATTCCAGAATGGCAAGGAACTGGAATTCGCAGGCTCGAAAGATTTCTGGAAAAAATTTTTAAATGAATCATAATAATTTACGGATCTTTGACGGCGGCATCCCAAACCGTTTTTTAAACAGCTTGCTGAAATGATAGACATCATCATAGCCGACTTCGGCTGCAACTTCCTGGATGCTGCCGTCAAAGCCGTTTTCCAACAATTCTTTTGCTTTTTCAAGGCGGATATTGATCAGGTGGCGGATCGGTGTATCGCCTGTCTCACTTTTAAAAATACGTGAGATATAAAAAGGACTTAAGTACATATTTTCTGCAATCTGATCTAAAGAAATCTTTTCACTGTAATGATCCTCAAAATAATTTACGATCTGGTCAACTACATATTTTTTGCTGGTAGATTCAAAAGAGCAGCCGGTATTGATTTTTACCGGTTCACTCTGTTCCCGAAGCAGCAGTATTAACATCTGCATCAGGTAACTTTTTAACATGATATAACGCCCGCAGCGGCAGATATCATTTTCAGCACTCATGGCAGTACAGATCTTAAAAAGTTTTTGCCGTAATTCACCGGAAGTATGTAAAATCGGAGACTGCTCTGCAGGATCAGCGGCTGGGTCTTTTAAATGCAGCGGCAGATAATTTTCCGGGAAATCCGGAAAACGGACATCACATAAACCGACAAAAAACTCCGTGGTCGGATTGGCAGGATCCGTGCAGAGTGCCTGATGCTTCTGCCCCGGATTTAAAATAATGATATCTCCTTCGGACACATCATAGAGCCTGTCCGCAATCTTGTATTTGCCGTGGCCGGACAAAATAAATGCCATCTCGATAAAATCGTGGCTGTGATAGCGTGCTTCATCTTTCAAACGTGTGCCTTTCCAGGTAAATAGAAAAGTTGGATTCAGTTGGTCAAGCAGTTGTTCCCGGTTGTCACAGCACATAGTAAGGTCTCCATTTCTTCATTTTATCGCCGATAAAAACTTATTGTCTATATTTAAAATACAATGCGATGTGGATCATAAAAAGTGTGTCAAAATGTGAAATATGGAAATTTGCGCGAAGCTGGAGATCTTTTTGTGACTTGGGAGAAAATTAGAAAATCTTAGTATGCCTGTAAATACACAGTGTTGTGCTGCCACGGATGGCAGCGCAAGTCTTAACGTGCCATGGAGGGCACGTTTAAGACGTACACGTCACTTTGAAAGAGCATAAAGCAGGCATACTTAGTTTTTCTTATTTTCGGACAATGGAACAAAATGAAAACCAGCTTCGCGCAAATTTCCAGTTTCAAAGTCTAAATACACTTTTTGTGATCCACATCACAGTATAACATATTCTCCACCAGAAACCATCCCTTCCGGTGCAAAAAATAACATGAACGGTGCAAGATAGTACATTCCTTTTTACCCCAGAAGTACTATACTGAAAATCCGAAAGAGAAACAAAAAGGGAGTAGGAGGGTTATTATGACACCAATGAAATGGTTCTTTTCATTTCTGAAAAAGTACCGGGGACTGATGATAATTGGTATTTTACTGACCACAGCGGTATCAGTGCTTTCGGTGGTCAATCCGTACATATCCGGGCAGATCGTAGATCAGGTCATAAGCGGTGGAAAATATGACAGACTGATGCCGTTTATCGGATGTCTGATCGGAGTCACGATCGTGATGGGAGTCTTGCGTTTTCTGTTTCAGGTCGCATTTGAGACGGCGTCGCAGGGCGTTTTATACGATATGAGAGACAAGGTTTACAGGAAACTTCTTGAGGAAGATTTTGCATTTTACAATAAGAAACGTACCGGAGACCTGATGAGCCGCCAGACCGGAGATATGGATGCAATCCGTCACTTTGTGGCATATGTGGTCTATATGGTTTACCAGAGTGTGCTGATGTTTGTGTTTGCACTGCTTATGATCTTTACGGTCAACACGAAACTGGCACTTGCCATGCTTGTGGTTCTGCCGTTTACGGCGTTTGCAACCTGCCGTCAGACGAAAGAGGTACGTCCGGCATTCAAGCGTAACCGTGACTGTTTTTCCTCACTCAATGCGTTTGTGCAGGAAAATGTCAGTGGAAACCGTGTGGTAAAAGCATTTGCAAAAGAAGATTTTGAGATTGAAAAATTTAATAAGGAAAATGATAAATTCCGTGCGGCGCAGATCGATGCGTCAAAGATCTGGATGAAATATGTGCCGATATTTGAGGTGCTTTCCTATGCACTGACGATCATCCTGATCCTCTACGGCGGCTATATGGTCATTCAGGGAGAGATCACGTTAGGACAGCTCGTGACGGTGAACGGTTATCTGTGGATGTTAAACAACCCGCTGCGCCAGGCAGGATGGCTGGTCAACGATATCAGCAACTTTACAACGTCCGTGGAGAAAATCTATGCGACTTACAGTGAAGAGCCGCATGTAAAAACACCGGTATCTGGAGTAGTGAAGAAACATCTGAAAGGAGAGATCGAGTTTAAAAATGTATCTTACCGTGCGGATGACGAAGATATTGTCATGGATGTCAATTTTAAGGTAAAACCGGGGCAGACCGTCGGCATCATTGGTTCTACCGGAGCTGGAAAATCAACGATCATGAATCTGCTCTGCCGGTTTTATGATACGACTTCCGGTGAAGTGCTTGTGGATGGTGTGAATGTCCGCGACATGGATCTTTATAACCTGCGTGACAATATCGGCATGGCGATGCAGGATGTGTTCCTTTTTTCGGATACGATCGAAGGAAATATCGCATACGGAAGGCCGAATTGTTCGTTCGAAGAAGTCAAACAGGCTGCGATCATGGCGGATGCCAATCATTTTATCCAGGCACTTTCGGATGGATATGATACGATTGTGGGTGAGCGCGGTGTCGGACTTTCCGGCGGACAGAAACAGCGTATCTCCCTTGCGAGGGCACTGCTGAAAGATCCGTCGATTCTGATTCTTGACGATACGACATCTGCGGTCGATATGGAGACGGAGAGTTATATCCAGAGCCAGTTGAAGAAATTAGATAACAAGTGCACGATCTTTGTCATTGCGTACCGCATTTCTTCCATTAGAGATGCAGATCTGATCCTTGTCATGGATAACGGACGCATCATTGAACAGGGAACACATGAGCAGTTAGTGGCGGCGGGAGGTTATTACGCGACGGCTTTCCATAACCAGTATGGCGAGATCCCACAGGAAATTTTAAACGGAAAGGGGGAGAAATAAGATGGCAAGAAACAGATATGATATGGATGAGATATTAGAGGACAGTTTTGATGTAAACCAGCTCAAACGTCTTGCAGGTTACATTGCTCCCTACAAAAAGAAGATGGCAGGCGTTATTCTTCTGATGCTTTCTTCCTCGGCACTTACCATGGCGATCCCGATCTTTTTCCAGAATGTGATGGATCACAGCATCCCGGAAAAAGATATGAAATCGATCACATTTTACAGTATTGCGACATTACTGATCGCACTTTATTCGGGTATTTCCCTGCGGATCAAGATCAAGACCATGAGTGTGATCGGGCAGAATATCGTACATGATATCCGCTATGATATTTTCTGTCATCTGCAGGAACTTCCATTTTCCTATTATGATGACAGACCACATGGAAAAATTCAGGTGCGTGTGGTCAATTATGTGAACAGCCTAAGTGATCTTTTGAGCAATGGTATTGTCAACACATTCACAGATCTGTGCAACCTGATCTTTATTCTGATGTTTATGTTTGCACTCGATGTCCGGCTGACGCTGATCTGTCTGTGCGGATTGCCGGTTCTTGCATTTGTGATTATCTTAATCAAGAAAAAACAGCGCAGGGCATGGCAGATCCAGAGCAACAAACAGTCAAACTTAAATGCGTACATTGCGGAGAGTATCAATGGAATCCGTGTGACGCAGTCTTTTGTAAGGGAAAATGAGAATACCGGAATCTTTAATAACCTAAGTAAAAATTACCGGAAATCCTGGATGCGTGCGGTAATGTTTAACTTTACGATGGGACCGAGCGTGGATATTATTTCGACATTTACGACGGCACTGATCTATGTGCTGGGTGTCCGTTGGATTTTAGCACCGGATATGACACTGACCGTCGGTGTTCTGATCGCATTTACCGCGTACATTGGGCGTTTCTGGGCACCAATCAACACACTTGCCGGATTTTACAATTCTCTTTTGACAGCAATCTCTTATCTTGAGAGGATTTTTGAGACGATCGATGAGCCGGTGGGTGTCAGGGATGAGCCGGATGCAATCCCGATGCCGGAGGTGGCAGGAGAAGTGAAGTTTTCCCATGTGTCCTTTGGTTATGAGCCGGGGCAGAAGATTTTGGAGGATATCAATTTTACGGCAAAACCGGGTGAAACGTATGCGATCGTCGGCCCGACCGGGGCAGGAAAATCCACGATCGTAAATCTCATCAGCCGTTTTTACAATGTGGATTCCGGGAAAATCACGATCGATGGCATTGATATCTCGAAGGTGACACTTCATTCACTGCGCACCCAGATGGGAATCATGATGCAGGACAGCTTTATTTTTGCGGGGACGATCATGGATAATATCCGCTATGGCAACCGCAGTGCGACGGACGAGGAAGTCATCCGTGCCGCAAAAACAGTCTGCGCCCATGATTTTATTATGGAAATGGAAAACGGATATAAGACACAAGTCAATGAGAGAGGAAGCAGGCTATCCGCCGGACAGCGGCAGCTCATTTCCTTTGCGCGGGCATTGCTTGCCGATCCGAAGATCCTGATTTTAGATGAGGCGACGTCAAGCATTGATACCGAGACGGAACTGCTTTTACAGAAGGGATTAAATGAGCTTTTGAAAGGAAGAACGTCCTTTATCATTGCACACAGGCTCTCCACAATCAAAAATGCCGACTGCATCTTATATGTAGACAAAGGCGATATTTTAGAGCGTGGAAATCATGACGCACTGATGGAACAGAAGGGTGAGTATTACAAACTTTATATGTCACAGTATGATTTCTTAAAATGACAGGCACTGCGGTGCCATTTGCCAATCGAAAAACCGGAAAACACCATTTGACACCCGGATCTTATAAATAAAAACTGCCGCCTCACGGTGATATGTCCCCCTTTTTCTGAACTTACAGAGAAAAGGGTACATATATTCACCCGGAGGCGGCAGTTTTTATGAAAGTTTATTCATTTTTATGTTCTTTCCGGTATTCTGCCGGGCTTTTTCCAACGTATTTTTTGAACTTGATATGGAAATAATCGACATTCCGGTAACCGACTTTTTCTGCGATCGCATAAACTTTTAACTCTGAGGAACAGAGAAGCTCCATCGAGTGTTTGATGCGGACATGGTCGACGTATGAGTTGAAGTTTTCACCCATCTTTTTGCGGAAAATCTTTCCGAGATAGGAGCTGTTGTAACCAAACAGCGGTGCAATATTTTCTAATGTGATATTGCTTGCATAGTTGTGGTTGATGTAGTGCAGAATATCATCCAGCACGCTTTCACGGGAAGAGTTACCGATCGAGGACATGATCATCTCAAACTGTTCCGTAAAGTACAGGATGATCTCGTAGAGATAATATTTTTCTTCGATCAGACGGATGATATCCGCATTGCTCGGAAACGGGATATTTGCACCATTGTAAAGCCGGTTTGCCTGTTCCTTGATCTGCAGATAAAGATCTGTCAGGAAAAGCCGTATGGAATCAATCGAATCTGCAGTATGGTAAAGTTCATTGGTAAGCTGTGTCAAAGTCTCCGCTAACATATTGCGGTTGAATGCCTGAAGATATTCAAACAGGCTGGTAGCGTAACGGTTTAAAAAAGCGTCGTTTAAGATGGATTTTAAACTGTCCGGGTCCGGCAGTTCGGCATAACCGATCGTGTGCTGTTCCTGCTCGCAGAAGAAACGGCGTTCTAAGAGCTGTTTCGCCTGAATATAGGAAATATAGACTTCCGACAGGTCTGACACACGCGCACCATATGTAATAAAGAGACTGTCAAGAGGAGAATTCTCCTGTGGACGCCGTTCTCTCTGGTAACGCTCCAGAAAATCGTTAAACTTTTGAATGGCAAAAGTGCCTTTCAGCAAAATAACCTCATGATACTGCAGCGTAATGTTATCGTAGGAGTTATTATCCTGATTCGTCACGCGCAGAAGATCCGAAAAACGATAGGAGGCATCTGCAGTATTGTGACTGTATTTCTCATAGATCACAACCTGATAGGTGTCTGCTGTCAGATGGAGATCTGTTGTATTTATGTGGGAAAGATCGATATCATTCGTTAAAAGATCGCGGATGATGGTTTCTCTTGCCTTTTCACGGTAATGTTCCCGGGTATTTGCAGTTGCAGCATCCTTGTCTAAGTTTTCTTTGATCGAACGAAGAATCTCCTCAAGTTCATCCTCGTCGATCGGCTTTGTCAGATAATACTGCACTCCGTAACGGATGGCTTCCTGCGCATATTTGAAATCAGAGTAACCGCTTAAGATAATGACTTTTCCGGTAAAACCCTGTGCTCTTGCCTCCCGGATGACGTCAAGCCCTGACATTCCCGGCATGCGGATGTCTAAGAGGACAATATCCGGATGTAAAGAAAGAATCTGCTGATAGGCCAAATCACCGTTTGCAGCTTCTCCGGCGATCGTATAGCCGAGAGATTCCCAGTCGAACAGACATTTGATACCTTCCCGGATAATGGATTCATCATCTGCAATTAAAACGCGATACATAAAAATAACCTTCCTGTTCCAATGATAAAAGCACTAAACGTAAGTATAAATGCGAACGTTTTGTTTGTCAAATTTATCGAGTGTTTTATGTACAATTTAGAGGGTATTTTTTGCAGGGTGGGTATAGTAAGATGAGACAAAATGAGATAATTACAGGGAGGAAAATCCTCTGCGCCTGATAGCAGTCGCATTTTCCTTCGGAAAACAGGGAGGATTATCATATGAAATTCAGTAATGGATGCTGGTTGCAGAAAGAGCGCTGCGAGTGCTTTTCTCCGGCAGAAGTATATTTTTCAAAAATCGAGAAAGATCAGGTGACGATCTGTGCGCCGACAAGCAAGATCACACAGCGCGGCGATACCCTTGGCGGAATCAACCTCACGATCGTGATTTCAGCACCGTATGAGGAAGTGCTTAGGGTTCAGACTTATCATCACATGGGCGTGCAGAAAAAGGCACCGTCATTTGAGATCGCACCTGCGGAGAGCGGACATTTAAAGGCAGAAGATACGGAGGACAAACTGGTCATTTCAAGCGGTACACTGCGTCTGGAAGTGCAGAAAGAGAACGGAGCACTCACATTTTACCGCGGTGAGGAGAAAATCACTGCAAGCGGATGGAGAGATCTTGCATACATGAAGACCGACTGGAAAGGTTTTGCCTATGATAAAGGACCGGAAGATGCTTATATGAGAGAGCAGTTATCACTTTCCGTTGGCGAGCTGATCTATGGACTTGGCGAGCGTTTTTCTGCGTTTGTAAAAAATGGACAGAGCGTGGATATCTGGAACGAGGACGGCGGTACTTCCACAGAGCAGTCTTATAAAAATATCCCGTTTTATATTTCCAATAAAGGATACGGTGTGTTTGTAAACCATCCGGAGCGCGTGTCCTTTGAAGTTGCAACAGAGATGGTAACCAAGGTTGAATTTTCCGTGCCGGGTGAAAACCTTGACTATTTCCTGATCAACGGACCGACGATGAAAGAGGTGCTGATGCGATATACAGACATTACTGGAAAACCGTCACTTCCGGCACCGTGGACATTCGGTCTCTGGCTGTCCACATCCTTTACGACAAACTATGATGAAAAGACAGTCAACAGTTTTGTCGATGGAATGTTTGACCGCAAGATCCCGTTATCCGTATTCCATTTTGACTGCTTCTGGATGAAAGATTTCAACTGGTGTGATTTTACCTGGGATTCAAGAGTATTCCCGGACCCGGAGGGCATGTTAAAACGTCTGAAAGCAAAAGGATTAAAGATCTGTGTCTGGATCAACAGCTATGTGGGACAGGAGTCATCCATGTTCAAAGAGGGTGTCGAGGGCGGTTACTTCTTAAAACGTCCAAATGGCGATGTATGGCAGTGGGATATGTGGCAGCCGGGACTTGCCATTGTGGACTTTACTAACCCTGCAGCCTGCGAGTGGTACAGCAAAAAGTTAGAGGCACTGCTCGATATGGGTGTTGACTGCTTCAAGACCGACTTTGGTGAGAGAATCCCGACAGATGCGGTATATTACGACGGTTCTGATCCGGTCAAGATGCACAACTACTATACATACCTTTACAATAAGGTGGTATTTAACGTATTAAAGAAGAAAAAAGGTGAAAAAGAGGCTGTTCTTTTTGCACGTTCTGCAACTGCAGGCGGACAGAAGTTCCCGGTTCACTGGGGCGGTGACTGCTGGTCTGATTATGAATCCATGGAGGAGAGCCTTCGCGGAGGCCTGTCACTGACAAGTTCCGGTTTTGGATACTGGAGCCATGATATCGGAGGATTTGAGAGTACATCCACACCGGACGTCTATAAGAGATGGTGTGCTTTCGGACTTCTTTCTTCCCATTCAAGACTGCATGGATCTACTTCTTACCGTGTGCCGTGGGCATATGATGAAGAAGCAGTGGATGTGGTACGCTGCTTTGCACAGCTTAAGGCATCTTTGATGCCATATCTGTACCGCAATGCGATCGAGACGTCAAAGACCGGTATCCCGATGATGCGGAGCATGGTGCTTGAATTTACCGAGGACAAGAACTGTGCTTACCTGGCAACCCAGTATATGTTAGGTGATTCCTTACTGGCTGCACCAATCTTCCGTGATGACAGCATCGCAGAGTACTATCTGCCGGAGGGAACCTGGACATCCTTACTGACCGGAGAAGTCAAAGAGGGCGGTAAATGGTATACAGAAAAACATGGTTATTTAAGCATTCCTCTCTATGTCAAAGAGGGCAGCATCGTGGCTATGGGTGCAAGAAATGACAATGCGGTTTATGATTATGCGGACGGAGTGACATTCCGTGCTTATGCATTGAAGGATGGCATTAAAGCGGAGACTGTTGTCTATGGAACAGAAAATGAAAAAGAAGCATCTGCAGACGTTGTAAAGAATGGAACTTCCTATGAAATTACAGTGGAGAGCAAAAAGGCATCCAAAGTGGCATTGATGAATGTCGGTGCTCCAAAGCAGGTAAACGGTGCATCCTATACACAGGATGGAGAAAATGTCATCGTAGAGTTTCACGGGGACGGCAAGGCTGAGGTTGTATTTTAATGCAGGAAACATACATTGAAGAAATTTTAAAAGAGCTGACTTTAGAAGAAAAAATCGGTATGATCCACGGTGCGGGTTTATTCCGCACCGAAGGAGTGGAGCGGCTTTCCATCCCACCGCTCTATATGTCGGATGGACCGATGGGAGTGCGCGCAGAATTTGCGGACAATGAATGGCGGAATGTCGGGACGACGGAAGATTATGTGACTTATCTTCCGTGCAACAGCGCCATTGCATCCACCTGGAACCGTGATCTGGCAAAGAAAGCCGGAGAAGTGCTGGGCGAGGAGGCAAGAGGCAGGGGCAAAGATGTGATCTTAGCTCCGGGCATCAACATCAAGCGGAGTCCGCTCTGTGGCAGGAATTTTGAATATATGAGCGAAGATCCAGGACTCATCGAAGAACTGGTTGTACCGATGATCGAGGGAATCCAGGAAAACGATGTCGCGGCATGCGTGAAGCATTTTGCGGCAAACTCACAGGAAACTGAAAGACTCTGGGTGGATACAATCATCGATGAGGCAGCACTGGAAGAAATTTATTTTCCGGGATTTCAAGCGGCGGTAGAAAAGGGACACACCCTTGCTCTGATGGGAGCCTATAATCTGTTAAACGGTGAGCACTGCTGTATGAGTAAGTCCCTGCTCAACGAGAAGCTGCGGAAAGACTGGTCATTTGACGGCGTGGTAATCTCCGACTGGGGTGCTGTGCATGATACGAAACTGGCGGCAGAGTCCGGGCTGGATCTTGAGATGGATGTCAAGTATCAGTTCGACGAACAGTACATGGCAGATCCTCTGTTAAAAGCAGTGAAGGATGGAGAAATCGAAGAATCGCTGGTGGATGAGAAAGTGCGCAATATCCTTCGCATGATGCTGCGCTTAAAAATGATCGGACCAGAGAGAAAACATCGTAAGACAGGCGCATACAATACGGAGGAACACCGCAGGGCAGTGCTCGATGTGGCGCGCGAGTCCATGATTTTACTGAAAAATGAAGATCAGGTATTGCCGCTTCAGGCAGAATCCGGCTGTAAGGTTGCCGTGATCGGTGTAAATGCCGCTGCGGTCCATTCGAACGGGGGAGGAAGTGCAGAAATCAAGGCACTGTATGAGATATCACCGCTTATGGGAATCAAAAAGTTACTTGGTGGAAATGTGAAAGTTTCCTACGCACCGGGCTATGTGATTCCGGATAAGAAAGAGGCATCTGAGATCAACTGGCAGGCGGCGAGCACGGAGACTGCAGAGAATACCGAAAAGGAAAGCACTGTAAGTGGAAGAACACTGGATGAAAAACAGCAGGAAGCCTTAGCGGAAGCAGTTGCGCTGGCAAAAGCAAGTGACATTGTTATTTTTGTGGGCGGACTGAACCACGATTTTGATGTGGAGGGACTTGACCGCGTGAACATGAAACTGCCATACGGGCAGGATGAAGTAATCGATGCTCTGCTAAAGGCCGTGCCGGATACGGTGGTCTGCATGTATGCAGGTGCACCGGTTGAGATGCCGTGGGCAGAAAAGGCAAAAGCAATCCTCTGGAGCTACTATGCCGGTATGGAAGGGGGAACAGCCCTGGCAGAGATCTTGTCTGGAAAAGTAAATCCATCCGGAAAGCTGGCAGAAACATTTATCCGTGATGCGTCGCAGTGTCCGGCACATACGATCGGAACATTTGGAAAGAAAGACCGTGTGGAGTACAGGGAAGGTGTGATGGTCGGTTACCGTTATTATGACACAAAAAAAACAGATGTCCTGTTCCCGTTTGGTCATGGACTTTCCTATACGGCATTTACCTATAATGATCTTGAAATTATACGGCAGCAGGAAAATGGCAGACAGACCGTGAAAGTTTCCTGTTCGGTAACCAATACAGGAGAACATGCAGGGAAAGAGACCGTTCAGATTTATGTGGCACCGGAACAGAAAAAAGACAGACCGGTTCATGAACTGAAAGCGTTTGAAAAAGTCAGGCTTGATGCCGGGGAAACAAAGAGGATCTGTGTTATTTTGGAGGAAAGAGATTTTTCCCGTTATGACACAGACAAAAAGATGCCGGTTCCGGTAAATGGAACGTATGAAATTCAGGTTGGCGCATCTTCGACAGATATCTGCCTTTGTGGAAAAATAGACCTTTTTTTTGCAGAAGGTTAAATGATGACTATTGAAAAGAAACTCTGACTTTGCTATGATAAAGTCAGGTTTTTTTTATGGGATTTTTTGGGGGGCGGATAGGTGAGAATATGTCTGAAAAGAGCAAGGTATTAGTCGTAGATGATAAACAGGTCGAACGTGTCATGATGAAAAGAATTTTGAGCGGTACGTACGAGGTGATAGAGGCAGAAAATGGCAAGGAAGCATTTGAGATTCTTTATGAACGAAGCACGGAGATAACGGCGGTACTTTTAGATATCGTTATGCCGGAGTATGACGGGTATTATTTTCTGGAACGGTATCATAAAGCGCAGATGTATCAGGCGATACCTGTCATTGTACTTACGATGGAGGTTGACATTGAGACAGAGATTAAATGCCTGGGCATGGGAGCATGGGATTTTATCCGGAAACCTTATGATGCGGATGTTGTCCGGTTCCGGCTGAAGAATGTGATTGGCAGCAGCAGTCAGAATATCAGCAAAGCGTTAAAGTACCGTGCAGAATATGATATCCTTACCGGCATCTATAATAAGACCCATATGTTTCAGGCGACATCTTCTATGTTAGAGCGATATCCGGACCGGCATTTTGCTTTTGTGCGGATGGATATTGAAAAGTTCCAGCTGATCAATTCTTTCTTTGGAATGAGTGCAGGGGACATGCTGCTGAAATATATTGCAGACCTTTTGATATGTGCAGTCAGAAACCGCAGTGACGTTACCTTTGGCAGGATGGATGCGGATATATTCTGCTTCTGCGTATCCTATGAAAATACAAAAGAACTGGTCGAAAGTTTTGATAAAATGCGTGATATCTTAAGCAGATACCCGCTTGATTTTGATATTGTACCGATATTTGGTGTTTATCTGATCGCTGGAAAGAAAATAACACCGGATCACATGTACGATCGTGCCAACCTTGCGGCAAAGCACTGCAAAGGCAATTATATCCGTAACTATGCATTTTATACACGGCAGATGAGCCAGGAGATCGAGAAGGAACAGCGGATCGTAAACAGCATGAAAAGTGCACTGGAAAATCATGAATTTGTTGTATTCTATCAGCCAAAATACGGGCTCAGCGATAATCAGATCGCAGGAGCGGAGGCGCTGGTTCGCTGGAAACATCCGGAACGTGGAATGATTTCACCGGGAGAGTTTATACCGGTATTTGAACGGAATGGATTTATCACAAAGCTGGATTATTATGTGTGGGAGCAGACCTGCATCCAGCTTAGAAAGTGGATGGATGAAGGAAAGAATCCGCTTCCGATATCCGTCAATCTTTCGAGGATCAGTCTTTACAACAAAGATATCGTGAATGTGATCTGCAATCTGGTGGACAGTTACCGGATTCCACGCAGACTGTTTCAGGTAGAACTGACAGAGAGTGCATACAATACAAATCCCAAAGCAGTGCAGGATATGATGCAGCGTTTGCGCGAAGAGGGATTTTACATTCTGATGGACGATTTTGGAAGTGGTTATTCTTCTTTAAATGTTTTAAAGGATATTGTGGTTGATGTTTTAAAGATGGACATGAAGTTTTTTGCCGGTGATGACAGGGAAGGACGCGGAGAAAATATCATGGCGGCAGTGATCCGTATGGCAAAATGGCTGAATATGCCGGTTGTTGCGGAAGGCGTGGAACGGATCGAACAGGTGGAATTTTTGCGGAGTATTGGCTGTGAATATGTACAGGGATATTATTTTGCAAAACCGATGCCTGTGGAAGAATACGAAAAACTGCAGTTTGACAGACCGCATGCGGAGAGAAAGAAAGAGACAGAACGCTTAGTTGACATAGATAGCCTGTGGACGCCGGCCTCCCAGCTGGAGTCACTCTTTTTAAATGCGAAACAGGGTGTGGCTGTCTATGAGTACGGCAAAGAACAGATTGAGATAATACGCGTAAATAATGCGTATTATGAGGTGTTTGGATATCAGGATATCAGTCAGAAAAAAGATATTTTTCAGGGAATTCCAAAACGATATCATAAACGTATTCTGGATGCCTTTTTTTATACAGCAGATAAAGGACGTGAAACACAATGTGAATTTTCCAGGAAGAATGAAGCAGGAGAAGAAATTTTTATATCATTAAAGCTGTATGATGTAGGAATTGTAGGAAATAAACATATCATATATGGTGTTTTCTTAAATGTGACAGAACCAAAACAACTGGAATGGGAATTAGAAAAATACAGGCTGTTATTATCCGGAAAAACGAAAGACAGGGAGATGGAACAGGAAAAAGAACAATCGGAGGAATGATAGAAAAATGTGTGAGGTATTGGAAAAATTAAGAGCATGGGGATGCGATTTAGATGGAGCTTTAGAGCGTTTTTTAGGAGATGAGGAATTATATAAAAGCTGCCTTCCGATGGTGGCGGAGGACGAGTCTTTTGATGGATTAAAAGAGGCACTTGCAGAAGATGAGAGAAAAAAGGCCTTTGACTGTGCACATACTTTAAAAGGTGTCTTTGCCAATATGGGAATCACACCGATGTTTGATACGGTCGAAAAAATTGTAGAGCCGCTTCGTGCCGGAATAAATGATGGACTGATGCCGGTATATGAGGAATTGTCCAGGGAAAGAGAACATCTTAGAAGCATTATCCGGATCGAGGGAGAATAAGACGCGTGAAGATTTATATGACGGATATTGTTCCATTTGGGGATGAAAAGATATTTGCACAGATGCTGCCTTTTATCACGGAAGACCGGAAAAATAAAATAATGCAATTGAAAAAAAAAGAAGACCGGTGCAGATCTTTAGCAGCAGGATTATTGTTAGAGTATGCCCTGAGGGAATATGGAATCAGTCTGTTACCAGGGAAAATGCAGCAGATGTATCTTAGATTCGGAGAGAAAGGAAAACCGGTATTAAATGGAAAAACCGGTATACATTTTAACCTGTCACATTCGGGAAGATATGTGGCAGGTGTTTTTTCAGATGAAGAAGTTGGAATTGATGTGGAACAGATCCGGAAAGGACAGATGAAAGTGGCAGAACGTTTTTTCTGTCCGGAGGAATATCTGGCATTACAAAAGGGAAAAATGAAAAAAGCAGACTGTTATTTTACAGAGTTATGGACAAGAAAAGAAAGTTATATCAAAGCGGTTGGAAAAGGGATGGCATTGGATCTTGCATCGTTTTGTGTACTGCAGGATCAGGTTAAATTTTTAAAAGCGGGGCAGACGGGAGAATGGTATCTGCAAAGCTATGATCCCGCAAGTGGATATATATTGTCAGTATGTGCCAAAAAATGTACAAAATGCGAAATTCAATGGATCAGTAAAGAGATGTTTACACAGAAATTTATTTGACGGAAAACTGGAAAGAATTTATAATAATCGCTGAAATGACAAGTAAGGAGGAAGATTCATGTACGACGAATTGACCGAACAGGACATAAAAAAGATGGAAGAGGAGATTGAGTACCGGAAACTTGTGGTGCGCAAAGAGGCCTTAGAGGCAGTGAAGGAGGCAAGAGCGCAGGGAGACTTAAGTGAGAATTTCGAGTACCATGCGGCAAAGAAAGATAAGAACCAGAATGAGAGCCGTATCCGCTATTTAGAGAGAATGATCAAAACCGCAAAAGTGATTTCAACGGATTCTGCGGAGGATGAAGTTGGTATGAATAATACGGTGACGGTTTATTTTGAGGAGGACGATGAGGAAGAAGTTTATAAACTTGTGACCACCGTCCGCGGTAATTCTTTAAAGAATCTGATCAGCAATGAGTCACCGCTTGGAAAGGCATTGCTTGGACATAAGGTCGGTGACCGCGTGGAAGTGGCTGTCAATGAGAATTATTCCTATTATGTTGTGATACGAAAGATCGAGAATACCGTGGATGACGGTTCCGATAAATTACGAAGCTTTTAGCAGAAAGAGGGATTTATGAGACTTACAGAATTATTAAATACAGAGAATGTAACGATTTCCTGTGAACTGTTCCCGCCGAAACAGGGTGCACAGTTAGACAACTACAAAAAGATTGTCGGTGATATGGCAGCATTGAAACCGGCATATATGAGTGTTACTTATGGTGCAACCGGCGGAACTTCTGATTATACGGTAGAACTTGCAAATGAAGTGAGAAATGTGAATCATATTCCGGCACTGGCACATCTCACCTGTGCATCTTCGACTAAGGAGAAAGTTGCCTCTGTGATTCAGGAGTTAAAAGAAAAGCAGATTGAAAATGTACTTGCACTGCGCGGAGATATCCCGCAGAATGCGGATTTCCCGCTGCCAAATCAGTATAAACATGCAAGTGAGCTGATCTATGATATCAAATCACAGGGAGATTTCTGTATCGGCGGAGCCTGCTATCCGGAAGGACATCCTGAGTCACAGACATTAGAGGAAGATCTGATCCATTTGAAAGAAAAAGTGGATGCCGGATGTGAGTTCCTCACAACACAGATGTTCTTTGACAATAATATTCTTTATAACTTTATGTACAAAGCACTAAAACATGGAATCGATGTTCCTGTCGTAGCAGGAATTATGCCGATCACCAACGCAAACCAGGTAAAACGGAGCATTGCCCTGTCCGGAAGTTTGGTACCGCGCCGTTTCCTTGCAATCGTTGACCGTTTTGGAAGTGACCCGGCTGCCATGAAACAGGCAGGTATCGCCTACGCGACAGACCAGATCATCGATCTGATCGCAAACGGTGTCAATCATGTGCATATTTATACGATGAACAAACCGGATGTCGCAGGAGCGATCCTTGAGAATCTTTCGGATATTTATGTGAGGGATTAGTACGGCTATTTGTTTCCGAACAAAATATATAGCTTTTATGAAAAAAATAATATCATTAGCTGCTTAGAAATGGAGATTAATGTGAAAAAACAGGAAGAAATTTTTCGTGAGATCCAGGAGATGATGGGAGAGACAAAAGAAGGAAGAATCCGCTGGAGTGTAGAGGTTATGACTACCGAGGCAAATCCGGCAGAAGAAAAACCCGTTGAGCATGAGGACGGATTAGACTGGACGATTGATGAGTGCTATGTTTCTTACTATTGTAAATATAAAGGAAAAGATTTTTGTCTGATCACTTATGAAATGTTAAAAACTGCAAACAGAAGCATAGGAGAGCAGAAAGTAAAATCAAGCAATATGGTATTTTTACCACCACTTGGCATGCGTTTTTTTGATATTCATGCACTGCTGCCATATAGCATAGAGGTATCGAATGTATTACTTGACGCAATACACCGTCTCTGGGTAATGCTGCTTGATATGTATAAAGTGGACAAGGGCAGTATCTATTTGAATGTAAGACCTGGAACACTCACGATCGAGGATGAAAAGAATTGACAGGAACGATTTTTACGTCATGATCATTTAGGGGAGGAGAGGTAATATCTGTTGAAAAAACAAACCAGAACAAAAACAGCAATGAAACTGTCTGCTATGATTGTGTCTGCATTTATGATGCTGGCGGCCTGCACAGAAACAGTGCAGAAACAAAAGATACCTGGTGCAACATATATGGGAGGGAACAATACGATTACTGAGATCTGTAAAGAACTTGACTCTGCGGGAGCTGCGCATGTAGACATATTTCGGGAATGGGCGGTTGATTTTGCAGATTCCGCAGGAAAAAATGCGAAGCTGGAAGATACATGGTCAGATCCTGGAAAAATGAAAGCGGATATCGGTAAATGTATGGATGGCTGGGAACAGAATCATGATTATTCAGATGCGGACTGTAGAATGACAGCTTTTCTTCTGTTAGATGGGGTGATCCGCTCGGAATTAACGGAAGATCATTATGAGGGAACCTATCTGATGTTTGATACAGAAGCGATAGATAATGTGGACAGATATGAAATCCTAAAAGAGAACAAAGACATGTTTACCACACTTTATGGTGAAAAGAGTGTTACGGATGACAGACATCCGGAATCTGCATTTTGCGACAGCTGGAAAGAATATGGATTTCAAATAGACAATGACAGAATATCACTTCTTAGTATCGTAATATATGATCCATATTCGGATGCTGTTTTTGTAGGTCATACAGGTATCCTGATAAAGTATAGTGATTATTATTTGTTTGTAGAAAAGATTGCATTTGAACAGCCATATCAGGCAACCAGGGTGCAGACAATTGATGAACTGCTCGATATCTTGTCCTTAAGACCGGAATATTTTGGAGAAGAGGGAGAACCCGGACCATTTGTTTATCATAATGGAGATTATATTGGAACGTTAAAGAGGACGACTTAAGAAAGCATAAGGAGAATGCAGATAAAAGAAAGTTATACCGGTAATGGGAGAGACTTTCAGATACCTGCCGGGAGGTATCTGAAAGTCCGGGAGTGAATGCAAATAGAACCGTTGGGTATGATGTGCCGGTTATGTACAAAAGAGTATCATAAAAGGGTTATTTATTTGAGCTGTCTGCATCGATTACAGATTGGATCTGTTTCATCAGAGTATCATAGTTATCCTGATTATCGATTCCACCGAGCATCGGATCACCCACGATGTTACCATTTCTGTCGACGAGTATTGTGGTAGGAAATGCCATGATATTGGAGGCATATTTGCCTGCATCTGAAGATGAATCAATAGAAAGATTGCGGTATTTAGCACCTTGGCTTTCAAGAACAGAGGCAGCTTCTTTGATAGCCGATTCATTTCCATCGAAGGTTTCTGTGTTGATGCCGACTACTTCTCCTCCCATTGCCCTGACTGCATCATTTAATTCATTCAGTTTGGATAACTCAGCAACACAAGGCTTGCAGCCGGTAAACCAGAAATTGATGACAGTTACTGCATTTTCGGAAAAAAGACTTTCGTCAACAGAATTACCATCGAAATCCTGACCTGAGAAATTTTTGAATGGTGATGCATCTTCAGAATTAGTATTCTGTCCATTGTTATCAGATTCTGTAGTTTCTTTTTCAATTTCTGTGATCTGTTCTTCAATTTTTCGTATGGTTTCAATATCATCAGTAAGTGTTTTGAATTCGTCATCAGTAAAAGAATCTTTGTTTGAGTCAGCGGTATCAGCCAGATAATCAGCATAATTTCCGTTTGAATCTGCAGTGTTTTTATTCATCAGACCAAATAATTTGTCCCATATATCTTTATGCTCTGCAAAGATCCGGTTCTCCTGCTGATATAAATCATCCAATTTCGTGTTGGAATTGTCCGCAGATGCCGTGCTGTCTTCAGCCGTAGTATTCTGTGGTTCTGTGGTGCTTACAGTTTCTTTTCCGCTGCAGGATGTAAGCAGCAGTGCGATGCTGAGTGTGACAACTGAAATAAATGTAATTTTTGTTTTCATGGATAATTGCTCCTTTTTTAAATTGTAATAAGATTAATAGTTACTGGTTTATGACTGCTGGTTACTGTTGTTCTTTTTTTTACATGATTTCCCCATAAACTGGTAGTGGATCGCATCTTTAGGACAGGCTTTTATACAGGCTCCGCATCGTATGCATTCCGGATGATCTGGAGTTTTACACACATCCACATCCATTTTACATGCCTTTTGGCATTGCCCGCATCCGATGCAGCTGCTGTTCTCAATTTTAATAGAAAGAAAGCTGACTTTATTAAATAATGAGTAGATTGCTCCAAGAGGACAGATCCATTTACAGAATGGTCTGTAAAACAAAATACTTAACACAATAACTGTGATTAAAATAAGGCATTTAAAAGAAAAAAGTTTTCCCAGTGCAGAACGTATAGCGGCATTTCCAAGTGCGAGAGGGATAGCTCCTTCCAGGACACCCTGAGGACAAATATATTTACAGAAGAAAGGATCTCCCATTCCGATAGAGTTCGTTACCAGCATCGGAAGAAGTATAACAAAAATGATCAGGATGATATATTTTAAATAGCGCAGCGGTCTGAGCCGGGCTGTAGAAAATTTTTTCCCGGGTATTTTATGAAGTAAATCCTGAAACCATCCAAACGGACACAGAAAACCACATATAAATCTTCCGAGTGTTACACCGAGTAAAATAAAAAATCCGGTTATGTAGTATGAAAATTTAAATCCTGATGAACCGACAACTGCCTGAAAAGCCCCAATTGGGCATGCTCCGGTTGCCGCAGGACAGGAGTAACAATTTAATCCTGGTACACATACGTTTTTTACGCTGCCCTGATATATTTTACCTTTCCATAAATTAGGAATATGGATATTCGTAAGCAGCGTGGCAGCTGCCTGTATCCATCCGCGTAGTACAGCTATATTTTTTGATAGAAAAGTCTTTTTTTTATCCAATTCCGACACACTCCAGACATAATTTTATTGCTTTACCGAGCACGACAGCTGCTTCTCCTCTGACCGCACCGTAGCTTATCATGGTGATACCTGAGATGAGCAGGATCGACTGATAGATTTTTTTGCACTTCAAGATATTTTACTCCTTTCATTTGTTGTATTTATTGACCAGCTGATGTTAGTATTATACAATAGCTGTTGTAAAATTTGTGTTAAGAAGCGGGTGAATGAATTTTGAGATTATTGATAGTTGAAGATGAGAAACAAATGTGTGACATGGTTGCAAAACGGCTGTATGATGCAGGGTACGAGGTGGATACCTGTTATGATGGGGAAGAGGCTTTTGAAAGTGTCCTGACGGAAAATTATGATCTGATTGTTCTGGATCTGAATCTGCCCGGTATGGATGGAATGGAGATTTTAAAGGAACTCAGACAGAGAAATGAGGAGACAAAGGTTCTTATATTATCTGCAAGAGGGCAGATTGCGGATAAGGTTGAAGGACTGGATGCAGGGGCAAATGACTATATGGAAAAACCATTTCATCTGCAGGAACTTGAGGCGCGTATCAGAAGTCTGACAAGAAGAAAATTTGTGCAGAAAGATGTGTGTCTGGAAAGTGGTGGGATAAAGTTCGATACGGTAAGACGTGAGGCATATGCAAAAGGGAAAATGATTTCCCTGACAAGAAAAGAAAATGGTATTTTGGAATATTTACTTTTGAATCCTGGAAGACCGGTAAGTCAGGAGGAATTGATGGAACATGTCTGGGATGCATCCGTGGATAGCTTTAGTGGTGCCATCAGAGTACACATGTCTTCGCTTAGAAAAAAGCTTAAGGCTGAGCTTGGATATGATCCGATTTTAAACAAGGTGGGAGAGGGATATAAAATACGGGAGGAGTCTGAACGATGAAAAGAATGTCACTGCAGTGGAGGCTTACCTGTATCATTACAGTATATATTGCAGTTATATGTGGATGTCTGACGATGTTTGTCTATAAAAATGGCGTGTATTATATCGATTCCCTGCAGGAGACTGTGGATGCCCAGGGAGAGGATAACGGGGAGAATACGGATGAAATATATATCAGCATTCCAGATGATAAGTGGGATGAGTTTGCCAATGATTTTTCTATCCAGGCATATAATAATAAGGAAGATTACAAAAAAAACAGTCTGCTGATATCAGCCATATTGGCATTTATTGGCGGGGTAGTTACATATTTTATAAGTGGGCATGCACTCAGACCAATCCGTGAATTTTCTGATAAAATTGAAGAAGTACAGGCGCAAAATCTGGCAGCTTCACGAATAGAAGAAAATAAAGTTAAAGAATTGAACCAGCTTAGCGTTTCGTATAATAAGATGCTTGAACGTCTCTCGGACGCATTTGAGATACAGAGGCAATTTACCGCAAATGCAGCACATGAACTGCGGACGCCATTATCTTTGATGCAGGTACAGCTTGATCTTTATAATTCTACACGGCATCCGGATAATGATGCTGATACATTGCAGACAATAAAGATGGTTACCGAGCAGAATGGAAGACTCAGTAAAATGGTAAAAACGCTCCTTGATATGAGTGAACTCCAGACTGTGGGACGGGATGATGAAATTATGGTTGACGCGCTTGTTGATGAAGTGTTAGCAGATCTGGATCCCCTTGCACAGGAAAAAAACATAAAACTTACTGGAAAATGTAAAAATATAACGATGGTTGGAAGTGACATTCTTATTTACAGGCTGGTATACAATCTTGTTGAGAATGCCATAAAATATAATCATTCGGGCGGACAGGTTACAGTAACTGCATACCGGAAGGAAAAACATGTTTATCTGTCCGTGGAGGATACGGGAAACGGAATCCCTGAGGAACTCAGGGAACGCGTGTTTGAACCATTCTTTCGTGTGGATAAATCCAGAAGCCGGGAACTTGGCGGTGTAGGACTTGGACTTGCGCTTGTCCGTGAAATCGTGAGAGTGCATGATGGCAGTATTGCAGTCAGATCAAATCCGTCTGGAGGAACGGTTTTTGATGTAATATTACCACTGTGATCGATCATAATTTATTAGTTACATCTGGTTATCTTGTGCCTGGGGTATTTAATTCTTTTCTATTGAACTATAAGGCAGATTATTTTCAGAAAATAATTGTTTATTTATCCCAGGATTTTTAGATTTTTGATGGGACGATCAGAGAAAATATTTTATTTGACAGAAATGTCCCGGACGATGAGATCATGATGGCACTGGAAAAGGAGAATCTTTCCTGCCTGGTTCGTGATTCTGCCAGGGGACTTTTGAGGAACTGATGAAATCAGATCCGTATTTTACGGAACTTTATATGTCACAGGATAAAAAACTTGCATTTTGAGAACAGGCGTGTATAATAAAGCTGTTATAAAAAAAACAGATCATCACAAAAGTGATGTCGAAAACAAAAAATGGGGTGCTCGCACAGGCGGGCTGAGAGTAAGCGGACGCTTTAACCCGGAACCTGATTTGGATAATGCCAACGTAGGGAGATAATGAATCACAAGTGGTTTTTGTGCAGGAATCTTTGGTTGGGTTCCTGCACTTTTTGTTTTTGGTCGATTGCGCCGATAAGGCTGCATGAAGATAAATGATATATTACAGCGGCAGATTGGGGGCACCACCTTAGGTCGCTATACAAAATTAATGCAGAAAAAACAAGGGAGGAAAATCCTCTGCTCACCAATGGGCTCGCATTTTCCTTCAGAAAACAAGGAGGATTCTATGTACACAGCATTAACAATCGCTGGAAGTGATTCTAGTGGAGGCGCCGGCATCCAGGCAGATATTAAGACAATGACCGCAAACCGCGTATACGCGATGAGTGCGATCACGGCTCTGACTGCCCAGAATACGACCGGCGTAACAGATATTATGGAGGTAACTCCGAAATTTTTGGCAGAGCAGCTGGATAGTATTTTTACGGATATTCATCCGGATGCGATCAAAACCGGAATGGTCTCGTCGAGTGAACTGATCGAGACAATTGCGGAAAAACTGACAGAGTATCATGCAAAAAATATTGTGGTGGATCCTGTCATGGTGGCAACCAGCGGGGCAAGACTGATCAGCGGGGACGCCATCAGCACATTGAAAAGTAAATTATTGCCTCTTGCAACTGTTATTACTCCGAATATCCCGGAAGCAGAAGTGCTTTCCGAAATGGAGATCAAAACAGAAGCAGATATGGAAAAAGCAGCAGAAGTCATTTGTAACACTTTAGGCTGTGCGGTTTTATTGAAGGGTGGACATCAGTTAAATGATGCCAACGACCTTCTTTTCCAGAAAGGAAAAGAGCCGGTGTGGTTTCATGGAAAGAGAATTGACAATCCAAATACCCATGGAACAGGCTGCACGCTTTCTTCCGCAATCGCATCGAATCTTGCAAAAGGAAGGGATTTAGAAACTTCCGTCAGGTATGCGAAAAATTATATTTCCGGCGCACTTGCCGCCATGCTTGACCTTGGAAAAGGAAGCGGACCTATGAACCATGCATTTGCGATCGAAGGAGAGTACGAAGGATGAATGAAAAGAGAACTTCCGTTTTTTCAAACGGATTAATCTGGTTTGGTGCGGGCGTATCTTTAGCCGAAATACTGACAGGTACATACTTTGCACCGCTTGGCTTTGGAAAAGCAATGGCAGCGATTCTGCTCGGTCATCTGATCGGCGGACTTATGATGTTTGCGGCAGGAATGATCGGAGCGAAAGAGCGCAAAAGTGCCATGGAAACTGTAAAAATGAGCTTTGGCGAGAAGGGAAGCCTTCTTTTTGCCGTATTAAATGTATTACAGCTTGTTGGATGGACTGCGATCATGATCTATGATGGCGCACTTGCGGCAGACGGCGTTTTACATACCGGAAACTGGGTGTGGGCAGTCATCATTGGTGCTTTGATCATTGTGTGGATTTTTATTGGACTGACCAATCTTGGCAAATTAAATACGGTTGCCATGACAGCACTTTTTATTTTATCACTGGTACTTTTTAAAGTGATCTTCTTTGGCAGCGGCAGCATGACGCCGATCGTGGATGACGGAAGTTTGACATTCGGAGCTGCCGTAGAGCTTGCGGTGGCAATGCCGCTTTCCTGGCTGCCGCTGATCAGTGATTATACAAGAGAAGCCCAAAAACCGTTTGTAGCAACACTCGCAAGTGTGATTGTCTACAGTCTGGTCAGCATTTTTATGTACATGATCGGTATGGGAGCGGCTATTTTTACCGGTGAATATGACATTGCGCAGATTATGTTAAAAACCGGTTTCGGCGTTGTCGGACTTCTCATTATTGTATTTTCCACGGTTACAACAACCTTCCTGGATGCCTATTCCGCAGGAGTTTCTAGTGTTTCCATTTCCTCAAAGATTCAGGAAAAATGGGCGGCAATTGTTGTTACTGTGATTGGAACTGTCGCAGCAATCGTTTATCCGATGGATAACATTACAAACTTTTTATATCTGATCGGTTCTGTTTTTGCTCCGATGATCGCAGTGCAGATCGCAGATTACTTCATTTTAAAGAAAGCAGATGCCGGAAAATCTGCATTTCAGTGGCGTAATCTGATCGTATGGCTTGCCGGATTTGTGATTTACCGCATATTGATGCAGGTGGATACGCCGGTTGGAAATACGCTGCCGGATATGGTGGTCACAGTCATTCTCTGCCTGATTGTGGAAAAAGCTGCAGGGGCAGTAAAATCAAAATAGGAACTGTTGCAGTCTTATCATTCTTTTTTTAGAATGTGGTATGTGGCAGATTCTGGGAAAAGAGGACAAAATGAAAAAATTTAATTTAAAGAAATTGACAGTTACAGCAATCTTAGCAGCAGTAGCGGTGGTGGGAAGTTTATTTTCCTTCCCGGTATTCGGTTCAAAATGTGCACCGGTACAGCATCTGGTAAATATTTTATGCGCAGTTACCGTAGGACCGTGGTGGGCACTGGCACAGGCATTTATTGCGGCGCTGATCCGTAATCTGTTAGGACTGGGAAGCCCTCTGGCATTCCCGGGAAGCATGTGTGGTGCATTGCTTGGCGGACTTCTCTATAAGTATGGGAAAAAACTTCCATTTGCCTATATTGGCGAAGTAGTTGGAACCGGAATCATTGGTGGAATGCTCTCTTATCCGGTGGCATATCTTGTCATGGGTAATAAAGCAGCGGCGTTATTCACATTTGTTGTTCCGTTTCTGATCAGCACCTGTGGAGGAACGATCATTGCCATTATTATTACTCTGCCGTTGAAAAAATCAGGTATGCTTGGCAGAATGAAGGAAAGTTTAGAAGAGTAAGATAGAAATCAAAAATTTTGGATTATCATTTACCACGATCCGGCTGGATACCGTGGGTTTTTAAAGAAAATGTCGGAGGCTCTGCTATTGTTGGCGGAGCCTTTTTTAGTTTGCGCGCCATGGGCGCACTCTAACGGGTGCAAGTCCCGAACACGCCCAGATAGTGGGAAGTGTATAGCTGAACAGCAAATATCGGAGATTTAAGGCAGAAGAATTATCGGAAACTGACATTGCATGGATCTTTGATCAGGAGTATTTTGAGCATCCGCAGTGTCTGAAAATGTATAAATGGAAGCGGAGATCAAAATAAATTCCTGAAACTAAAACTACAGATATAATGAAAAATATGGAGGCTAGTGAAATGAATATTCGAAGAGCAAACGAAAAAGATATCCCAAGACTGATTGAATTATTAGAGCAGGTGCTTCAAATCCATGCAGATATAAGACCGGATATTTTTATTCCTGGGACGACAAAGTACACAGAGGATGAACTGAAAGAAATGTTAAAAGATGATACAAAGCCTGTTTATGTAGCTGCAGATGAGAATGACGTATGCTTAGGATATGCTTTCTGCCAGTTGAAACAGCAGCCATTCTCCAATAATATGGTGCCGTTTACATCGCTTTTTATCGATGATCTGTGCGTCGATGCAAAAACCAGAGGACAGCATGTAGGTGAGAGCCTGTTTGAATATGTAAAAGGCGAGGCGAAACGGTTAGGCTGTTATGAAGTGACATTAAATGTCTGGGCAGGAAATACCTCCGCGGAAAAATTCTATGAAAAAATGGGATTAAAAACCAAAGAGAGACAGATGGAATATATATTGTAGAAAATGAAAAATGGGAGATTCATATGTGTTTGCAGGAGATTAAAGATGAAATAATTGACGCTGGAAAAGAAAGTGTATTGGAAAATATGGTGAGTCTTTATCTGCATGAATTGTCTGAAAAAGAAGAAATTTTAGATGGTTACGAAGTTTATACGCAGCTATTTTGTGTATAAGATTTTTTGTTGAGCACACCTATGAAGCTGTCCCCCCTGGCAGCAGAGCAGTTACAGATCCCGTTCCCGTGGCACGGAAACCATGTTTCTTCTGGTGTATGAGGTCACGGATGAGATGTCAAAGTATTGTATTAGCTGGATTGGGGGTGAAGATAAAAAATGGGTGAAATATGAGGAAAATAAAAGTGGTTCGCCCGATTTATAATAGAAATTTATCAGATATAAAAGAGAATGGGCGAAAAGTGATGGAATTCATTTCAATAGCCCACGGAAATCAAAAAGTCAGGGCGAAAAACAGCAGAAATGAAGAAGATTCCCCCAAAATGCCTGTGGAAACGCTGAAATGAGGAAGAAAGAGGGCGAAAATGTCTGAAAAAATCGGATTTTCGCCCTGTCATCTGTTTAAAATTATCTCACGATCGTATCCCGGATCTGGTCGAGTGACACCTCATAGTTATGGCCGGCAGAAATGGCTTTTAAATCTTCAAACTCTGCTTTCTCTTTTTCGACACCGTACCCGCAGCTTTTTTTGATCCGTATATCGCCGTATGCGGAATGGCAGGTTTCGATTTCAGAGGTAAGTTTGGCGCGGTCAAACATCTGATAGCGCACACCGCATGTTGTGGTGTGTAAAAAGAAAAAGGAAGTCAGACGTTCACGGTCTTTTGGCTCACAGATACAGGTTAAAAGAATACCCGGACGGTTCTTTTTCATCTGAATCGGTATTGTGTATACGTCCAAAGCGCCCGCCTGTAAGAGCAGTTCAGTTGCAAATCCGACCGCTTCGCCTGTCATATCATCGAGATTGCAGGAGATGGACAGCACGGAGTCATCAAAGGATGGGGCTGTGTTGGAACCGGGAGAAGATTCGCCGAGGAAAACACGCACACAGTTGGCGGCAGCAAAATCCTTTGTTCCCATACCATAGCCGATCTCTGTTACATTCATAGGCGGCATGGCTTCGAAAGAGGTCACAAAATGTTTTAAAACAGCAGCCCCCGTTGGCGTACAGAGTTCGCCCTGAATATTTCTACTGTAAAAAGGAATCCCTTTTAAAAGTTCTGCGGTGGCAGGTGCCGGAACCGGGAGTGTGCCGTGGGCACAGTGTACAAAGCCATTTCCGACATGAACCGGAGAGCAGAGAATGGTTTCCGGTGCAAGCAGGAACAACAGATAGGCACATCCGGTCACATCCACAAGCGCGTCGATCGATCCGACTTCGTGGAAATGGATCTGGTCTAAGGTGGAGTGGTGCACTTTTGACTCTGCTTCCCCGATCAGACGGTAGACCGCGGCAGCGGAGTCTTTTACGGATGATGGGAAAGAAAGCGTGTGGATCTGTTCTAAGATCTGGGTGTAACTGGTATGGGCATGCGTGTGGTGGTGTTCATGGTGCGAGTTGTTGTCGTGAGTATGTGTGTGCTCATTTTCGTCATGAATATGATCGTGAACATGCATGAGTGTATCCTCGTCATGAGAGTGTCCATGTGAATGCATGAGTGTATCTTCATCATGAGTGTGCTCATGTGAATGCATGAGTGTATCCTCGTCATGAGAGTGTCCATGTGAATGCATGAGTGTATCTTCATCATGAACGTGTTCATGGCAGCATTGTGTACAATGATCGTGTGTAGGGGATTCTTCCTGTGCATGGATTGTCATGTGCCCATCTTCATGAATGTGCTCAGGCAGAACATCATGGGAATGTTCTTCCTCCCCGTGTACAGCTACCCTCATGTGTGTGCCGCTGATCCCGCATTTTACTGCCGGTTCCACAGAAAGTGTCACACCGTAAGGTGCAAAAGCCTGATTCATGTCCGATAAAAATTTTTCTTTCTGATCACAGAGTTCATAGAGGGCGCCCATTAACATATCGCCGGCGACACCCATATTACATTCTATATAAAGTGTTTTCATAAATAATCCTCCCTTGGATTGAAGTTGATAATTTTTAATATGAAGATTTACAGTTTGTCCGTGTTTTTATGTCAGGATGATGGTCTGTCATCTGTTTTAGGGGCTGCCTGATGATTGATCATGCTGGCAAGGTAACCTGCACCAAAACCGTTGTCGATGTTTACGACGGAAACACCGCTGGCGCAGGAATTAAGCATCGATAAAAGTGCTGAGATACCACCAAAACTTGCGCCGTAACCAACGCTCGTCGGGACGCCGATGACAGGACAGTCGGTCAGGCCGCCGATGACGCTCGCAAGCGCGCCTTCCATCCCGGCGACTGCAATGATCGCATTTGCCTTTGATAAAAGTTCCATATTTGAGAGCAGACGGTGGAGCCCGGCAACGCCGACATCGTAGAGACGGATGACATGATTGCCGAGTACCTCTGCAGTCAGCGCAGCCTCCTCTGCAACCGGGATATCGCTTGTCCCTCCGGTGGCGACAACGATCGTGCCGTCAGCGGAATAATGCTCGGTGCGGTTTACGATGCCGATTTTTGACAGCTCATCGTAAAAAAGATCAAAACGTTCGGACAGGTACGCCGCGGATTCTGTCGAAAGTCTTGTGATCAGGATATTTTCTTTGCAGTGGGAGAGCAGGCTGTTTATAATGCCCTCCATCTGTTCTTTTGTCTTAGATGCACCGTAGATCACCTCCGGCGCACCCTGTCTGACTTCACGGTGATGATCCACCTTGGCATATCCAAGATCCTCAAAAGGTGCCAGCTTTAACTGGTCATAAGCATCGGAAGCAGTAAGCTGCCCCGATTCTAACTGTTCTAATATATGTTTGATATGATCATTTTCCATAGTAATCCTTGTATGATAATTAGGAAGTTAATTATCACATATTTCCTTTCTTTTAATATCGT